>Ga0302140_10009958_pt1 | contig 11766 bp, 23 predicted proteins | sample I_Bog_E1_1_FD_202095 | JGI IMG/M metagenome (GOLD analysis project Ga0302140, IMG submission 202095) | Peat permafrost microbial communities from Stordalen Mire near Abisko, Sweden - I_Bog_E1_1 | ecosystem: Environmental > Terrestrial > Soil > Wetlands > Peat | place: Sweden: Abisko, Stordalen...
CATCGCCCGGACGTAGACCTGGCCCACGTTCTCCGGTGAGAGCGCCCCCACGAGCGTCGTGCTCACGGTGCCGCTTTGCCCGTCCACGCTGTAGGTGCCAAAATACGCGTCATACCCTCCCCGGGCGCGGCTGTTGTTCGGGACCGCGCTGCCGGGGCTGGCCTCGGTCGCGGCGCCGCGGTCGCGCTTCATGAACTGCGCGGCGAAGTGACCCTGCCCGTCGAAAAAGAGCAGGGCCACCGGGTCGGACCCAAGCGAGGGCTCGGTCCTGGGCTCGCCGGACGGCGTGCAATCCCTGCGCGAGAGCAGCTCCCAGGTGCCGACTAGGGACGCCGAAAGGGATTGCGGTGGATGTGTGAAGGGGGGGACCATGTTGCGCTTCGTCTTGGTCTATCTGTCTGGCATGGAGGGCCTTGGTGCGCGATCCCAATACGCGGCAGGAGAGCTGCCCGCCCCGGGGCCGCTCGGGCCCGGCCGATGGGGTCAACCCCACCCTATTCCACCTTCGTTGAGATCCACCACGTGGTGCCGCCTGCGTCCTTCGCGGCGCCGCGCTTGTTCTCGTCGCCCCGCTTGACCGGGGCCTGGACGGGGGCCGCGCCGGCCGCGATCGCCCTCCCATAGGTGGCATCCACGTCCTTGACGTAGACATGGACGTGCGACGGGACGGCGGACCACGCGGGAGGGAAGGCGTCGGTAAGCATGAGCACCGTGTCATCGATGCGGACCTCGGCGTGCATCACCTTCCCCGAATCGGTTGCGACCCTGCGCAGCTTCTCGGCGCCGAAAACCTCGACCAGGAAGGCGATCGTCGAGTCCGCACCGTCGACGACCAGGTAGGGTGAGACGCTCGTGTAGCCCGGGGGCTTGTGGGGGATGTTCATGGGATGCCTTTCGCCAGGGTTAACCGTCCGCGAGAATTCCGCGATGTCCCGCGCTAGCCCGCGTTCGTCCCCGGCCCGGCCGGGTGGAGGCCGGGTTCGGGAGGTCGGCCGGGCGGGGTGCGACCGGCGGCAACCAGCGCCTCGAGCTGCCTGATCCTGCGGAAGGCAAGGAGAAGCCCGAAGAAGAGCGCCCCCGCGAGGGCGCCGATCGCCATCCCCGCCTTCTCCAGCAGACCGGCGTGGATGTTGATGAAATACCCGACATCGTGACCCGGGCTCCAGACGGCGAAGGAGCCGCCGATCGTGTACACGATCCCCGCAAAGCTAAGCGCCACGACACCGAGCAGGTAGGCCAGCGCGACGGACAACAGGTCTTTTTTCATAAGGGGTCGGGTCTCCAGCGTCTCGGAGGGGTGCCCTGGGTCAGCCATCCTGATTTGACATGATGGATTCACAGAACGCCGTGGCGCTCGCCTCCTTTGCAAAGCGGTAGACGAACACCTTCAGGGTATCCGACGTGGGGAAGTTGGGACCGGTAGGTCGCGTTCCCATGTCCGGCCCCCATGCCGCGATCGCGACCTCGTAGGTGACGCTTCGGGCGGAGAACGTCATCGCAACGCGCAGGATGGTCGACTTCCTGATGTAAAGAAGCAGGGGTGGGTTCAACTCAGCCGGCGTGTCCACCGACGGGGCGCCAGCCACGATCCTGACAAAGGCGCCCTTGGACTCCACGACCGGCTCCGGGGCGGCGCCGGCACTCGCCCGCAGTGCGACAAGGACGACAAACAAGAGGACCGCATTTTTTCTCATGGAAGTGCCATGGGGGAGCGTGGGGCTGGGGCCGGACAAGCCGTTCGGCCGGGCGCATTCAAAGGTGGAGGAAAAAAACCGGCGCTGCGGCAACCAGTAACGCCGCGAGCTGCAAGCCAAGCACACACAAGGCGGCCCGTGGCACCCTGGGAAGCCATTTGATCACAAAAAACGCCACCAACGGCAGCTGAGCTCCAACGAGAAGCTGCCAAATATGGGCGGCCGCACCCTCGTCCGCCTCCCTTGCCGCGCCATGAATAAGGACATAACCCACGACGACGGCGAAGGCCGCCGCCGACATCGCCACGGGGCCGTACGCGCTCGGGTGCCCGATCAATCCTCGGAGGTCTTTTTTGGTAGTCATGCGCATTTATGCCTGGGGCTGATGGGATCCGCCCTGAAGGGGGCCCTGCGCCCCCTTGGGGGGCGTTGCGGACACGGGCGTGGGGTCCGCCTATCGGGCATGCTCCGTTCTAGTCATTTGGCACCGTCGCGCACAAACTTTCTCTACGTGTCCAACGGCGCACCCCCAATGGTTCGGGACCGGATGCAACCCTTGCCCCAGTCCAAACCCCTCGATTCGACGCAGTTGCGCCTCACAATCTCAGGGTCCACATAGAAGTATAAACAGCTCTTCCGCGCATTGAATGCGGCAATCCGCGGGGCGAAGTCGCGGGTCGGAATGCCGTGCCTCATGCTCCCCGAGCCCTTGGGCGCAACCGCGCGCAAGATCGAAATCATCCGCGCGTCTCCAGCCGGTATGAGACCAAGTATACGGCGATCGAAAGGGCGACATAGCAGTTCTCGACGAAGGCCCTTCTCGATGGGTTTTCTCGCGACCGGGTGATGTCGATAACGGCGTGCCGAAGAAGAAAGGTATAGAGCACGAAGTAGAGGAACGGAATCGCGTGCACGTAGATCGGGTAGTCCCCGATCCTCTTGCCGAATAGAGACAACAACCAGCCGACCTGGCTATAGATGCCGAGAAGCCCCAGGAAGGCGTTGATGAACATCCACTTGACCTCATCGCGCCCAAAAATGGTGAGGTAAAACACGGTGTAGATCGCGATCGCGAATCCACCGTGCAGATAAAGAAAAACCAATGGGGGACGGTGCCTGGCATAGGCCATAAGGAAGCCGGATCCTCCGAAAACTAGCATGTGGGCCAGGAAGAACGGATAGACCTTGTACCACGGAATCTCGGAACCCCCAGGATACGCCTGATTGTCGAACGAGATGCTCCCTTGAAGCTTCACCGCGACCTCCGGTGACCAATGTCTGGACGCACCGACCTAACGGGGGCGCGATTCCCGCCCCGCGGGAGGCCTTGTATCCGAAGACCGGTCGGGCTCCTTCTTCCTCGAAAAGACGAAGAAAATTCCCGCGCCCGTTGGCACAAGGGCGACCGCGGCGAAGACGGCGCCGAAGAGCACCAGATCGCCGAACGCAGACATGCCGTCCGAAGCCCTTGCGTCCGACTCTCCTGTAATCGCCGTGTGCAGAGCAACCGCAGCCAGGGCCAGTAAGAACGCCAGGAGATAACCGTCGGCAACCACCGCGACCTTGTGGATTGGCTTCATGCCCATGGTCCGAGCCTAGGGCGCAGGATCCTTTGACGGGTTCGGCGTCCTCGTCGCGAGGAAGTTGTAGGCCGCGGCAGTGATAACGCCGAAAGTGATCGCGACAAAAGGCTCCGGAGTAAACAAGCTTTTCGCGACCCACCGCTGGTAGGTCGTCGCGGGGGGCCCGGAATCCACCCCGCTCGAGCACCAGCTTATGTAATCCCACGCGAGGAAGATAAGTGCGGCGATGAGTCCACCGATTACCAGTGGCAGCCAAGTCCCGACACTTCCCACCCGTCCGGCGAGCCACAGCGCGGGAAGAAACAGGCAACCCATCGTCGCAAGGGTGAAGAGGTAGCTTATCAGCGCGAACATCGCGAACGCTGCGATAGGAACCCTGCTCCCGGATGCCAGGAGGACGGCCGCCGGGACTGAAATGACGAGGGGCGCCAGCAGAAGGGCGCGCCACGATAAGGGAACGATGCGCCTTGCCATGACCCATGTGCCCTAGGAAAGCGGCTCCCCCCGCCGCGCAGGTGGCGTGACCGGGACGAGGGCCGGCTCCGATGCTTGGATTGGAGGCCCCATCAACAGCTCAATTGAACCACCCATTCAAAGTATGACAGCGGACACCCCCGGAAATTGACCCCGCCGACATTCCGAAACCCACATTTTGCGTAGAACCTGCCGGCTCCCGCCGGAGCGTTGTATGAATCGAGCCGAACGGCATCAGCTAGCCACAGCCGGCATACCTCCTTGACCTGCTCGATGCACGGTCGCCCTACCCCCCGGCGCTGCAAATCGGGCGCGACCGCCATTGAGAGCAGGTACAGGGGCCGTTTGCTCGCGCTGAAGTGGCTCCGGTCGATTGCCCAAGGCTTCTTTGTCGAAAGCCTCAGGGTCGCGACAAGCTTCCTCCTGTGGTGGGCCATAAAAACCTTCGAGGTTCTCATGCCGAACCGCACCCCTTTTTCGGTCGCGATACCCGACCAGTGTCCCGCTCCAAAACGGCGGGTTAACGTCTCGGCCGCCTCTGTACACAAGGCGGATATTCCAGGAACATCCCCATCGGCGGCTTCCCTCAGTTTCACGCGCATCATTCGTCTAACGGCTATGCTATCCGAACCAGGGACTGCGCGGACCCTGACCCGCGGCTCCGGACATCGCCGTTCCCGCCCCAGCGGGATACGCGGCCGGGGAAGGGGTCGGCTCCGACGATTGGTTTGGCGTCATCTCATCCTTTGGCACGGTGCATAACTATCGTGGCCAACGTGAGAATCGGGACTTGAAGAAGAAGGCAGTATACCGCATTCAGAACGGCCCCTGCAACGTACCAACCGCGGGTCGATTTTGTTTTAAGGCCGCCCACAGCGGCCGACAAAGCAGGCAACGAAATGAGAGGAAAGAGGAGTATTAGAAAGGTAATCGCATTGTAGATTGCGGCCCGATGGCCGTTTTCGGCCCTTCCTGTTGAGAATCCAAGAATGATTGTCTGAACGAGCGCTCCCACGACGGGGGTGGCGCAGATAAAAACAGGCTTCAATTTCCAGGGGTTTTTCATGCTCGTCGAACGTTGAGTCGAACCTCCCTAACGAAGGCGCGCCTCCCGCCCCGCAGGAGGTGCGCCCGGCGAACAGTTCGGTTCCGACGAATGGTTCGGCGTGATGGTCATGAAGCGTCGCGGGACCTTTCCCAAATGGCTATTGGGGCGCACACAATTGTACAAGAACCAATGAAAAAGGGATAGAGCGCCACGCCGTTGGCGACACTCGAAAGGGACTTAGGCGGGCCCGCAAATAGGAACGCGACTGCCATGGCGGCGGCTCCCAGTCCTTGCACGAGCAATAGATCGAAGAGGCCCCGCCTTCCGTCCCTGAAATACCGGACGAATATTTTGACTTCCGAGCAAAAGAAGAGCGCGGCCAGGCTTCCTCCGAGAAAGGCTGGGAAGGCGCTTAACAGCGCCATCTCCCATTCTTCGCCGACCGCCAGGACGCCAAAAATGAACAGGGGGAAAATCACCGATAGAATGACAATAGAGACGCCAAAATCGTCCCGATAACGCCGACTCCAAAACGGGTGATAGCGAACAAAGTCGAGCAGTCCACGGATCCAATAAGGAAGCAATCGATCGGGATACATGTGCGGCCGGACGTCGACGTGAACCGCCTTAGCGAGGGCGCGACTCCGGCCCCGATTGAGGCGTGACCGAGGGAGGAGACTGGTCCGACCACCGTCCAGGTGGGGATGGCTGGACAGGTGCCGCTGTTTTTCCGTGCCCCAACAGCAGACAGGCGAGAGCCCACAAGAGCCGAAGCCCAAGTACGAGTGCGATACCCTCTGATAAAATCACGCCGAGCACGCACAATAGCGCCCAAATCGAGCCACCGCACGCACCGACGCCGCCGGCAGCGGTTACCCCGGCAACGGATAGAACCGCGGCAACAATCGAAACGCAAAACCCCACCAGCGGCTTTCGAAGTGAAGAATTCATTCCCGTCTATGTTTCGCACCTAAAATTGGTGAGATCCAACGATTGGCTAGGCATCAGTTTGAGTGGTACGGACGGTACTCTAACAAGGATGGAATACCATTATCCGAGACCAAAGCATATCTTTTCCCGGCCTCCACCGTCGCCGAGAATGTTGTCTCGCGGGACCACGACTTGGGGCCGCTGAATTGGGTCGAAACGACAACCTTGAACCTGTGAGCGCCCGGGTCCGAGACGGCCCCGGGCCACGCGTCCTCAAAGAAGACCCGCTCTCGACTGACCGGCTTGCCGTCGATCTCCGCGAGTGTCAGATTCAATTCGTTCCTAATCGGGGGCTTCGATCGCGGAGCAACGGCGATATTGTCATCGATAATCGCTGAATGCGGATATGAAAGACGGCAACCAGCCCAGAGGAACAGCAATGGGAGCAACGCTGCTATTGCCGTCTTCGAAGGCAACTCCCTTGGGTTCATAGAGTTCCAATGCTGCAACGATCCACGGTCACGTCTGGCACGGCGGTTGTTCCGCAACGGGCGTGGCAGAGACGGGCATCGGATCCGCTAGTTGGTCAGCTATTCTCTTAGGGCTTTATTGGCTTCGCCTGCTCAGCGCGCTTTGCATTCCAGTCCAGCTTAAGCGCCGTGCCGCCATCATGGCCGGGCGCCTCGATGGTCCCCTTGATCGTGTCGCCCTCAAGTTTGCCGCGATACTTAACCACGTATTTATTGCCGCCGAGGTCGCGCACCACCTCGAAAGCGATATCATCGCCGTGGACGGACAAGTCGCTTACCGCGGTGTCGCCAAATTGATTCGAGTAGGCGCCGGCCAGCACGCCGTTCGTAGACTCGAGTTTGAGCGTGGTTTCGATGTCCCCGTTCGCCGAGCGGGTGGTCCATTTCCACGTGCCGGCGGGATCGGCGGCGAGCGCCACGGCAAACGTGCCGAGTGCAAAGAGCATAAAGGTTACTCGAATAGCTTTCATGACATGCCTTTTCTAAGGTTAACGTTGAGGTGGACCGACCAAACAAGGGCTCGGCTCCCGCCCCGCAGGAGTCGTGGCTGTGGATGGGGGCGGTTCCGACAATTGGTTCGGCGTCAGGTTCATCGGCACTATGTGTAGACAAGGCGCGAGTCAGACGCGCTTCAACGGTGAGGGCATCCAGGCCAACAGCACGGCCTGCGCATGCCTCCCCGCATTTTATCGATGCCAACCTCTATTCGCCGCTTCCTCGTAGCGTCTAGCTTTGGGGAAGTCACCCAGCAGATCCACTCGTTTCGAGCCAGCGGAGTGATCTCGGACCACAGTCTCCTGACCGCGGCATTAGACCCGATGGCTTTTCGGAAGTCAGCAGGCAGCCTGTGCACCGTACCGTCCGCGAGCCTTTGAGTTGCCATGGATCGAAGCGTGTCGTTTCTGCCACGTTGAGGTGAACCACCCTACCGAGGGCGCGACTCCTGCCCGGCGGCAGGCGCGAACGAGGCGGGCGTCGGGTACGACGATTGGTTAGGCATGGTTTTTGAACCAGCAGATACAAAAGATAATGATTGATGCCGAAACCAGCACAATCCCGCCAGCAAAACGTCCCGGCCGAAGGCAAGCAACGCCTGGGAACGCCGGCCAGTAAAAAACATCTACTTCCGCATCAAGCGGAAGCGCTCTTACCGTTTCGGCAGCGCTACTGAGGCCCGGCAGCATAGATGACCATGCGAAATCTAAGCCTCCGTATACCTGCGATCGAGTATATGTACGGCCACCGACTGAATACTCGTACGCGATCCGGGCCCATTCGCTATAGCCGAAGCTCATTCGGGAACCGCTGCTAAAAGATGAGTCGAATCCTCCATCGACGAGCGAAGCGACAACCAGGCCCTTTGTGGATGGCCACGATCCTGACAATTTTGCGAACAATAACCCACCACACCCAATAAGGATCCCCACTCCTCCCGCAATCTCCCCGAAAAATAGGATATGCATTAACCTGCCTATCGTTGGAGCGAACCGTTCCTAGAAGGGCGCGGCTCCTGACCCGCGGGAGGCGTGAACGAGGAAAGGGCGGGTACCGACGTTTGGTCAGGCTGGCCCATGTCTATTCTTGGTTCTCCATCTTCCTGCAACGTTGCTTTGTCGGTTCGTTGGCGGAAGCCTGATTTAGGGCCGAGCGGGGTGATCGGTGGTTTTGCCTCGGACCAAATATACAGCCGCGATCGCTGCCGTTAACGAAATGGTCAAAGAAACAAGGGCTGCAATAACAAGATCACGCGAACGCATGCCGGCCAAACGGCAGCCAATAACGGAAAGCCCGGAGGCGAAAACCGCAGAGCCGATTGCGATGGGTAGTGATTTTTTCATGGAAGGTAAATGATGCCTAACATCGAGGTGGTCCGTCCAAAGGATGGCGTGTCTTCTGCCCCGCAGGAGACGGGCCTGCCGAAAGGGTCGAATCCGAAGTTTGATCAGGCATGTTTCTTGGGCGCGGCGACATTCTTAAAAGCAGCTAGAATCGCGGGCCTTACGACAGTCTTTTTCGCCAGCGAGAGTCGGACTACTGTAGAACCCGATCGTCCCCATGCGCCACTCGCCAAGTCGAACACGGCCGGAGCTTTCTTAAGGTAGTACCGCTGCTGAACGGGCGAGAGTTTTACCATGCCCCATCCCTTATCGGGGTACCCAAGGGTCGCAAAAACCTTCCCATTGAATCGAAAATCCGGATGCCGCATATGCTCAGATTCGACCGCGCCGGGCAGCCCCATGGCAATCGAGCGGAATGCTTCGGGCGTCATGGCGAGCCAAGCATGACGCTAGCGAGAGGGCTTCCTATCAGGGATCGTTTCGCCATATGAGCCCTATCTGTCGCCGACGTTATGGGTGAGCCACGACGCCGGCTGGCGCGAGGCGCCCGCTAGGACGAATCGTGACAGACGGAGGCGTTGGCCCTGACGACTGGTTGGACATCTTTCGCATGCAACCTATGCAGGCCGGGCTCCCCTGATCAGGAGCCAGAGGACGATGCCGCCCTCTCCGAGTAGGGCCGGGGAGGCGATCCCGGAGACTCGCTCCACATACAATGGAAACAACAGCCCAGTGCAGCTGATGGCCAAATAACCGATACCGCTCACGAACAACAAGAGGCCCAGAGTCCGCGGGAGAAATCCAGAGCGGACCACCAGGAGCCCAAAGGGAAAGAGCCAAAGGCCCGCAAAGACTTCGCTGATTAGGAAGCCGTGGTCGTGGATACGAAGAAAGAGCGCAGCGAGCGCAGCTTGCTGCGGCCTGTCGAACAGGGCAACGAAGGGTTCATGGCGCGCGATCACTGCAACGGCAGCGTCATTAAGCACGTTGATGAAGGCAACGACACATGGCATGAGCCCGCCGAGAACCACCATGAGGACACCGAGCTTGCGGTCTACTCCCTTGAGCAGGTCATAGAGTGCCAGCGCCGCCAGAAGACAACCGAGGCCTGCTATCAGATCGGAGACCATGCCAAAGCGGAAGAGCAATTCGTGAGCGGCGATGTTGTGGATGGTGGCAGATGCATCGTCGCGCACCATCAGAGTGTTACCGATATACATGGGCCGGATAACCGAGAAACCCGTTAGCAGGTAAAGGCATCCGGCGACTCGGCCCGGATCATGTGCGGGTGTCATTTTCTTTGCCCAACGTTGAGCTTATCCGCACCAACAATGGCGCGGCCGGTGTCCCGTCAAGACGTTTCAGCGCCAAGTGTCGGATACGTCGATTGGCTCTGCATCGTGTAGCAAATGGATCAAAAGGCCTCAAAATACCTACGCGAAGATGAATTCGTCAGCCCCCAAATTGTCACCGCGTCCGTCGCAAAAGAAATCGCGGCAAGAATAGCAACGGTTCCGCTCGCGAGGATCGCTGAGACGAAGAAAATGCCGTAGAAAATTGCCCCGATCCACGCTAAAATCAGAACAAGCAGCCGAACTGCTTTTAATCTCTTTAGTATCCCAATAACGATTAGAAACGAAACGGCAGAAGATGCCAGCTGAACAGCGCCATTCGCCGGGTTATCTGTAAAGAGAGCCATGACTCCATTGACCAAGGACAATATAGCGGCCGCCAAGTTTAACCAAACAACGACATCTAACGAACGCGGAAATGCGACGCGCGTTTTTTCCATATAATGCCAAACGTTGAGGTGAACTGCTCTAAGGAAGGCGCAGCTCGCGCCCCGCACGAGATGTGCCTGATGAAAAAGTCGGTTCCGACGATTGGTTAGCCGAGGCCTTCACGGCGCGGAACTCGCGGGCGCCTCGGCAAAACGTTTTAGTGTAGCGTTTCGCTCCACGAGCAATCGGGCCATGTACCGCTTAAGAAAAAGAACGTCCGCGAACACGCCCAGCAGACCCAGAGGTGCAGTATAAACGAATATGTCCTTCATGAGTGTGTGTCCGCCAGAAAGTGTCTCGAAAAAATGATCGTGGTCGAGCCGCTTAAACGCTCCATCCAACATTGAATCGCGAAAATGCCTGGGGCGCTCCATCGAAACGATGCAGCTTGTGAGCTGTTGACGGACGCCAAAATGTGTCGCCACCCAGGTGACGCTTTCCCCTTTTCCAATAAGGCCTGAGGTCCTTCCGGCCACCGCAATCTCCTTATGCTTTGTCTGACTCTCTCGGTGAACATCAATGCTCCTCGCGAGATCAAATACCTTCTCGATTGGCGCTCTGATTTCGGTTTCTAACTCGATACGCGGCATTGGGTAACGGCTGACGTTGTGGTTAACCTCCCTACCGAGGACACGACTCCTGCCCCGCAGGAAGCGTGACCGAGGCGGGGGTCGGTTCCGACGATTGGTTAGGCCGGATCGGATTCATTCGTGAACAATAGTAGTCACCGTTCCGGAACTAGTAAACGTGAAGATTGCATCGAGCGAAGACTCGGCCGCCTCCGGCTCCCCTAATATCGGAGACCCATCTGGACCAGGCTCGATCGGCACGGTCCAGCCAGGATTAAACTCCCATGTGAGAACAGCGGCTTCGATTGCCTGGTTAAATTCGGCATCGTACTTCGTCGGAATTGAGAACTCATACATACTCGGGTTTACAGCGGTAACGTGCCCATCTTTTGCTATCTCGATCGTTACCGCGAATCTCGCAGCTCCACCATGATCCGCTAATGCTTTCGTGGGATATACAGGAAGCGTGAGCGGTTCGATTGGTTGCGGCTTCACGAAACCGGTCATACTCTTTGTGATCTTGGTCTTCCCGACGCTCTTCGGGCCCGCCGGATTCGTTCGATCGACAAACGCGACGGAAGCCAATCCGGAAGCCTTTCCCGAATTGTTAAACGAGCTTCCGTTCCAAGAGCTCGGTCCTTGGTGATTACACGCCGCCAAAGCCCCGAGGGAGAACCCCCAAGATAGTGTTTATCAGAAAATTGAATTCGAAGAGTGGGTTGGAAATGGAGAAAAGCCCTTGGATATGGGCTCTAAAAACCCCGTCAAAATCCGATGGACTGGAGATTTGGCTCGATGACGACAAAGACAGAGTCGTGCGCGACGCTTACGATGAAATGAACAAGAGACTTGTGGCATTGCGAGCCGCTGATAATCTAATGAAACTGCGTAACGAGGTTTACGACAAATATAGGTCCGAGGCATATCGGAGCGAGCTTGAGGTGGTATCAGAGTTAAACGCCTTGGAAGAACGCGTCCGCAAACATATCGCGACAGAAGACGTAACGAATCGAGCGACGAAAAATGACGTGCCGAACCAGCTACCGGATCCGACGTCTCTGCCTGTCACGCCTCCTGCTGGTGTAGGCGGCGCGCCATCCGTCGCCGCGGATCACTAGGACGTTCGAATCGATCGCGCTCAGAACGAACCAGGCGGTCAGCGGTTTCTCGCCTTTGCCACTTGAAATACAGGAGCAATATGGCATATTGCTGCATCTAGATGAATGAACTCTCCTTCGAATGGGACCCAAAGAAGGCTCGGCTTAACGAAGCGAAACATAGCGTGTCGTTCGACGAAGCTAAGACTGTATTCTACGATG
>Ga0302140_10009962_pt1 | contig 11765 bp, 9 predicted proteins | sample I_Bog_E1_1_FD_202095 | JGI IMG/M metagenome (GOLD analysis project Ga0302140, IMG submission 202095) | Peat permafrost microbial communities from Stordalen Mire near Abisko, Sweden - I_Bog_E1_1 | ecosystem: Environmental > Terrestrial > Soil > Wetlands > Peat | place: Sweden: Abisko, Stordalen...
CGACGCGGGAGTTCTCGTCCTGTGATGCCGCGAGAGAGGCGAACAATAAGACGGAGCCAAACAAGCAAGCTAACGCGCGCGATGAAGTCATCGGCTAGTTCCTCGATACGAGATTTCCATTCCGCCGGGAGACATCTTCATGTGAGAACCGAAAGACTTAACCCGGAACCGAGCAGGGAGGGCTTGCGGAGACAGAATACGCTCCGCCCGTCGGAGTCGCTACCTTTTTTTGAAACACGAGGTTCGATCCGACGGGAACAGCGAACTGTCAAAATGCAAACGAAGATTGATTTGTGGTGGCCACAATCCTCATTCAGTTTATGAAGTCTTCAAACAGGACGACGTAGCAAATAAATGCTACAAATCCGTTGACGAGTACTAGCGAAAACCATCCTTCTTGCGTCGCAGTTGGCAACGATGCGCGGACGGACCAAAAGACAGCTACGCAGAGCGTGATTCCTTTCAACAATCTAGACCAGGTTGGTTTTCGCGGGAGACTCACCACCAAGGCAAAGAGAAGTATCGTTCCCAGCACTCGGAACCCATTTCGCAGCGAACCCTCGCCAAAGATCTTTGCCCACAAATAGACTCCAAGGCAAATGAACCCTGTGGTAAGAATACCTTCTACGATTTGGGCAAGTGTGCTTGGTGCTTTAGTAGAGCGGCTTTCTTGTGAACCGGATGGGATGGGATTGGGAAAAGTGCCGGACCCTCGATGAAGGATGCTCCGAGCCAGTCCCGGCAAACTGCTGCCTACGTAATTATCGCTGTCCCCTGAATCATTTCTTGCACTGCCAAAACGCTCATCCATCGGACGAGATCTCCCGACGTTCAAAAGGCGGTGTAGGTCATGCCCGACACGTTGGCTAAATCCTACAGCCATGATTGAGGGGTGTCCAGCACTGAGAATGACATCTGCGTCAAATTTGGGCGGAAGCTGCGGAAGTTGCGGCTCAAACGCCAGTGGACACAAACGGATCTGGCGGTTCACTTGGGAATGGATCGCAGCTTCTTATCCGATCTGGAGCGAGGTAAGCGGGAACCATGCCTGCGGACCCTCGAATTGATTTCGCAAGGCTTCGAGTTGAGCCTGCCACAGTTGCTGTCCCGACTATAGCGGGACCGAAATCAAAGTTCGCACTGGCAACCGAGGACCGGCGCGGCCTACGACGGCTGAGATTTTCGATCTTACGGACGCCAGAATTTAGGGTCAAACGGCAGGGGGACAGGAGGTAGAGCGTTTTGAAACTGCCCTCGTTATCGAATGGTAAACAGGGAGGGTACCTACGGAATACACATAAAAGACCGGAAATGGGTACCTATGTGGATTCGCGTATCTGCAACCCTGGGACGATGGCTGGATTTACGACATAAACGACTCCCTGAGCGTCGAGTTTTCGAATGATCCCCGTCAGTATTTGCATCTCGTAATTTACGCTGTAAATGTAGGTGACCGTTCCATCGACCCGCTTTATTCCGAGAACTCCATACCAGAGAAGAATATTCACGATGTCGTTTAACTGCGCCGGGAGAATGCCTCCACGTGCGAGAAGAGTGTAAACCGCCGAAGCTGGTAGCGTTTGCGGCTCGTCGATGAAAGCATATAAAACATTTTCGGCGACCGGCAAAATATCCCGAATCTCGTATCCGATATCAACAACCAAATCGCTCGAAAACGCCTCCACGCCTTTCTTGATGTCGTTGGCTTCGATTTTTTGATGCCCAAGATTAACGGCAAAACCACGGCAATAGTTTGCAAGATCGATCAATGCGCGGGGTCTCATCAAACACCGATCTATCAAATACTGCGACGACTCCTCACCGCCGATATGACTTATGCAGATGCGATGCCAAAGATCGTCGAAAATCCTCTCTCGCATTCCACTATAAAGAAGTCTCCGACGAATGAGCTCACGAAGAAGATCTGGATCGGACCAATCAAGAGCCGCCCGGCCCTCTTTGCCTCGATCTGGAGTTTCACTTACAAGCAATTCATAAACGTCATTCCGAAGAAACGCCAAAGTCGAACAGCGCACATCACGACGCTGCAACTGTCGTTCAAGTTTACGGGTGGCTTCGAGGAGCGCCCGAATGATGGCTATATCAGTTGCGCCCAAGCCGTGAGTTGGCCAGCCCTTGTCCAGATTATCAAACAACAAGAACAGCATATCTTTAAGTCGGAGGTATTCAACAACCTGTTCCCGAAGTTTATTCACGTCGTGGCGATACAGAAGCTCAGTGATTTCTTGTTGCGTTAATGTTCGATTACTCTCGGATCCGTATTTCGATTGGTACTCGTCCGTAATATGTTGCAATAGGCTCGAAAGTCGCTCAGAAAAATCGCCTTCGGTTACATACTGGTCAGAATCGTAGAGTGACGCGAGCCTGCGATAGGGTTCTAGTAGACGGCGATCGCGTGTGTGCGGGAGACGGTCTTTCTCCAACAGCTTGTAGCATATTTCTAGAAGAAGCAAGTATTCCCAGAACGCCGTGACGGTGTGCTCTAGGGCTCCCTGACCTAAATACCTTAAAACCATTTCCTTGAATTTAAGCAACTGATATCCATCAGGACGAAGATCAACTACGATATTTTGGCGATTCCGTCGCATCCGATCGCGAACTTGCGCAAAGATAGCCGTTTTCCCGGAACCCTTTCGGCCCACAACGAGTCTGACTTCGCCACGTAATGCTCGTTGGAACTGATCTGTTTCCAAGTAATACCCTGAAAGACTCGTGAATTCATTTTCCGCGGATGATGCACCGAACGTTATCTTCTCGAGGATGCTCTGTTCTTTGTCGATTTCAACATATCGAGTTTCTTGCAACGTCTCCGTAACCTTGGGTGCAAAGTCAGCGATTGCATCGTCAATGTGCGAGGGGTGGATAAAGACCTTGACTAGATCCCGGCAATCAACGGGAACTGGCTCCTCACCGTCTTGTAAAATCAAGAGAACTTTTCCAAAACCCTCCGCCAGGCCAGCAAGAAATGCGACTCTTAAGTTGTGAATAGGCGCATCCAACATGTTGTTTGGCAGGAGGTGAAGTAGAACGCCAAATGACTGCGCAATTTGTTCGAAAGCTTCGCTACCCGACAATCGCGGTGTCTCTTGAGGGTCAAAACTGCGGAAGAACAGTCGAGCTTTCTTTATTCGGGAAATAATCCTGGTAACGGGGTCCGTTCGAAAGCGCGCTTCTATGAGATAAACAGGCGCGCTTTGGTTCAGTGGATAGATGTTCCGAATTGACGGAGAAGCATCTGTTATTCTTCGTAAGATATTTTCGAGATCTAGGGCATTTTCGTACTCGAGATAGCCGAGAGTATCGAAGATACCGACATCTGCTGAAAGTGGTGGGTTAGGAATAACACCTTTTAACCGCGTAAGGACGACCCTTTTCCCTCGGCCAAGTGCAAAGCCGATTTCATACGCTACATTGAAGTTCAACTGTGTAATGTCAGCTACCAGCACCGAAACGTCGTTTATCTTGTTTAAGATCTGATCGACAACAAATCGGCCCGCTATCTCTGTTTCTCGCCATGACTGAACGGTTGTTACACCAGATTTCTGCCTCAAGTTCGAGATGGCTTGTTCCACCGTCTCGCTTACGAGTTCAGGCCTAGCCGGATACGCAAAAAAGATTGATAATATCGTCATCGTTGCACTTTATCGTGACGCTTTAGTATCCCGTCACGTGTGACGCAGAATTATATCCGCACTAGAAACACCATACGAAGTTGTCGATGCCGCGTACTTCACTGTTCGTGAGGTCGAAGAGTTCCCACCATCCGCTCGGCTACTTCAACGCGCTGAGGATTTTGGCGCGAAGTTCATCGTCGGGCTTTCTGGCAAGCGCTTCGCGGAACCAGTGGTTTGCATCAGCTTCAGATCCCTGCCTCGAAAGACTTAGTCCGAGGTTGAACGCGGAAACCGCGTCACTCTTATCGCCCTCAGCAGCGAGGCGGAATGCGGATGCAGCACGGCTGAAATCTCCTGCGGCAAAATAGCAGTATCCTAGACGAAAGTTCAAAAAAGGATACTTCCCATCAGATAGTCTTACTGCTGACTGCGCTGCTGCGATGCATTCGGAGTTTCGTTCAAGATCTGCAAATATGCTCGCTTCAGTTTCAAAGGCAAATGGGTCCTCTGAGTTGGCGGCAATCGACTCTTTGATGTATTCCAGTGCTGGCTGGTAAACCCCCCTCGTCTCAAGTACCCCCGCCATTATTCTGTAAACAAATGGCAGTGTGGACTTAAAGTATTTCTCGTTGTCTTTCGTGGTCCGAACTGAGGCTTCCACGCACTTTCTTCCGTCGCCTAGGACGCCGTCTTCATTCGTGCTCGGTTGGAGGAAGCTCGCTTTAGCTGCATAGCAATAATCGTATCCATAGTAACCACTGCCCGCCGCAGCTTTCTCATAAGCCACGGCCGCATTTGCGTAGTCGTTGGCGGATGCTCTTCGGTCACCTTCGGAATCCCATTCATATGCCTCTGGCTCATAGAGGCTCGCGTAACGCCTGAACCATTTCTCGGCATCATCGGGTCGTTTTGCACGGTCGTTTTCATAGACCAGGTTACTAATTGCTTGCTTGGCAAGATCGTTGCCACATAATCTCGAACTCCCACCCGCGACGAGAGAATGTAGGGAAATGGCCTCCGAATACTCCTCGTGATCTCTCTTAGCATTACCGAGTACAAAATTAGCAATAAGGAGTCCAGGTCCCTTTGCCGTTCTAGCGGAATCGGCTGCCTCACGACTTGCCTCAGACAAATATTTATCGTGAGCCATATTCGCTTGCAATTGGATATCGCTGTCCTTTTGCGCGATTTGGGACATCATACTTTCGTTGCTGGCGCGGTCATAGAGTACATACGACAACAAGGCGCGATGTTCCGATGATGGCTTTTCGCTTACCAGCTTTTTTGCAGCTTTGATTCCGGTGTCGCTTAGGTCAATGGCCTTAGTACCCAAGCACGCTATTTCAGTTAGAGCGTCTTCCCTGCTAGTGGACGCCACAATTGTTGCCGCCAGTTCACGGAGTCTTCGCGTTTGCTGCTGGTATTCAGATGAAAGATCATCAGAGTATTCGAGCTGTGCCCTCTTACTAAATATATCCTTCGCGACGCTCAAACGTCCGTCAACGTTCGATGCAGTAGCTGCATCAGCTTTTTGCTCGAGAATTGCTCTGACATACGCAACTGGAACTGCGAAATTCAGGTTCTGCCCGTCCTCCAGCATTCCGACCGCTACTCCTATTACCTCACCTTTTGTGTTGAGAATCGGGCCTCCTGACGACCCATGAGAAATGGGGCTTGTGACCTGCAACAGATCCCGGTCGCCCCGCTTTCGCAAACCAGAGACAATGCCCTGACTGATTGTTTTCTCCAATCCTGCTGGGTTTCCAATCGCGAAAACTTGTTCACCAGGCGACACCTCGGCTGAGGCAAGTGGCAGAGGTCTTGAAGTCAGATCAACGTCTACTGAGAGCAGCGCTAAATCATTTTTCTCGTCCGTGCGAAGGATCTTAAGCGGAATGCGGACGGGGCCGACAGCGAGTACGGGGCTTCCGGCATCTGCGACGTGGGCATTCGTGACCAGCAGTCGAGGGGCGACCAGGAACGCACTCCCTAGTGCGCTGGGATTGCCGCCGCTGTCGTTGAGGTAGACGAGGAAAACAGAATCCTGAGAGGTACTATAGATTTTCTTTGCTTCCTCACCGGCCTGCCCAAACCCGAACGCCTCAGCTAGCTGTAGGATCGCCATCGCGATCAACCATGGACGCATAAAACGCATATCCGGTCTCCTCTACTGAGATTGTCGCGCTAAGAAATACCTCTGGCAGCGCGAAATTCAATCACTCGGCGAGCCTGTCCTTTACTTTCCATTCTTAAGACATCCACCGGGCCGGTTACCGATTATCACAGGACCTAACACTCTTCAAAGCCATGTGGAGACTCCACCGTGACGCGAGCATGTGCCTCGTCTGCTCCGGCTGAAACTGTAACTGCCATCTCGACACTGTGCCGTTGCTCCTTTTGGCGCTGCTTAACAGTTTTCAGGAAGCGGAACTCTTTGGCCCATGCTGTTGACGTAGGCTTCGGTGTTTGTGCAATCCGACTTACTTTGCTTCCGTTTGGTATCCGTTGCAGTATTGCCGCTCGGCTGAGATGTCGGCTGGGACTGGGAAATTGTTTGCGGTGGGTACGAGAATAAAAGCCAAAGCGCCAGGACGTAGGTACTCCAACGTGGCATGTCTGCTCCTTTTAGTCGGAGCCCGCTCCCCCTCGAAGCGAGTTCAGCGCATCATACATCGGCTAGCGCTCGGAGGAATGGCACGACAGTGTTGTGTGAGTAGACAGGAAAATGCGGTGCGCCTAACCCGCAACTCCCACGAGGCGGCTCAGCGCCAACCAGTGAGGACATTATCTAATTGATGCCCGTTCGACGAACATCAAAACCCAGAATAGATTTTTTGCGGTAATGACGGGATGCTCCTTCTCCTGCTGGCCAAAGTGAGGTAGTTTTTGCATGCGTGAGCCTCATTGGATGAGATGGAAACCAAGTGGCAAGAACCAGAACAAAATGAGGAAATACCAGAGGAAGAACCTCCATAGACCGCCACCCCATACCGACAACGCTTTTCGGCGAGTAGTGGAAAGTGCCGTTCGAAGGAGAACGAAGTACGACCGCATACTCGCAAACAACAAAGCCCATCCTGCGACCGATATTGGATAGCTCCACCACGGCAAGTATCCCAGCAGATTCGTAGCACTCCAGTTCATCTTCCCGAAAAAGACCGCTGAGCATGGAGGAACCGTTAGCAGATAAATGAGAAGTCCAGAACCCGCGCCATAGCATGATATCGACAAGCTATTTTCAAAGTTAAGGTTAAGTGATCTGCGTGTGGCGGACTTTGTAATCGCGTAAGAGTAGAGTCCCACTGCCGCGAGAAATGGAATCCCGACAAGAATTATCTTTTTTGGATCAAGTGATGAGATGCCCTCGGTGAATAGTCTCTCGAAAAAGTTTGGCGTCTCTATCAGAAGCCTGCTGCCCTTTTGGCGCATTAGCCTTAGCAAAAGCTCGAACGCACCCAATGCCAGCAATGAAGTGACTATGAAATAGGTCACGGGTCTGGCGTAACGCGATTTGGGACTCTTCTCTACGAACGTCTGGGCAATGCGGTTCGGATAAATGACAAAGTCCCAAGCGGTGACGAATAGAGCACCAGAAAGCATAAAGGCCCCTAGCAGGCTTTCCTCGATGGAGCGAGAGATGTTGCGTTCATCCTTGGGATTCTCTGTTGGTAGATTTGCCTCGCGTGGTTCGTCAGCCATCGTCGCACCTTTCAGCAGCCTCTCTAGTTTGCCTGAAACGGAAACCAGAGAACTGGTGAGAATCTCCGCGCGCGGCAGCCTGTGATACTGCCGCCCGGAAGTCCCCGCGGGAATGGGATTATAACTGGATTCAGTTACTCTTCTGTTCACAATCCTCTGTGATCAACGCGCAGCGATTGGCGTGTAGTATCTCGCAGAGCTTTTCGTCGGGTACGTCGGTCAAGTCCTCGCTGACGATCCGACTCTTTTTGATCGCTATTCAATCCTAGCTGTCGTCCCCAATGGGACGGCGACCCTTCTCTGCGCCCATGAAATTTCCGAACATTCAGCCGCGTTTTCTGTATCTCATTGGAAACGCTGCCCGAGCGGTGAATCCAGCATTCACATTACGGAACACGAAGTTCGCAACAAGACAAAGCGGTTGGGGAGCGAGCAGAAGGAATGCTACGGATCTCTAAATCTGGGGGAAACCTCGCATTCGAAATTTCTGCCGATTCACACCTAACTTCAACATACCGTTAGATGCGACGTGTATGCGGGCCCGGGGTAAACCCTCGACTCTCCCAACGCTTACTCAAGGGGCTTTTTACGGTTGACGACGGAGTTAAGAGCAAGCCTCGCGGACGGCCAGTCACCGCACCCCAACCTTTCTCGGCTGCCATCCCAGCAAAGCAGTCAGGCAAGACTGTACCCGCCTAGACATGCCGCCCATGTCGTGAGTGAGAAGCCAGACACGACTCATCTGTCCGGCACCTAAACATCCCCCGCCACCACTCCATTAGCGTGTGCCAGGAACGGCCCTCGCAGAGCACTTAAAGAGCGTTCAATGCGGTTTGGACCGGCGAGAGGGGAATTTATGCGAATCCTGAAAATAGCAGCCGCGTACAGATTCGCAAGCACCGCTCGGTGAATCTAATTGTGTAGAAGCAAAAAGGCCCCGCTTCCCGATTTAGCCGTAAAACAGCGACGTAATGTTTTCGTGGGATAAGTGTGTGCATTGTAGTTATTAGAGCAGCCCCTAGGTTAGGTGGGATAGGTTAGCAGTAGGGCCTAGGACAATCAAAACAGCAGTAGCATTCTGGCGGATGCGAGCAGATCGAAGCTCTCGTCCGCCGTTTTCATTTATGGAGGATATGCAATTGCCGCAACTGTATGACATCCGTGAGAGTGCGGGACGTCTGAGTATTTCGCCTTGGACAGTCAGACTCTGGATTCGAACAGGTCGAATTAGCGCGGTGCGAATTGGCCGTCGCGTCCTTGTGGAATCTTCGGAGATTTCTAGACTGATTGATTCGTGTAGGACACATGCCGCTAGACCGTCTAGTGTCGTTCATGAGGGGGCGACCGATGAAAGCAATGCGTGAATTGAAACCTATCGCATCCGACGCGAACGGCGACCCGATTTACGAAGCCATCGGCCCGGAAGAATCTTCTTATGACCGTTGGAGAGTTCGTAGTTTCCAAGACGCCTTGAAGGGGTCACCAACACCTCCCTGGGTTATTCAGGATGTGCTTCTGGCTGAGAGCGCCACTCTAGTTTCTGCGCAGCCTCACGCAATGAAGTCTCTCTCGCTGCTCGCGGCAAGCCTAGAGGCCGTCGCCACACACAAAGTTTGGGGACACTTCGCCGCACCTTCAATTGACAGCGTTCTCTTCCTGGAAACGGAAGACCCACCTTGGATGGTCGAAAGTCGAATTCGGGGACTCGCGAAAGGTCTGGGACTCGCAGAGAGTGACCCTGTTCAGGGGTTTCATTATGCCTGTGTGGGACCATTTGACCTTCTCCAAGAAAAGAAGAGGATCGCCAGCATTGTTAAGGATTGTGCTCCAAAGTTTATTGTGTTGAGCACGTTGCAGAATCTTCTCAAAGGCAAAGATTGGAATAGCCAGGCCGATATGCAACCAGTGATGGCTGAACTGGTTGAGATGTCCCGCGGATGCCCTCTGTTCCTTGTCACCCATTCTCCGTGGGATAAAAAGGCGAGGAGAACAGCTGGAACCGTAACGCAAACAGCGAATTTCATGACGGCCATGCATTACAAGAAAACCATCGACAAAAACTCGCGAGAAGCGAATGTAGATGTTGTAGTGGACAGCAAAGCCGGAGCTTTAGAAACGCATTTTAGTTTGAAGTTAGAAATTGACGGAACCAATTCACGCGATCCAGGCGCAGTGAGGAGAGTGTTCTACGCAGAAGCGGGGAAGTCAGCGGGGAACGATAGAGCCGCCATCATCCAAGCACTCGAAAACGACCCCGAACCGACGACCGCAGAAGTGGCCGAGGTTGTCGGCTGTACACAGCGATACGTTCAACAAGTCCGTCGCGAGATCGCGGAAAAAAGAAGTAGCACGAAGAAACCCGCGTTCGCTGAGAGTTCACACGGGGCAGCGTGAGAACTGGCTGTGTTCCCTATTGTTCGCAACACCGAAACCTGCCCCCATAAACAATTAGGGGAACGCTAGGACTTGTTCGCGAACTGTTCAGGAAATTCGTGCGTAGCGAACGAACTGTGTGGCGTATGTAGTACGCCACAGTTCTTCGACGGGTTAGCGCAGAGGTCTATGAGGGGAAAGTCTTTGAGTAGCACCGTTCTCTCGCAAAGTGCGCCTTAGCGTCATCAACCGTAGAAGCCCCTTGAATAAACGCCACGCGGCCCGAATACGGCCCTCGCAAAGCAACTGACCGAATGAGGAGGAATACGAGCAGATGAGCAAGCAGGGTTTTTGGAGACGTGAGAAAACATGGTGGGTTCATTTCACCGTGAACGGCCAGCGATTCCGGCAGAGCACGGAGACTAGCAACTGGCAGGACGCACAAGCGAAAAAGAAGGAGTTGGTCGCAAAGGCGGAAGCAGGAATGTTGACTCCAAAGAGCCGGGAATTCGCCCGCCTAGGATTTTCTGAGGCAGCCGAAAAGCAACTCTCGGACCGCCTCCCAACCCTCGCTCAACGCAGTATCCAGACGGAGAGAGAACGCCTGAAACCGCTGCACCGATTCTTTGGCGAACAGCGAGTGTCGCGCATTTCTCACGACGTGATACGCGACTACATTCGCGAGCGAAAGGAATCGGGAGTAGCGAACAAAACCGTTAACCTTGAGCTTGGAGTGCTACGGGGAGTGTTGAAAAGAGCAAAGCTATGGCAGTCGTTTTCGGATGAGATCAAGCCACTGCCGGTTGAGCACGAAATCGGTCGGGCGATGAGTCCGGACGAAAGAGAGCGACTAGAAGCAGCAGCTTTGGCGAAACCGGAGTGGCAGAATGCTCGTTGGGCGATGACACTGGCCCTCAATACAACCATGCGTGCGTGCGAACTGAAGGGCCTCCAATGGCGCGATATTAACTTCATTGACCGTGCCCTCACGGTTCGGAAGAGCAAGACGGACGCGGGAAAACGAGTCATCCCTCTGAATGCCGAGGCTTGGGAAGCCATCTTGGCCCTTTACCATCGCGCTCAGAAGCTCGGTGGAACTGAGAGTGGCCACTATGTGTTCCCCGCTTGCGAGAACAGCAAGACCGACCCGACCAAGCCGCAGAAGAGTTGGCGCAGCGCCTGGAGATCGCTACGGAAGTCGGCTAACCTGTCCCAGCTCAGATTCCATGACCTGCGTCACCACGCCATTACAGAGCTTGCGGAGTCCGAGGCCAGCGATTCAACCATCATGTCGATTGCAGGACACGTCTCCCGCGAAATGCTGGAACATTATTCCCACATCCGACTAGAAGCAAAGCGCGACGCACTGGATGCACTCTCTAGGAGGGGCAGACAGCAGGGCACTGTCACAAATCTTGTCACAAGCACAGCGGTTGAAGATGTATCGGGATTGGCAACTATAAGAAAAGATTGGTCGGGGAGAGAGGATTTGAACCTCCGACCCCCTGGTCCCGAACCAGGTGCTCTACCAGGCTGAGCCACTCCCCGACTGACCACGCTTGACGGCCTCCACTTGCGAACTACGTGGCGGCTCGAACCCTGACAGTATAGCATTCGGCCTTTCTACAATTTCGGCGTGAAACTCGCCACGCGACGCATTTGTGAACATCAAACTCGACCTGCAGACTTGCTTGCCGCCGCGTTTCTCCGTCGACCACCACGTTCACGAGCATGGTTCGTTTTCCACTCCACGCCGCGGGGCTGTTACAATCGTGGGCATCAGTCGCGATTTTGCCGCTATTAAATCGTTTCTATGCTGGCTTTCACTGCTGCAACTTTACTGACTCCGACAGAGCGCGCCGACGATGTTCTTCTTCTCGTCGACGAAGGCCGCGTTCTTTCAATAGCTACACGCAGCAGTCAACCCATCCCGCCCGGAGTTCCGGTTCTCGACTTCGGCGATGCTTCAATCGCCCCGGGATATATCGATCTCCACATCCACGGTAGCGCCGGATTCGATGTCATGGGCGACTCACTACAGGCCCTTCCGGCGATTGA
>Ga0302140_10009963_pt1 | contig 11765 bp, 16 predicted proteins | sample I_Bog_E1_1_FD_202095 | JGI IMG/M metagenome (GOLD analysis project Ga0302140, IMG submission 202095) | Peat permafrost microbial communities from Stordalen Mire near Abisko, Sweden - I_Bog_E1_1 | ecosystem: Environmental > Terrestrial > Soil > Wetlands > Peat | place: Sweden: Abisko, Stordalen...
TTTTAAATTATAAAATCCTGCATATAATTCAAAAAAATTAAAATTTTAGTTTCATTTTAAATTAATTAAGTTTGGCTTCCATAAAATATTTTTTTAATGCGTTTATAAATCTTTCTCTATAATCATTGGGGTTGGTGATTGTTGGCACAGCTCCTGCATTAATCACAATTTTTCCCATATGTTCCAATTGTTTATCCCAGGTGTAAATCCTGAGAAAATCAATAATTCCTAAACGGATTTTCATATTTTTTTCATCAATAATTAAAAGTAGAGAATAATCGATTAGGTTATGATCACTAAGAAAGTTTGAATCATTTTCGCTTGCTTTCTTAAAAAATTTGAAATCTTTATCATAAAGAGCCAAAGGTTCATTATTCCTTTGAATTTTATAATTTGTATCCAATAAAGTTTGTCCATTTCGAACTTTTTTGACAAATCTATTAGTTTCAGATCCTTTTAAATCAAAAATCTGAAGGTTTTCACTTTTCAACCCATAAAATAAATTCTCCATAACCATATAATAATAAGTAATATTGTTAATCGAAACTTCATAAAGTCCAAATATTTTAGTCATTATTGACTCATTTTCTCCGATCAAAACCTTCCACATATAACTAAAGAAATTCTGAGCATAGCTATGAATCATAAAAAATTCATTTTTTTGCAATTGTTTTATAATATAGAGCTCATCGTAAGATTTGATGAATCGAGCTTTGGATTTTCCTCCAGAATTCTCCTTCCAATGGTTGTTTAAAGCCAATGATTGAATAAAATCAAAAAGAGAAATACCAGATGCCAAGCGCAAAGCCTCAAAAAAAGCAGGATAATAAACTGTTACTTTTGCTTTTTCAAAGCCAAATTTCACTTTGAAATTTTTCAAATTGATTGATTCTTCAAATTCTGTGGAGTTGGTTTCCAGATTTTGAGGTTCATTTCTGTTTAAGGGTGTTTTTGAGTTAACTTTAATATAAGATTTTAAGGTAAAGGTTGTGTTTTTCTCTGTCATTTCTGTTTCCTCTAGAAGATTTTCAAAAAAGTTCATAATTTCTGGAATTTTGCTCCATTCTTTTTCCGTTTTATTCGCCATTTTTTTTTCAAGCTCATGAAATTCTTTAAGAAAAATAAATATGTAATTTTAAAGTTGTTTAACCTCCTTTCACAAAAACATCTTTCATATATTGGCAAGAATTGAGAGCATGTGCAACGAGGGTTAATGGTTCATCTTCATTCGCAGGAATAATTTTCTAAAAAATTAATTAATTCAAAATGAAAAAAAAAAACTAATTATAATACAAATTTCTGGAATTCCTTGTAATTTTTCCCTTCCTTATTGTCCACAAAAACTCTTCCTTTATTTAACTCGTTGTATAAATTTTGGAACTGTGGAGTATAAAGCAAGGCTTTAAACGAATTATCTTGCAAGATTTTGGATAAATTCTGGGGACTATCATCTTCTTTATCATCACATTCACCTTGACTTTCGTTCTCTTCTTCAATGTTTAAAATTTTGATTTCCTCTCGATGACTTCCATCATCATCTTCTTCATTTATTTTGGGATCAGGTATATGCATTGAATTCTTCATAGTTTCTATAATTTTTTTACTGCTTTGAAGTGACTTCACGTCTTGACCTTTAGATTTGGTTTTTTTATTTTTCTCATGCGTTAAGAAATGAATGATGGTGAGGATTTCACAAATTTTCCTCATATATTTGAACCTCAAATTTTCAATATTCATATAAGATTTGAAGGTGTTCTTATTTAAATGAATAAGAAAATTATTTGTTAATACATTGATCTTTGCAATAATCAATTGCAAAAATGACACAATGTTCCATTTGGCTTTGTTAATGTTTTCAGAGTAATGTGGACTTACAGCGAAATCCATTTTGATTTTTTTATAAATTTTCTGGCGCTCTTTTATAGATTTATCATTTAAAGCTAATTCCAAACTATTCAATTCATCAATATTTAATTCAGTCGAACTTTCGACATGATCAATTTTATGAAGATCAGTTGATTCCAAACCTTTGCTACTCATGTTACCATCATCTAAGTATTCTGAATTTCCAAGCATCACAATACTATTTTCAATTACATTAAATGTTATATGTGGATTCTCAAAGAATGGGTAATATTCATTTTCATCATCTTCGGTTTTATCTAAATCTTCAAATTCTCCAGCACTTTGATTTGAATAAGGATGAACATCAACTGAGCTTTTCCATTCTTCATTCACGTGAATTTGACTTTGTGAAAAACTTTTAAGAACAAGTATGCTTTTTTTCTCAGGTTGAGCATTTGCTTTCACTGAATTCGAGGAATTTTCAATTATTTTTATTAACTCATATGAAAAGTTCTTAATTTTCGCCTTGAATTCTTCTTTCTTTAATGTAACTAAATTGCTTTTGGCGGTTTCCAAGTTGGCTTTTTTTTCAGAATCTGCGACAATATCCTTTATTTTATCTAAATGATAAAATTTGCAAAATCCAGAGCTCATTTTTATCAAAACTCCATTATAATCAAAAATCCGATTTTTCATTTTATGCTTGCATTTGTTAGAATCCTCGACTCCAGAATTTCCTTCTTCAATTTCCTGTTTATCATCTTTACTTTGATTATTCAAAAAAAAGTGCAGAAGATATCGGGTAAAAGAATATTCCAAATAATTTTGAGATAATTGAGTTTCCTTTGTTAAGATAGACCGACATGCATTGCATTCTATATAAGTTTTTACATCAACTTTGAGGAGACTAACTGCTGTTAATTTTCGCAAATTTATTTTATTGGTTTTCGGTGTGTTAGTAAAAGTGAAAGACTTCTGGAGTGGGCTACTTATTTCTTTTGTATAAGAGGACTTTGGAGTTGCAGCATCTTTCCCAAATTCGAAATGATTGTCTTTGCCTCCTATTTCTGTGGTTTCTCTAAGCAATTGTTCTTCTATGTTGAAGTTTTGAACTTGACTCATTCCAGTCAATTCGCAAGCTATCTTCACAAAAATCTTATTAAAATAATAATAGACAATATGCTGATATCGAGGTCTTTTGCAATTGTCGCATTTCGAATTAAGATTGTTCACCCTCAAAATCAAGTATTGACCTTATAAGAAAAAATTCACAAGGAAAAAATTTAAAAAGAAACCTAAGGCGAAATCATCTTCCGAATAGTATTCAATTTTTACTGAAGAAGGTGATTCACATATTTCTAAAAAATCAAAGGGAGTTTTTTCATTTTTTTTCTTTTTATCCCCAAACTGCTGATAAAAATATTTAGCAGCTTCTTCATTGGAACAAATCTCAGTTGAATTTTCCCAGGAACTTTTGGTGTAACAAACTTTTGTATAGTGGATAAATTGTTTAGAGATGACATCCTCCATTTCTATTTTCTGAAACAAATATTTGGAAAAATCACCTTCTCTGCGATACAAATTTTTCTCTTCCGAGAGATCCTCAACCATTGATCCAAAACTTTCAGATTTTTTTAATAATTGTTGGTTTTTGCATTTCTCATAGTTTATTTGATTGACGAGAACTGTTTCATTAGTCACAATTTCTTTTTCCAAAATGAAATGACGCATCAATTTCAAGCTCAATTTCACGCATTTTTTGATGACTCTTAATTCTGCTTCATTTGGCCCACTAATGATCAACGTGCTTCCCAGAAATGGATTCATTACTTCAATAAACAAATAATTTGGATCATCAGAAGCATCTTCTTTCTTGAAATCTGAATCACTCTCATCTTTTGGCATCATGTTGCCAACTTTATAGCCTTCAACAAAAAATTTTCTGATATCGAATTTATCACAAGTTCCCAAAATTTTTTCTTCCTGTAATTTTTCGAGCATATTTAAATTCTTGATTATTGTGGCTTTTGTGACTCGAGCGATCCTCTTCAGGAGATGATGTTTTATTCTGACAATAATAATGATATTTTCTTCTTTGAAATGCTCTAAGGCAATACGGTGAATGGATTTTTCGACTAATATAACGTTCGGCTTTAATTTCATGATTTTGTCAATAATTTTCCTGATTTGTTTTTTCTCGTTTTGAATCATGTTCTCAAAGACTGTTAAATCTGCATTTCCTACCAATTCAATTTGAGTGGCAATAAAAATTCGAGGGGAGATAAATTTAGTCTGCATCTTTTTGTCAATGATGTTTTTTCGACAAACAACTCCATTGAGATATTTGGTGAAGGACTCATCTTTGTATGGGATTTTTTTTACTTTAACATATTTATTGATGTCCATAAAATCTGCGTTAATGGTGCTGGGAAGAATGTTTTTAACGGACTTTTCAATCAATTCAAAAAGCATTTTGAACCATTTATCATAAATTTTGAATTTTTTGAAAATGTAGGTGACCATTTCTTCATTGTTTCTGCTTACAATTTCATGATTTTTTTCGTGCAAAAATGGCATATTATTAGTCGTTTCTGCAAAAAATACTCTGTGTTTTATATTATTAGAACAACTAAGATCATCTTTTTCTTTTCTTAAGTAATTTTGAATTTGAGGAAGGTTTTCAGGCAAATTCGAGTTTTCCTTTGAAGAACTCTTTTTCAGTTTCAGGAAATTTTGGTACCCTTGGAAACAATAATCGCAAAAACGAAATTTTTTCTCTTTTTCAGAAAGTGCAATTTCAGCACCCGATAAAAAATTTTGAGAACATCTGAGAAAATTTTCAATTAAGAAAAAAGAATGCTTTTTATACTTGTTGCAAAATATATTCCCGCATCGACGACAATGATGCTTGGGACGAACAAAAGGAATGAAGGACTTATTACAATTAAAGCAATTATGTGCTTGATTGTCAGGAACCCATTTGCATTTCGGAAGCAAAACTAATGAGAGGTTGTCTTCAAGTGATTTAAGATCGTTGGTAGAGAGAGATTTCCTGGTTCTTCGAATAGTTTTCATTTTTATAAAAATAAATTTAAATTCACTAAAAGTAATTTATTCAAGCGTTTAAGTCAATAATGGACATTTTCTTAATTTTCTAAACAAATTTAGGCTTTCTTGATAATTTAAAATTTAATGATGAGGCAATCCTTTTTCATTCTTGATTTTCGAATATTTACGAAAAAAAAACCGAAAATTCATCTAAGGTGTAAAAATAAATAAATTTAAGCTGGGGATTCTGCTTTTGGGGATCCTCCTCCTATTTTACTCCAGATATGAAGTAGAACAACAATGCCAATGTAAACCAAACTCACAACCAAGACTGTTTTTGGATGAATTTTTAATCCAGGAGCGTCTTCGGTAAAAAATTTCATTTCACCAACACCTCCTTTCAAGACTTTCCCTCCTCCTATAAGAATCATTTAATATTTTGTGATTGAAAACTGGAATTACCTGCTCCTGATTTTCCACCAGAATTTCGTTTCTTAATTGCCTCTTTGGCTGCTTCTCTTCCTGACATTTTTCTGATAAATTTAGATATTTTTTAATTTGCTTCTATTTCAGATTTCAAACTTTTAAATACAAAAGCTTTATAAAATTTGATAAAAGTGTTTTCAGAAACACGTGGATTTGACATATATATATTTTGTTTCCTCAATATAATTTAAAAAAAAAAATGGATATTTGAAATTTGTCACTTTAAATTCATTTAGTTTGTCAGCAATCTTAATAATTTTCTAAGTCCTGTAGACTTTTTCTCCATTGTTTCCTATCATAAGAAGGTTTAATTTTTAAATTAAATTCAAATTTTTGATAAATACAAATAAAAACAGAAAGCAAATACAAATTACAATTTAAAAAATGGAATTGAGTTTTTTTCTTGTTATCTGCATAATTCTGGTTCAATTCGTTTTTCTTTTGAAGCCTAATCTTAAAACCCTTTATTTTTAAGGTTTTGGGGCTCGTCGGCCTAATTTTTTTCCGAAACTCCAGAAAATTTCCAAAAAAAATCCCTCCAAAGATTTATAAGAGAGAATTCATCCTTTCCATGGAAACAAAATATACCGAGAAACCTCTCAACTTCTGCAATGTCAATCTTGTGATTAAGAATCAAGAATCCCAAATGTTTTCAAAAAACAACAATTTAAAGCAAGAAAAAGCAAAAACAAGAGTTAAAGGTTTGAGCAAAGGGGATGATCGCCTAAATAGAAAGGATGAAGATTCAGATATATCCTTCAAAATCAAAACTGATGTTTTTTTTTTTTAGTTTTATAAAGTTTGATTTTCGAAAAAGAACTCTCTAAATCGGAATATTTTGAATCCAACCGAAAAAGAAAATCTCAACATTTTGTTAGGATTTATTTTGAGAAAGCTGAGTGAAGACGAACGAAAATCAAAGGACGATCATAACTTCACAAAACTGAGAAATTTAAATAATTATGAAGTTGTTTACGTCCCTCAAAAACCTCACAATTTTGAGAAAGAAAACGAAGAATTAGAAAAGCTGCTATCCAAGTTTTTTTTTTCTTAATAATTAGCAAAAAAAATTTTTTTATTTTATTAGTGTCCATGATATTGAGAATTTGAAAGAAGCAATTACTTGTTTTACAAATATGATAACCAATAAAAAAGCTGTGAACACAGCGAATTATCATAGATTAGCAAAATTATCCCTCAAGTTTTTAATAATTTAAATTTTGATAAATAAAATACAATATAATAATAGATATGAGCTTCTGCAATGGGCAGGCTTCTTTATCAAAGAAATGCAAAAGAGGAAAATTGATATCCAAAGAGAAATTTTAGATGATTTTTTGAATTTGAGCTATGTCATTAAGACAATGTCCAATTTAGAATCAAAAACTTATAGAAGAAATAATTCATTTGACCTCAATAAAACTGAAGAAATTTCATCCCAAAAAAAAAATATGATTTATAAAAAAGAAAATGATTGGATTCTTAGCAAGGAAGAGGAGTTGAATAATGTGAAAAACATTTGGGAAAAATTCAAAATCTTAAACGTGAATGCTGAAAGCTTTATTCCAAATGCTTTAAAATCCAAATCGATGAAATTGGAATCAGAGTGTTTTCTCCCAAAGAAATGAAAAAAGCAAGAAAGGATCTCATAATTAATTGAAAGAAAAAGTTTAAATCACTTTTCTTTCGTTAAAGAAATAAAAGAATTTAACTCAAAAAATATTTTTTTTAATTCATCAGTGACTTCCCCTTTTTTAAAAAAAAAACAGGTTTTTTTTCCAAAAACTCATAAATTTGAAAATAATCGAAAAATGAACATCCAAAACCCGAAATTCACATATTGTTATTTTGTAAAAACAGATTTTTTCTAAAAACTCATAAATTTTGAAAGGTTCAAAAAAAAGTGTAAATGAACATAAAAAACCATAATAAACTTTCAAAATAGAAAAGGAGATTATTTTATCAAAAAGCCCATTAAAGCAAATTACAAGAGCATATAGGGGGATTGTCCTCTTCAACTAAAACATTATATTTTTTCCAATTTTCGACAACAATGATCTGACTTTTTTCGCCGAATTGAACTCTCTTTGAACTTTTTGTCAAAGGTTGTTTTTCTTGTTTCAAAATAGAAGCACCTGGCGACATTGTTAAGAGATTTTTATTTGGAGTTTTGATTTCTTCCATTGATTCCATCAAGTTGATTTTCTTTAAATGTTTGAAATGATAAAACAATTCATTTAAGTTTTTGTTTAATAATTTTTATTTGTTTTTTTGTTGTTGAAATAAAACATAAGCGAAATTCATTTTCATGTTTTTTTCAGTGCGCTTATGTTTTTTTATGCCAATTTCGATTTAGTAAATTTAAAAAAATTACATAATTTTAAAATCCGCCCTATTTTTTTAATTTAAAAAACACATAAATTTTTTTTTGAAATTTAATTTCCAAGAGTTTATTGTTAGTCTTCTTTCAATTTATTTAACTGCTTCTAAAATTTCTCCTGAAATAAAAGCTTTTTTCAAATTTTCGTTTTTGCTGATAATTTCCATTGGTATCATATTGAGCATTCCTTTCGTTCTCCATATTTTTGTGTTTAAATTGTTTAAATAAGGAATCCAAATGAAAAGAAACACTATGAAGATCATTATCATGAAAATTGCGAATATTATATTTTCTATATTGATTTGATCATTCAGATATGAATTAAAATCACTAAGAAAAAGTTGATTCAAAGAATCTATCGCAGGCACCATAGTGCTCATGAGTTGAACTTCAAGCCATTTTATTTTAAAAAATATATTAACTAATAATTTTTACTTGTTGTCTGAGTTTGATCATTATTGATGGCAGTGAAAATATCAGCTGACGTCATACCTGCAACGAAATATTGTGAAATAACATCTCTTGTGTCTTCAGCAAGCGAAACAATAGATGTTCTTAACCCTTTTTGCAGCAATCCATTGGACACCGCTGTACAATCTATTTTTATTTTATTTTTTTAACAGTTTTTAAAAAATTAAAGACATAATAATAATTTAGTGTTAATTACTATTAGTAAGGTCTTGGGTCGTCATAACTGAGTAATAATTTTGACAAAGATCTTCATAGTTATAAAGTTCGAAAGTGGTTAGATAAGAAGTAAATTCCGAAGGAAAACTTTGAGTCATCGATTCAAAGATGTCCCTTTCATTATCATAAAGGAAATTGGTGTAATAGTTTCTCACATCGATAAATGTGCCATTTGTAAACACCAAACTATTTTGCAATTGAATCGTCGCTGTTGCTAGTTGTTCAACAGTAAAAACTACAGTATATTTCACAATTGGAGTTCTTTGAGAAATCAATTTTAAATGGGAATAAGATTGCCTAATAACATTCAAATATTGAAGCTCCAAAACAAAATCCACAATAAAATAGGTAATAAATAAAAGAGCGATGAAAGCGAATTGAATAACCACGATTTTCCTGTTATTGTCTTTGGAATTCATCAATTTTTGAGTTCTTTGGTTCTCAAAATCTTCAATGTTCTCATTTTTTTTCTCTTCAACTTTTACTTTGACATTTTTGTCTTTCTCTCCCAATTTAATGTCATTATTATTGACCCCGTTTTCCCCTGGTTTTTTTGAGTTGCTGGCTTGAGAATTATTATCCTGATTTTTTTTCTCATTATCATTAATTTTACTGTTCATTTTTTCATCTACTTTGGAATCTTTGATAATTTCGTTTTTAATGTCAGCAGTTTTTCCGAAAATCGATTTTTTATTTTCCTTTGAGAATTTAGATTCTTCAATTGGTTTTGCTGATTTTGAGTTCACCTGTGAGTTTTTAGAATTAATGATATCAATATCGTTCATTTTTATATTGGAATTAGCAATATTTGATGGTTTTGGGTCTATTTTTGAGTAGATGTTTTTAGAGTCTAATTTCGATCCAACCAAATTTATTTCTAGTGGTTTGTTGCTCATTTGAGAGTCTTTCACTTTCAAGTCTTTGATATCACTGTTTTCAGTCATATTTACTTTCTCTCCATCATGATTTGCTTCAACTCCATCTTCATTATTCATCTCAAAATATTCTTTTCCTTCTTTTATTTTGGATTTGAAGACTTCCTCATCTTTGAAAAATTTAAATAATTCAAAACAATATAAAATAAAATGCCTTTTTCTTCTTCCCCTTCCTCATCATCTCCTTCTTCAGATTCATCTCTTTTCTCATTTTTATCCTCCAAAAAGTCTAGCGTGTATTTTTCGCATTTTGATGCGAGTTCTCTGATTTCTAGCAAAGGAATGGTTCCAAAAAGAGAAAGAACACGATTATTTGTTCTATGCACCGAAAAAACTATAGGAATCAAAATACAGATAGCTAAGATGAGGAAAACTATTCCCAATATCATAATAATTTCAAATTGATTTTGGAAAGTATTAGCCAATCCATAATAAAAATTGTAGAATATGCCAGCAATATAATCACTTCCTCTTCTTAGAATTCCTAAACCATTTATTTGAACATAAAACAAGTTCTTTTGAGTTGCTTCGATGTCATTGGTCAAAAATGAAGATAATGTAGAATTTGCTAAGGAAGAAGCAGATGTGATAAACTAATTAAATTTATTTAATGGCCTTCAAAATAAAAATTAAACTTGGAAAAGCGCATCATTGTAAATATTTTGATAAATTTGAATATCTCCATTTTGAAGCAAAAATTGAACATTGTAATATTCAGATGACTGCGAATCAGATGACTGTGAATCCATTACAATTCTCTCTTTGATTATATCAAATTGGAGATTTTGCAAATTATTTACCAAATTTCCAAGCTTTTCAAGAAATTGATAAGGTCAATTATTTAATTTAGTACATTAGTTTTAATGTCTGTTTCAATTGAATCTGCTGAAATTACAGATGTGTCAATCAGATTACTAGGATTATTTAAATAACTGAATAAATATGTTTTTTTTTTACTAAGCTAATAAGTTTAATCTTCGAGCTTGGTAACAAATATCAGCAATAATGCTGTTTCGATTAATAGAATTATAAATAGAAGTTGTTCCTTGATTTAGACTTGAACTTTGGCTCATTTTCTGACTTAATTCCACAGCTTAAAATTAAGATAAAACAGAAAATTCTTATAATTAATCAACCTGTCAGGATAATTAAAATCATGCCAAGAGCCCAAACAGTTCTTTTTAAAATTTTGATCGATTTGGGAACTGTCTTCTCTGATATCATTGCTTTGAAATCTTTTAATTGTCTCAAATCCTCATTAATGGACGCCGCTAAAACAAATATATAATGTTTATTACGTACATGTAATCAAAAATTAAAATTAAATAAAATACTTGAGATGTGCGATGCTTTTTCGGTTTTTTCTGCATCACCTTCTCCTCGATTTTCTTTCTCCTTATCATTCTCTTTTTCATTATCATTTCCTTTGTTTTTGTCATTTTTCACTATATATTTTTTTTACTTGAGATATTAATTAAATTAATCTTCACCTGGTTCTTTAGCTTCTGAATTTTGTATTTTACTTGCTGAAATATTTTGCCCTTCTTTCTTATTTTGATCATCAACGTTCTTTTGTTTTTCCATAGCTTCAGATTCATTCACTTCGACAAATTTCAAGGTATTTATATGATTTTCACCAAATTCTTGTTCGTCAATCAGATAGGCTCTGACTTTTGTCTGTTTGTATTTATTTTGTTTTTCCCTATTTTTTTGGAATATTTTTTAATTAACACCTAAAACTACTGGTATTCTGTTCCTTTTTCTTCGTTGCCTTCACTTTCCTGATCACTTTCTCCTTGTCCAAGTAAATAATTTTGTTGGATATGACTTGTATCAAATGTTACAATTAACCCACTCTTTAATTCCTCAGCATTGTCAGGGTTCATTATTTCAGGAGCGATTGCATCAACTGTGAATTCATTTGTGTTTGATGTATTTCCGTAAACTAAAGATGCTTGAATTCCAAAGGAGGAATAACAACTATAGCTTATTCCTTGGACAATGCCATTTTCTCCGTTATATATCATGTAATGAACCTTTTGAAAATTTGTCATTTATTTTATGATAAATGAATAAAAATACTTTTTCTTCATCAGAAGAAGTTTTCACTAAAGAGCTAGAAATATCCAGGTCTTTGAGAAAACCGACAATTTGAATCCCTTCATCAAGATTTGGCAATACTTTTATCATCAGTGTACAAGGAACCAAATACCCTTGCTTATTCTGTGGAAATACCAACCTTTCTGATCCAATCACTTTGCTTTCAGATGATTCCAAGTATACCCGCATAAATCCATCATGCAAATCAGCATGAACTTTGGGCAATATTCTATTGATATTTTGGCCGATGATATCATTTGTAGAATATCCTAATATTCTCGTAA
>Ga0302140_10009964_pt1 | contig 11764 bp, 10 predicted proteins | sample I_Bog_E1_1_FD_202095 | JGI IMG/M metagenome (GOLD analysis project Ga0302140, IMG submission 202095) | Peat permafrost microbial communities from Stordalen Mire near Abisko, Sweden - I_Bog_E1_1 | ecosystem: Environmental > Terrestrial > Soil > Wetlands > Peat | place: Sweden: Abisko, Stordalen...
GTGCGCGCCGGAGGTTGACCCTTGCTGCGCGTCGTACATGGATGCGTTGACGCGCACTTCCTGCAACGTCTCGGGAGCTGGTGTGGGCAGCGCGTTGCCGATGGACAAGTAAATGGAGGCGGCGGTAGGAATCACGCCGCCTGCGCCGTCACTGGAGGACACGCCGGTGCTGTTGATCACACGCGCGGAGGGAACCTGGCTGGTGCTCTTGCCGTTGAACAGGTTGCTGATGTCAACGCCGTTGAGCGAGAAGCCGTTGCTGGTGTCGCGCTGGCCATTGGCCCAGATGGGCGCGTTGCCGAGGCCTGAGTTGGCGCCGGTTCCGCCTGAAAGCTCGGCGCTGACGCCGGTCGATTGCGTGGCGAGACCTGTAAAGCTCCCGGTAGGCAGAGGCGCTACGTCGATCTGCTGGGTGTCCATGACGTAGCCGTTGGTGGTGTCCACGGCATTCATCAGCGGCGTGGCTTCCACTTCAACCGTGGTCGTGGTTTCACCCACCTTCAGCGTGGCATTCACGGTGGCGGTTCGGTCGGCCTGCACGGCAATGTGCTGGGTCTTCTGCACATTGAATCCGGTGGCCGTATACATGAGCGTGTACTGGCCGATGGGCAGGTTCACAAAGTTGTAAGCGCCCGTGCCGTTGGTCACGGTGGTTCGCGTCATCGACGTCGACTCGGCTGTCACCGTCACCGTTGCGTTGGGAATTACGCCTCCCGTCGGGTCAGTCACTTCTCCGGTAATGCCGCCGAGCGTCTGCTGTGACAAGAGCGACGAGCAACACAGCGCGACGATTGCCACGATTGCCAGCAACCGAGGAAATGCAGATGGAAGAATTCGCATTAAAGGTGTCAATTGGCTGACCTCGAAAGGTTGGATTACATTCCAAGTTGCAAATAAATGAGAAAACGGAAACTGATTGAGAAAAGCGGCCCTTGGAGAACCCTCAAAAAAAGGAGTGGAAATTAGATAGTCAGTAGTTCACGAGCCGTGGCCGGCTCCGTCAGAAGCTGCAGGTGAAAAAAGAATAGCGATTCAGGCGTAAAGATCACGTAAGGATTTGCCCTGATCGGCAACTGTCAGGGAGGCGGTGAAACCACTCAAACCAGAGGAATTACTCTTTAAATCCAGGCACGATCAAGGTAGCATAAGCTACGCGCCGAAAATTTCCACAGGGCCGCCGCCGCCGTCGCTTTGAATGCATCAACTTCCACTCCCCGGTATTGATTCACATGAGGCTCCGCCGATGCTGACACGAATTTCCAAGATCACGCTGCTGGCCGGCCTCGCGCTGTTTTACACGCTCGTGGTTTTTAACAATCTGACCGACTTCGATTCGAACTATCAGTTCGTGCGCCACGTGCTTTCCATGGACACGACCTTCCCCGGCAATCAGTGCATGTACCGCGCCCTTATGTCGCCTTCGATCCACATTGCTTTTTACTGCTCCATTATTTGCTGGGAGGCGCTGACAGGACTTTCGCTTTGGTGGGGAATCGCCCGGCTCGCGCGCTCCCTGCGTTTGCCTGCCGCAGACTTCAACGCCGCCAAACGTGTGCCGTTGATCGCCCTTACGCTTTCGCTGCTGATGTGGTTGGTCGCATTTCTGGCAATCGGAGGCGAATGGTTCCTGATGTGGCAGTCAGCGAAGTGGAACGGGCAGCAACCCGCCTTCCAGAATTTCGTCGTTGTGGGCCTGATCTACCTGATTTTGCTGCATTCGGACACCGACCACCAACCGTGACCGGTTAGGCCGGAATCGGCTTCGCTTTTTTGCGGCGCATGCCGTACCAGGCAATGCCTGCGGCAATGTAGACAAGATAGATGTAGGGAATTCTCGCGTGCACCGCATCGGCTGACGATCGAATATCAAAGACCGCGATCAGGATCATCACCACCACGGTGACGGCGCAGACAACAGCCACGGTGTGCGAATGTTGCCCCAGGGCCTTGCGCGCAAAAGGCAAGGCCAGCGCGACGAGCGCATAGATGGTCAGGAAGCCGAAGACAGCGAGCGAGCCAAAGAGGTCATACATCTCCGCGCCTTCCACTCCGCCGATGGCCAGCGCGACCGTCGCGGCAAACATCAGCACTGCCGACACGGCAATCGCGGTTCCCGGCGTTTGATGCCGATCGTTGGTGCGCTCCAGCGCCGCTGGCAGCAGTCCGCTGCGCGCCATGCGCATCAATACGCGCGCGGCCGCCGTGGTGCAGGCAAGCACGCAGGCAAACATGGCCACCATGGCGCCGATGTCGATGGCCACGCCGAGCATCCATATTCCTTCCTTTTCAGCCAGCAGGTGCAACGGGCTTGTGCTGTTGCTCAGGCTGCCTGATTCTCCGCGAAAACCCAACACCTCAGAGTAGGAGCACAGCATGAAAAAGACGCCGGATAAAATGGCGCATTGCAGCACCGCGCGGGGAATGGTGCGCAGCGGATCGCGCGCCTCGCCGCCCAGCGTGGTGGCGCTCTCGAATCCCACAAAACTGAACATGGCCAGAACCAGCGCCGGGCCCAGCGCGGAAAAAGTGACGCCCTTGAGCCGGAACTGATCCATGTCGGGATGGAGTCCAAAGTGAAAAGGGAGCACGGCCAGCACCACGACAATGAGGCTGACCGATGCAATCTCGATCCAAAGCATCAACTCCGCGGAAAGCTTGACGTCGCGGTAGGCCACGAAAGCGGCGACGCCGCAAATGAGCGCGAGTGCCGGCAGCGAAGGCGGCGCGCGATGGAAGACCGGCTGGATAAAAATGGTGGCGTAATAAAGAGCTCCGCCCATGACCGATGCACCGGTGGCAAGGTAAGCCAGCAGCAGTGCCCATGCGGCCGTGACGCCAAAGACCGGCGGCAGTGTGTCGGCCGTATAGGAGTAGAGAGATCCTGGCGAAGCGGAGAGCCGCGCGAACCGGCTCACGCAAAAGCCCACAAGCAGCGTGGCCCCGGTGGCAAGCAGGTAAACAAACCAGGTGGCGTTGCCGGCCAGGGCGAACACCAGCGGAATCGTCAACGACGGTGAAGTACTCGGCGCCGTTGCTGAAACTGACTGTGCAAGTGTCTCGACAGGGCCGAGCGCGCCCGAGCGCAGGCCGTAGCTCTCAGTTGTGCTTGCTTCTGCGTACACCTCGCCTGTCGAGTTCGAAGGTTCAGTCACTCTTCCGCCTTTCGTGCCCGTATTCATCTTCAGTTATCGCAGCGGGTTTCTATCGCTCGACGGTTGCCTCAATATATCCGTGCGGTTCATCGATGGGGACAAAGATGCGATTGGGATTGTCCTGGCCGAACGGACTCAGGTCTGCGAGCAGGTGGTGCAGGTTGGGCATGGTGAGCTTGATGCGCGCAATCTCCGGCGCAGCCTCAAGCGCCGTCTTTCCCATGTCGAAGAGCGTGTGCTGCACGCTCAGGCTGTGGTGCGCCGCAAACTCGCGCAGTAATGCGGCAAGAATTCTGGCACGCGCCTGCGCAAAATCCGTTTTGGCCAATGTGTAGTCCCACGTCACCGTGGCGCTGGTACCGAAAATCCTGTCGGTCGCCGGCTTGAGCGTGGTCAACTTGTCTTTGATATAGCCGGTGAATTCTGATTTGGTTGTCTTCAGGATCGTCAGCCCATCCACTCCCGACCGGATGGACCACTCGCGTCCGTTGTCGCGCACCGCGCGCACCGTTTGCACTTCAGGCCCGCCAAGCTTGAACGTCGTTGGTTCAGCTGCGCCATCCACAATCAGGCGCTCCCACGCCCGCTCCTCAACCTCAACGCAAACTCCAGACACCTGCGGATTGTTGGTCAGCAGATAGTCGCCAAGTTCCATCGCATACTCTTCGATGGTTGCCACCTTTGACCCGCGAGCCACGTAGTAGACCGTGTTCTTCATGGTGTCAGTGGGCAGCACTCTGCTGTTGTCTGCTTCGGTGTAGCTTGACTCGAAGTCTCCTTCGAGCAGGACCTTCACCTTCCACTCGTTGAAGAGATGGCGATCTCCTTCGCGCGTGATTCGCGACAGGCGCACCCGCGCTTTTCCGTAGCGATTCTGTCCTAGCTTGGCCATGTGTCAGCTTCCCCTGTTCTTAGCTTCCGCGATAAGTTGTGTAACTGTTGTCGCTCAACAGCAGCGGCAGGTGATAATGCTCCCTGCCGTTGCTGTTGAAGGTGATTGCGATCTCAGGATAGATGCTCGTGCGGCCGATGCCCGCCAGGTAGGTGCCTGTTTCAAATGTGAGCCGGTAGGTGCCTTGCGCCGCGTCGGGTGCCAGGCCGCGACAGCGCCCATCGGCATCGGTCATGCCGCTCGCTATCGCGGACCATCCGCCGCCCTCGCGTTTTTCCAGACGAACGGAAATGCCCGCGGCGGGCTTGCCCAAAACGGCATCCAGTACATGCGTGGTAATTGCGCTCATTCCACCAACCACTTTCCTAAACGGATTTGGGTAATCTGGCGTTGCTGTTCGGCGGCTTCTTTCAACTCTGCCGCGCGATCGCGGTTCAACCGCCGCTTGAGAATTGCAAGCATCTCTTCCGCGCTCTTGCCCGTGGCGCAAACAATGTAGGTAAATCCGAAGCGCTCTTCATAGAGCGCATTGCCCGCGGCAAGTTCAGCGCGGGTTTCATCCGCCGTGCTCGCTGCGGAAGATTGCTCCTGGCGTGACCATGCAACCGATTTTGCCGTCGCGCGTGCCTTGCGTTCGCCGATTCGGGGATGGCAGGAGAAGGCCTCCATCCAGTCGGGCTCTTGCATGGTGCTCCATACGCGGTCAGCGGCTTCGCTCAACTCCAGCACGGTTGAAATGGGGCGCAAGGCGACCATGGCCGTTGCCCAGCGCCGCGCTCCGCAACAGGCGATCATGGCTTCAAGAGCCGTGGCCTCGTCTGCTTTGTTCCACGTTGCAAGAATCTCATTCATCTCGGTACATCCTGCCGCGCGAATTCAAGCAGAAACTCTTCAAGCAGGTTGGCGGCCACGCGCATTCTGTATTCCGCGGTCGAGCGGATGTCGTCGATGGGTTTTGCCTCGCGGAACAGGGCGCGGCGCGCGTTCTCAATGGTGGATCTCGTGAGCGCCTTGCCCAGCAGTGCGCCTTCCACCTGGTAAATCCGCGTTGGAAAGGGAGCCAGGCTTGCAGCAGCTACGCGAATCTCGCGGATGGTTCCGCCACTCAAAAGTGCGGTTGCCGCCACCGCAACTTTTGAGATCGCCATGGCGCGGCGCGTGCCCACCTTGCGCAGATACTGCCGGTGATGCACAAAGCGCCGGGGCAGATGAATCGCGTAGAGCAATTCATCCACGGCGAGCCTGTTGCGCTTATAGCCGGTGTGGAACTCGGCATACGGAAGCCGCCGCCTGCCGCGTTGGGAAATCATCTCGATCTCGGCGTCGTACACCAGCAGCGCAGGCGAGGAGTCCGCCGCCGGCGAGCCGTTCACCAGGTTTCCGCCCAGTGTTGCGCGGCTCTGGTTCGCTACTGAACCGATCCAACTCGCCGACCTGGCAAGCAGAGGCAGATCCGCGACTACGCCTGCATGCGCTCTCAAATCAAGAAACGTCGTTCCAGCTCCGATGGCGATGCTCTCAGGCGTGGTCTCGATAAATCGCAGCTCGGGAACGCCCCACAGGCTCACCAGATTGCGCGCGCTCAGCCGGCCGGAGGCAAAGGCAACCATCAGTTCAGTGCCGCCGGCGATCGGCGTCCACTCTCCGGGAGCCGACGCAATCAGATCGAGCACCGCGTCAAGGCTGCCCGGCGCCACCATCTCATGAGCCTTGGCATTACCGCGCATGGCCGGCCTTCTCTTGCGTCGAGTCTTCAGGTTGCGTGGCCGCGGCCAGCACTGACTCAAAGATGCGCATGAATCCCGTGCACCGGCATAGGTTGCCCGCAAGCCCTTCGCGAATCTGCGCCATGGTCGGGTGTGGAGTGCGATCAAGCAGTTGCGCTGCCGCCATCAGCATGCCCGGCGTGCAGATGCCGCATTGTGCGCCGCCGCAATCGAGAAACGCCTGCTGTAATCGGTGCAGTGTTCCGTTGGTCGCCAGCCCTTCAACCGTCTGAACCTCGGCTCCCTCGGCCTGCAGCACAGGCACCAGGCAGCTGTTCACCAACTCGCCGTTCATGCGCACGGAGCACGATCCGCATTCGCCTTCGCCGCATCCTTCCTTGGTTCCCGTCAGGTGCAGGTCTTCGCGCAGCACATCGAGCAGGCGCTTGAGCGGCGGCGCCTGTACGGTGCACGGCTTGCCGTTCAGGCTGAAGTTGATGGTGGCCAATTTCGCGCTCATCGAACCGCCTGCTCATCCGCCTCTTGCTGCGCGGCCAGTTCAAGAAATAAATCCTCGGGCAGCAGAGGAATCGAGTGAAAACTCACGCCCGTGGCGTCTTTGATCGCATTCACAATGGCCGGCGCAGGCCCGTCATGCGGCAACTCGCCAATTCCTTTTGCGCCGTATCCACCGTAGCGGAACGGAATCTCTTCGAAGAACACATGAATCGGAGGAACATCTTCGGCCGTGGGAATAATGTAGTTCGTCATCTGGTTGTTGGCCATGCGGCCGTTTTGCAAAACCACTTTTTCGTAGAGCGCGTAGCCGATCCCCTGGGCAATGCCGCCTTCAATCTGTCCAGTGGCCAGCACCGGATTCAGGACCCTGCCCACCTCCTGCACCGCCCAGAACTCTTCCACCTCGGCAGAGAACGTAACCATGTCCACGGCCACCTGCGCCATTTGGATTGACCATGCGTACGAGGGGTAGGCTTCGCCGCGATACTTCTGGTCGTCCCAGAAGATTCCCGGCGGCGCTTCATAGCGGACTAGAGAAACCACGTCGCCCTTTTGGGCGCGATAGCGTTCGCACGCAGCAAAAAACTCCTCGCGCGTGTAGTGCTCACCAAGTCCGGCATGCTCGCGCAACATGCTCAAAAGTTGCAAACCCGCGCGTTCAATCAGCCTGCCCACCACCATCACCGTTCGCGATGCAACGGTCGGGCCGCTATTGGGCACAAGCCCAGTATCGGACGCAGCCATGATGATGTCGTCGTAGTCTATGCCAATGGCTTCAGCGGCAACTTGCGTGAGCACGGTGTTCGTTCCCTGGCCAAACTCGGTGTTCGACACCAGCACGCGCACTTTGCCTTCAGCAGTCACATCCACGCCCGCCAGCGAATTCAAAATGCGCTCGCCGGATCCGGTAAAGCCCGAGCCATGATAGAAAGCCGCAATGCCGATTCCGCGCTTTATGGAACTCGTCGGATTCTGGATAGCGAATCGGGCGCGCCGGGCGTAATAGTCGCTCTCGCGAAGAATTCGATCGAGCAACTGATCCATCATGATCGGCTCGCGCATCAGCTGCTCCGTTGCAGTCGTATCGCCCTCGTGGAGAAAGTTTTTGCGTCTGAGCTCCACCGGGTCCATGCCCAGAGCGGCGGCAATCTCATCCATGTGCCGCTCCATGGCAAACACCGCTTGGGGAGCTCCAAAGCCACGAAAGGCTCCATACGGCACGGAGTTGGTGGCCCACGCATTGGAGCGAATGCGCACGTTCGGGCAGGAGTACGGGCCTGGCGCATGCAGAGTGGCGCGCGACAGCACGGTGGAGGACAGAGTCGCGTACGCGCCGCCGTCCGTTGCCAGGTCGATATCCATGGCCAGCAACTTTCCATCCTTGTCGAGCGCCGTGCGATGCCGCGTGCGCGATGGATGGCGCTTGGTGGTCGCGGCAAGATCTTCCATGCGGTCGTAGACCATCTTGACCGGGTGCCCGCTCTTCATGGCCAGCAAGGCCGCGTGAGACGCGAGCGTGGAAGGATAGTCCTCCTTGCCCCCGAACGCTCCGCCGGTCTCGGTCTGCACCACGCGCACTTTTTCGTCGGGCAGATGGAAGATCTTGATGAGCGTTTTATGCACGTAATACGGGCATTGCAGCGAACCCCACACGGTAACGCCTGCTTCATCGCTCCACTCGGCAATGATGCCGTTGTTCTCAATGTAAAGATGCTCCTGCGCGCCGGTGCGGTACTCGCCTTCGATGATGTGCGCGGCCGTGGTCCACAGTGAATCGACGTCGCCCTTTTCGAGCAGGAAGTTTTTCATCAGATTGTCAGTGCCCCACACAATCTGGTCATTGCGCTCACTTTCTTCAATGGTGAAGATCGCAGGCAGCGGCTCGTACTCAATGCGCACGCTCTCCTGGGCCTTGCGCAGCTTGTGCTTGTCGGGGTGCGCGAGCAGAACGATGGCCTCGTCGCAATGATTCACCTCACCCTCAGCCAGGCAGGGCTGGTCTGCAACGATCAGCTGAATATGGTTGTCGCCGGGAACATCGGCTGCAGTCACCACGGCAAATTCACTCCAGTCAACGGACTCGTCGAACGTGATGGAGCGAATTGTCCCTCGAGGAATGGTGCTGCGGATGGTGGTCCCGTACCACATATCCTCCCGCTCGATGTCGTCCACATAGCGCGCGCGCCCGAGCAGCTTATCCACCCCTTCCTTGCGAGGTGCGGAGGCGCCAACGATGCGGGTTGTCGTCTTTGTGCTCATGGCGGGAAGCGCTCAATGCTCTACGGGTTGAGGCATAGCATACAACGCCGCGCTCAGGATTCAAAGCGGCTGGTTTATCCGGCCAGTTTTGCAAGCGTCCTTGCCAGCACGTGCACGCCGCTGCCGATCCACTCCGGAGAAGAGTACTCGTCCGGCCTGTGGCTCACGCCGCCGCGGCAGGGAATAAACAGCATGGCCGTGGGCGCAACACAGGAGACGAACGACGAATCATGATAGGCCCGGGCCACCATCTTCTTGTACGTCTTGCCGGCCTCGATTGCGGAAGCCTCAAGCGCGGCAAGAATCGCCGGATCGCAAACGGTCGGCGGATCGGCGTTGACGAGCTCCGTGGTGATGGTTACGCCGCGCGCCGCCGCGACGGACACGCATTTTTGCCTCAGCGCATCGAGCACGCTGTCGCGTCGCGCGCGATCGGTGTCGCGGATGTCGGTCTCAAGCCGCACGCGCGAAGGAATGCTGTTGACCGCGCCTGGGAACACTTCGCACACGCCCACAGTGCCCACGGTGTCAATGGCGCCGGTGGATTTGGCCGCGGCCTCGAGCGCCAGGATCAACTCCGCCGCGGCGGCGAGCGAATCCTTGCGGCCCGGCATCAGCTTGCCGCCCGCATGTCCGCCTTCGCCTTCGATCAGGATGCGCAAGCTCGCCGGCGCGGCGATATGCGTCACCAGGCCAACGTCAATTCCTTCCGCTTCAAGGTAGGGGCCCTGTTCGATATGCAACTCGACAAACTGGTGAAAGCGACCTTTGGCAACTTTTACCGATTCCAGTTGCCCGCTGAAGCCCGCGGCTGCACGCAACTCTTCAAGCCCGTGGCCTTCCTTATCGCGCAAGGCGACGGCCTGCGCCGGCGTGAGCACATCGGCCATCATGCGGCTGCCCAGGCAGCCGATGCCGAAGCGCGTCGGCTCCTCGGCCGTAAAGATCACCAGCTCGATCGATCGGCGCGGCTTGAAGCCAAGCTTCTGCAAAACACGAATCGCTTCGAGTCCTCCCAGCACGCCCACGCATCCGTCATAGAGTCCTGCGTTGGGGATGGCATCGATGTGCGACCCGGTGCCTACAGGCGCAAGACTCGCGTCGCTGCCCTGCCAGCGGGCAAATGTATTGCCGATCGCATCGTGAGTCACTGTGAGCCCGGCGTCTTCGCAAAGCCGCCGTACGTAGGCGCGCGCGCGCATATCTGCTTCGCTGAACACAACGCGCGTCACCACCGGAGGTTCGGCCTCCGAGATCAGTCCCAACGCCAATAATTCCGCGATGAGTCCGTCGATGGAGAGGTCCGGTTTATCGGTCATCGATTACGCTCCCAGTGGATGTCTGCGCCAGTCTTTGTAGATGAGATACTTTGCGGGCCGCTTGCCCAGCGCTCCAAACCATTGCGGACAATACGGGCCCATCCAGATGAAGTCGCCTGCTTCGACCGGATACCATGAGTCACTGAGCTTGTAGATGCCGCCACCTTCGAGCATCAGCAGACCGTGTTCCATCACGTGAACTTCAACCATGCTGAGCGCCGCGCCAGGATCGTAGGTCATCGTATTGACGGCGAAGTCGTATGGCGGTCCATCGGGCATCATGGAGCGAACCCGCAAGGCCTTGTCGCCCATCAGCGCCACGTCCGCAACGTTGTTCTCGTTGCCCACCACGATATCGGGTGCGGCTGCACCAGGCTGCGCTTCATAAGCCTTTTCAATCACTGCAGCGCGTGAGGCCGTCAGCGCTCGCACGGTGTGAGGCGTGCCTTGCGGAAGATACGCATATCCATTCGGCGCGAGGACGTGCGTTTTGCCGCCCGCTTTCACTTCCAGCTTGCCGGAAAGCACGAATAGAAAGCGTTGTGCCGGCGTAGGGCCAAGCGTTCCCTTGGACGCAAACTCAGCCGTCATCTGCGTGAACCGCGCGCCCAGCCGCGGCGCGGCATGAATCACAAACTCAACTCCCTGCGCACCGGGAAGCGGCGTGCGTATGAAGGTATCCGGTGTTTGAAGCAGGTGATCGGGCCTCAGGCTGCTTCGTGTTGCTCCCAGATGCTGCATGCATGACCTCGCTGATAATTGCGTTGTTCGATTCTAGCGAATCTCCGCTGCCCACCGCTCAAGAAATTTGCGGCCAACACGCAGCGATGCTTCAACGTCTTCTTCAAGCACGGCCTCATCGGGATGGTGACTGATGCCGCCCGGACTGCGAAGAAAGAGCATTGCTGTGGGTACGCGCGCGGCCATCACCATGGCGTCATGCCCGGCGCCGCTTGACATCATTTTCACCGGCAAGCCGATGGCCTCAATCGCATCGGCGAGAAAAGAGGTCAGCCGCTCGTCCATTGGCACCGCAGGCTGATCCATTTGGCGTGTGCGCTTCACCGTGAGCGACCGTCGCGCGGCAATTGCATCCACGCTTTCGATCAGCTTCTCAATGGCTTCCTTGCGCGTTGAATCGATTGCGTGGCGCACGTCCAGGCTCACCTTGACCGCTCCGGGAACGACATTGCCGGCATTGGGCTCAACCACTACTTTGCCAACTGTCGCAACCAGTCCGTCGGTCGCCAGTGCCAGCGTTTCGACCTTGGCGATCCATTCGGCGGCAGCGGCAAGAGCGTCGTGGCGAAGACGCATGGGCGTTGTGCCGGCATGATTGGCGTGGCCGATGAATTCAAAGGTCAGCCGCGTCTGTCCAACAATGGCGGTCACTAAAGCGACGCTCAACGATTCCGATTCCAGCACCGGGCCCTGCTCGATGTGGACCTCGACAAAGCCCACTGCATCCTTATCCAACTCTGCTTTGCCGATCAGGCCGGGATCCAGCCCAAAAGCGCGAATGGCAGCTTCAAGCGTGACGCCATCAGAATCTTTCGCCTCGAGAATATCCTCATCAAAACGCCCGGCAACGGCGCGGCTGCCGATAAACGGCACACCAAAGCGCACGCCCTCCTCTTCAGAGAACGCAATCACTTCAATGTTGATCGGAAACTTCAGTTCTTTCGCAATCCGAACCCACTCAAGCGCGACGACCACGCCCAGCACGCCGTCGTAGGCGCCCGCGTCCGGAACGGTGTCGATGTGCGAGCCCATTACCAGCCGCTTGCCACTTGCATTCTGCGATTGCCAAAGCCCGCGAAGATTGCCCGCCGCATCCACATGCACCTGCATACCAAGCTCCTGCATGCGTACCCGCAGGTATTCATGCACAGCGCGCACAGGTGGCGTAAGAAACCG
>Ga0302140_10009967_pt1 | contig 11763 bp, 8 predicted proteins | sample I_Bog_E1_1_FD_202095 | JGI IMG/M metagenome (GOLD analysis project Ga0302140, IMG submission 202095) | Peat permafrost microbial communities from Stordalen Mire near Abisko, Sweden - I_Bog_E1_1 | ecosystem: Environmental > Terrestrial > Soil > Wetlands > Peat | place: Sweden: Abisko, Stordalen...
CGATAGTAAGACCAAGGATACCGGCGAATATCGCCTGAAACCGCTGCCCAGCTTTGAGTTGGGCGAACCAGTCCAGCTCAATCCTGACGAGACCAGCGACTTCCGCCTCCCGCCCATGCCCGGCTTCAGCTTCGACGGTGCCGCGGAAGAGGGCCCACTGAAGGGTCCCGAGTTCCGGCTCCCGCCGGTCACCCACAAGCCCTACACCGGCCCCATGCACCTGCGGCCGCTCAACACCGGCGAAGACTCTCCACCCTTACCCGACTCCGAAGAGACCACCACAAGCGACGATGACTCCGAGGACGACCCGCCCATGCGCGGCTCCATCCTCGGCCTGGAATAAACCCATGGCTCCGTCCGCCGCCTGATCTTCCTCCGCGACCTTTGCGCCTTTCTTCGCGCCCTCTGCGTGAGGGGCTCTTGCCTGTTCTTTCTCTTATCTCTCTGGCTCTATGCTCGAAGCTCTTAAAGACCCCTTGCCGCCACCCACTCCCATCGCCTCACGACAAAATTCTTGTCAAGCCCCCTGAGACCCGTTAAAACGTCTAACTCGCTGATAAATATTTGAAATAAACATTGAAAAATCTTGGCGTAGTTATATGGCCCGGTCTGCTATTCTTAAAAAGTAGGGTTAAGAAAGAGAAACACACAGGGCTGCAACCGGCAGAAGCCGCTTGCAGCCTTTCGTCTTAACCTCAGCCGAAGAAAGGAGGTCCCGAGGCCGAGCCACATCGCTGTCAGCTGTTCACTGTTGGCTGTTAACTGCTTCAAAATGAATACTTTGCCTATAAAGTCTCTACCATCAATACTTTGCCCCCGAGGTCATCCGCTAAACCACTGATTCCAGAGACTTTAGAAAAACGGGGGAGGGGGGCCCAGCGGGCGGCCTCAGCCATCTGGGGTCTCGGCTGCCCCCGCAAAGCCACGGTGATTTCATTGCGATTCCACCGCAGCGAGTCTTCCCCGCAGAAACCGTTCCTGCGAAGCTTCGCCGGCAGCTTGAGCCAGCTCAACGGCTCGGGCGTAAGCCTTCGCCGCAGAGCTGTCCGCTCCAATCCAGAGCAGCATCTGCGCCTTCGCTGCCCAATAAGGCAGATAGCCTTCTAGTCCCTGCAACGCAGCGACGATCTCGAGTCCCGCTTGCGCGCCGCGATCCATCGCGACAGCAACAGCGCGGTTCAGCTCCACGACCGGCGAAGGCTGCACGCGCAACAGCACATCGTATAGCCCGACGATCTGCGTCCAGTCGGTCTCGCCGGCGTTGAGCGCATGATCGTGGACCGCCGCTATCGCCGCCTGCAGGCAGTAAGCTCCAACACCCGCGCGTAACGCATCTGCCGCGAGCTGTGAGCCCTCCGCGATCGCCGCAGAGTCCCACGCGCTCCGGTCCTGCTGCTCCAGCAGCACAAGGTCGCCTTCGGCGGTGAAACGCGCTCCGTGGCGCGCGTGCTGCAGCAGCATCAGCGCCAGCAGTCCGCGAACCTCAGGCTCGCTGGGAAGCAACTCCAGCAGCAGCCGGGCAAGCCGAATGGCCTCCGTGCACAGCGCCTGCCGCTCGGTCTCGTTGGGCGAAGCGCCGTAGCCTTCGTTGAAGATCAGGTAGAGCACCATCAGCACCGCATCAAGCCGCTCCGACAGCTGCTCGCCGCGAGGCACGCTATACGGAATCCGAGCATCGCGGATCTTGGCCTGCGCGCGCACCAGTCGCTGCGCGATGGTCGGCAGAGGCTTCAGGTAGGCTCGCGCAATCGCCTCGGTCGTCAAACCGCCGAGCGTGCGCAGCGTCAGCGCCACCTGCGCCTCTTCCGCCAGTGCAGGATGACAGCACGTAAAGATCAGCCGCAGCCGGTCATCTGCCACGGTCTCCTCCTCGCTGGCCGCTTCGAGCGCCGCAATCTGCTCCGGAGCAACCGCCTCGCTCGCGGCGACCCAGCCGGAGACGATGGCGGCTTCGCCGGCGCGGCGCTGCTCCACCGCGCTGCGGCGCAATCCGTCGACCGCCTTGTTGCGGCCAGCGGAGACCAGCCACGCGCGCGGGTTCCGCGGCACGCCGGAGTTTGGCCAGCTCGCCAGCGCCGCCGTAAAGGCCTCCTGAACCGCCTCTTCGGCCAGCTCAAAGCTGCCGAGAAGGCGGATCAGGGTTGCCAGCACGCGCGCTCGCTCGTCGCGCCAGATCTGCTCGTACTGTTCGTGGAACTCCACGCAGACATCGTTGCACAAGCGGGACAGGGAATGCTGATTACGCCGGAGGAGGGCCCATCTGTAGGATCGGCCGCACCTCGATGGAGCCGACCTTCGCCCCAGGAATCCGCGCCGCGAACGCGATAGCCTCATCCAGGTCCTTGGCATCGACCAGGTAGTAGCCGCCGAGCTGCTCCTTGGTCTCGGCGAACGGTCCATCGGTCACCGCACGCTTGCCGTCGCGGACGCGGACGGTGCTCGCCGTGCTGGTCGGCTGGAGCGGATTGCCGCCCAGATAGTTCCCGGACTTGGTGATGGCTTCGGTAAAGGCGCGGTACTCGCCGTACATCGCGCCTGCCTGCTCCTTGGGCATCGCTGCCCAGGCTGCTTCGTTGCCGTAGATCAACAGTAGATATTGCATCGTTGTCAGGCCTCCCTGCCTGTTGTACTGGCTAGTCGGAGCTTGTGGCAGGTTTTCGACAGCCACGGATGATTATTTTCGCGGATCGGTGCTGCGCCATCGCCCAGACGCAGAAAGACGCGGCCATCGCCGCGTCTCCTGGTCATCTCTGTCGTCTGTTCTAGAAGGTGAACGAGGCCTGCACCTGGATGCGACGAATCGCGCTGTCCGAGGTGTAAGGTCCACCTTCCACCTGCGTTGACTTGCCGAAGTTCGGCGAACTCAGCGTTCCGTTCGGCGTCGCCAGATCGGTGTTGTTGAACAGGTTGTTCACCGACAGGCCAACGGCCAGGTTGTAGCGCTTGCCGGTGTTTCCACCGCCGCCGCCACCGCCGAATGGTCCGCCACCGCCACCGCCACCGCCGCGTCCTCCACCACCGCCACCGCCGCGTCCACCACCACCGCCCGGAGGCCCGCCGCCGGGTCCGCCGCCCTGACCACCCCGACCGCCCTGACCCGGCGTTGCATTGCGTGCAGGCCCGAAGCCAAAGGTCTTGGTGAGCCTGAAGTTCAAGGTGAACAGGCCTGGTCCAGTGCAGTAGTTGATAGGAACCACCGGCGATCCCGCAGGCGCGGTTCCAGCGGTCTGCGAGACGAACGTGCCGCAACCGCCGATGGTCTGCGATTGAGCCGTTCCGGCCGGAACCAGCAGCGGACGATCATTGAAGATCGTGTCATGGTTCAGATCGCTGCCTGCGGCAATGTTATACGGATTGCCTGTCTGTCCGATCATGAACGGGCTGATCTGGATGTAATGCGGAAGCGTGATGGAACCTGACAGAAAGATGCGGCTCTTTACATCGAAGCCTGTGCGTCCGTAGTCTGCCGCGATATTGCCAGGCGTGGAGATGAAGCCGCCGTTGCCCGACGTGTCGCCATGAGCAGAGTTCAGCGAGTAGTAGCCGAAGAGCGAGAGCCACTTCGTCGTCTGTACATGACCGTTCACGATGAGCTGGTTCTGGTTGAACACGCCTTCGGAGAAGTATTGGTATTGCGGCCCTGTCGTCGCGGTCAGTGGTGACTGCGTGGCTATGTTGTAGTTGACGTTCTGCGCCGCCAGCTCATGCACACCCTGCGAGTGCAGGTAGTTCACCGAGATGGTTCCAATGCGGCCGATCTGCTGGTCGCCGCCTATGGCGAACTGCACGATGTAGGGCGTGCGCAGGCTGCCGGTCTTGGTGTACGTCGTCTGCGTCGCCACACCTGCTGTAGCCGCGCAAGTGGCCACAGTCGTCGCGGTGATTGCCATGTTGGGAGTGACGCAGGTGGGATTCTGTTCGGTCTTCACGGTCTCCACGAGGCCGTTCTCCCTCTCCAGCGTAAGGATGTTGCCCTGCCCGAAGCGGTCATAGAACAGTCCGAAGCCGCCGCGCACTACAGTCTTCGGTGAGCCCTTGCTATTGCCCAGACCATACGCAAAGGACATGCGTGGCGCGATGTCGTGATGGTCGGATGGCAGGTGGTTCTGTGCTTCGTAACGCAGGCCGTAACTGACCGTCAGGTTCTTCCGCGCCTTCCAGTCGGTCTCCAGATAAAGACCCACGTCTGTGAACGTGAAGTCGACCTTGGGAATATTGATCTTGGTGTACGTGAACTGGCTTGGAACGCCGGTCGCGTAGCTGTTGTCCGTGCCCGTGCCTCCGTAGGTCAGGCCTGCATAGGAAAAGGCTCCGTTGGTATCGCTTTGAGCATTCTGGGCCTCGCGAGTGCTGCGCAGTCGCCCGCCCATGCGGATGAAGTTCTTCTTTAACTGCAGGCTCGTGTAGTTCTGAAACTCAAAGTGGTCCTGGTGATCGCTGGAGTTCTGCCCGCCGGATCCGCCGCTGGTAAAAGCGCCGGAGACATTCACGCTGGGCAGGTTGCTCAGCGCCGTGGTTGCGGAGTGGTCGCGTTCGTACTCGAAACGGGTTTCGTTGATCAGCCGAGAGCTGTAGGTCTGTGTGTCGCTCATCTGCAGCTCGTTACTCAATGATGTGTCGTTGTATCCCGCGGTAGGCAGAGTGAGATTACCGATGCCTCCGTTCGTGGTGTTGCTTTTCTCAAACTCGTAGCGAGTGGTCAGGACGTTCTTCGCGCCCAGCGCCAGGTCCAATCGCGGCGTGAACTCGCCGCGCAGTTGCGGAAAGTAGGTCGACTGCTGGTATTGGCTCGGCACGCAATTCGCCGTTCCGGGTGGGCACAACACTGTCGGACTGGCCGGAAGCGCGAGGATCGTGGCGTTGGTAAACTCGTCGTCCTGGATCTGCCGAAACGATCCGCCCAGAGAATACGACGCATTCTTATTCACTGGTCCGGTCAGGCTGCCGAACGTGAAGAAGGTATGATACGGCTGCTGCGCGGTGGTAATCAGCGGGTTGGCGGAGTTGAACTGCGACGGGTTGTAGTTGGTCTGGAGGCTGCCGTGAATCTTGTCCGTGCCAGGCTTGGTGAACACTTCCACGCGGCCGTAACCCAGCCGATCGAACTCTGCCGAGAACGGATTCTGGTTGATACGAATCTCGCGAATGGACGACTTGGGCGGAAGTTGTCCGCCTGTAAATCCGTCCACATATATCTGGCCGCCGTTCGGGCCGGATGAAGGCCCAGCTAAAGCACTCAACTCGCTGGAGAGCTCATCCGGATCATCTGACAATGCATCTAGATCTTTGCCGGAGATCACCTGTGCGCTGGCATTCGAATCTGGATCAACGCTCAACTGCACCGAATCTGCCTCGACGTTCACTACTTGATCTGCCACTCCGACCTGAAGCTTCGCATCCAGCGTCGTGCTTGTTACGGCAGGAATCTTCACATTCAGAGCGGAGTAAGACGCAAATCCCGGCATCGTCACCACCACCGTGTAAGTCCCTGGCACAACGGTCATGCTGTACGTTCCGTCGCTGCCTGACTTTGTAGAAATTCCCGATCCCTTGCTCGGGGTCAGCGTCACAGTTGCTCCAGGAATCAGCTCCCCATCAGGATCGGTGATGGTTCCATGCACACGTGTTCCACTGGCCGCCACCACTGACGTCGCTGGCGCTGACGTAGCTGGAACCGTCTGCGCGGCAGTCACAGTTGCTTGCGGCGCACTGCCAGCTGTCTGCGCAATCGCTGGCGCCGCGAGGCTAAGCGACAAGGCACCTAAAAACGATACGACCTGAACTCTGTTCCAACCCATCATCTCTCCTAAGATTCATTACTGCTCGAAAGTTGCAGCCAGTGCGTCAAGTCTGTGGCGCAGCGGCAATGTTCGCTGCCTACTATGGCTCTCCGCCGCCTGATTCCGGCGCTCCGCCACCAACACTCCAAGGCGAAAGCGTCATCTCGCCCTCAGGCGATGCCGTCAAGATAGGCTCCACTCCGGCCAGCAGTGTTACGGCGGTCGATCGCGCGGAATCCACTGGCGAGGTGGCAACGATCATCACCGCATCGCCCGTCTTGAGGCCGCCTAGCGTCTCCTTCGGTAGCCGCGCCAGCATCTGAGAAAGGTCAGCCCCGGCGCGACCTGCTCGACCCGCGCCGCCGTAGCCGCCCGGCGCTGCTCCCGCGTCGCCTGTTCCGCTGCCGCTGGAACCGCCGCTGCCCGGTCCTACTGGTTGGCCCTTCATCCGCGCCGCCATCATCTGCGCTGCCATGGCGGGAATCCGCCGAATATCACTGCTCGCGGTCACCACGACGGTCACCGTCTTCTTCGTTGCAAGATCTTTCAGGGTCACCGTGCCCGCCACCGGGTCAATCGCCAAAAGCAACCCTGAATAGTTATGGAACGTTCCCGCAACCATTGCTACCGCGGTAATGCTGCTGCCATCCGCCGACTTCGTACCGCGCACCCGCAACTGGTCCCCAGGCTTGATTGCGCCAATGGAACTCAGCGTTGCGTCCGCGAAAACGACGGAGTCACCCGAGTAGTGCCGCACCACAGTCTGTGGAGTCGTCTGTATGGTTACGGTCTTCATACCACTCGCAATCACCACAGTACCCGCATTAGGGTCTACGCTCTTTACGATGCCACCCAGTCCCTGCGCCCACGCCGCCTCTTCGTCAGCATGGCTCTGAGCAATCGCGGCCGACTTCATAAGAATCACGCGGGTCGCGTTCAGCGTGCTACCAGTGTCGCTGGCCGAGCCTGTCACAAGTACGCGATCACCGCCCGCAACATCGGTCAGAGCACCAGCCGTGGCCGACTTCAAATCTTTACTTCCTGGCGGGACTACTAAGATTTTCGCCGTCTCCGGCACCACGACGGTGTAATCCTGCCCGCCCTGATTGGTAAGTGTGAGTCCATCGGTGCTGGTAGACTTCACAGTTCCCGACTGATGTGGCAGCGCTGCAGCAGCCGGCGCCTGTGCCCAGACACGGATCCCCATAGTCCCGGGAATAGTTGCCAAAACAAGGGCTATCCAAGTTCCCCTCTGCATCCATCGATTGCGTGTCATGGTCTGTCTTTCCCCTGCCTGACGCGGCACACAAATTGCTCCACTTGCTCGCTGTCATTGATACGCTTAAGGTTGAAAATAGTTTCTCGCGAATCTGCAATCCTCTCATTTTGCATGGATTACAGCCAAGTTGAACTGTCCGCTTAAGGCAGAGGCTCTCCATCCATCATAGGCAGATCCAGATGCGATGGGTACTTTGCCGATCCATAAATCGACACCGTCTCCGACTGGTAGGCGCTCGCCGGAGCCATCATAATATTCTCTACGTAAGTCTGCGGATTCCGGTCGTACAGAGGGAACCAGCTCAACTGCACCTCCACCATCATCTTGTGACCCTTAAGAAAGGTGTGATCGGCGCCGTGAAGGCTCCATTCGTACTCGTCAATCTCGCCCGTCTTCACCGGCTGCTGGGTTGTAAAGCTGTTGCGATAGCGTCCGCGCAAAATCTCCTCTGCGACCATTAGCTGATACCCGGGCGTGGGCGCATCGTCCGGGTATACGTCGATCAGTTTCACAATCCAGTCCGCGTCGGTTCCCGTGGTGGCTGCAAATAGGTCTGCGACAACGTTACCGGTGACCGTCAGATCACTTTGCAAAACCGGCGTCGAAAACCTCGCCAGGTCCTTGCGGTCGCTCACGAAGCTCTGGTCCTCAGCCAACCAGCTGCGCCACGTTGAGCCTTCTCCGTAGGTCGACTGAATGGGTCGATGCCGGTAGGGAATCGGATCCGCGGGATCGGCGACGTAGCCTGCTGCCTTCACGTCATAGTTCCCGTTCGGGGCGTTAAAGCTGAGTTGCTTATCAGCGGTGAGATAGGCGCGCTGCATGTGGAATCCCACATCGGGCGGCCATACGGCATAGCGGTGCCATGAATTCTCTCCGCTGCGAAAACTCGCGGTGTCTTCGAGGTCAAAGCCGGGCTTGCCCTTCAGATAGAACTCAAAAAATGGCGCCTCAATCTGAGCGCGGTAATATTCGCCTGTTTGTTGCCCGCCGAAGCTCACCATGCCAAATTTGCCACCCAACTGGTCGCCCGGTCCTCGCGACCACCCGCCGTGGTTCCACGGTCCCAGCACCAGAAAGACCTTATGTTGCGGGTCGTTCGGCTTCTCATGCGGACGCATGGCAGCGTACTCAGCCTGCGTGGCCCACATATCTTCCTGGTCCCAATAGCCGCCCACCTCCAGCGTTGGGACTTCGGGTCGGCTGAGGTGCGGCTCCACGGCCATGTCGCGCCAGAACTTCCCATACGTCGGCTGGGCGAGAAAGACCTTCGCTGTGGGCAGTTGCGTGATTCCCGCCGCCTGCGCCGCGCCTAGAAAGTCCACATTGTCCAGAAAGAAGTTGTACTGGTCTTCCTTTGAGTTTGCGGTAATGTCGGTCTTCTGCGCCTCCAGCTGCTGCACATAGTCGAAGCCGTACGTCTCGCGGAAGGCGCCATTGTGAAAGAAGTCGTCGCCCAGCCAGATGTCGGTCATCGGCGCCTGCGGACTGATTGCCTTGACAGCCGGGTGAGCGTCGATACCCGCCATCATCGCCAGAAACCCTGGATAGCTCACCCCCAGCACACCCACCTTGCCGTTGTTGTTGGGCACGTTCTTCAGCAGCCAGTCAATCGAGTCCCGCGTGTCCGTTGTCTCATCCACGTCGTTCTTGTTCTTGTGCTCGACGATGGGCCGGTTCATAACAAACGTCCCGCCCGAATCGTACCGTCCGCGAATGTCCTGCTCCACAAAGATGTAACCACTGGTGGCCAGCTCCGTCTTGCCCAACTCAATCTGGACCGGCCTGATCTCTCCCACGCCATACGGTGTGCGGGTCATCAGAAACGGCAACGGCGGTCCGCTGCTCTCGCTGTCCTTGGGGCGGAAGATTATGGTGTGCAGCTGCACGCCGTCACGCATCGTAATCATCGCCTCTAAACGCACGTATTCCGGTCCCTGATAATCCTTAAGCTCGTCGGATGGCGGTGCCTGCTGCGCTACTGCCTGCGGAGTCGGAGCAGGAGACCGTGTTGGCACGCCCGGCACCCCTACCAACATCATCCAGGTCAATACCGGCAAAACCCGCATCCGGACTCCTAAATCCTAACGCTGAGGGTTATCCCTGCCCGGTTAGATTGCACTCAGGGCTGGTGTTGCACTGCCAATTGTTGCGCGCATGGGCTCCGTCGCAGAACGGACGCTTCTCACTCATCCCGCAGCGGCAAAGGCTGATAGCAGGCTTTCCCGTCAGGTCCCACACTTTGCCGTCGGCGTCTTTCAGCACAACGTGCCCTTCTACCCGCAGCGGACCACTGGGTCGTACCGTAATATGAACTGCTTCCTCTGCCATAAATTCCTCCGTGGAATCTATAGCATAGCAGTGGCCCAGACTAGTTGAGATGTTCTTCAATGCTCGAGCACAGTTCTTTTTCGCCGAGCCTAAGGCTCCGCCATTATCTCATCTACATAGCACCAACCCCAGTCCTCGCCGGGTTCCACCGACCTCATCACCGGATGCTTGGTCGCATGAAAGTGCGCGGTCGCGTGTCTATGCGGAGACGAGTCGCAGCAGGCCACGTGACCGCACACCAAGCACTCCCGCAGATGCACCCAGACGCCGCCGATCTTCAGACAATCTTTGCAGCCCTTGGCATAACTGGCCGCCGTACCTGGTACAGGCTTCAGGTGATCGAAGTGATGACACGCCATGGTTGCTCCTTGAGTTGTTCGTTGTTATTGAATCTCGCACGCATACACCAAATGGAATAACAAGGAAAGACTAAGAACCAACAACCACCTTCTGCGCCAGCAGGAGATCCCTTATCCCGGCCTCCGCCACATCCAGCATCTCGTTCAGCTGCGCTCGCGAATAGGTTCCCTTCTCCGCGGTCGCCTGCGTCTCCACCAACCCGCCGTCGCTGGTCATCACCACGTTCATGTCCACCTCGGCGCGCGCGTCCTCGTCGTAGGCCAGGTCCAGCAACACACGCCCGTCGACGATTCCTACACTGGTCGCCGCCACCATCTGCCGTAGCGGCGACTCCTTGAGCGTCCCCGCCACCTGTAGCTTGCCTAGCGCAATCGCCAGGGCCACGCACGCTCCCGTAATCGCCGCCGTTCGCGTGCCGCCGTCAGCCTGCAGGACGTCGCAGTCCAGGATGACAGTCCGCTCGCCCAACAGCTTCATGTCCACCACACTGCGTAGGCTGCGCCCAATCAGCCTCTGAATCTCATGCGTCCGGCCGCCGATCTTGCCCTTCTCCGCCTCGCGCGGGTTACGCGTCAGTGTAGCTCTCGGCAACATGCCATACTCTGCTGTGACCCATCCGCGTCCTGAGTTCCGCATCCATCCGGGCACACCGTTCTCGACAGTCGCGTTGCAAAGCACGCGCGTGTAACCAACCTCTATCAGCACCGAACCCTCCGCCATAGCTATGTACCCTGGCGTCAACTTCAACTCCCGGGACTCGTGGGCGCCACGTTCTCCACTGCGAAAGATCTTCACTTCATCCACCACGGCTCGGCTCATTGTCTACATACTCCTGCCAATCATTATAGGAACTTCCTTGCCAAGAAGCCGGTTCTTAGATCTCTAGCAATTAATGCCCTCCCAAGACGATTTATAGCTGGATTTAGGGATTTCATCTTTGCCCAGATAGGGAAGTGGGTACTGCTTGGGGAATAAGCCTAACTCCTGTCTTTGCTTTGTGATAGATTCTTTGCCAAGCTACGGCTTCCCAATCCGGGAATCCGTGGGCAACTCAAGATGCACATCAAGCAGTCTTAACTCAATCTAATGAAATAGTTGCAAAACCTTCCCGGTTTGGCATGCAACGTGATTACTTAATTTACAGAGGTACCCAGTTCGACCCAATTCGGAGCTCCCATGCAGGCACGCCAGCTGAGTAGTACAGCCGCACGGAACTTATATTTTGCTTCCCCGCATCCGCATTCATCTTCGCCCACAGCTGAGGACAAGCCAGCCACAGACGGGCCCGAGACAGGCTCTGTTCCTGTCTCTGATGGTCTTGGCCTCGCGCACGATGCTGGAAATCTGCTAGGCGCATTACGCCTGTATTGCGACCTTCTGGATGCGCCAGGAGTGCTGGCGCCCCGCCACCGTCACTACGCTTCTGAGTTGCGCCTCATTTTTGATCGAAGCGGTACACTTCTCAGTCGCCTACTTCAGTTGACTCCCGGCCAATTGAATAGCTCCGCCGGAGATTCTGGGGCGGCAACGGGATTTCGTGCTTCTCCCGCTAAAATGCCTCAGTCCTTTCACCCTGCGCCTGCCGAGGCCCTACGCACTCTGGCCCCATTACTCTCCAGCGTCGCTGCTCCATATGCGACTGTCACAACGGATGTCACACCGCATCTTCCTTTCGTTGACCTTTCCTCGGAGGCCATCGAGCGCATAGCCATCAATCTTGTGCGCAATGCGTCCGAATCGATCCGTCACTCGCAATTCTCCGGCGGCAAAATACATGTTTGCCTGAGTGTGGTCGCGGGCCGCTTACGGCTAAGCGTTGAGGACAATGGTCCAGGAATGCCTCCTGCTCAAGCTGCGGCGTTTCTACATCCCGCCCCTCTGCCACCAGGAGCCATTCGCGGCTATGGGCACCGCAACGTTCATGAACTAGCAGAAATCACCTGTGGCCGTCTCGGCATTCATGTGCGCCCGGGACGCGGAACCACTCTATGCGTTGATTGGGATATCCATGAA
>Ga0302140_10009971_pt1 | contig 11763 bp, 10 predicted proteins | sample I_Bog_E1_1_FD_202095 | JGI IMG/M metagenome (GOLD analysis project Ga0302140, IMG submission 202095) | Peat permafrost microbial communities from Stordalen Mire near Abisko, Sweden - I_Bog_E1_1 | ecosystem: Environmental > Terrestrial > Soil > Wetlands > Peat | place: Sweden: Abisko, Stordalen...
TTGCCCGCTGCATCCGGCGCATGAACCCTGTCCCTCCCATGCATCCGCTACGATAAAGGGAACACGCTCGAAACGCCGCCATCGGCCGCGGGAAGGACCCATGCGCATCATCACAATGCTGTTCGGCATCGGCTGCCTCTTCGCAGTGCTCTTCGATGCGTTTCAAACGATCATCCTTCCGCGAAGAGCAACCGGGCGCTTTCGGTTAACGCGCCTCTTCTACATCGTGACCTGGAAACCATGGGTGTTCTTCACCAAGCGGCTTCGCCAGTCGCGGCAGCGGGAATCCGCTTTCAGTTATTACGGGCCGATGTCGTTGATTTTCCTGCTGGCTCTGTGGGCGGCGGGCATGCTGCTCGGCTTTTCGCTCATTTACTACGCAATGGGCAGTCCCTTCAACGACACCGCCCATGCAAGCGGCTTTGCCTCCGATATCTATGTCAGCGGAACAACGCTCTTCACGCTGGGGCTGGGCGATGTCACGCCGCGTGGCGGATGGGTCCGCGGCCTCGTTATTCTTGAATCGGGGACTGGCCTTGGCCTTTTGGCCGTGGTGATGGGCTATTTTCCCGTGCTCTACGCGGCGTTCTCGCGGCGTGAGGTGAGCATCTCCCTGCTCGATGCGCGGGCCGGCTCACCACCCACGGCGGCCGAACTGCTGAAGCGTCATGCGTACGAAGGCGGCGCGAGCGCGCTGTCTCTCCTTCTCGTGGAGTGGGAACGCTGGTCAGCAGAACTACTGGAGAGCCATATCTCGTACCCGCTGCTGTGCTACTTCCGCTCGCAACACACCAACCAGAGCTGGATTGGCGCGCTGACCGCGGTGCTCGATACTTCGGCGCTCCTGATCACCGGCGTCCAAGGCCACGAGGCACGGCAGGCGCAATTAACCTTTGCCATGGCGCGGCACGCCCTTGTCGACCTCTCGCAGATTTTTTCGCTGCCACCCATGAGCAATTTAGAAGACCGGCTTCCGCAGGAACGCTACGATCGGCTCTACGGCCTACTGTGTCAAAGCGGCGTAAGCATGTGCCGCGACGGGCGCTCGTATGAGCGGTTGCGCGATATGCGCGGGCTCTATGAAGGCTACGCCGCGGCGCTCAGCGACTATCTTTGCATGCCTCTGCCGCCCTGGATCGCCGACGCTCCCCACAAGGATAACTGGCTCGCAGTGGCCAAGTTGCGCGCCCAGACTGAAGCGGCTAATCCATCCTCAGGAAGCACACATTCCGCCGAGGTAAGCTCGCAGACGATTGCTACGCTGGTGGACGATCATCACGAGTTCTGATCGGAGATTGGCGCGGCTCTAATCCTCAATGCGGTGCGCGACGGCTTCTTCGAAGGCCTTCACGAACTCCGTGTAGTGGCCGGCAATCTCCTTCACCGTCTCATCGCGGGAGATCTTCTCATCGCGCCAGGCAACCAGCGGATCCCAGAAGTCGGTCCGTCCGACGGCGAAGCCGATGAAGCCTTCCACGCTGGCCGCCGTGATCAACCATTCGCGGACCTTCTCATTGTCCTCGCCGCGGCCAAGCACAATGCAGCCCACCGTGTCGCGTCCTCCGGCTCTCGCCGTGGCCACAATCTTCTCGCAGTCTTCGCGCAAGTCCAGGCCTTCGATCTTCCAAACATCCGGCTCCACGCCCGCCGCTTGTAGTTCCTGCAGGGCGCGGATCATCAGCCCGGGACGAATCTGCTTGTCGTAGGCCTTCTTGTCGCCATTGACCCGATCGAGTTGCGCTTTCTCTGCCGGTACCAGCAGCTCAAACATGAACAGGCTGCGATTCGCATTGTGCAGGTAATCGGAAAGGCGCTTCAGCCGTTCCGCCTGCTCGCGGTTAAGCTTGGCGTCGCCCTCCGGGTTGTAGCGCACCAGCACCTTGCAGAACGTGGGACGAAACTCTTCGATATGCGCGGCAAAGTCTTCGCCGTACTCGAAATCGAATTCATCCTGGCCGCTCTTTTCCGCGGGGCAAGCGGTGTTGAATCCTTTTTGAGCTGCATCGCGCAGGATCGCCGCGCCGAACTGTTCGTCCACGAGAATGCCGCCCTTCCCTTTGGGCGCGCCTTCCGCAATGGCCCTCTGAAAACCGTCGTAGATCACCTGCTTGGCTGCCGCGATCTGAGCTGTCTGCTCAGCGCTCAGTTCGCCCTTCCATCCAAACATGCCGGTTTCAAAGGAGCCTCGATGATCGAACGGAAGAATATACAGCGGCTTGGTGTATCCGCGAACGCTCACACAGCCTCCTTGAGTTTTCGATAGCGGCCGATCAAATTATTAGTTGAGCTGTCGTGGCTCAAGGTTGGCTCGGTCTTGCTTTCGAGCTCGGGAATGATGCGCTGCGCAAGCACTTTGCCCAGTTCCACACCCCATTGATCGAAGGAGTTGATCTGCCAGATCACGCCCTGCGTGAAGACAGCGTGCTCGTACAGCGCGACCAGCTTGCCAAGCACAGTGGGCGTGAGTTCTTCAATGAGGATGGTGTTGGAGGGGCGATTCCCTTCGAAGACGCGATGCGGCACCAGCCAGTCGGGGGTGCCCTCGGCCTTGACTTGTTCGGCGGTCTTGCCGAACGCCAATGCCTCACTCTGCGCCAACACGTTGGCCAGCAGCATGTCGTGATGACGGCCGAGAGGGTTCAGCGATTTGCCGAAGGCGATGAAGTCGCAGGGGATGAGGCGGGTTCCCTGGTGGATGAGTTGGTAGAACGAGTGCTGGCCATTGGTTCCCGGCTCTCCCCAATAAATCGGGCCGGTGGCATAGTCCACGGTAGCGCCGGAGACCGTGACGTGCTTGCCGTTGCTCTCCATGGTGAGTTGTTGCAGATAAGCGGGGAAACGCTTCAAGTATTGCTCGTACGGCAGCACGGCCACGGTTTGCGCGCCAAAGAAGTCGGTGTACCACAAACCCAGCAGCCCCAGGAGCACAGGGAGATTGCGCTCGAACGGAGTGGTGCGGAAGTGCTCGTCCATCTGGTGGAAGCCGTCGAGCAGGTCGCGGAAGTTGTCTGGGTCGATGGCCAGCATGGTGGCCAGGCCGATGGCCGAATCCATGGAGTAGCGCCCCCCGACCCAGTCCCAGAAGCCGAACATGTTGGCCGTGTCGATGCCGAACTTGCTCACACCTTCAGCATTGGTGGACACGGCAACGAAGTGCTTGGCCACGGAGGATTGATCGCCGCCCAGGCCTTTAACAAGCCAGTCACGCGCGGATTGGGCGTTTGTGATGGTTTCCATGGTGGTGAAGGTCTTCGACGAAACGATGAACAGCGTCTCGGCGGGATCGAGGTCGATCACCGCTTCGGCGAAGTCGGTATCGTCCACATTGGACACAAAGCGGAAGGTAAGATTGCGGTCGCTGTAGTGCTTGAGCGCTTCGTAGGCCATGACCGGTCCCAGGTCGGAGCCGCCGATGCCGATGTTAACCACGTTGCGGATGCGCTTGCCGGTGTGCCCTTTCCACTCGCCGCTGCGAACGCGATTGGAGAAGGCGGTCATGCGGTCCAGGACGGCATGAACCTCCGGCACCACATCCTGGCCATCGACAAAGATCGCTTCCCCCTTGGGTGCGCGGAGAGCCACGTGCAGCACGGCGCGCTTCTCCGTGAAGTTGATCTTGTCGCCGCGGAACATGGCTTCGATGTGCGCCTTCAACCTAGCTTGCTCTGCCAGATCGACCAACAGGCGGATGGTCTCATCGGTAACCCGGTTCTTGGAGTAGTCGAGAAACAAGCCCACGGCGTCGAGGCAGAGCCGCTCCCCGCGCCCAGGATCGGCTAGGAACAGCTCGCGAAGATGCAGCTTTCCTACCTTCTCGTAGTGGCTTTGCAAAGCCTTCCAGGCTTTGCAGTCCGTTAAAGGTTCGATTGCCTTCTGTCCGGGGTTCGACTGTTCCTCTATCGCCATGCTTTGTTCCTTTCCTAAATGGAGCTTTTGCTGCTGGGACTGGAAGACCGCCACCGCTCGAGTGGCGCAAAAACCTCTCCAGGGCTGTTCCCTTCCCGTTAGATTCGAAAACGCAGTTTGCGCCTCGCGATTGGATGCGTTTTACCGGAGATTCAACAAAACTGAACGTTCAAGGACTCAGAGGTCCCTTGCTGACGTTGGACCAAGCGCCTCTCATTCTAATGGAAGACGGGGGATTCGAAAGCGCGCTTCCCAGCCGCGGGAGCTTCTTCCCCGATGCGAGGCGTGGCGCGGAAGGGGCAAGACGAAGGGCAAGCGCAGATCCCTCGGCTATGCCCGAGATGACAGAATCGGATCTGTAAATCGTTGCGGCCGAGGGCCGGTCTTCCTGTGGGAAACTTGGCTTAAATTGATGAGAAATTCCCAAGACGAAGTCGTTGTCTAAGGAATCTCCAAGATCGGGAATTCCGTGCTCCCTTATCCACAAAAACGGGCTTTCGTGCCGTTGACCCGCTTCTCCCGCCTGCTTAGAGTCTGTAGACGGGTGGGTACTTTTCCCTTCCCTCGAGGCAATCGAGCGGAACGTCCCTGCGCCGCGCGCCGGAGCGATGCCTCAACCCAGTGATTCGGAGTGAACATGCTGAAATTGAAGAAGATCCACATCCTCGGGTTCAAGAGCTTCTGCGACCGGACGGAGTTGTCCGTTCCCGGGACGGGGATTGCGGTCGTTGTTGGCCCCAACGGGTGCGGCAAGTCCAACATTCTGGACGGGGTGAGCTGGGTGCTGGGTGAGCAAAGCGCCAAGACCCTGCGCGGCACACACATGCAGGATGTGATCTTTGCGGGAACCCGCGACCGGAAGCCCCTCGGCATGGCCGAGGTCACGCTGACCCTTGTGGATCCAGAGGCTTACGAGGGACCCATTGCCGTGGAGCCGGAGGTGCTGCTCGACCACGAGGGCCCGAGCGACTGGGACGAAGACGAAATTCGACGCGCGCGTGCTGCCGAGGCCGAAGAAATCATCGCCGCCGAGCAGCCGGGCCAAACTCTGGATGAAGACGGCCCTGAGCAGACCCCACTGCCGATCGTCGGCGAATCGGGCGGCCCGCAGGCAGTGGTCCTCAAGATTCGCCGGCGCAAGTTCCACCGCACCCCGCAGAAGGGCGAGATTGTCATCACCCGGCGGTTGTTTCGAACTGGGGAAAGCGAGTATCTGCTGAACGGGAAGTTGTGCCGGCTGCGCGATATCCAGGACATCTTCATGGGCACCGGCCTGGGGCCGGAGAGCTACGCGATCATTGGGCAGGAACGGATCGGCCAGCTGCTCAGTTCCAAGCCGCACGACCGTCGCTCCATCATTGAAGAAGCGGCGGGCATAACGCGCTTCAAAAACAAGAAGCGGCTGGCGGAGCTTCGCCTGGAAAGCGCGAAGCAAAACCTGGCGCGCGTGGACGACATCTTTGAAGAAGTCACGCGGCAGATGAACAGCCTGAAGCGGCAGGCGGCCAAGGCGGAGCGATACGCCGCGGTGCGCGACGAGCTGCGCGACAAGCTGCGCGTAGTGCTGGCCAGCCGCATGGCTTCGATGGATGCGGAGCAGGCCCGGCTGGACCAGGAGATTGCGGCTCTTAGCGAGCGCATCCAGTCCTCGGCTACCGAGATTGCCGAGTTGGAAGGCAGCCAGCACACGCTGACCGAACGCGGCTACGAGCTGGATCGTGAAGGTCAGGAAGCGCAGAATCGCGCCAATACGGCAGCCGTGGAATTAGAGCGGGCCACGGCGCGGGAACGAGCCAACACGGAACGGGTCGGTGATCTCGAGGGCCGCATTGCCGCGGCAGCTGCCGAACTGGCGATGATGCGTGCGCAGTTGACAGGCATTGCCGAAGAGCGCGCTCAACAGCATGCCTTCCTTGAGACGGCCGCTGGAGAAGCCAAAGCCTTTCGCCAACAGGTGGAAGCGCGCCAGCAGGAGGCTCGCAGCGCGGCTGAACACGTGTTCGTGGCGGAGCGGCAACTGGAGACCACCCGGCGCCACGCCATGCACCTGCTGACGTTGGCGGGCAACGCCCGTAATCACAGCGCGCAAGCCGAGGAGAGCCTGGCCGCACTGGAGCGGGAGGCCGAACGCCTGGAGACGGAGATGCGACAGGCGCGCATCGAGCAGGAAAACCTGGGCGTGGAGCGGGGACAGGTCACGCTGCGGTTTGAATCCGCGGCAGATGCCCTCAAGCGGCTTGAAGCTGAGATCGCGGAACTCCGCGAGACCCTGCAGGCCAAACGCGCGGCGGAGAACGAACAGCGGTCGCGCGCCAACCAACTGCGCGGGGAGCAGGCCACCGTCGCAGGCCGCCGCGACTCGCTGCAGTCGTTGATTCGCAATCACAGCTACTCAACGGACACGGTGCGACGGCTGCTGAAGCCGGGAGCTTTGGCTCCGGATATGGCGCCGGTCGGAACGCTGGCGGATTTCCTTGAAGTTTCCGGAGCGTATGAAGGGGTAGTCGACGAGTTTCTTCGCGAGGAGCTCAATTACGTAGTTGTCGAGAGCTGGGTAGCGGCGGAGCAGGGTGTGCGGCTGCTCAAATCGGGCGTCGATGGCCGAGCCACTTTCTTGATTCATCCGGCGGAACAGGGCGCCCTGTTCGCGGAAGATGCAGAAGCGTTAAGCGGGCCAGGAATCACACCGCTCAAGGATTCCATCCGCGTGCTCAACGGCTTCGGCCGCACGTTGGAGACGATTCTCCCCAAGCTGCGCCACGGCTACCTGGTCGAGGACCCCGCGGAGGCGCAAAGGCTGGCCTTGCAGCATCCGCTCGGTTTCTTCCTCACACCGGGAGGCGAGTGCTTCCACAACGCGACGGTGACGGGAGGCAAGCCCGCCAGCGAGGGCCCGTTGGCCTTGAAGCGCGAATTGCGCGAGGCCGAGGGCAAGCTTTCCAAATTGGAAACCGGTGTGGCGCAGGCAGAGCTGGAAGCCGCCGCGCTCACGCGCGCGATTGAGGAGCTCTCAGCGCGGTTGGAAGTGAGCAGCGCGGAGCGGCGCAAGGCGGAGACTGAAGCGGCTAACCAGGGCGCTGCCTTAAAACAGATGGAATCGGAAGTGCAACGCGTGGAGCGCCGTTTGCAGGAGTGGACGTTGCAAGCCGCGCGGAACAAGGACGCACGCGAGGCGAAGCATCATTCGATCGACGAAAAGCGCGAAGAAACGGCGCGCCTTGAAGCGGAACACAAGCAGGCGGAGGCTTCCCTCGATGCGTTGCAGGCCGAACTGGGCACGGCGCGGCAAAAACGGGAAGGCCTACAGCAGGAAGCGGCGCAGGTAACGGCGGAACTGGCCGGCCTTGAAGAGCGCCGGCGCGGTGCCGAAGCTGCGTTCCAGCGGATCGACCGCCTTCATGCCGACCTGGAGCGGCGCGTGTTGTCGATTGACCAGCAAAGGGTCTCCGCCGAAGCGGAGCGGGAGCAGCGCATCGCCGAGAGCGCGGCCTTGGCCAGCCGGCAAACCGAGATAGCGGCAGCGCGCGCCGAAGCGTTGGCGCAGGCGCAAACCTTGTTTGTTGAATCCCAAGCGCTGCGCTTCCAACTCGCTGGGATTGAGACGCAGTTGAAAACCGGCCGTGCCGCGGTCGAGAAGCTGCGCGACGACCGCGGCGCATTGTCCAACCTGGTTGCCAAGTTGCGCTCCGACCTGGAGCACGTGGAAGCGAGTTGCCTTGCGGAAGTCAACGTGGAGGCGCAGGTGCTCCGCGCCGACGATCTGATCGTGCGCATCGCCGACGAGGCGCTGCTCGCAGAAGAGGAAGCATGCCGCGGACTGCGTTTACGCATTGAGCAGATGGGCCCGGTGAACATGATGGCCCTCGACGAATACAAGGAGACGGCCGAGCGGCATGCCTTCCTCGAAACGCAGCGCAAGGACCTGATTGAGTCCATTGAAAACACGCAGGAGACGATCAAGGAGATCGACCAAATCTCGCGCGCCAAGTTCGATGAGGCCTTCGCACGCATCAACGAGAACTTTGCCCAGGTCTTTTCCAAGCTGTTCCAGGGAGGGCAGGCCTTCCTGCGCCTGACCGATGCTGAGAACCAGGCAGAAAGCGGCCTGGAGATTGTGGCTTCGCCGCCGGGAAAGAAACTGCAAAATGTGCTGCTGCTTTCGGGTGGAGAAAAGGCACTCACCGCGCTCTCGCTGCTGGTGGGCATCTTCCAGTTCCAACCCAGCCCGTTTTGCGTGCTCGACGAAGTGGACGCTCCCCTGGACGAAACCAATGTGGGCCGGTTGGCGGATCTGCTGCACACGCTGAGCACGGATACCCAGTTCCTGCTGGTGACTCACTCCAAGCGCATGATGCAATCGGCCGACATGATCTATGGCGTCACCATGCAGGAACCGGGTGTGTCGAAGGTCGTCAGCGTGAAGCTGGGCGGCCACGAGCAACGGCGCGCCACCGCTTAACGGCCCGCAACCATAAGGCTCGTCATCGTTTCCACGGTGTTTGCACGGTATAACGCGGCGTCGACGTCACTGTTTCCTTGCTCACGAGGATGAGCTTGCGCCGCGCGAGCCATGCCACTGCGGATTGGGCCGCGCTCTTCGAGACGCCAATCGACTCCGCCAGTTCCTGATAGCTGATCTGGACTGGTTGCGCCCGGCGCGCCTGCTCCGCCGCAAGCCATAGATACACCAGGAAACCAACGGGGCGCTTGTCATGCCCGACCAGGTCACGCATCAGCACATCGGTCACGTAATCGTCGATCAGAGGCATCGCTATACCAATCGTTACTATAGCAATTCTTACCAGATTGCATTTCGCCCTGACGTGCAATAAAGTCCGAGAATCTCACCCAGGAGGTTGCCATGATCCGTGGCATCAAGATCGTCAGTATTCCGGTCAGCAATCAGGATCGAGCTTTAAAGTTCTACACCGAGCAGATGGGCTTCAAGGTGGCCACCGATCAAGCCTTTGGTCCGGGCCAGCGATGGATAGAACTACGAATCCCAGGGTCCGACGTCAATCTTGCCCTCTTCACGCCGCCCGGACAGGAGAGCCGCATCGGCGGTTTTCAGCCGCTGACCTTTTGGTGCGATGACGTGTTTGCCACCGCGGAACTGCTCCGATCGAAAGGCGTCGAGCTAGCCCAGGAACCGAAGAAGGAAGTGTGGGGCACCATGGCAAAATTCAGAGATCCGGACGGGAATGAGTTTGTGTTCTCAAGCCGATAGCGCACCTGCGGCGAAAGAGGCTCCGCGCAATAAAAATCGCCCCCGAAGGAACCCTTCGCCTCGGAGGCGCTTGTTGTACACAAGTTAGACGGGGACCAGTAGCCGGCGCTGGAGGTCGGTAGCGCGAGGCTACTGGTGATCCCTGCATAAACGAAGCTAGCCGCGGCTTCCCCTTTCCACTGCTGCTCCGTGTCGCCCGGCTCTAAGAGAGCTTTTTTACTCGCCCTCCGAACCATGTTGACAAGAGGAGTCTCTCCCATTCGGGATTCCTCCACCGTGACGACCGTCACAGCCCTAAGTCCATTTTTTCCACAGCCCTCCAGCCCGCGTGCCAGCTCTTCGAGCCGGCCTCTTCTCGGCCAAGCCAATCCCGTCGATCCACGCGGACAACCATTGACAAACAGAGCCGATCACAAGAGAATCGGAGTTTCAGTTCCCTCCATTGGAAGGCCTCTCCCGTGACAGCGCTCCTCACAACGAACCTGGGTAATCTGCCTCTGCTTGGGCGCGGAAAAGTGAGGGACCTTTACGCAGTAGGGGACACCCTCCTGCTGGTGGCTACGGACCGGATTTCCGCCTTCGATCATGTGCTTGCCACGGGCATTCCCGGCAAAGGCAAGATTCTGAATCAGATCTCGCTGTTCTGGTTTCAGTTTCTCTCCGGCATCGTACCCAATCATCTGATTGCCACCGACATCGATCAATTTCCCGACAGCCTGCAGCCCTACCGGGATCAGTTGGAAGGCCGCTCCATGCTGGTCAAGCGGGCAACCATGTTCCCGGTTGAGTGTGTCGCGCGGGGCTATCTGGCCGGATCCGGTTGGAAAGAGTACCGGTCAAGTGGGGCGGTCTGCGGGATTGCGCTTCCCGGTGGCCTTGAAGATGGTTCGCAACTGCCGGAGCCGCTGTTTACTCCCGCGACCAAGAGCCAGGATGGCGCGCACGACGAGAATATTGCCTACAAAGCGGTTGTGGAACTGCTCGGTGCGGACGACGCAGCCGAATTACGCCGCCTGACGCTGACACTTTATGAGCGCGCCGCGGCACATGCTCGATCGTGCGGGTTGATCCTCGCCGATACCAAGTTTGAGTTCGGGCGGACCCCGGACGGGTTGGTTCTCGCCGATGAGGTCTTGACGCCCGATTCATCGCGGTTTTGGGAAGACGACGGCTGGAAGCCGGGCGGCGCTCAGCCTTCTTTTGACAAACAGTTTGTGCGCGACTACCTTGAGTCAATCCGCTGGAACAAACAGGCCCCAGCACCCAGCCTTCCGCAAGATGTCGTGGAGAAGACTCTTGCCAAGTATCGCGAGGCATTTCGTCGATTGACGGGCCAGGACGTGGAGCTATGAACGACTTGACACTCGTGGATTGGGCGATCTTCGGCGTCGTAACGCTCTCCGTGCTTGGCGGTCTGTCGCAGGGGATTTTTCGCTCGGTCTGTTCCCTGGGGGGCTTGATTTTTGGCCTCCTGCTCGCCAGTTGGAACTACCGCTTAGTGGCCGCTCCGCTGAATTCATTGATCCACAGCGAGGAAGCCTCCAACATTCTTGGTTTCATTCTCATCGCCATGGCCGTGATGGTGGTGGCAGGAATTCTAGGCACACTGTTACACAAAACTTTTAAGCAGATCGGACTCGGTTGCCTCGATCGTCTTGCCGGCGGCGTCTTCGGATTCTTTCAGGGCGTCCTGCTTGTGACCCTCATTATTCTGGCCACGGTCGCTTTCTATCCGCAAGCTCGCTGGCTGACGGAGGCGCGGTTGCCCAAGCATTTTTTCGCTGCCCTGCACCTGACCGCGCGCGTGACCCCGGACCAGTTGGCGGATCGTGTGCGGCACGGACTGCGGTTGTTGGAGGGAGAAACGCCGGAGTGGCTTCATCCCCAAAAGAGCGAGCCTTAAACCTCGAATATTTAGTTTCAGGAGAATCGACTCTTCAGATAAGCTAACAAGAGGTGAACGTGAAACGAGAACTGGCCAACCTGGTGACGCAGATGCATTCCACCGGACTTCGCTATGAAGAAGCCGTGCGGGAATTCAAAAAGCAATATCTCCGCGAAGTGCTTGTGGCGAACCGCGGGAACCAGTGTCGAGCGGCCGAAGAGTTGGGGATGCATCGCAACACATTGAGCCGCACCATGTCCGAACTGGGGCTCGATCTGTCTGAAGTGCGCGCCGGGCTCAAGCGTCCGCCGCGCAGCGAACGTCCTGTACTTAGCGCGGTAAGTTCGTCCTTCCGCCAAGGGTGACCATCCCCGTTGAGGATATGCAGACGCCAGATCTGAGCCATGATGCGCGCGTTGTGAGTGAGCCGGGCTTTGCCTGGGATCGTCAAGACGCTTATCTGTTTGACATTGATGGAACCCTGCTGCGCACCCGCGATCGGGTCCATGTTGATTCCTTTGTGTCGAGCGTGCACAGGGTGACAGGCTTCGAAATCACGTTAGCCGGAATCCTGCTGCATGGGAGCACCGATACAGCCATTTTGCGGGAAGCTTGTCGCCAGGCGGGTGTTCCACCGGACCTGCTCGAGGCACGCATGGAAGGGATTTTGGAAGCCATGCGCCTGGCCGTGACCGAGCGCCGCGAGGAACTGGACATCGTCCGCATGCCCGGCGTAGAAGCTGTC
>Ga0302140_10009975_pt1 | contig 11760 bp, 13 predicted proteins | sample I_Bog_E1_1_FD_202095 | JGI IMG/M metagenome (GOLD analysis project Ga0302140, IMG submission 202095) | Peat permafrost microbial communities from Stordalen Mire near Abisko, Sweden - I_Bog_E1_1 | ecosystem: Environmental > Terrestrial > Soil > Wetlands > Peat | place: Sweden: Abisko, Stordalen...
AGAAGCTGTTTTTTTTTACTGATTGCTGGGATTGGAAACATTCTGTAAGTTCTCTTATCCACCAAGAACATCAACAGCATTCAATAATCCCATCTTGTTCTTGTTCCATTTCTTCCTCCTCCATCTTTCTCGTACAAGCCGGACAAGGTCCATCTTCATGACAATCACAGTCACTCTCGTACCAATGTGGCTGCATAGGACGATCAAAACGGCCTTCGCACTTCCAGCACCACTGGCCATGCCGCCCCCTATTCGCCCATTCGCATTCTCCACATATTGGTTTCTCGGCAGTGTAAGAATCGTAAGATGGAAGAGCTTTGAAGTTGTCGCCACATATGGTGCATTGCAGCCTCTTGGCTGCAGCTTCCTCCTGGCAAGCATGACAAAGGAATCTCTTCGGGCTCGGCCCGAACATCTGAGCCCAGGGCCATTCGTTAGGGACTGGAGAAGACTCCTTAGACAATGGAAGTTCTCTATCCGGAGTTTGACCTCGATTCTGAGAAGCTCGATTGCCGTTGTTGGAAGTTAAGCCATCTTGATCAGATGGCGGACCGTTCTCAGGAGCTTGGCCTGCCTCGTCTGACACTTCTGTACTCTTGATGAGAGTAGGAACCTCTTCTTCAGCCACGAGACCACCCTCCTCGAAATCGGAAACATCACTGTCACAAGGTTCCTCATCATCGTCCTCCTCACAAGCAGAGTCTTTGGCGTCAGTGTCTACCAACACATCCTTGCCGTAGTCCTCACAAGCTCTGTAAACGAAGCTCCTGGAAGCTTTCCATGCCGCTTCCTCGATAGCCCTGATGCGCTCAACCTCGCCCGGAATCCTATCATCAATATGCTTCGCCTCCATGCACCCCTTACCGTCTCTTCCGCAGCAGGACCATCTGACAGTCCAGCTCGGAAAAGCTGGATGATAACGTCGTTGAGGCCCTAGCCCTCATCAGCATTTATGTCCCAGCTCACAAAGCAAATGTGGACAGCATTTCACTCACCTGGATGGAATACACACGAGCCCTTCCAATTGTCATTTGTAAGAAAGAACCTCTTGCATTGAGCGCACGTGGCTTGTATCTCTATCTCGTGCCTCCGGCGCTCAGCCTCCTCCTGAGCTTCGAGCTCTCGTCTTTGGCGGTCTGCTTCGAAGATCTCTGCTATCGTCTGCTTTCTCTTTGGAGGTGCTACTGTACTCAAACCTGACCCCTTGCTCTTACTCTGAACGATAGACAGATCTGGCCACCAGCCTGGGATCTTCTGGGGTAGCAGGGCATCAACTCCCTGTTCAGTATCCTTCTTCAGTTTCTTCTGCTTCATAGGCTTCGGCGGCGAAGAAAGTAGATCCCCTCCCCTCTTTCTCTTCCCTCTCTTCCTCCTTGTTATCTCAGTCTCATAATCACTTCCTTCTTCCGGACTTCCATCTAGAATATAGCTCCGCCGCGGAAACTCGTCTTCGTCAATGTTCAGGAGCTCATCCACTACCGTCTGGCATTCTGTGAAGCTCTCACAGACACCCTCCACCACTTTTCTCAGACCTTCTTTACTACCTTTCTCATCCAAATCCAGGGTACCGGACAGTAGTTGAGCGAGATCGTTGCTTTGTGGACATCGATTTTGGAATAGTCTGAGAGCTTCCTTCAGTTCTGGGATACTTGCTCCTTGAATTGGGAGTTCAAACGATGGCATTTTTCGGATGAAAAACTACATTTCAATGTTGAAAGATTACTTGATTAGTCGTTGATATCAAAAATATGGCGAGGCAATAAATGAGGTTGAAGTGACGCGTGAGAGCGTGTTATCTCGCGTTTTCAGGGGGTCGAGATACAGTAATCGCTGGAAATTTGAGTTTGGGGCTCAGCCACAGGGGTGTCGAGCCACTGTAGGCTCATCATGAGCTAGAAAAGATTACTTCTCATACAAAAACAAGATCACAGGGCCACAGCTATAGCTGTATCTTTCCAACGATACTTGTTGCAGATTAGCACAAGTCTCTAATATTCGGATTTCTTCCAGCTTAAAGTCACACTGAGCCCCCGATTATAGTCATCTCCATGACAATCCAAACAAAGTGGGACATCGATATCGAAAAAGTCGTCGTCCGGGTCCAAAGACCACGGAACCTGGTATTCCTCGTTGCATCTTTCACACCAAAGGTACTCTCCCCTCCTGGGGTTCAACCTCTTCTCAAGGCACGTTCCACAAACCGTCCTCTCTCCCAAAGGACCCTTTTTCATACTCGAAGCCTTGAAATACCCATGGCAGTCATGGCAAAACACCTGTTTGTCTATACACTTTTGACAGAGGAACTTGCTCTTGCTACCCTCCTTATCTCCCTCATCCTCAAAAGCAACCTTCTCCTCTCCCTTGCAGCCTGAACACCGCCAATATTTCACAAGCTCAGCTTTCTCATATTTACGGCCATGACCTACCTGCATCCTCTTTGAAGTCCCCTAGCGTCTTAGAATCAACACGCTTCCCTCTTTTGAACAGTTTCCTCCCCACATCTCTTCCACATCTCCGCCGACTATGATTATTGTGTTATTGTGTTTTAGAGGGTCACCTTCAGCTGCACATTGGATTCCCACCCTCTCAACCAGCGCGCAATCCTGCCTGATCGGCCCTGCAGACTTTGAACAAGCGTCATACTCTAGTAGAAGTCTTGCTATTCCCTCATGCCCACGTTCAGAAGCCACCCGCAGCGGTGTCCTACCGAGCAACTCTGTGAATTTTGTGCTGGCTCCCTTCTGAAGCAGCATCTTCACTATTGCTTCATGCCCTCCCATCGCAGCTAGCCACAGTGCTGTCTGACCGTCGCCGTCGTAAGAGTTTGGATTCTCGCCCTTCTTGAGCAACTCCTTCACTACTGCCTCGTGCCCTCCCTCGGCAGCTAGCCATAGCGGCATTGGTTTCTTTCTTGGGTATGCGTTCCGCATAAGAAATAGAAGAATACTAATACAGGGTATGAGAACACATCCTAACAACGTAAAGTTAAGATCTTCTGCAATAGTATTTAGATCAAAAAATCCACTTGAAACCGTGTCTGAAATTGATCGACGGACAGTATTGACATCCTTGTCAAAAGTGTCAGGTGTTGGATGATTTCGACACCAAGTAGCATTCGCAATCATCTCGACCTTCTCTTCAGCAAATGAGTCCTTGCATAGCTATTTAAGTACTTACGGAACCAGGCGCCGTGCACTGCGCCCATCTCGTCCATCCGTTTGCAACATTGGCCACTGCAATACCTGTCGTGGCTAACTGGTTCGCGGTAACAGCTGCGCGATACGAGAAAACGAAATATATGATACCGACAAAGATCCCAAGAATGCCAAGAATGCCGCCGACTCGTTGCATCCAATTCCAATATTCTGGCTCTGGTTGTCCGCTGGCTGCTGGTGGAGCGGCTGCCGTACCTGTATTTCCAGCACTCACAGCGGTCGCACCATTCTCGTGACTACTAGGTCTCGCGTGTCCTGCGGATACACTCTGTACCTGTACTTTTGGGAGGGCAGGGTCCACAAAGGGAGGAGGAACGGCTGTAGAGGACCCTTCCGTGGTTGAATGGACGGTACCTGGCGGAACAGTGGTATTCTGGCCAAGGGTACTCAGTGGAATGTCACTCTGTCGCGTTCTCGATCTCATAGCCATGTGAGAAGACTATCAGATACACAGCCGATCTGCTAGTCTTGCTAGTCTGAGTAGGTGCTGAACACTGGATGTCGAGGTGCAATGAAGATAGTGTTCACCTTCGGGAAAGTGGGTCGAGAACGCCTCAAAACTTCAGCCCCGCCTGGCACAGTTTGAAGTACTTCTGACGAAGTATCTCCTGAACAAAAGCTTCGCCCACGTGATCGTAGCCTCCGTTGTGACTTGATAATGATATGAATTGAAGGTTTGGTTTTCCAAAATATTTTTCATTACCGTTTTGGGATTTTGCTTGTTACACCATATTATAGGAGCTTGAGGTATGCTATAAAGTCGCATTGCGTGAGCCCCGTTCCAAGCTCCCTCGTTCAAGACTCCAAGAACTTGAGCAAATCCTCATTAACCTCATCAATAGCCGTATTCGGCAACGCATGCGCACCACCAGGATAAACCTTCAACGTGCCCTTCTTCAACAGCTTAATGCTCTCCAACGCCGCCGCCTTGATCGGCACAATCTGGTCCGCCTCTCCATGCAACAACAGGACGGGGATATCAATGCTTTTCAAATCTTCCGTAAAGTCCGTCTCGGAGAAAGCTTTGATGCAATCATAGGCGCCTTTGAAGCCGCACATCATTCCTTGTTGCCACCAAGACTGGATGAGACCTTGAGAGCTCTTGGCTCCGGGTAGATTGAAGCCGAAGAAGGGTCCGGTAGGCACGTCGAGGAAGAATTGCGCGCGGTCGGTTATCATGGCGGTGCGGAAGCCGTCGAAGACGGAGATAGGGAGGCCGTTGGGGTTGCTTTCTTTTAGCACCATGCAGGGAGGGACAGCGCCGATGAGGACGGCTTTGGAGACTCGAGAGGAGCCGTGGCGGCCGAGAAAGCGAGCAACTTCTCCGCCGCCTGTGGAGTGGCCGACGAGCATGGCGTCTTTGAGATCGAGGTGCTCGATCACGGCGAGGAGATCGTCGGCGTATGTATCCATCTCGTTGCCGTCCCAAGGTTGGCTAGAACGTCCGTGCCCTCGACGATCGTGGGCAATGACACGGTAGCCGTGGTTTCCTAGGAAGAACATCTGATTTTCCCAGTTATCGCTGTTGAGGGGCCAGCCATGGCTGAAGACTACTGGCTTCCCAGATGGGTTGCCCCAGTCCTTGTAGAAGATTTCAGTCTTATCTTTTGTTGTGACGAAAGGCATGATGTGTGAGATGAAGTGGTTGGAGATGTGAGATAGTAAATTGATCAATACTGAGATACGTGAAAGAGCTACCAGCTATACTTATAGAACAGTCTTCCTACTCTCGGGACTCTTGTGGACTCCAGAAGGGGAAGTCGTTGTAGCCAATTGGTGGGAGATAAAGCATAGAGCAGCAGCTGTGGGGCAGTGAGCAGTCATCAATCTCGCAGTGGACAGCCCCAGTACACCTGGAGCGTGGGCTCTAGTCCCAGAATGGGAGGAGGTTCCTGAGCGAGTGTATACATGAAGAATCGCAAGAATGATTATTTCGGGTTAGATCTATACGGCTGCTGCATAGAACTGGACTGGATCATGTAAGAAGATGACTGATCGGCAGCAATGAAGTCATCCCTCATAACTCATTGCTGACTCAGGAGACTACCCTTGTTGTTCACCGTTCACGGCGACTTTAATCCGATAAATTGGAGACCGAGAATCATCCTTGGAACAGCACTAAGTAGCCGGATAATTGTTTGGTTCCACTGCATGGCACATGAGGCGCTGGGAGCTACCCCGCTACTGAGCCACATACACGAGCATGTGAAGTGATGATTCAGCGACACTCGTCTACGCATGCAAAGTGCCAACTGAATGATAAAATCAAATGCAACGAAGGAACTTCTTGTATCAAGAAATCGCACAGGTGACCAAATGCCGAGAACTCTCGCCTGTGCTCCATCAACCCTCGTCGCCAGTACTGTTTCAGGAAAGCTATCTCTTCCAAACAGATATTGGTCTCATACACAAGTATCAAGATCCCCACTTGTCGATGATGGATACGATAATACGCGGGTAGAGCTCGCATCCAATGAGAGTGTTGCCTAAGCATTTCCACAGAGATGGTTGACAATACTGGCATGACGTTTGGGACTTGACTATGGAAGACATGGATAATCGAACAACTTCAACAAAACAGAGGGCTGTGCAATTGACCACTTGGCCACTATGCTATGGTGTTTGTGGTTGAGAAAGAGGGAGAGAAGAAAAGGAGTCTGGAGAGAGCGCAGCCATCTGAGTAGAGAGCCCAGACCGAGTCTAGCGTCAGGGTCTTGCAGGGGTTGTCAGGACCCTGGATTTTCGGATTTAACCTCAACTTTCCCAAATGTTTTCAACAAAGGACTATCATGAGAAATCCAACTCGAAATACAGTGCTAAGTATCAAGAAGATCTGGGCGCCGGTTACGGACTCAGAGGCATTCTCCTCCTTCGATTCTCGTTGCTGATGATGAAGCCTAGGTGCTGCTTAGCTATGACTCGGCCTAGCTCACGCTTGCCACACGGCCTGTGCCTTTGCACTGCCGACCTGAGGTGGGCACACGATAGCTCCTGCCTGGGGAAGAGAGTTTGCGCTTGTCTTTAGCTAGGTTGTCATCTTTCCCTGTCGTTGCGTCCTTCTCTTCTTCTCTTTTCTCAAAGGTAAAAGATCTGCCTCCCTCCCGGGGTATTGCCTACAACGCGTAAGTCTAGGTCCCAAGTACGCTCTGGTCCTGCTTATCCGCGAGAGAGACACTTGCTGATACAAATTCTGATATAGAATCATTCTTCCTCGAAACGCCTTACGATGCTCGATCCGTTCCTCCCTCCAATCCCGTGGCTCACGGCCCTAGTCCAGCCAGTTTGCGACGCCTTCTCGCTGCATACGTTGCCCCTCCATATTCACGAGATACTATACGCATTTGCTCTCTACCATTTTATATTTGCATACCTTGCCCCTCCACTGTCGAGCCTTCTGCTTCCGAACAGCTACACAAAGCTATCATATGAAAGCAAGCTCCGATGGAACATGCATTGTGCCTCCATGGTCCAGAGCGTTGCAATCTCCATCCTAGCGCCACTAATAATGACAATTGACAAAGAGAGGAAGGGCATGAACCTCGAGGAGAGGATGTGGGGATACACTGGCGCGGCTGGCTTGGTACAAGCACTTGCCACGGGATATTTCCTCTTCGATTTGGTTGTTATGATTCGATATCTTGACGTATTTGGCTTGGGAATGTTGGCTCATGCCTCGAGTTGCCTGGTGACGTACACCCTTGGATTCGTACGTTTTCTGGAGATGATTCTGGCGAGTATCTTTTTGTCTGCTAATATCTTTTGATAGCGCCCCATCTTCAATTACTATGGATGTGTGTTTATGTTATATGAGCTGTCAACGCCGTTTTTGAACATTCATTGGTTCTTCGACAAGCTTGGTATGACCGGCACCAAGGCACAGCTTTACAATGGATTGGCCCTACTATCGGTTTTCTTCAGCTGCCGCCTTGTCTGGGGAGCGTATTCCTCTTTCAATATCTACCGAGACGTGTGGAACGCATTGCATCTGGACAACAGCGCGAAGTTTGAGACTAACAATGAGCTGATGAGGTACGGGAACGGACGCTCCCTGCCGATGTGGCTTGTCGTTCTGTACATGGGAGGTCATGTCACGCTCCAAGTATTGAATGTCTTCTGGTTTGGGAAGATGATTGCAGCAGTCAGGAAGAGATTTGTGAAGGTAGACAAGAAAGCGTGAGGTATTTTTGAGATTACCATGCTATTTAGACTAAATGGAGGGAGGGCACACCTCAGTAGTGCGAGCCATGCGTCCCAAGAGCTGTTACTTTTTGTTTCCTCCTGCCATTTTGCTTTCATCACCAGTCAATTCTTCCGTACACTCCTCATTTTCCTATCCAGATATGTCGCTCTTTATTCCGTTTGTCCTCACACCCCCTTTGCACAGCAGCACCTCACCTCAGCCGAATACAGAGCATCCTCACCAAAATATACCGCTCCCTGAGCCGTCCGTCCCTCAGCAAGGAATCGATCAAGGCCAGCTAATCCATACTCCGAGCATCTTCCAGCAAAGTCCACTTGTTTCACTGTTCGATGATACGGACATTCGATACCGTGCTCCGAGTGTGCCGACACATCATACGCCGAGTTACTGAAAGACTGGTCTCTATGGTTCAATCCGAGGAGGTCATAGTCCAGTCTAGTTCGAGATGGTACAGTGGTATCATCTGGCCAGATCTTGGCTGAAGGCGATCCTGAGAGCGAATGAGCTTGGTATTGACTGTATGTTGAGTGTTGCGTGGCGCCTGTTTGGTCGCAGCTCAAGGGCACTGGCTGATATGAAGTGTTGTTTCGGAGAGTTGCAGTTGACGACTTCGTGCTTTTGTCAAGGCTGGAATAATCCTTGTGGATCTTGGAGCTTCTGGGAGAAATCTTTCTACAGCTTCACGTTAGGCCAAGTGTGGAGGGAGATCTTTGCTTGGACCTACTCTTTCGGCTTGATGGACCTTTCGCTGGACTTCTTGGAAGGCTTTGAAGGCATGATGGCGGCAGATGAGGACTTGGATTGCATTCTGAGTTGATGCAGTTGCTTCATTAAGAGGAGAGACTTTTTTCACTTGTCTTATAACCCTGCTTCCTGGGTAGATTGAGGCCACCCTCGGGATGAGGCGCGTTGTTTTGGATCGAGACCAAGGAATCGGGCGACATTTTATCCTGGAACGCCTTCAAAAGAGTGCAATGCTCTATCAATGTTCAATCACCATGGACCACGTCTGGAGGAGGCCTCAAAATCCGAGACTTGTGGGTTGCTGGATCGAAAAACGTGACCCGAGATACGAGTAAGTCCTTGCAGGAGGCCTCAATTACCAGGGTCTGCGTTTGGTCCATCATTGCAACTTAAGGCCCCATCCTCATCCATCTGGAAAGCTGTTTCAGTAACGACGTTCTTGGACTTGATTTGAGGCCTCTCGCCACCATCGAAACATCTCCTATTGGCTAGTTCATCCTGGACGGCCTGCAACCACCAGATACGGGATCTCCAACCAAATCTGCCTCGCTTGAAGAGGGGCATTTTGTGGCTTGAATGACCCCCGTTCACGCATCAGAAGGCTGATGGGGCCTCAATTAGCGCGGAATTCGGGATGGTGCTATTTCACCACGCATTGTCCATCGTACCTTCCATTCTCCTGCATCGCGACTACCACATCTGAGGAAGAGGCCCACCGGCTGCTTCTCTCGAAGTCCACAGATCGACTGTGTGACTTCGCCCAACCTTCACAACGAGCGGAGCGTTATCTCCGCATAACACCACATTTCGAGTTACAATGATCGGCAACTAGGTTACAATAACGATCTCACCGACCCCTCTCTCCTCTACCTCAGTCAAAGTGAACTCGAGTCTTATCGGATATGGTATTCAGAATCCGTCGAGACTCTGTTCACTCACTATAACGGCGAGCCTTGCTCGGTCAATGGCGATGATGGCATCCCAATTGAAACCGCAGCCTCGCCGGTACCTCTCATATCACATGACAACAATGTCCCAATTTCAGATGTCAATTCCAGCAACCCAACCCCGTCCAATCCGTGGTCAGCTTCCTCAACCCCAGCTGCCGCAACCAACGATACCAGCCCTTCGACAGTCACTTTCACGCCTTCTGGATCCCAAAGTCAAAGCACTGCAGCTTACGCAACGCCTGCAGCAGGGATTCAAGAGGGTGATGATGATGTCGAGGAAGCTGTCGAGTTTCGATGTCCCCATTGCTCAGAGGAGAAACCTACTCTGGGTGAGCTCAAGTAAGTTTTCATCTCTCAGAACACAACGCCAAGTTGTTGCTAACCATCCATCATCTAGCCGCCACATCAAAACACACACGCTGCCTTACATGTGCAACTTCCAAGGCTGCGGGATCGGCAAAGCTACTCAACGGGACCTCGATCGTCACAAGGATACCCATGGAAAGATCCGACTGTACTTCTGCCCCGTTGCTGGCTGCCCATGGCACGTCAACGGATCCAGGGTCGGCTTCTCTAGACGATTGGATAATGCGAAGAGACATCTTAAGAAACATGCCAATTATCATGACTTGTCTGTGTTACGAGAGGATAGTCAAGGACGACTGTTCAGAGTGTAGAGGTGGCCGGTGAGGTCGTTTATTATGAAAGATGTTAGAAGACGATTTACGAAATTTTTCGATGACTTCAACAGAATATCTCAGGACATTTGAGGAAAGCGTATGGGATCAGAATTGCATTGAGGCGATTGGATTGTGGCTAGCCATAGCCAGGGTTTGTCAAGCTGCTGAAACACAGAGGCAGACGTTTGATAGATTCCACGTGAACTGGCTCGACTACAGGCTGCGCTTCAATGTCAAAGCTTTGACGGGGGGCACATTGTCGGATTTGCAGTGTGAATGGGAATATTCTAAACGGACTTTCGACGTTCCGTTTATTCTACCGCAGGGTCGCAACTTGGATAGCTGGATTACACTCGAGAGTGAAATTCGGCGTATGACACGCGACTGGGCTAGTGATGCTGCAATATACTGGGTATGTGCAAAGTTGCCGCGTATTATTTTCTGCTGACAATGATTCTAGAATGATATCGAAACTGTCGTGCCTTCTCCAAAGCTCATTTTGGGAAGTACGGGTAACTGTCATGCTTCGTACATCGTCACGTTTGCAGTGGCGGAGCTATTCCCGACCCTCAAAGATCAAGTTTTGTTCGGCACTGAGCCTAAATACCCACTATTCGCCACGGGGAGAATAAATTTTTGGTACTATGCAGGCACTTGGGCATCTTGGTGCACGGCCCATTACCACGAGAGTTCTCTAAGCTTCTCAGCCTCAGCAGCGCCGTATTCTCATTATCCGGCGAATGTCTTGAAACGCCAGACAAATGGTGATTCTTACCATGACTTCCATGATTTTCAGCCTGCCTGGAGAACAGCGCATATGAAGAATCAAAGAACCCTTCTCCTGCCCCTCAAGTTCTATCCATCTCACCTTCATCCACCGACACCGTCCTTGGAAGAACCATCTGTCGAACTTATCGGAACACTTTCTGCAATCTCTTCGTCCAAGCAGCACCCAGTAGCTGCTGCTTTGGATGAACTGATTTATCGGGGCGGTACGGAAGATGTCTAAGTCCTGAGCATACGATAAACTGCTCACTGCGGTGCCGCAGCGTGTATGAGAATGTCTATCAGCAAGATGTCTGTTTCCCGACCAAGATGTTTGTTGGAACAATGAAATACGTTTACAGAGTACGCCCCAATCGATTATTGGTAACGGCTCGAAAGGACGCTCAGTGGTGATGTGTCTCAAGGAATGCCCATTGGGAGAGAAACACGACTTCCTTTGTTGATCGCTAGACATGCTCTAACCCCTCACGCCCCGGAATGACGAGACGACTTGAGTGAAAAAAAAAAGAAACAAAATTAAGACTTGTGCATTCCTTCCCGAGCCAGCTCAAACCAAGTCATTCCATCATCATCGTTCACTAGACAGAATAACACGGTCAAGGAGGGCGAACACCCTACTTGACGAATTCTTGCTGCTTGGGAACATCACATTTTCGCCATTTTGCCGGAGGAGGAAATGTAATGAGATTCTTGCGGGCAACCCCGTGGGGTTTTCACTCTTTTATGTTTCCTTGGTTGGAAATGTTGGCTACTGGGAGGTCATCTGATATTTATGCAATTTCTTATCGTCGAGGAAGGACGCAAGCTGGGTCTTAACACTCACAGTCAAGCAGTACTTGCAACTAACAGCTGGGTCTTGGCACCGGCAGCCAAGCAGCTGGACTAGGGCAAAAGTTGGGTCTTGACACTTGGAGTTAAGCAATTATTACCTAGCATCGTAGCCTTGAGTGGCTAGATGCTATCAATATTCAATATGGAGGGATTGAGAAACCGGCAGCGAGGAGGGACTATTAGCATCTCGGTTGAGCTCTGCGTTTGCGGTCTCTCCAGCGTCGGCTTCCCATCTTCTTCATCTGGGCGTTGACTAGTCACTTTGTCTTTCTTAGACTTCAATATCAGGAGTTATGAAAACCGCTTCCTGAACGTGACTGATTCGTGGCATGACATGAAACGAAACAGGTGGG
>Ga0302140_10009976_pt1 | contig 11759 bp, 15 predicted proteins | sample I_Bog_E1_1_FD_202095 | JGI IMG/M metagenome (GOLD analysis project Ga0302140, IMG submission 202095) | Peat permafrost microbial communities from Stordalen Mire near Abisko, Sweden - I_Bog_E1_1 | ecosystem: Environmental > Terrestrial > Soil > Wetlands > Peat | place: Sweden: Abisko, Stordalen...
TTCTTTTAATAATATGTTTTCTGGACTGAGTTAGTACTTGAATTGAAACATCTTCTGGAATCATATTTTTCTCGATCAATGTTCTTATAAACTCATATTCTGTTTCAGAAGCCGCTGGAAATCCTACTTCAATTTCCTTAAAACCTATCTTTACCAACATATTAAAGAATTCTAATTTTTCTTCTAAGCTCATAGGCTCAATTAATGCTTGGTTTCCATCACGTAAATCCACGCTGCACCATCTAGGAGCCTTATCTATATAATCTTTCTTTACCCAATCATGTGTCACTACTGGTGGCATAAAATACATTTTTTTATATTTTTGAAAATTTTCCATCCATATCACCCTCCCAATATAAATATTTCATAAATAACATTCAAATAATACTTACAAATAAGTTCTCCATTCTTCTTTTTTATTAAGGCACAATCAAAAAAATAATATACCAGTATGCTTATCTATTTTGCACCATACTGCTTCATCAAATTCTACTAATAGGCTTGCTATTTGCAGAATTTGATTCCTTGTCTGGCACAAAATATATATCGCATCTTTGGTCTATTATTTTCTTTCATGTGCCTAAACAATAACTTTCTGCAGTTCAATTTATGAAAATCTTTCCTTTTGTTTTATGTAATATAGAATAGCACACTTTAAATAGGAATTTTAGTGATAAAATTAATCACTTTTATTGATTAATTTTAATATTTTTTATTTATTATGTTATCCAATTATGTAAACACCTATAATATCTTAAGTGATTATCTCTTAAAAATTATTGAATATAACCGAAACAACAGAGCATTCTCCCTTTCGTTGCTTACCACCAAAGTATAGGTTTCAACTTGTTTATCTATACACAATACATTTAATTTTACTTAGAATATTAGATGATTAAATAGAAAAGAGATACTTGCTTTATTGCAAATATCTCTTGTAATATTTATTTATTTAAAAGGGCTTCTTCCCATAAAGCTTCATCTCTAAAGCCAACAAGTACAAAATCATTACCAACCACAATTGGACGCTTTACTAGCATTCCATTTGTTGCTAAAATCTTTATTTGTCCTTCTTCCGAAAGTGCTGTAAGCTTCTGACTTAAATTCATTTCTTTATATAAAGTTCCACTCGTATTAAAAAACTTTTTAACTGGCAATCCACTTTTTTTAATCCATTCTTGAAGCTCTTCAAAAGTTGGATTATTCTCAACTATATGTCTATCCTCATATTTAACTTGATGTTCATCTAACCATTTCTTTGCACGTTTGCAAGTGGTGCACTTTGGATACTCTACAAATAAAAAAGACATTGTTTTTCCTCCTTCGCAATTTTAATTTTTTAAGTAAACTTTTCCAATATTATAATCTATTTTTATTATTCTTTTCAACAAATAATATTTTATTACTACTGTGTGGAATCTACTTCATTATGAACTGAAATATTAAATATTAATGAAGTTAGTAGAGATCCTATCAGAAAAAGCAATCCTGCTGCAATGTAAAGAATAGCCAATGAGAATTGACCTTTAAGCCAACCTGTAAGTGACATAGTAATGATCATGAACCTCATAAACATAGGATTTAATACTCCGTTTACCCTTCCTACAAACTCTGCTTTTGTCAGCTGTAGAATCAGTGTATTAATACCAATCTATATACAAGGCATAAAAAATCCATTAAAAAATTGAAACAAAAGGATGATAATCCAGCTTGAAGATAATCCCATTCCTATCATAGAAATAGCATTAACTATAAGTCCTATTGCAAGAAGTTTTTGAGGCATTACTTTCTTCGATATGGTCATAATTAGACCGCCACCAATAAACATAGCTGCTCCATTTACCATAAGTAGTAATTGAAGGTTTTCTTTAGGAAGACCTAATCTTTCAATTATTAAGAAAACTCCAAGTGGCTGTATAATACCAACAGCAAGACCTGCTGTTGCAAAAACAGAGCCTAGTATAGTGAGGGCTCTTTGCTGCCAAACATAAATGAAACCCTCTTTTAATTCTTCCCAGAAATTAGTTTTAATCTCTTTTCGTTCAATTATCTGATCTGTTGGTAATAGAGTTAGTCTAAAGCCGAGAGAAAGAAAGCTATTCCCATGATTGATATAGAAATATCTATTCCAAATCTTTGAAAAACAATAGTGCCTAGCATTGGCCCTATAATCATAAAAATGGACATAAGTGTTTGGAAAATAGCCATTCCTGTTTGCATAAATTCTTCTGGAACATGAATCTTAAATAATTCATTGCAGAAGGCTGAGAAAACTGCGATAGAATAGATGAAATAAATGTTACAAAAAATACAGCCTGCCATGTTGCAAATATTAACGTAAGTAGAACTGCAAAAACCGAAATGGCACTTAATAAGTCACACCAAACCATAGGACGTATATTATAAAATGACTACTGATATATATTACTCTTTGCTTTGGAAATGAATAATTACAGATAATAATGGAAAATTTAAATAGGAGATTAATACTTTAAATTCACAATAATAACTTGAAGGATGCGTTTAATATTATGGATTATGACAAAATAAAAGCTGACCAAAGGATATATCATTTGGTAATGCAAAAGGCAGTAAATTCATTTTTTAAATTTACTGCCTTAAATATTATGTATGAATCACTTGCTGTACATAACCAAATCTACTAAATCTAATACTATTTATAATAGAAGTATCTAATATCTTTTATTACTGCAACTTCATCAACATATTTAACATTTTCATCTTCATGGAACTCTACAATTTCAAATTTAGATGCCTTGCTCTCTATATTAAGTACCACAAAATGTTCGATAAGGACAGGTAGATTTCTCAGGTAGTGAGACGTAACCAGCTTGTTCATTTGAGTATGCGTAAGGGCTGGAAAGCACATCAAGAAGCTTTTTCATCACGCTATAGTCTCCTTTTTTCTCCGCTGCTTCTAGTGCCTCTTCTACCCGGTGGTTGCGAGGGATTATCGCAGGATTTGAGCTTTTCATTAGCTCTAGGGAGCAATCTTTGGATTCCTCCTGCCTACGCAGTCTTTCCTGCCACTTTTTATGCCACTCAGTAAATGACTCAGTATCAAACAAGGCCATATCCGAGAACTTATCAAAAGTTAATGCACGGAAGGTATTGGTATAGTCAGCACCATACTTGTGCATCATACTAAGGAGGGCTTCGATAAGGGTTTCATCCTGCAATTCTTCGCTAAATATTCCTAGTTTTGTTCTCATTCCTAATAGCCAATTATTGCGATACAACTGCATAAAATCCGAAATTGCACCCTGAGCCAGCTGCACCGCCTTCTCTTTATTATCATGTAGCAACGGTAATAAAGTTTCAGCAAATCTTACAAGATTCCACCCAGCAATATACGACTGATTTCCATAGGCATAGCGGCCTTTCATATCAATGGAACTGAATACCGTTGCCGGATCATAGGTATCCATAAAGGCGCAAGGTCCATAATCAATGGTTTCTCCGCTAATTGTCACATTGTCGGTGTTCATCACCCCGTGGATAAAACCAACCAGCTGCCATTTTGCAATAAGCGTGGCCTGACGCTTAATCACTTCCTGAAGTAGGAAAAGATAGCGGTTTTCGGCACCATCACCATCTGAAAAATGTCGTTTTAATGTATAATCAGCCAGAGCCCGAAGCTCTTCAAATGTCCCCCACTCTGCAGCGTATTGAAAGGTACCAACGCGCAAATGACTGGCAGCCACGCGGGTTAGAACTGCACCTGGAAGTTCAGTTTCTCGAAATACTGACTCACCAGTTGCCACCACGGCTAGGCTGCGGGTGGTAGGAATACCGAGTGCAAACATTGCTTCGCTAATTATATATTCACGTAGCATTGGTCCAAGTGCCGCTTTACCATCACCACCTCGGGAGTAAGGTGTTCTACCTGAACCCTTGAGTTGAATATCAACACGCTCACCTTTGGGAGTAATTTGCTCACCAAGGAGCAGAGTCCGACCGTCTCCTAACATAGTAAAATGCCCGAATTGATGCCCTGCGTAAGCTTGAGCAATAGGCAAAGCGCCTTTGGGGATCTGATTGCCAGCAAGCACTGCTACACCATCACTCTTTTGCAGCGACTGAATGTTCAACCCAATGTATGCGGTGAGGTGATCATTGAGAATGATCAACTTGGGTGAGTCTACAGGTGTTGGGCTCTGTCTGGCAAAAAACAATTTCGGCAGTTGAGAATAACTGTTGTCTAAGTTCCATCCTGTTTCTATTATTACTTTTTTCTCTTCCATGGTATCTCCTTTCTTCTTCTGTCTTTTTGTGCCCTAGTTTTTTCTTTTGCATAAAACAAAAATGATAGTTCTTCTATGATTTTTTAGCTATCAATTTTTTACATAAATACAATATAACCTCTTTTAGTATCTGCTAAATAAATTTATTCATTCATCTGAATATTATTTTAAGTATGTGTTATAATTCTAGTATAAATCTTAAAGTGAAAAGAAAGTATGCTATGAAAAATCAAGTGCTATTATTAGATAATGTTCATAAAACCATAAAATTTAAAGCTGAGATTTTCTAAATTCAAGAAAATCTCAGCTTATTAAACATTATTTTATATTTTCTAATTTGATTGTTGATTTCATAATCATTCACTCAAGTAATAGTTCATTTAAGTTTTAAAAATATTTTTTTAAATCCTCAATAGATTCCATATTTCGGCAGGTCACTGTCACCCTTGCGGAGAACAGAATGGACTACTCTTACTTCCTACCTTCTTGGGTGCACTTTCCTTTTTCATTCTATACTTATATTAGAAATCAAAATTATCTGGATCTGGTCCTACTCTTAAATCTTTATTTAAAGAATTTATTTTTTCAATTTCTTCTTTTGTTAAACTAAATTCAAATATATTAGAACTTTCAAGTATTCTTCCCTCATTAGTTGATTTTGGAATGGTTATCACTTGATTTTCTACTAAGTCCCAACGTAATATTACTTGAGCAGTAGTTTTGTTATATTTGTCAGCAATATCTTTTAATACTTCATTTTCTAATAATTGACCTGTCATTAATGGAGACCAAGCTTCTAATTGAATATTATTATTTTTGCAATATTCTCTAACCTGCTACAGGCCAATGCATAAGATATAAATCTAAATAATCTACACCAATTTTCTCTCTTTATTCCAGCTTCTTTAATTCCTTGTCTTATACCTTCTCCCATGCTCTCTTCATTCCCGTAAATTGCCGCGCCATCAATGCTTCTATATCCATTTTTAATAGCATGCTTCACTGCATTTACTAATTCAGGACCATTTTCTACTCTAAACACTCCAAGTCCTAACCATGGCATTTTTATTCTATTATTTAATATAACTTTATCTTGTATAAGCATGCAAGATGGAAGCTATGCAATTGATTCTAGTGTTTGCGTAGATTGTGGGACTTGCCTAAATTCTTGTGGTTTTGGTACAATTTCAGCTGAATAATTTATCGTGAAAAAACAACCAGCAGTTACTATTTTAGGCTCTCATCTAAAATATGTGGTTAATAAAAGTTTTCATACAAATTAATTGGAAAACGTATAAAACATAGCCCATCACATCCGAAATATAGAATAATAAAAACATTCAATAAAGGAGTGATAAGCTATGCTTTATATTAATAAAGCTACAACTAAGCAAGGAATGTCATCTTGTTTTTCATCTGAAAATGGAAAAATCATACCAATGTCTTATCAAAATTATGGTGTTGTTTAGTTCAGATTTTTTTCACTTACCACATACTTTCGATTAGAACCGTATATTTTAAATCATCTAAGTCGCAAATAATTATACCCACCATGGCTTCATCTTTTTTGTCTAAATCATCAAAATATTTCTCATAATATTCCCGATTATATAATCCAGTCATCGTATCATGCATCCTTTTATATTCCAATTCAGCTTCTAATTTTTTTCTATAAGTTATATCCCTGATACAACCTTCAATCGCAATTAACCTCCCCTTTTTATCATATATTGGTACAGCATTATCTTCTGTAAATACATATTTACCATTACTATTGTAACCATCTTGTAAATATTGGTTTACTGAAGTCTACTTGCTCAATTGCTTTATTACATAAATTCTCATAATCATCAGGATGTACTGTATTAAAAACTTCCATATAATCATTATAAAAATCATTTTCATTTCTTCCAAAAATATCTCTTCCAGAAGGACTTATGTATAAAAATTTATTCTCTGGATAAACCTGATAATAGTAAATCATATCCTTAGTATAATGCAACATCCTTTTATAAAACTTTCTTTCGCCCCTGCATGAGATAGCCTTTTGTAAGATAAAATGTATGCCTATTGAACATATAATACAAACTAATAATATTCCAAGTAAAAATAATTCTCTAATATTTATCACAAGTTTCACATACCTAACTCCTTAAATTTTGTTATTCTAATCTATTTAATCAAGTCCAGACAATTTCATTACTTCATCAAATACATTCTTTGCTCGTTCATTTCCCCTATTTATTTCTTCATTAAACAACTCTTTTATTTTATAGCAATCTGATGAACCATCATTTATTAAAATTCTTACCAAATTTTCTTTCCCATATTTATAACCCCAAATAGCTTTAGGCACAATCAAAAAAATAACAAGTCCATCTGCCAAGCCTATTTCCCATCATGCTGCGTCAGCAGATTGCCCTAATAGGCTCGCTATGAGACCAATCTGCTTCCTTGCCTGATGAAAAATAATCATGGCATTTTGGACTTGTTATTTTCTTTCATATGCCTTATTCACTTTATCTTTAAAACACTTATCATTCCTATCATAATTATCATACGTTCTTTTTTATATTTTATGTATATATAATTTCCTATTTCTATAATAAAGCAAATTTTAATTGAGGTAGATACATTTATTCAGTGATTCATTGTCTTTATACTTATACCATTTAACTCCACCTTTACAATCTATCACCTATATTCACTACTATTTTTTATTCCTTAACCCTGTAGGAGCGATTCGTTCCTACTACTATGTCCTCACCTCTCAATAATCACTTAAACTTCCCCCTCCAGCCCGCATTCCCCCGTTAATTCTTGAAGAGTTTGCTCACGCATATCGGTCTCGACTCATGATAATGAATACCTATTTTTTAATCAAAGTTTAATGGAATTCTACTTAAACCTTGACCAAATCAAGAATACTTTCAGTATTCAGATTTAAGGGATAAGTTGCATGAAATCATTGATGTTACTCGCTTTTATCAGCTAATTCCGTTAATTTTTCGTTCAGAAAAAGGACTAAGTTTTTTCCTTAATCCTTCATTTTAATCAAACTTTATTAGATTTTGAGTTGTTTATTGGAATCTTTCGTGGTTTAGGAGGTGGAGACAATCAAGTGCCTTAAATTAATTCTTTAACCGTATGATTTCCAAATGCAACTTTTTCTAATATATGTTTATAAATTTTTTCTGTTACATTCCACCTATCTGGACAGTTTAAAACTACAATTATAACATCTTTACCATTATTGTTAACTGAAGAAACTAAGCACTTTCCTGCTTGGCCTGTAGATCCTGTTTTAACACCATTTGCGCCAGGAATTTTCCATAGTATTTTATTTATATTATTATAGTCCCTTGTAAAATTATATTTTTCTTTTGAAATTTGTTTGCTTCCTACAATTTCCCTAAACAAATCATAATCCATGCCTTTAGATGTAAGTATTGCTAAATCATATGCTGAAGAATAATGCTCACTACTATCTAGTCCATGAGGAGATTCAAAATGTGAATCCAATATTCCAATTCCTCTAGCATAATGATTCATTATCTCTGAAAAACCTTCTATTGAGCCTCCTAATTCTTCAGCAATAGCTATTGCCGCATCATTTCCAGACTTAAACATAAGTCCAAAAATTAATTCCTTTAAAGCAATCTCCTCATTTGCTTTGTATCCTACAGTAGAACCTCTAATACTAGCTGCTTTTTTACTAATAGTCACTTTTTTATCTAAATCCCCTTGTTCAATAGCAATAAGTGAAGTCAGTATTTTAGTTGTACTTGCCATTGGAACTATTTCATATGCATTTTGCTCATATAGAACTGTACCACTTTCTTTGTCCAAAGCAATTGCAGATCTTGCATTTACTCTAAGATTCATATTATCTTTACCTTTAGCATTTACGCTTGCACCTAAGACTACAGTAAAAATAAGGCTCAGTAATATTATTGTAATACTTTTAATACCCTTCCTCATCAATAATCACCTTCTAAATTTACTATTTGTTCTAGTTTACCTTTAAAATTATTTTTTAAACCTAGTTTTAGTAATTTTTCAGGTTTATTTTTTTAAAATTAGTCAATACTTATTAAGTACATAGAGTTTGGAGGGGATTTATGAAATTATTTTTCATTTTTTTAGTGATTTTATTAATATTTCTTATACCTATTCCTATTAAGTTTAATATTTACTATTCTACAATAGATTATTATGTGAAATTATATGGATTAACCATTATTTCAAAAAAAAAATCTGAATATAAAGAAAAACATTCTCATAAAATTGAGCCTTCAATAAAAAAAGAACATAAACTTTTTTCGAGTTTTTATAATAATATTGGCTTAAAATCTATAAACTTTAAATCTTTAATATCAACTTTATATAATTTAAAGTTTAAACCTTTATTGAAAATAAAATCCTCTTTAGATTATTCCCTTAATGATGCTGCTAGAACTGCAATTTTTTATGGGGTTTTATATCAAACACCACCTTTAATTTATTCCCTTATAAATATCCCTTTTAAGACTTATAAGTTTAATTTCAAAATAAATCCCATATTTGAAGATAAATTTTTACTAAAAATTGAAACTTCAAGTATAATTTTCATATCATTTGCAAACATTATATATATAATAATTATTTTATTTAAATTTATAAAAAAGCAAGGGAGGTGACCCATCAGGCATATGAAAGAAAATAACTAGTCAAATATGCGATGTATATTTTGCGTCAGACAAGGAGATATGTTTGGCTCATAGTCCATCTATTAGGCGAACATACTGACTTGTTATTTTTTGAATATGCATTATTGGGGATTAATTATGTCAAGTGAACAACAAGTTGAAAATTTAATTAAAAGTACTATGGAGAATCTCAAAAATATGGTTGATGTAAATACAGTAATTGGAACTGCTGTAGAAACTAAGGATGGATCTTATATAATTCCAGTTTCAAGATTAAGCTTTGGCTTTGCATCTGGTGGAAGTGAGTATCCATGTCAAAAACAAAATCTTAATAGCACAGTATTTCCTTTTGGTGGTGGTTCTGGAGCAGGAGTTTCAGTTAAACCAGTTGCATTTTTGGTTGTTAAAGAAGATGGCGTTAGAATGTTACCTGTAGAGCAAGACACTACTTATGATAGAATAGTGGATACTGTCCCTCAAATTTTAGATATTATAAAAAGTTTAATAAAAGATGTATGTAAAAAGAATAAAAATTGTAATACTGGTAATAATACTAATGTTGATAATAATTCTGAAGAAAATATACCTAAAGAGAATTATTCCACAGATAATCATAATATTTAAATTGCTCCTAATTTTTAAATTCAAAAGAGAAATAGTATACTGATTTATTCAGTAAATCTATTTCCCTTTTTAATATTCTTATGATTGCTAAATAAACATTAAATTTTAAAATTTTAAACTATATTATTCTGTCTCTACTTCATTTTCCTTAATTTCATTTTCTTGAAAATCTTCTTTCCCAAATAAATCCAAAGAAGGAAGTTCATGTAAATCTTTTAATTCAAATTGTCTTAAGAATTCCTCAGTTGTCCCATATAAAATTGGTCTTCCTGGTACGTCTAGCCGTCCAATTTCTTTTATAAGGTCTCTTTCTATAAGTCTTTGAATTGCACTTTCAGACTTAACCCCTCGAATTTCATCAATATCTATTCTAGTTATAGGCTGTTTATACGCTACTATTGCCAAACTTTCTATAGAAGCTTGTGATAAAGATTGTCTCTTATTTTTCTTTAAAAGTTTTTGTATATACTCAGCATTTTGTGCTTTAGTAACTAGCTGATAATTTCCTTTTATACATATTATTTTTATTCCTCTATTAGAATTTTCATATTCTTCCATCATTTCTTGAATAATAATCTCAATGAGTTTGGATTTTTCTTCAATATGATTTACTAAATCTTGCAAACTTAAAGGTTCTCCACTAGCAAATAATAATGCTTCTATTGCTGATTTTAAAGAACTCTTATTTAAATCATTCATAAATGGAATTTGAATCCCTTCATCTTTATGCATCTTCTGTTCTCCTCTCAATTAATATATTCTTAAAATTATCACTTTGATAAACCTTAACCATCCTTTGTTTAATCATTTCAAGTAGCGCTAAAAATGTTACAATACACTCTAATTTACATTCGCAATTTTCTATAAGTTCTGAAAAACTATTAACATTTTCATTTTTCAACTTGTCCATTATATACTCTAACTTATCTTCTATCTTATATTTATCTACATATATTTTTTTCTGAATTACATTATTTTTATTTTGCTTATTATTATAAATCTCTAATAAATTATTATAAATATTGTATAATTCTATAAGGCTTATATCTTTGAATAAATCTTTATTTACAACATCTTCTCTTTTATCTTCTATTACTTCTGGTTTTTTTCCATATACTTCACCTGCACTAATATATCTTTCTTTAAAGAATGTTGAAACACCCTTTATTTTCTTGTATACTATAAGTTTTTCTAAAAGATTTTTCTCATAATCTTCTTCATTTTCATCTTCCTTTTTAGGCTTAGGTAATAAATACTTGGATTTTATTTCTATTAACGTAGCAGCAACTACTATAAATTCAGATGTTATCTCTAAATCCATTTCCTTCATTTCATTAATATATTTTAGATATTGATTAGTTATTTCAAATATTTTCACATTATAGATACTCATTTGATTTTTCTTTATTAAATGCAATAATAAATCAAATGGTCCTTCAAAATCATTGATTTTAATATTTGGAAGTTCCATATACTATTTTCTTCCTCCGTTATAAATTTCACTTTAATTTTACAAATCAATCCTTAATAGTTAAATACTTTCTTGTACATAAGGCATATTTTTAAATTGCACTGTGTGAAAGTTCTGCTAGCCAAATACAAGATTTGGAGTATCACTTTTGGTTCTCTACTCAAGTCGGCATGTTCACCTCATAGTCTGACGAAAAATACCTGTTAAGTACGTTTATTTCTTATCCGAGGCTTTAATATTAATATATATATAATAACAATTTAAACTACTCAAAACAAGAAATATTCTATTATTTCTTATAAAATACTATATTCAAATTTAATGAAAATTTATTTTAGATTTTAAAGGTGGACTAAAATGAGAATTGTTATCTATACATAATGTTGATTTCTCAGCAAATGAAGGTTCTAATGATGCTATTAAAATAGCTCATGCATAAAATTATTTATAATTATACATAGATATAGCTCAATAATTAAGATTAACTCTTTTTATTGAGCTATATTTTTAAATGTTCTTGATTAGGCACATTCAAAAAATAACAAGTCAGTATACTAGTGTTTCAAGACTTAATTAAGGGGACGCCTAATTTTCAAATAAATTAAAAACTTTCCATATAGTTACTTGCAAAAAACATAAAAAATATGCATGATAGTAATGCAAAACCAACTTTAAAAAAAGAAGGAGAACTATCATGCATAAGAAGATTAT
>Ga0302140_10009980_pt1 | contig 11757 bp, 8 predicted proteins | sample I_Bog_E1_1_FD_202095 | JGI IMG/M metagenome (GOLD analysis project Ga0302140, IMG submission 202095) | Peat permafrost microbial communities from Stordalen Mire near Abisko, Sweden - I_Bog_E1_1 | ecosystem: Environmental > Terrestrial > Soil > Wetlands > Peat | place: Sweden: Abisko, Stordalen...
CTTAAAAAGGATTCCTTCATCGCGTTGAGATTCCGCTCGCCGCTTGCCTCAATAATTGCCTCCTTGGAGGGGAAAAACTTGTAGATATTCGCCGTGGACATATCGAGATCTTTGGCAATGTCCGCGACGGTTGTTTTCCCGAAGCCAAAGTGCCGGAATAACTCTTCGGCTTTCTGAAGGATGAGTTCTCTTGTCTGTTCCCGTGAGGGCCGATAGATTTTGATTTTCAAGTTGAGTGACGAATATCGTAAATCGTCACTCGGTATTTGTAAAGTGAAAATCGCAAAATCTACTTCCTGGCACGCCTTCGCCGGAAACCGACAAATTAAGGCTGGTGTGATCAAGTCGGAATGAGGGATGATAGTGTTGTTATTGAGAGATCCTTAAAGAACCTTAAGGCGGGTCATCCTGAGTCCCCAGAGAAAGATTTCGGATTCAAATGGGGTGAACACCCTATTCTGTGTCTTCACTTGGAGGCCTACAATCTGTCGAATCCCTCAAGCTGATAAATCCAGTAACGCAGCAGTGCAATGGATCTGAAGGGATGCTAGTAAGCAAACTTCACTCCAAATCGTGGTTCTTTTTAAAGATAAGTTATGACAGAAAATTCAATTTCAAATCCTCTGATCCAGCTTAAAGAAACACTCTCTATTATCACGACAGGCAAGCGATATTTTTGGTACATCTGCTTAGCGGCGATCATCACGGCAATCACCAGTTATACGAATTTTGGTCACAACACAGGGGACGAATATTCACAGATTTTCGAGTTTGCGGGTTACAAATTGGGATATATCAACCAGGGAGATCTGCGCATTGAGTTTGGCAGCCAGATGCGCCCCACCATACAGATTTGGATGGTTGTTGCTGTTTACCGTTTTGTGGGTCTCTTCACCTCACAGGTCAACCCGTTTCTGGTAACTTATCTCATTAACTTATCAAGCGGGTTGCTTGGAGTTTTCTCGATCCTGGCTTTTACCAAGGCTTTTATTGTTAGGGTAAAACCACAATTTCAAGAGTGGTTTGTCGTGATCAGTCTTTTCAGTTGGCTCGTTCTTTACACCAACCCCCACTTTAACTCGGACAGTATCTGTGGTCACCTTTTGCTGCTGGCAGTCGGTTTGCTTTTCGCAAAGTTGGGAGATCTGAGTATTAGACGAATTATCGGCTCGGGGTTGCTTTTGGGACTTTCTTTTTCCTGCCGATTTCAGATCGGGTTTGCCATCTTGGGATTGATGCTTTGGCTTCTCTATCCAGCTTACAAATACCGCAGGCTAGGGGAATGGTGGCTACTTGCCTTCAGCATCGTCGTCTCCATTCTGATTTTTAATACCTACTCGGATTATTGTTTTTACGGAAAATGGGTTTGCAGTAGCTACAATTATTATCATCAGAATATCGCCCTAGGAATCATGGACAGTTGGTCAGGAGTATCTCCCTGGTATTCCTACATATTCATGGTTTCGATGTATCTGCCATTCGGACCTCTCTTTGTTCTGGCAACTCTTTACTATTTCGTGAGGTATCCCCGCGATGTTCTAACGAGCATCATCGGTTTATTTGTCCTGTTTCATGTGCTCATTGGACACAAGGAGGTTCGGTTTCTGATGCCGATGTTAGGTTTTTTACCGTTGATATTAATGGTCGTGACAGCAGATCTTGTTAGGCAATTCGACTGGTTTGCACATCATCTTAAAAAAATCGCGGCCATTATTTGGATCATTAATCTCCTCGCGTGCCTGAGTCTGCTCATACCTGCTGCAACCGAAATCGGCGGATGGCGTTATCTCTACGATCACTACAGAAAGCCCACGCTTGTTTACTATAACGCCAGTGTTAATCAGAAGCTGCTTTTTTATAAAAAAATGAATCTTCAGTTACTCCTCTACAAAGGCGGCGAACCGACACCCCTCCCAAGCGGTTATAATGTCCTGATCGCTATGAATGCCAACAGCAACGAGGCAAAACCGAAAAGCCCCTTGGTTTACACTTTCTTCCCATTTAACTTATCTACGGTCTTGCCCCCGGCCATCGTGCATGCCGTTGGGCATTTCGATCTTTATGAATTGAAAAACATTGAGGCTGATTAGCGGCGTTTGAGAAAAGGGTTTGAGTCGAGTGGTTTTGGCTCAATTCAGGTTATTCACGGCATCGCCAATCACGACATTCGCCAGGAGGACACGATCCGCCACCCTCAGCACAAAGCAGAAAATGGCGAACTTGCCCGATACGACTGCGTGGCAATAAATTCTCCATTCCACCAGAACTACATCAAGAAGGATATCGAGTATCCCGGATGCTTCGCTTCTTGGCGTTGACTCCTCTCTGCTACCTCTTCGCGATCGGCGTCCCGTCCAGTCTGTACTTCTCGTTCAACTCCAGCCGTAGGTAGTCCCACACCACTCCGCTCTGCAAATTGCCCGCAGGCACCGTGAACGTCATCGTGTTTTCCCCGGGCTTTAGCAGCGCCGCGTCAAACGTCAGCGTTCGCTCCTGTAACAGCCCCTTGTTCGAGTTGTACCGGATCGTGTTCGTCGTTATCAGCGGCGCGTTGTTCGCATTGTTGCCACCCCCGATCGCCCCGATGCTCTGTCCGTTCAACGTCACCGCTAGTTGGCTGATCGCGTTTACCCCCGCCAGTGCCACGCGCAGCGCCGCGTATCCCTGCGCCGACTTCGCCATGTTGAAATTGACCGTCCACACAGTCGCCCGTCCCATCCCGTAAATCGCCCATGGCCCGTGCGTGTTGCTCTGCGGATACTGGCTCAGTGTCTCTCCCTTCACCCACCCAAAAGGCTGGTTCGCCGGGTCCTTCGCCGCCGGATTCACAAATGACAAGTTCGTCGCGTGCGGCACTTCCTCGAAAAACCAGTCCTTGCGGTAGTCGCTCTTCCCGATCGTGTAGGTGATGTCGTTCGGGAACAGCAGCGCGTACCGCATGTTCCAGCCCCACAACCAGTAGTTTGCCCCGTCTCCCTTGAAAAATTTGTCCCCGGTCCGATCCGGATAGCCGATCTCCCACAGTTGCGTGCCATATCGCACCGGCTTCCACTCAAGTTTCCCCAGGTCCAGTGATTTCCTCGGCTCCACGGTGATGTTCGCCTGCGTAAACTCCCCGAGCACCCCGTCTGCGTACGCTCGCAGCGTGTAGTTCCCTGGACGCACCTTCGTGATCGTGAAATTTCCGTCCTCCATCCCGTCGTTCCAAAACTGGTAATACTTCGCATTGTGGATCCAACTCACCCGGCCGTCCTCCACATGGGTCAGGCCGACAATCAGATGCGGCAGTTTTGTCGTTGGCATCGGTGCCAGCGGGTCGTTTAAGACGAGCTTCCCGGTCACCGTCCCGCGCTCCTCCAGGTGCGGGTAGTCCACCCCGTTCACCCACGCATACGGCCACTTCATGTTTTCATTTTTCGCCTGGGCCAGCGCGTCTAGCCAGAGCGCGTTTGCGTTCGTATGCCAGCTCTCCGGCACCGTCGGGTTCCCCGCGGTTGCCTCCAGAGTGGCCAGTTCACCCGCGGTCGTTGACGCCGGTTTCTCCAGTGAATTTACATACACAAAAATCGGCCCCACCACCTTCGACCACTCCTCGCCCTCCGCAACGTTGCACCGCGCACCCGTGTCGTAGTGCCCGCCTTCCCAGTAATCCAGGATGATCGGTGTCGGGTTCCCGTTGTCGCCAAAGTGGCAGTCTAACTCGTTCTTGTACGGGCCGCCGCTCAGGTACTCGATCGTCGGGTTGATGAACCAGATCCCGACATGGTCCTTCGTGCTCGACCACCCGTAAGCCTTCGTCTTGTACTGAACCCCCGAGTAACTGTACTTGTGCTCCACCGAGTTCTTATACACTCCATTGGTCAGGATGCGCTGCTCCTTCGCGTGTACCACCACCCCCGTGCCCCAGTCCGTCGGCGCGCACTCGAGCATATTTCGGTCCGCGTCCACCGTCACCCAGTCAAACGTCTGGTTCGGGCGCACAATATACCGGCTCTCAGGGCCCACCCCGCCTCCCGGGTACCCCGCCGGATGGCTGTAAATCGCATACGTGTAAATCCCGCTCTCCCCGCGTCCCAGCGCGTACCGGATCTCGATGTCGCAATACGTCCCGCCGCCCGGCGCTCCCGGCGAGAGCTGGAAACGCCCTCCCGTCACGCCTTTGACCGACACTTCAGCCCGGTTCCCGCCGTTTTGTGCCGGATCAATCGTCACCTTTTGCGTCAACCCGCCGGACTTAGCCGCGTCAGCCGGAGTTTGCTCCCATTTTCCAGGCGTCCCCTGTTCATGCCCCAAGGTGTCCTGCCCCCGGTAGATCAGCGATTCCATACTCCCGCTGCTCTTGTCGATGGTCGCCTTCACGATCCCGTTGTCCAGCACCCACGTGAGGCCTTCATCCTGCACCGTCACCGGCCCGCCGGCCGTCTCCGCTGCCTTCAAGCCCGATCCTGCCAGCATGCTGGCGAGCGCAATTAGGGTAACCCACCGGCTCGTGCGGTGCATCAAGGGGATATTCACATTTTCCTAATGGATTGTAGTTCGGCTCGTTTTACAGTTAAATGCTCTAGCCAGTTGCTAACCAAATAAGAGGGGAAAAACCAGCCAAATGGCAAGGGACTCCAAGAGATAGGAGATTTTAGTTAAAAAACCCGTAGAAGCTTTTATTGTCAGTCTCTAAGGGTAATGAAAGTGGTGGCAGCGGTAGGATATGAACCTGCGACCTTCAGGTTATGATATTTTCAAACTATTCTCTTGTAAGAAGTTACAACTATGTCTGAGCGGTGAGATATATGCATCATTCGAGACATGTGCGAGTCTCTAGAGCAAAAAATTACTTCTTTTTTTGGGCACCGTCAGTTGATGAATCGAATTTCGTGTCATGGGCATACTCAACGGCAGGATATCAAAACCGCTCCTACAAACCAATTCGCCCGGCTGAAACGCAAAACGTGTAGACGAACCTGCACAACAAGTGAATACACTCGTTCAGACAAGCCAGGTCACTATCGCCGATCCGATGCCTTGGTTCTGAAACACGGGCTCGGTTCCACTCATCCGATCCATTTGTAATCTACGAGTCACTGCGAATCTAAAACAAGGAACTATTTTCCAAACTTCTTCTAACAATTGAATTTGCGATCGCGTGTCACAAAAGCCGACTGGAAAAGAAACCAGCGTCTCCGATCTCTTGAACTATTCTAATTTTCCAGATCATGCCGGTAAAACTTGCGCCAGCTGAATCCGTAAAATGCGATGAAGGCGAAGCAGGCCAACGGCATCAGGAAGCCAGCACGCATCGAGTAGTTGTCCGCAATCAGGCCCATGAAATACGGCAGAATCGCTCCGCCGAGAACGGCCGTCACCATCCATGATGCAGCGACCTTTGTCTTTTCCCCCAGCCCGTGAATACCTAGTGCGAAATGCGTCGGATACATGATGGACATGAAAAAATAACTTAAAAACAGCGCCGCAACCGATAGCCAGCCCAGCGGCAAAATCACCAGTGTCATCATCACGATGTTGATCACCGCATAGACGCCGAGGGTGACGTGCGGCCTGCAATAGCGTGTGATGGCGCTGCCCGAAAAACGGCCCACGGTGAAAAAAACAAACGCCACCGACAAGAAATCGCCCGCGCCGTATTCCGTGAGGCGCCAGACATCGGGTGCCTGTGAAAATTTCATCGTTGCCGGCAGAAGGTTCGCTGCCCACAACGGGAGTGCTGGCATGTAGCGATCATCTTTCATGTAGTTTACGAAAAAACTGAAGATGCCTATCTGTCCGCCGCAGTAAAGAAACTGCGAAACGATGGCCAGGACGAAGTGCCTTTCCTTGTAAAGTGGACGTTCCAGCTGCGCGCTGCTGGTGACTGGTTTGGTTTCCACCGGCGCATGGATTTCAGGAATCGGGCCGACGCTGAATACCAGCACCAATACGGCGACGATCCCAGCAACGACAAGATAAGGCATGAAGAGCGCGGCGTTGCTGGTGTTCACCACGCCGGTTTTCGAGAGTAAAAAACCGCTGGCGAGCAGCGGGCCGAGAATCCAGCCGACGGAGTTGCAGCTCTGGCCGAGGTTGATGCGCGCGACGGCCGATTCCGGCGGCCCGAGCACTGTGGAATAGGGATTCGCAATCGTTTCCAAAAATGTCAGGCCCGCGCCCACCACAAACAGCGCGCCGAGAAACGCCGCGAAGACCACGGCTTGCGATGCGTGAAAATTCGTCAGCGGGATAAACAGCAGCGACCCGGCAATAACCGTCACCAAACCGGTAAGGATTCCGGCACGATAGCCAAATCGCCGCGCGACCCAGCCGGACGGTAGCGCCATGAAGAAATATGCCCCATACCAAACTGCCTGCACAAACGTCGAGTGCGCCTTGGACACTCCAAGCGAGTTCTGAAATTGCTTGTTCAGCACGTCAATCATGCTGTTGCAAAGGGCCGAAAGCAGGAACAGCGAGCAGACCAGTGCGAACGTAACGGCACGGTTCTTGCCGTCAGGCGTGATGAAGATTTTATTGGCCATAATTTATCAGGGAAGAGTGACGTGGATCTTCGTGGTAGTGGCCGGGTTGAGTGACCAATCCCGGAGCGCCACGCCAGCTTGCGCGAACGGCACAACGCGCGTCACCGTTTCGGCGACGGGATAAAGTCCCGATTCGAGAACCTGGATCACATTCGAAAAATCTTCCGGCAGCGCATTTCGCGAGCCGAGGATGTCGACTTCCTTCATGACGAAAAATTTGGTTTCGTAGGCCACCGGATGTTTCGCGTAGCCGATGTAAACAACACGACCGGAAAAACAAACCTCGGTCACTGCGGCGACAAAAGTTTCCGCTGCGCCAACAGCTTCAATGACGACATTGGGTCCTTCGCCATTCGTCAATTGCTGCAGCCATTCGTGAAGATTTTCGGTTTTGGAATTGATGACTTCCGCCGCGCCCGCTTTTTTTGCAAGCAGTAGCTTTTGGTCATCGAGATCAATGGCGATAACACGCGCCTTTTTGCGCAATGCCGCCCCCGCAATCGCACCGAGGCCGATCATGCCCGCACCAAAAACCGCCACGGTATCAGCAGCGGTTACGCGTCCACGCTCAACCGCGTGAAAACCCACGGATAACGGTTCGACCAGCGCATAGTCTTGCGCGGTTAGTTTAGGCGAATGCAGAATATTTTGCCAAGGCACGGTTACAAACTCCGTGAGCGCACCGTCGCGCTGAACACCAAGTGTCTGGTTAAACTGGCAGGCATTTGGACGCTTCGCGCGGCACGACGGACATTTGCCGCACGTCGTGTAAGGCACAACGGTGACGAGCAAGCCCGGTTTCAAATGCACCGGCACACCCTCGCTGACTTCAACGATAGTCGCCGCGATTTCATGGCCGGGGATCCGCGGATACGCAACAAGCGGATTCAAGCCGCGAAAGGTCGTCAAGTCCGAGCCGCACAGGCCGATGCGCTCGATTTTAAGCAACACCTCGCCGTTTTTCACTCCGGGTAGTGTCGTTTCGCCAAAGCTGAAGGCTTCCGGTTTATCAATCAAAAAAGTTTTCATATAAAAATAATTTTAAAAACCGATGCTCGCGCCACCGTCAATCGGCAGCACAACGCCAGTCACAAATTTCGCAGCCGGAGAACAGAGATAAACCGCCGCCCAGCCAATGTCGTGCGGTTCTCCCATGCGGTCCATCGGGGTGCGGCTGATGATTTTGGCGCGGCGCGCGGTGTCGCCGGCGAGCGCCTTTTCGAGCATCTCGGATTGAATCCAGCCCGGGGCGATAGCGTTCACGCGGACGCCCTTGCTCGACCACTCAGCCGCGAGAGCGCGCACGACGCCGAGGTAGGAGGACTTCGCGGCGGAATACGCGACCACTTGCGTCATGCCGATAAACGAAGTCATGGAAGCGGTGAAGAGAATGCTGCCATGGCCGCGTTCCAACATTCCTTTGGACGCCTCGCGGCTCAACGAAAATGCAGCGAACAGGTGTGTTTGAATCACGGATTGAAATTCAGCATCAGACGTCACCGCCGCCGGTTTTTTCAAATGCACGCCGGCGTTGTTGACCAAAATAGTCAGCGGTCCATTTTTGCTTTCCGCTTCGGAAATCAACGTCGCGACATGCGCTGGATCGGTAATGTCCACCGCGAGATAAGCGGCATTGGCACCAAGTTCCTTGCACGCGGCTTGAAGCGGTTCGAGCCGGCGTCCGACAATTGTCACGCGCGCACCGGCAGCGACGAAACATTGCGCCATCGCCAAACCAAGTCCGGTGCCACCACCGGTGATCAAGGCGTGTTCGTCGGCGAGGGAAAATATTTTTCCGAAGTCTGGTGATGTATTGCTCATAATTCGTATTTTACAAAATCCCGTATTTCTTGAACGCATCGGTGCTGGACATGCCGGCTTCGATTTCTTTGCGCACCAGTTTTTCACCGCGCGCCTTTTCGAGTGCTTTCCCGATGACTTCCTTTTCATGTTTGCGCGGCACGATGACCACGCCGTCGAGATCGCCAAAAACCAGATCGCCCGGCTCGATCCACACTCCGTCGACTTCGAGCGGACATCGGAAATCAACGACCTTCGTCCGCACACTGGAATCCTGCGCATAACGCCCGCGGCTGAACACCGGCCAGTTCTGCGACAACATTTGCGGCGTGTCACGGTGAAAACCATTAATGACCGCGCCGATCGCGCCGCGCGTGCGGGCGGTGGCTGTGAGAATTTCGCCCCAATACGCACAGCGCATGTCGCCGCCGGAGGCCACATAAATTTCGCCGGATTCGAGTTGATCGAGCGCTTCGGTGAGCAGGCCGAATGGTTTTTGCTGCGGGCCATGCACGTCAATCATCACCACCGGCATCGCGCGGCCTGCGACTTTCATCGTCTCGAGTGCGGGCTGCACTGGCTGCGGCAGAAATTGGTGACAGCACCCGATGGCGTCGAGGATATCGCCGACGACCGGCGTGTAGAGCACTTCCTTCATCAGCCGAAACAGCTCGGCGTCATTTTTCCATTCAGTGAGGGAGTCGGACATAAATATTCAGGGGTAAGTAGTTTCAGATTTTCTCGTTCTCGACGGAATTGGTGAGTGTGCCGATTTTTTCGATCTCAATACTCACCTGGTCACCGGGGCGAAGCCAGCGCGGCGGTTTTTGCGCCATGCCGACGCCGTGCGGTGTGCCGGTCAAGATCACCGTGCCTGGCAACAGCGTCGTGCTGCCGCTCAAAAACTCGATGAGTGTCGGCACGTCAAAAATCATGTCATTCGTATTCCAGTCCTGCATCACCTGGCCGTTCAGTACGGTTGAAATATTCAATGAATTCGGATTCGGAATTTCGTCGGGCGTGACGAAGCATGGGCCGAGCGGGCTGAATGTGTCGAAACTTTTGCCGCGACACCATTGTCCGCCACCGCGCTTGATCTGCCAGTCGCGCGCGCTGACATCGTTGCAACAGGTGTAGCCAAGAACATATTCCAGCGCGGTGGCACGTGAAACATTCTTGCAGGGTTTGCCTATAACAACGGCTAGTTCGCATTCATAATCCACCTCGTCGCTGCGCATGTGCTGCGGAATCTGGATAAGTTCGCCGGGATTCAGCAGCGTATTGATGCCCTTGACAAACACCACCGGGTATTCGGGGAATTGCGCGCCTGTTTCCTCCGCGTGACGGCGATAATTCAAACCAATACAGATAATGGAACTCGGTACAACTGGCGCGAGCAGTTTGGCAACTTCGGCTTTTTCCTGGGTGACTTGTGGCGAGTTGTAAATGTCCCCGGTCAATTTAAGCGCCGTGCCGTCGGCTTGTTGTGCGGCATAGCTGATATTTCCGTTTTTGTCCTGATAGTGAATGATTTTCATTTTGTAAGTTTATTTTCCCGCGCTCCAACCACCATCGAGCATTAATGTGCTGCCCGTGACCATTTCGCTTGCGTCTGCCGCGAGATAAAGCGCGGCGGCTGCGACCTCTTCCGGCCTGAGCATCCGGCCGTTCAATTGCGTCGAGGCCATGTCGCGATACGCTTTTTCAGGATCGGGGTATTCCTTCAGCCGCGCCAGTACAAACGGCGTTTCGACTCGTCCGGGACAGATGCAATTGAAGCGCACACCCGTATGTGAATGATCCAGTGCCAGGGCCTTGGTCAGGCCGACGACGGCAAATTTTGTGGTGGTGTAGGCGAGGCGTTCGCGCACCGCGATGACGCCGGCAATGGACGCCATGTTGATCACACTGCCGGATTTGTGCTCAAGCATCGTGGGAACAAAAACTTTGCAGCAGTTGAAAATGCCGCGCACGTTCACGGCAAAAAGCTTGTCCATGTCTGCTGTCGTCGTGTTGATCAACGTGCCGACGTGGCCGATGCCCGCGACGTTCGCCAGCACGTCAAGCACGCCGACGGTTTGCGCTGCACGCGCGCAGTCTTCCTCGCTCGCGACATCCAGCGAGAGAAAACTGCCGCCAATTTTTGTCGCCATGGTTTTGCCGTTCTCTTCGTCACGGTCGGCGATCCATACTTTTGCGCCGGCCTCGGCTAAAGTCGTGGCGATGGCTGCGCCGATGCCCGAAGCGCCGCCGGTCACAAGCGCGGTTTTGTTTTTCAAGTCTAACACGCTAAAATCCTTTCAGTGTTGGTTTGGAACAGTTTTTTCAGATTGGTTTCAATTTCGTCGGCAATAATGGCTTGCAAAGCGGCCAGCCAGTTTTCATTTCAGGCGCTGGGCAAACAGGACGGGCCAATAGGTTCAAACGATTTGTAGGTCAGGACAAATTCCTGATGGCCGAGTTCCTCGGATTTTGTCTGTGCGCCGCGTGCGACGGCCAATGACAGATCAAGAATTTCGCGGCCCACTTCATCCAGCGATGCGCGGCCATCGAGGATTTTCCCTGCATCCACGTCCATGTCCTCGCTCATGCGGCGATAGGTTTCGGGATTGGCGCAGACTTTGATAACGGGCGAAATCGCTGCGCCGACGACAGAGCCTCGTCCCGTGGAAAATAAAATGACGTGCGAACCGCAGGCGATGAGTTCGGCGATCTCGGCGCTGTCGTTGATGTTCGGAAAACCGAAACGCACTTCTCCGTCGGGCACGACATCGAGCAGATATAATCCGCCGCGTGGAGGAATGTCGCCAGGCTTGAGCAAGCCGGAGATGCGCGACGCACCGCTCTTGGCGTAAGCGCCCATGCTTTTTTCCTCCATCGTGGTGAGTCCTCCCTCGGCGTTGCCGGGAGCGAAGCTGCCGTGGCCTAGCACGGTGTAATATTTGGCGGCCTTAGTGACGGAATCGCGCAAAATGCCTGCGAGCTCCGGCGTGGCGGCGCGGGCGGTCATGATGTCTTCGCAGCCCATCAATTCGCCGGTCTCCTCGAAAATGCAGCTGGCCTTCTGCTCGACCAAACTGTCGAACGCGCGGCCGATGCTCGGATTGGCCGTGATGCCGCTGGTGGCATCGCTGCCGCCGCAGACCGTACCGACGATGAATTCACTAATGTGCAGCGGCACGCGGGGAACTTCCGCGACCTTCGCGAGCATGTCTTCCATCAGCTTCCGGCCTTGCTCGATGGTTTTGCGCGTTCCGCCGTTTTGCTGGATGACGAGCGTTTCGACCGGCCTGCCCGACGCGGCGATGGCTTCGCTCAGCGAGTTGCGGTTGAAACTTTCGCAGCCGAGGGATAGCAAAATCACGCCCCCGACGTTCGGGTGCGTGCAGAGCGTGCGCATCATGCGAGCGGCATAGTCATTCGGATAGCA
>Ga0302140_10009983_pt1 | contig 11756 bp, 10 predicted proteins | sample I_Bog_E1_1_FD_202095 | JGI IMG/M metagenome (GOLD analysis project Ga0302140, IMG submission 202095) | Peat permafrost microbial communities from Stordalen Mire near Abisko, Sweden - I_Bog_E1_1 | ecosystem: Environmental > Terrestrial > Soil > Wetlands > Peat | place: Sweden: Abisko, Stordalen...
AAGATCGAATTCGTGGCGAAAGTAGTCTTCGAGGTCGAAACCGTAATAGATGATGTCTGCCTGATGGACGGAGAACACCGGGTTTCCTGCGTCGCTGGGCTGTGCCGGCATGTAGCGGTGACCCAGAATCGGGATGAGCTTGGGAGCATCGCTGATCCTTGCGCGGGCGATCTTCAAGGCGTTTGGAAGATCCTCGGGCCGCTCTCCCCATTCTGGAAGCCAAAACTCGCTGTACTCCACATCGAAAAGTAATCCTCTCACTGGCTCGTCGAACCACGATGAGAGATCTATCTCCGAAGCAGTGTGCCAGCGCGGAGAATTCCAGAATGGAATCGCCGTTTGCAGAAATGACCGAAGGTCGGGTGGAAAGCGGAAGTCTAACCTGTTTTCGATGTATTCGACTTCAGCGTCAGTAAGACCTGGTTCAAACTCCAGGCCTGCGCTTCGAAGGAGTTGAATCAGCGGCAGCCAGTGTGTCGAACTCATATTCTGGCCATTACAGCACATCCTATACAGCGTTCTTCCACAGAACAAAAAGAGCCTTGCGATTTTTGTTGCAATTTATTACGGATTGCGATATTAATATTGCATATTGCAATTGGATGTTAGCCGCGAGGCGCTACCATTGCACGCGAAGGCACCAATCAGGTCAGCGCTGTCGGCAATTAGCTGGTCACTATGAAGCTCGGTGAGAAAATTCGGTACTTGCGGGAAGTGGAAGGCAGCTTGCGCGGCCTTGACCGCGACTTGAGCCAGCAGGAGACGGTCAGGGCGATTGAAGCTGAGACCGGCTCGAAGCTGAGCCAGAGCTACCTCTCACAAATCGAGAGTGGCGCCCGGCCTCACCTGACCAACACTACGCGTCAAATCCTCGCTACTTTTTTCAAGGTTCATCCCGGCTACCTGGTGGATGACCCCGAGGGCTATCACCCCGAGTTGCAGAGTGAGTTGCGCTCGTTTGAAGACAAGCTCGACCTGTGGCTGGTAAATGGTGCCGAGCGTTTCAGTCGCGACCCGGAATTGATGCAGGCGCTGCTGACACTGGCACGGCATGATCGCTCGCGCGAATGTCTTCTGCTTCTCGAGGCGATTTTGGAGACGCCGGGGCTTGCGCCGCGGCTCGCCGAGGTGCTTCGCCCGAAATTACAGGGAACCGGGAATAGGGAAAAGGGAATAGAGAACCCCGAAAAGGGATCAGGGCGCGGGAAGAAACAGGGAGCAAGGCAATGACCTGGGAATCGTTTTATCTGGTTTGTTTTGTCATGGGACTGCTGCTCAGTGCGTTCTCGCTGCTGGGCGGGTTGGGCCACTTCGGAGGGCACTTCCATGTGCCGCACGCCCCGCATATCCCAACCCATGTGCACGTATCTCATGGAATTCCTCATGCAGGAGCAGCGCCCCATGGAGCTTCAACTAGCGGTTCCGGGACGAGCGGTTCAGGATCGACCGTGCCGTGGTGGAATGCATTTTCGATCATGGTGTTTCTCTGCTGGTTTGGCGCGTCGGGATACCTGCTGACTCGTCATGGAAGCTTTGTTGCGGGAGTGGTACTGGTGCTGGCATGCGCGTGCGGCGTGGCAGGCGGAGCGATTGTTTTCCTGTTTCTGACGCGTGTGATGCTGCCGCACGAGCGTGAACTCACGGCGGAGGAAACCGAAGTCGCCGGCGTGGTTGGGCGCGTTTCAGCACCCATTCGCGCAGGCGGAATCGGAGAGATTGTGTACGAACAACTGGGCGCGCGGCGTTCCGCTCCTGCGCGTTCCGAGGACGGCATATCGATTCGTAAGCAGGAAGAGGTATTCGTTGTCCGCTATGAGAAAGGGATTGCCTGGGTCCGACGCTGGGAAGACCTTGAAGAACAGGGACTAGGGACTAAGGGACTAGGGACTAGGGACTAATGGACTAGTCCAATCTTCGAACCCGGCTGAAAGGACCGGGTACTTTATGACCACCGACACAACCGTGCTGATTACCGACATGGCTATCCTGGTAGGCATTTTTCTGCTGGGATTCCTTGCCAAGCTCTTCCCTAAAAACGGCCGAAACTCCGGCTCGAAGCACTGAAGCATGGAACAGGGATCAGGAAGCGTTCTGATAACTGAAGACTGATAACTGACAACTGAAGACTGACCATTGACGTAGCGGTAAAACCATCAACCATCTCACCTCCCGGACGAAAGGGCCGGGATCGCTATGAACACGGAAATCATTATCTACTCTGGACTAGCAGCAATTGCGCTGATCATGTTCCTTGGAATTCTGGCCAGGATGTATCGGAAGGCCGGCCCCAATGAGGCTTTGATTGTCTACGGATTTAAGGGCCCAAGAGTCGTAAAGGGCCATGGCACCGTCATCCTTCCAATGTTCGAGAGCTGCCGCGAACTGAGCCTGGAACTGATGAGTTTTGACGTTGCTCCGCAGCAAGACCTTTATACGAAGCAGGGTGTTGCCGTCACCGTTGAAGCCGTTGCGCAGATCAAAGTTCGCAGCGACCAGCCTTCGATCCTGACCGCGGCCGAGCAGTTCCTGACGAAGACGCCGGCACAGCGCGAGGGTCTGATCCGCCTCGTGATGGAAGGCCATCTGCGCGGCATTATCGGCCAGTTGACTGTTGAGCAGATTGTGAAAGAGCCGGAGATGGTGGGCGAGCGCATGCGTGCCACCTGCTCTGAAGAAGTGAGCAAGATGGGGCTTGAGGTGATCTCGTTCACCATCAAGGAAGTGCGCGATAAGAACGAGTACATCTCGAACATGGGCCGGCCAGATGTGGCGCGCATCAAGCGGGACGCGGAGATGGCGACGGCTGAAGCGGAACGCGATACGGCGATTTTGCGGGCGACGGCACAGCGTGAATCCGCAGTGGCGAAGGCACAGGCGGATCAGGATCGCGTAATTGCTGAGACGGCGTCGCAGACACGCCAGGCTGAAGCGCAGCGCGATCTGGATATCAAGAAGGCGCAGTTCAGCGAGCAGAGTCGCAGGCAGCAGGCTTCCGCGGACAAGGCGTATGAACTGCAAACCAACATCATGCTGCAGCAGGTTACGGCGGAGCAGGTGAAGGTACAGCAGGTGGAGAAAGAGGGCCAGATCAAGGTGCAGGAAGCAGAAATTCTGCGCCACGAAAAGGAACTGATTGCGACGGTGCTGAAAGGCTCCGAGATTGAGCGCCAGAGGATTGAGAACATGGCTGCCGCAGAGAAGAATCGTTTGACCGCGGAAGCCGAAGGTCGGGCTGCCGCTATCCGCAGCCAGGGTGAAGCCGAAGCCAGCATCATTTTCCAAAAGGGCGAGGCCGAAGCCAAGGCAATGAACGTGAAGGCCGAGGCTTACCAGGAGTGGAACCAGGCCGCGGTGCTCGACAAGCTGTTGACCAACATGGCTGACGTAGTTCGCGCCATGTCCGAGCCGCTCAGCAAGGTGGACCACATCACCATCGTGTCCACGGGCAATGACGATGCGGCGGGAGTTCACAAGATTACCGGGGACATGACGCGGATCGCTGCGCAGGTGCCTGCACTGTTTGAGGCGCTGAGCGGCGTGGACATCAAGCAATTGATGGGTAACATCCAGGGCATCAAAACGAAACCGGCGCAGGATAAGCCGGAGGACAAATAGGCCCGGGCCTTTCGACCTGCGAACAGAGTGAACGGCGTGCCGCCGCCAAGGCGGCACGCTGTCATCCGAAGTTGAGGAGAGTATGAAAAACACTTGGAAGTTAGCGGCAGTAATCGGAATTGGATCGATGCTCGCACCATGGACGCTAGCGGAGGCCCAGGCCAGCCAAGCGGCGTCAACGAATGAACAGCAGGCCTCCGCGGCCGCTATTCCTGCTAACCAGCAAGCCACGAAGGAGCAATTGGCGAAGCTGTTTGAGGCAATGCGATTGCGCCAGCAGCTTCAGAGTTACCTGAAGATGATGCCGGCCATGATTCAGCAGCAGATTCAGATGCAGTTCAAAGAAGCGACTTCCAGTCTCGGTGGCGAACCTCTTACGCCCGACCAGCAGGCACAACTTGACTCACTGATGCACAAATATCTTGAGAAGGCGGTCAATGTAGTAAGCATCGACGAGATGCTCGCTGACATGACGACCGTCTACGAACGACATGTGAGCCGTTCGGACGTGGACGCCTATATTGCTTTTTACCAATCACCCGCCGGGCAGCATCTGCTCGATGCCCAACCGGTCATCATGCAGGAGTATATGCCGCTGGCGATGAGTCGCATGAAGGATCGCAGCAAGGCATTAACCGATCAGATGATTGCAGACATTGGGGCATTCACAAAGGGTAAGACCACGTCTGCAGAAAAGCCAACAGAAAAATAGCGGGGATCCATCCTTGCAAGTGAACGCCAGTAGGGGCAAGGACGGGCACCTGCATGCAAGAAACAAAACTGAATGCATCTAGAAGCAAAGAAGGAGAACCCCATGGCACTGCTGGAGAGAGTAAGCACATTGCTCCGCGCGAATCTGAACGACCTGATCGAGAAGGCCGAAGATCCTGAGCGGTTGTTGAAACAGATTGTTCTGGACATGGAAAACCAGTTGCTCCAGGTAAAAACCCAGGTTGCCATCGCCATTGCCGATCAGCATCTGTTGGACAAGAAGCGGGTTGAGCACGTGGGGCAGGCCGCGGAATGGCGGCGCAAGGCCGAGCTGGCAGTGCAAAAGGGTCACGACGACCTGGCCCGTGCGGCGTTGGAGCGGGCGCTGAGCCACGATCAGCTCGTGGTGGGGTTCACCGAGCAAGCAGCGGACCAGAAGCAGGAAGCCGACAATCTGCGGCAGGCCCTGCACAAGCTGGATCAGAAACTGAACGAGACGCGCGCCCGCTGTGAAATGCTGGTAGCCGAGCATCGCCGCGCCCGGGTAGTGGGCCGCGCAACGCAGGTTCGCCAGGTCATCGGCAACGACCAGGAGCATGCATTGGGCCGTCTGAAGAGCCGTGTGCGCATTCAGTCGGCTGAAAATGCCGCCGCATCCGAAGTGCTTGCGCCTGATTCTCTTGAAGATCGCTTTCAGGCCATGGAAAGTGAAGACAAAGTCGAGATGCTGTTAAGCGAGATCAAGGCGAGAATGGCGCCCAAGTTGGGGTCAGGTTCGCCGGCTTCCTAAGAGACCGCGCTGATTGGTCAATTTGCTTGTATCGCAGGCCCGTCAAGGTACGTCTAACAAGGGGGACAGGATGTAAATGCGATGGAACATTGCCCTGCGAATCGCGCTGATCAGCAGTGTGAAACGGCCGGGTAATTTACCCTGATAGTAGCCCCCTGCCGCTTCCGGCTTTCTCGCCCTGTGCGTGTTGTCGAAGAAGTGATGTGGGCGCGGACTTTAAGACTGGTGAATGGATGCGTGCAGGTTCTTGTTTTGTTCCAGTAACACTTTTTGCGGTGTCTGCCGTTTTTGCAATGTCGTCGCTTGCTTATTCGCAGCAACTGGGTGCCGTTTCAACGGTGAATTCGACCGAGGAGCTTCCGGAAGTTCCCCGGCCGCAGATCGAAGTTGCGGTAGCCGATGATGCGGTTCCGCAAGCTCTTGCAGTAGAGAGCCAGGCCGGCCAGGAGCCTGTGCAGGGTGCAGGCGCGGCCCAAAACCCCGCTCCTGCGCAGAGCAGTTCAAGCACTCAAACGCCGGCCCAGGACACCAATGATGCAAAGGCCGCGCGGGAAAAGACAGCAGCGGAGCAACTGAAGCAACAGGAGACGCAACGCGTGATGGGGGTGATGGCGACCTTCAACACCACCAGAGACCCGAATGCGCTTCCCCTTTCTCCCAAGCAGAAGTTCCAGCTATTTTTCAAGAGCTCGACCGACCCCTGGCCATTCCTGTTGGCGGGCGTCGTTTCCGGTATAGGCCAGGCGGACAACAGTTACCCTGAATGGGGCCAGGGGGCACAAGGCTATGCTAAGCGATATGGCGCGGCCTACAGCGATGCTTTCATCGGCAATTTCTTCGGGAATGCACTGCTGCCGTCGATACTCCACGAAGACCCGCGCTACTTTCAGAAGGGGACGGGCAATAAGATCGGCCGTGTACTGTGGGCTGCTTCCAGCACTTTCTGGTGCAAGCGCGATAACGGGCACTGGGGTCCAAATTATGCAAACGTAGGCGGCAACCTGATTGGCGCCGCCATTGCACGCGCGTACTATCCTGCTTCAGAACGCACAGTCGGCGACACCATACAGGATGGAATCACGGTTTCTGTGGAGGGAATTGTGGGCGCGGAAGTGATCGAGTTCTGGCCCGATATGGTGCGGGCACACAACCGGAAGAAGGCCGAGAAGCTTGCCCGCCAGGCGGCTCAAGGCGATGCAAAACCTGCAACCCAACCAGCCTCGCCCCCGGATACTGGAGTCAAGCCTTAGCACCCAAGAGCTTTCGGCTACAGCTTTGCGTTGCCTCGCTTGCTGCCGGATACTTTCAGGCCGCGCAGGACGGCCTGATTCTTTTCTATCAGCGCGTAACGCTGCTCCACGCAAGCGTAGCTGCGCAGCGGATCGGCGGGTGTGTTCCGCACATAATCCAGCAATTTGGCTACTGTACTGGTTGCCACGTGGAGTCGCGTGTCCGAAGAGGCGTAGTAAATATAGACCTCTCCCTTCTTGCCTTCGATCCACCCATTACTGAACACCACGTTTGACACGTCACCAATGCGCTCTTCGCCTTCCGGTGCGATAAAGTAGCCCGCCGGCTTGTGCGTAATCACACATGGGCGCTCCAATTCGGCGAGGAAGAGATACAGCACATAACGAAGGCCGGCAGCGGTGTTGCGGACGCCGTGGGCCAGGTGAAGCCACCCCTCGGCGGTCTTGATGGGCGCGGGACCAAGGCCGTTCTTGACCTCTTGAATGGTGTGGTAGGCGCGATTGTCCATGATGGACTCGCTCTGAATCACGGCCTTCTCGATGCTGTCAGCAAGCCCCCAGCCGACGCCGCCGCCCTTGCCTGCCTGGATGAAATCGTCCTGAGGCCGCGTATAGAAGGCATACTTGCCATCAACAAACTCGGGATGCAGCACCACATTCCGTTGCTGCGGAGAATGCGATTTCAAGTCGGCAAGCCGCTCCCACGATTTGAGGTCGCGGGTACGCGCTATTCCGCACTGCGCCACTGCGGATGAAGTGTCCCACGCTGGAGTTTTTGGGTCCTTGCGCTCCGTGCAGAACAGGCCGTAGATCCATCCATCCTCGTGCTTGACCAATCGCATGTCGTAGACGTTGGTGTCTGGGTCGGCTGTCTCCGGCATCAGGATTGGGTAATCCCAGAATCGGAAATTGTCGATGCCGTTCGGACTCTCCGCAACTGCAAAAAAGGACTTGCGGTCGGCGCCTTCAACCCTCGCGACGACGAGGTACTTTCCTTTGTGGAGAATTGCCCCGGCGTTGAAAGCGGCATTCACGGCAATCCGCTCGAGCAGGAAGGGATTGGTGGTTCTGTCGAGGTCGTAACGCCAGGTGATTGGCGCGTGCGCCGCGGTCAACACTGGATTCTCGTAGCGGTCGAAGATTCCATTGCCGTTCGGCGATTTCCGGTTGCGCCGCGAGAGCAGTTTCTCCTGCTGCTTCATTAGATCCTGTAGGCTCTTCCTGAATGCTGCCTGATTCATTTTTCAACTCCGGTCTCATTCTTGTTAGGTGGTCTGCGCGGAAATGGAATTGGAGTTTCGATGCAACCGCTTCATCACTTCAAAGCAGGTTCGGCTGTTGTGGTATGGGCACTTCCACGGGCCAACTTTGTCCCTCTCGTTGTCCGGTGCGCCATCTCGTGACACTAGCCAAAACCATTCTCCGTTCTTGTGATCCACGATGTACTTGTCGATGAACGCCCAGCTTCGTTCCGCGGCTTGAAGAAAGTGCGGCTGCCCTGATAATTCGAAGGCGTTGAGGAATCCTACGACGGCCTCGGCTTGCGGCCACCAATGCTTGTCGCTGTCGATGATGCCTGTCGGATCGGCTTCATACATAAGACCACCATCCGTATCGAGCCCTTCATCGTGGACGGCCTGGGCCATTTTTACTGCGATTGAGCGCACCCGTTCCAGCAATGCGGAATCGCCGAGAATCTCCGCCGCCTCGCAGAGCAGCCAACTGCCTTCAATGTCGTGGCCAAAGGAGATGACGTTCGACCGGCGGTTCCATTTTTCATCGAAGAAAAGAATGAAATGGTGATTCGCTGGATCGATGACGTGGTCGAGAAAGATTTCAATCAACTCGCGCAGGCGGAGGCGAACAGTTGCGTCTTCGTGGAGATGAAGCAGTGTTGCGTAAGCCTCAAGCATATGAAGGTGCGTGTTCATGGATTTCTTTTCATCCATGTCCACATCGCTCAACCGCTGGTCCGCCGCCAGCGACCAGTCCCGCTCGTAGGTCTCGAAGTAGCCTCCGCGCTGTACATCGTGGCCAGCCGCCTCAATCACTTCGACCAGGCGCAGTGCGCGCGCGAGAACGCCGGCATCGCCCACGGCGTGGTAGTACTCAGCAAGCGCGTAGACGCTGAATGCCTGCGCATAGATGCGCTTCTTGGTGTCCAGAGAGCGACCCTGATAATCAATCATCCAATAGACACCGCCAAACTCGTCGTCCCAGAAAAAGCGAATCAAGTACTCATAGGCGCGTCGAGCCGCTTCGAGATAGACAGGGTTGGCGTAGACGCTGAATGCCTTTGAGAACGTCCAGAGAACGCGCGCATTCAGGATGACGCCCTTGGCGCCCTGCGAATCGATGGTCAGATCATTCGTAATCTGCCCGCGAAAGCCGCCGTACTCGTCGTCAACTGCGTGGCTGAGCCAGAAGGGCAGGATGTCTTTGAGTAACTCAGCTTCCGCTTTGCTTCTTAAGTCGAGCACCGAAGCGCCTCCCACTGAATAATGCAGGGTGCTATGAATGAATTGCGGAACCGTGTTAGGCTCCCTGTTGAAGAATCGCGTCAATCAGGGTCAGCTCATCGGCTGAAAAAGTCAGGTTGGCCAGTGCTGCGACGTTCTGCTCGATCTGCTGAACGCCGCTGGCCCCGATGAGCGCAGAAGTCATGCGGCCATCGCGCAACACCCACGCCAGCGCCATCTGCGCAAGGCTCTGCCCTCGCTCCGCTGCAATGTCGTTCAATGCGCGCGCCTCTGCTACGTGGTGCTCGTCGACGTCCTGTTTCTTAAGGAACGTGTTTGGCTTCGATGCTCGCGAACCGCTTGGAATCCCATGCAGGTAGCGATCGGTCAGCAGGCCCTGCGCCAGCGGACAGAAGGCAATGCCGCCTATGCCCTCATTGCCGAGCACATCAAGCAAGCCGTCTTCCACCCAACGATCGAACATGGAGTATTTCGGCTGATGAATGAGGCAGGGTGTGCCGAGTTCGCGCAGAATTTTGGCGGCGACCGCGGTCTCCGATGCGCTGTAGCTCGAAACACCCGCATAGAGAGCCTTTCCGGATCGCACAGCCTGATCCAGCGCGCCCATTGTCTCTTCAATCGGTGTCCGCGGATCGGGTCGATGCGAGTAAAAAATGTCAACGTATTCCAGGCCCATGCGCTTTAGGCTCTGGTCCAGACTGGCGAGGAGATACTTGCGCGAACCCCAGTCACCATAAGGCCCCGGCCACATTCCCCAGCCGGCTTTGGAGCTGATGATTAACTCATCGCGATAAGGCCTGAGGTCGAGCCGCAGAATCTCTCCGAAGTTTGATTCGGCGCTTCCGGGCGGAGGACCGTAGTTGTTGGCAAGGTCAAAGTGCGTGATGCCCAGGTCGAAGGCTCGCAGCACCATTGCGCGGCCATTTTCAAAAACATCGACGCCGCCAAAGTTGTGCCAAAGGCCGAGGGAAATGGCGGGTAACTGAATGCCGCTCTTGCCGCAGCGGCGATAAATCATTGTGTCGTAGCGCTGTTCGCTGGCGATATACAAAGTCGTTGCTCCTTAGTTTGGCTAACTCATGTTCAGCTAACTCAAGTTCGACTAACTCAAAATTCCTTTGACTACAACTTCCTTCTGCCCATCTGATGGCACAGGCACAACAGTCCCTTTGATCGACTCACCATTCACCGTGAGTGCAATGGCATTTCCTTCTCCCCTGCGCTCGATGGAAATGTGATAGACCACGCCGCGAAAGGTTCGCGTGGCCGTAAATCCGGGCCAGCTCTTCGGAATCACCGGCGAAATCTCGAGGCCATCAAGCGATGTCCGAATTCCCAGAATCCATTGGACGATGGCGTAGTAATTCCACGCGGCTGTGCCCGTCAGCCAGGAGTTCTTTGCCTCGCCAAATGTCGGAGCATCCTTGCCTGCGATCATCTGCGCGTAAACATAGGGTTCGCAGCGATGCAGGTCACTAATATCTTCGCGCGCGGATGGATTGATGCGGGTGTAGTAGTCATGCGCCAAATCGCCATGACCGAGGCGCGTTTCGCCAATCATGATCCACGGATTGACGTGGCAGAAGATGCCCGCATTCTCCTTGTAGCCTGGCGGGTACGAAGAGATTTCGCCGAGCTGCAGATAGTATTTGGAGTACGCCGGCTGCTGTACGACAATGCCGTGCCTGGTGGCTAGGTGTGTGCCCACGGCGCTCATCGCACTCTCAGCTTTGCCGTCGTCGAGCCCGATTCCCGCAAGTGCGCAGAAACCATTCGACTCGATGAAAATCTTGCCTTCCTCGCATTCCTTCGATCCGATCTTGGCGCCGAAATCGTCGTAGGCGCGAAGGAACCATTCGCCATCCCAGCCATGCTCGTTGATTACCGCAAGCATCTTCTCGGTCTCGCCGATATACTTCTTTGCCTCATCTTCCAATCCGCGTCGCATCGCTATCGCCGCAAGCTCGCGGCCTGCATGCACGAAGAGGCCAGCGATGAAAACCGACTCGGCTACTTTGCCGTCTTTGTTGGTCGTCGTCTGGAAGCTCTGGCCGGGCGTGTCAGAGAAACAATTCAGGTTCAGGCAGTCGTTCCAATCCGCGCGGCCGATCAGCGGCAGACCGTGCGGGCCAATGCGAGCAAGCGTGTAATTGAAGCTTCGCTGCAGGTGCTCATACAGAGGCTGCTCCGAGCCCGGCTCGTTGTCATACTGTACCGGCGCATCGAGTATGCTCCAGTCGCCGGTCTCTTTCAAATAAGCGGACACGCCGATGATGAGCCAATGCGGATCGTCGTTGAAGCCGCCGCCGATATCGTTGTTGCCGCGCTTGGTGAGCGGTTGGTACTGGTGGTACGCGCCGCCGGACGGCAACTGCGTGGCTGCCAGGTCAAGTATCCGTTCGCGTGCCCGCACTGGCGCCATGTGCACGAAGCCAAGCAGGTCCTGGTTGGAGTCGCGGAAGCCTAGCCCACGCCCGATTCCGGATTCGTAAAACGATGCCGATCGCGACATATTGAACGTGGCCATGCACTGATACGCGTTCCAGATATTCACCATTCTGTTTGTGTGGATGTCTGGAGTATCGACGTGAAGAACGCTCAGCAGGCTATCCCAATACACGCGCAGGTTTTCGAACGCGGCGTCTGCCTGCTTTGCGTCGAGGTATTTCCTGATTACAGGTTTCACGAGTTTCTTATTGATGGTCTGCGAGCCTGGCGGGTCGAACTTCTCGTCCACTGGATTTTCCTGGTATCCCAATACAAAGACAATTTGCCGCGTTTCGCCGGCTGCGAGTTCCAGCTTCACGTGGTGCGCGCCCATGGGCGACCAGCCATGCGCAATCGAGTTTTTCAGTTCGCCGGCTTCCACGCTGGCCGGACGGTCCCAACCGCGGTAGCGGCCCAGAAAAG
>Ga0302140_10009985_pt1 | contig 11754 bp, 4 predicted proteins | sample I_Bog_E1_1_FD_202095 | JGI IMG/M metagenome (GOLD analysis project Ga0302140, IMG submission 202095) | Peat permafrost microbial communities from Stordalen Mire near Abisko, Sweden - I_Bog_E1_1 | ecosystem: Environmental > Terrestrial > Soil > Wetlands > Peat | place: Sweden: Abisko, Stordalen...
GCAGGGACGATCCGTCCGGCTCCTGCTCGCACGCGAGGATCTTCCGGACCTGGAGTAGCGAGAAAGCACTCAGCGCAGACAGAGCAAACTGAACAGCCTAAACCACGTGCGCGGATGTAAGTTATTGCATATCAATGGATTAGCAATGTGAACACGCCGAAAACCGCGCAAAACCGTTTGACGGATACCGTAAGGCATCGCAGAACTGAGCGCTACCCTGGGGCACCGAAAGGCTTCCAGAAGTTATAGGTAGAGCTTGGCGTGCCGGCGGGACGCGACTAAAATGCCTTGTAGACAATGCCGGGGGCGGGTTGGTTGAGCAGAACCGTAACGACCAATGATATCAACCCTAGAGCGGACGCGTAGACGACGAGCGCATAACGGCTGACAAGTATCGGCCCCTCGGATGTCCTGATGGACAACAGGACGGCTCGCAGCCATTCCCATAGGGCCAAGACAACCGTGGACGACAGCCAAACAGCAAGCCAGACGGCGCTCCAATTCAATCTGCCTATGGAATGATAGTCGCTATCGATCTGCCCCCAGTCGCTCCAGAACCAGAAGAGCGTGAACGCAAACCAGCTGAACGTCAAACCGCGGCTAAACGCAATGTAGAGCGGATTCTTTGCCAGGCCTCTGTATCTCTTGGTGCCGAGGGTGCCCGCGAGTCCCATTTGCCAGAGTTTGTTGAGTGCCACTCCCCCACCTTGCAAAATTCCGAAGAAGATAAACTCCGAGGTACGTCCGTGCCACAAGCCAATGAGAAAAAATGCAACGAAGAGAGCCAGCGTTCCAAGAAGAGGTTGTAGTGCCGGGGACGAGATGCGGCGCATCAGGACAACCAGGAGAGGATTGTAGACATATGTCTTCAGCCACGTTGATAACGTAATGTGCCAACGATTCCAGAAATCGATAAACGAAGGAGCGGCGAAGGGCCGGTCGAAGTTTTCGGGCAGGCGTATGCGCATCAGGCGCGCCAGGGCAATCACAATGTCAATGTAGCCGGAGAAATTGCAATAGAGGAAGAGCGGGAAAACGACGGCGAGACGAAAAGCGGCATAGAGCTTGAACGAAACGGGCAAAGGCTGTGACAACTGCGCAAATGCATCAACCCGCACCATGTTGAACAGCATAGCGAGCACGTTGACTTTGAAGAAGCCGCGAATGATGCGTTCCAATTGCGAGCCCATTACACGGGGGCCCAGGGGAATCGGCTCAACCGCAAATTGGTCCTGGGCGAATTTGTCATAGCGCTGGATAGGTCCCGAAACAAGGGTGGTGAAATTGATCGTGTAAGTGAGGTATGCGCCGATTCCGATGTGGCGCCTTTCGGTCCGATCCGCAGCTTCGATCAGGAGGTGGAGGACGCGGAAGAAAATGTAGGAGAGTCCGAGAACGAAGTAGGAATAGTGCAGGAAGCTACCTTCTGGCAGGAAAGTGTATTTCTTGAGCCAGATGTAGACGAAAATGACTGCGACTAGAACCCAGGCGAGCGACCGCGACCAGCCGCGCTCGATCAGAAGAAGGCATCCGTAGCCCAACAGCAGAAAGCCTGCCATCGGTAGCAGAGCTAAAGGGTTTCTTTCGACTAAGCCGATGAAGATTAAACTGGCAACGAGAAGCACGGCCGACCGCCAGACGGGAGAGCGGCTGAAGTTGGAAATGAGCGCGACTGCAAGGCCGAATCCTACAAACTGAAATGAGGCATTATCCATGGTTATTGCCCAGTCTCCGATCCAATCCGCTTTTGTCCAGAAGCGGTGAGGCCGGCAACCGCGCCGTTGGTAAGCTTTTCGCTCAATAGCCTATTGATCATTGCGTGTCCTTTGGGATTGAGATGCCCATCGATCGCGAAGTAATCCAGCTGGGGGTTGGGTATGGCTCGGAAGTCAGGAAGAATGTCGATGTAAGTTCCGCCATGGTTCGAAATGATGGCTCGCAGGTCGTTGTCAAGTTTGTAGGGATCGAAGCCTCGCGGCCAATCGCCCATCAGAGAAATCATGGCCGCCTGCTTTCGATCCGGCAGGAGCACCGCCACCAGAGGAATTCCGGCTTTGCTGGCTTGTCCTTCAATGTTCGCAGCATTGCTCTTGAAACCACTGAGGTCCTTCTGCCATTCCGGACTCGGTTCACTCTTGAGAAATTCGGTCTTGTAATCGCCCTCATGCAGAGCAGACTTAACGTACTGACTTGGGCTCGCGTATAGCAAAATTCTTAACAACGTTGCGGTCCGGGATTGGATAAAGATTGCGGCGATCGATGAACGGAATGACCCGGTCGCAAGCGCTGCCCTGATGCGGTGCCAGACCCCAGCTCGCTGACTCAGGGGATTCACGCCGTCCCTATGCACCCACGATGGGTTTTCAATGTCTGAAGGCATCAATATCCATAGAATCAAGTCTGGGTTGGTCGCAATTGTCTCATTGAAATATCGCTGCAGGGAACTGGAAACTCGCCAGGGAAGGGCTTCGTTGTAAAGCTCGACTTTGCGTCCGGTGCGGCGCGAGAGTTCAGCAGGCAGCAAGGCGCCAAATGTCTGCTGCTCCGGAACGCGAAATCCCGCTGCCATGGAGGTCCCGATCATCACGATTCTGTAAGTGTCCGGGGACTTTGGTCCGAAGTCAAAGTTGTTCCGGTATCCGCTGCTGTTGAAGCGATACTCCGTAAGTTCGCCTTCAGGAATTTTCTCCCAAACTTTGCAATTGGGAATGCCCCGCACCCAAGCCGACGCATAATCCAACGTCAGGCAGTCTTGCCCCGCCGCGTCAAGCTTCTTAAACATGCGACGGGCGCCGAATTCGACAGAGCCAGCAAGGAGACATATCGTTGCGAGGCATAGCACGGGCAATAGAACCCAATCCCGCCTTGGCAATTTTGCTTCTCTTTCGTACCCGGGGTCGAATCCATTCTTTGAAGTCATGTAAGTAAAGTCTCCAGGTTGCCGGAAAATCCTTTCGAGATCACCTTCATTGATGCGTTCTCTGGATTCGCTTCTTCGACAAGTAGCTCCCAGCGCGTAAGGCCCTCGGCGTCTTGCATCACTTTGGAAAAGCCAAGCCTGGCAAAATGGTCAACAACCAGCGTGTTACGTTCGGTCGGCTTGTAGACGCCGGTTAGCTTGCTTATGCCTGCCGCTTGGGCATGCTTCCGGATCTCCCGCAACACCATGTGCTCCACCTTACGGCCGAGGACGCGGCAGCTCATCAGCCACGTGTCGATTTCCCAGACTCCGACGCCCGCAGGGCGACAGATGACGACGCTGATCATCCCGTTGTCGCCGAAGATGTCTGCCAGCCGCACTTGAAGGGTGAAGACCTGAGGGTCGTTCTCGGCGTCGATAATTTCGGGATCGGTGTAGCGACGGGTGGTCAGATTGTATTGATTGGATTTGTTGATTAGTTGCACGATTCGCGCGCGACTGGTTGCGTCGAATGGCTGAAAGGTGATGGTCATGTCGAGCGAAGCCAGGTAGGCATCCACACCGCTCACCTGTTTCTGAAGAGTGGCGCGCTTGGCGTTGTCCTGATAGAAACTCGCGCGCTTCAGATCCTCGGCAGCGAAAGCAATGGCCTCGAAGTATCCGGCAGCGGAAAGGGTTCTGGCGTAACCGGCCGGGTCCTCGGGCAACTCAGGTACAGCCACTTGCGGCAACAGTTTGCGCACCAGATCGCGTTCTACTGGATTGTCGTCGAGAAATACCAACGCATCCAACCCCAGCACCAGTTCTTCAGCGATGGCCCGAATGTTGGATGCCTTGTCGTTCCAATTGGCTTGAAAGACGGCGATATGATCGAGCTTTAGCAGCATTTCCGGATGCTTTTCAAATGGCTCCCTAGCTACTGAATCGGTGTTCTTGGAGGACACTGCGAGTATGATCCCTCGTTGCCGCAGATCGAGCGCGAGGCGCTGTACTGCCAGGTGGGCTTCGCCTTGCGCATCACCTTGAGCAATCTTGATGCCCTCCAGGCCATCATCTCCGATCACTCCACCCCAGACGGTGTTGTCGAGGTCTAGTACAAGAGCCTTCCTGCTCTTGCCGCGAGTGGCTGCGACGCAGCGAGCGACGTGATCGCTATACAAGGGGATGAATTCATCGGAGAAGGAGAATTTGCCCATGTTCCACAATTGCTGGTTGTGCCAGTTCGCGAGGCCCACCGTTTCCGCCAACCCCGCAACGTCGAGAAGCACATCGCCAGAATCGAGAACAAAGGCGGCCAACTCTCGGTTGATGGCGTCGATCAGGCTTCTCATCGTACCGGGCAAAGCGCGGTCCAGGCTGCCAAAGAGCAGTTCCACAGGAGCGGCAAAGGTTTGGAAGATGCACAAGCAATTTGAATTGTCCTTGATGCCTTTGCGAAGCGCCTGAAAGTAGCCAAGCACGCCCTGCACCGTTGCGGACGAGGCTTCGGGGTCGGCAATCGAGAGCTTCAAGGGGAGCGCGCGATAATCCAATGCGAACAGTACAGCATCCGGCTTCGCGCTGTTGACATTGGAATCGGGAGTCAGGGCCTCCTGGGCCACCTGGTCATAGGAGGGCTGGACGACTTCAAGCGCGATGCCATGCCGCGCGGCGCTGGCAATGAGCGCGGGCACAAGGATATCGACTGTCGAATTGCTCAGAATAGCGAGTCGAAAGGGCACGAGCGGATGAAGTGATGCGCGTTGGGAGTGTGCCTTGCCGATAACTTTAGCCAGTTTCGTTAACTGGTTGAGGTCCAATGCGAAAGATGCGAGAGACCAGATCGTGTTCCCGAGGGAATCGCTGGAGTTTCCCGCTTCCTTCAACAAAGTAGAAAAACCCTGCGGCGGCCTCGGCAGCCATTGCAACTCCGAATACAGCAAGCTCACTAATAAACCCTCGGCTTCGTGTTTACTATAAAGGAAATTGCGCGATGACTTCGGCTCTATGCGCGAGCTCTTATCAGAACTACGAGATCGCCTACGTTCTCCAGATTCCCTATCTCAGAAGTCTTAAATTTAATCTTGAAAACTCTCTCGACAGTAAGCATAAGGCGGATGTGCGTCAGGCTGTCCCAGCCATCAACGTCCTTGGCCGACAAATGCGAGGTAACTTCGATCGACTCGTCATCAAAAACGTCTTGGAATATTTCAGCAAGCCGCGCATAAATCTGTGGTTCGTCCATTGTGCAAGTCTCCCATGAGCCGTCGAAGTGGAGGATCGTCAAGCACTGCAAAGGGGCTTGGTTGAAGTCGAGGATAGCATGATGCAGGGTCGGCTGCCTCGAAAGGAGGACACGCAGACCGCGTTCTCCTACGTCAAAGGCAACGGGTCGGGCCCAGGCTTCTGACTCCAGCCAATAAATCCTGAGGCATTTTCTCTCGCGGTTTCGCTATCTAGACAGGGCAGCGAAACGATGAAGTCCCGCTCCCGTTGGCTTACCCACCAGATTCGGTTGAAATTCTCAAGATGATAGGGCAAGCCGTACCAGAGTCGCGTTCGTGTTTCGGCGAAACAGCGAAAAGCGATGGGGAGCGATGAAGAGAGGGTGATGCATGAACGTTCGAAAAGTAAAGATGTTGTTGGTGATGCTTCTTGGGTCGTGCGGCCTCAACCAATTTTCGGGGGCTCAGAGCGGCCTGCCTGCCAATAGACTCTCCACAGACTTGTGCGTAAACGGACGCTCTTTCGGCGCTCCAACTGTACACGCTGCGCAGCGGGCTGCTCGCATTCTGAACCTGTGCGACGGTCACGCGCTGGGCGGAGTGTCTCTATCGATTAGTCGCGCTCAACCCCTTTCGCTGGCTTCCGCAGACTTTGACGAAGATGGCGTTCCCGACTTGGTGAGCGGATTCGCCTTCGGTAAGGCAGGCCTGATCACTGTTCATCGCGGCAACATCAACGCGCTGTGGCCCTACGGCGCTGCACTTCGGAATGGACCTCCTGAGGCGTTCTTTCCTAAGGGGCGCACAGTTAATCTGCCTGAAGCACCGGACACTCTTGCGACCGGTGACTTTGACGCGGATGGTCACTTGGATATTGTCGCAGCACAGTATGGAAGCGATGCTCTCTACTTTTTACGCGGCGATGGGCATGGCTCCTTTCGATCGGCGCAACGTTTTCAGCTACCAGGAACCGTCACAGCGATGGCTGCGGGAGAGATCAACAGGCCCGACGGGTTGACCGATTTGATTATCGCTGTGAACTCGCAGACCGGGCCGAAAGTGCTCGTTTTCGAATCGCCCCTGGGTGCCCTGAAAGGAAAACCTGAGATATTTCCGATTGCTCATACGGCTACTTCGCTGGCGCTGGGTAGATACGACAACACGCAAATGGCTGGCGTTGCCGTTGCGGCGGGAAACGAGTTGGTTGTCATTCACGGACGAAATCGCATGCTTTCGTCAAGCGAGGCGGAACGCGCGAAAGTTCCCCCGGCACAGATCACGGTGCAAAGCTTTCCATTCGTAGTCGAGGCGGTTGCTGCCGGGGACTTCACGGGCGCCGGGCCCAGCATTGCAGCGCTTGGGGACGATGGCACCGTTCACATTTTGGAACACTCGGTGACGCGGGCGAGTCTGGGACCGCTCGCCGATCCGAATTTCAGGCCAACATTTCAGATGGGCAAGGCAGGATCGGATGGAAAGCCGGTGATCTTTGGTGGAAGCCTGAGCCCTGATAGTGAAGCAGGACTCACGGCCCTCCGCCGAGCAGCGATGGACAGCGCGAACTCGCCCGAATGGACGGAAAGAGGCGCGGTTGCACTCCCTTACGGCTTCAATCAGGCTATTCCGCGTCTTGTGGCGGCAAGGGTTACAGGGGCCAGGCGGGAAGATATCCTTGTCGCTGACAGTGGGAACGGCAGGATTCATGTTCTTTCCGCCGCAGGCAATGTACGGGCTTCGGACTTCGGCAGCGATTCCTCAGGCATTTCGTCCGCGAAGATTCGGCTACTGGATTCGCTCGATGTCACCAGCACGCCAGCCGCGGTAATGCCAATGCGTTTGAGTCCTCACGGCTTGGACGGACTCGTCATTCTTCAAGCTGGCCAAACGGTTCCAACTGTCATGCCGCAGGACACGCCACCAAGCAATGTCTTTACAGTGACCAACACGATGGATCTGCCATCAACGGGATCTGCAACCGTTCCTTCGGGGTCGTTGCGGGCGGCACTCACGGCCGCCCAGAATGCGTGGACCGCAAACGGAGAGGCTGGCAATTACAGCATCGTATTCGATATCCCCACCACCGATCCCGGCTATAACCCGAAGACAGGGACGTTTCTCATTCAGCCGCTTTCAGCGGAGCCGTCAGGGAGCTATAACGCATGGGCTTTGGGGCCAGTGGTCCCTACCATTCTCCTTGATGGCTATACGCAGCCCGGCGCCAGCCCCAATACGCTAGCCAACGGCGACAATGCGAAAATCTTGATTCAAATTGACGGCTCACTGGCTACGACGGCGGGCGGGGACGGCCTCGACCTCGACGATGACGGCTCGACCTATCGCGGATTGGCTCTCACCGGCTGGACGAATTACGCCAGTTCCGGCAGCGGACAAACCGGTGCGCGCGGAATTGATGCCGCTGGCGTCGGCGACTTCATTGAAGGAAACTTCATCGGAATCGATCCGAGCGGCACCACCATCGCAGCCAACGAAATTGGAATTTTCGTAGGCAATGGCCCCGGCCTGGGATCAACTGCTGGTGGCAACATTGTAGGTGGCACTACGCCTCAGGCACGAAATATTCTCTCCGGTAACACAGCCGGCGGCGCATTCCTTATCCCAACAGCTGCTCAATCGCAAGTTGAAGGTAACTTCATTGGCTTGGATGCGACCGGCGCCGCCGCCCTCCCCAATGGCAATTCCGGCGTAGGCTTGAACGGCCCCGGCGTGACGATCGGCGGAACAATTCCTGGATCGGGCAATGTGATCTCAGGGAACCCAAGTAATGTGGACATCAATGATTTGACCAATGAATATCAGGCGGTCGACTCGACTGTGCAGGGCAATTTGATCGGCACCGATGTTACGGGGACCAAAGACATCTCTTCCGGAAGTATTGGCGTCGAAATCATCCATGGCCCGGACGACATGCTGATCGGCGGTACCACGCCGGCGGCGCGCAATGTAATTTCCGGCAACGTTTACGGCGTCTATCTCTACGACTATGCCGATGACAACATCGTGCAGGGGAATTACATCGGGGCCGATATCACGGGTGCCAAGGCGCTGGGCAACACGAGCCAGGGAGTTATCACAGGTACATCGACAACGAGCGTTTTTGGAGCGGTGGATAACTTCATCGGTGGCGATGTAACGGGCGCCGGAAATGTTATCTCCGGCAATGGCGCCGATGGGGTGCTTGTTGCCGCGACCGGCAATAGCCCAAGCGGCAACGTCGATGGAAATCAGGGTCAGACGATTCAGGGCAACTTCATCGGTACCGACTCGACTGGAAAATTATCCATCCCGAACGGTGCAAACGGGATTTATCTGGCAACAGGGGCCACTGCAAATGTGATTGGTGGCCATGCGCCGGGGGCGGGCAATCTTATTGCCAATAATCCTGGGAATGGAGTGTTTATCGATCCAGGAACGGCTACGACGGGCGAAGGAGTTGGAAATAGCACCATCGCCAACACCATCGTATCCAACGGCGGCGCAGGCGTGCGTATTAACAGCGGCAGCCAGGACCTGATCAGCCAGAATTCCATCTTCTCTAACGGCGCGCTCGGGATCAACCTTGATGGCCTGGGTCTCAATCTAAATACAAATTGTCAATCGACTCACACCGGCCCGAATAACTCGCAAAATGCGCCCGTCCTCACGGCCGGCTCCGGAACGGCGTTTATTACAGCAACCGCGACAGACTCCAATAACAACACATCGGAGTTTTCCAACGCCGTACCCGCTTCAGCGAGTGGAAATGTCCTGAGCCTGCTGGGATCATTCAACAGCACGGCCAACACCACTTATACCATCGAGTTCTTTTCGAGCCCTTCCGCGGACCCGTCCGGATATGGGCAGGGGCAAACCTATCTTGGTTCGACCACAGTAACTACCGATGCCAGTTGCAACGCCCCCGTCGATGTCCCCGTAAACACAACAGAGGCGGATGTAAGCGTCTCGTTGGCAGAAATTGGCGGCATCTATGGGAATGGACTTCAAGTCGGGCCAGACTTCGGAAACGAGGGTTACGTTGCCACCGTCACCAACAACGGTGCAGCCACAGCGCATAACGTTGTCTTTACCGACGCACTGCCATCGAGCCTCGAAATCAGCAGCGCTTATTGCGATGTGGGCCCTTGCCAGAGCCCGGTGACAAGCTCGCTCGGTAATTGTACAGAAAAAGGCAACACGATCAGTTGCACCCTGGGAACTATGGCGGCCGGTGCAACCGCTAATGTAACTGTACCTGTCCAGACAATCACAGCGGGCAGCATCACAAATACCGTCAGCGTAGGCGCAACGGAGACAGATCCGAATCTGGCCAACAACACTGCGAGCTTGACCGAAACCGCGGGCTATCCGAAGGCGCTGATCGATCACCTGGCCCCGTCAACAGTGCTGGCTGGCGGCTCGAGCAACCTTCTACTCTCGATTTACGGATATGGGTTGCTTCCAGATACCGCAGTTGCTTTCAATGGCACCTCGCTCCCAACGGCCGCGTTCATCGATAATCAATCGTGCCCTGGAGTCAGTGGTACGCCAGTATATTGTGCCGAGATTCAGGTGTTTGTTCCCGCATCGATGCTGGCTGCGCCGGGCACCCCGACCGTCACCGTCCAGAACCCCAATCAACTAGTCTTCGGCGTGCAGCCAACCCTGACCATCGCTGCTTCGTGCACCTATACCAACGAGTCGAGCCTGCCAGTGCTTCCTTCTACCGAGGAAAACGACGGCTACATCGAGTTCGTTGACACCACGACCAACGTTCAATCCTGCCCGTGGACGGTCAGTTCTTCCGTACCATGGGCGACGGTCATGTCTCCCGCCAGTGGAACAGGAGACGGGGGCGCCAGCATCGCGATTGCCCCCAACACGGACTCTTCCCCGCGTACCGGCAGCGTTACCATTGCCGGAACAACTTTCACCTTTCAGCAGGATCCCGGCGCAACGTGCACCTACGCGCTCGGATCGACGTCGGCCACAATACCAGCCGCAGGCGGATCGGGGACCATCGCAGTTACCGGAACCTGCACAAATGTCTTGGCGCAGTCCTACGTGAAGTGGATTACCATTCCGAAATCATCGGAATTCATCAATGGAAACGGCACTGTGAACTATACGGTTGCGGCGAACACCGGTCCTTTGCAATCTGGCGCTATCGCGATCGGAAATGTGGCTTTTAACGTCACACAGAGTGCACCGAGTTGCTACTTCACCCTCGACACAACTTCCGGAAATCTTCCTGTGGGCGGAGGTACAGGCTCCGTCAAGGTCACCGCATCTGCGCCGAATTGCGCATGGACTGCCACACCCAGTAATTCGTCGCTCATCTCAATTACTTCGGGCGCATCCGGCACTGGAAGCGGTACGGTGAACTACTCGGTGCCGGCAAACACCGAAGGCCCTCAGACGGGCACCATAACAATCGGGAGTCAAGCGGCTAACGCAGTCTTCACCTTGACGGAAGCATCAGCATTCAGCTGCACATTTACCCTGAGTCCGGCATCGGTCGAGATACCAGCCAACGGCGGAACGAATAGCTTCCAAGTCACCGCGTCGTATCAGAATTGCAGTTGGGCCGCGGCTCCGAGCGATTCTGCCAACGTAGGTATAACTTTCAACCCCTCCGGAACCGGCAGCAAGACTGTGTTTTACTCCGTGAGCGAGAACAGCGGCGCACCGCGGACTCTCACCATCACAGCCGGCTGCCAAACATTCACCATCAACCAGGATGGAGCCGAGACCACCAATCCCGCGCCCGTTATTACTACGCTCTCGCCGGCAAACGCAACGGCCGGTTCTGGCGCATTCACGCTGACTGTGAATGGCTCAGGGTTCGTGAATGGGTCGGTGGTAAACTTTGGCGGGAATGCCAGGGCAACCACTTATGTAAGTGCCAATCAAGTCACTGCGGCTATTCTTGCAAGCGATGTGAAAAGTGCCGGTACTCCAGCTGTTACCGTAACTAACCCTTCGCCGGGCGGGGGAATTTCGAATTCGGTCACGTTCAATGTCGAAGCCGCATCCGCACCAATCGCATCTCTGACCGCAGCACTATCCTTCCCGAATACCACCGTGAACGGTACATCTTCTTCAATGGTTGCAATTCTCTCTAACACCGGCAATGCGACCTTGAACATCAGCAAAATAACTATCGGAGGTTCCAACCCGACCGACTTCGCGATTGCCACTGGCACAGATGCCTGTGGGGCGACACTTGCCGCAAGTGCGAGTTGCAGCATCTATGTGACATTCAATCCAGCCGCGGCACAGTCATATGCCGCAACTCTTACCGTGACAGACAACGCGACCCCGAACACACAGTCTGCTTCACTCACAGGAACTGGAACCACGACGGCCGCACCCATTGCGAAGCTAACGGCTTCAGTCCTGTTCCCGAGTACAACTGTAGGTAAGACGTCCTCGGCTCTGACGGCAACGCTTTCCAATACCGGCAATGCGACGCTGAACATCAGCAACATTTCTATAGCCGGAACCAATCCTGCGGATTTCGCAATTACGACGGGCACGAATGCCTGCGGAGCAACACTGGCCGCGAGTGCGAGTTGCAATATCTATGTGACGTTCACTCCTGCCGCGGCACAAGCTTATGCGGCAACCCTTACT
>Ga0302140_10009989_pt1 | contig 11752 bp, 9 predicted proteins | sample I_Bog_E1_1_FD_202095 | JGI IMG/M metagenome (GOLD analysis project Ga0302140, IMG submission 202095) | Peat permafrost microbial communities from Stordalen Mire near Abisko, Sweden - I_Bog_E1_1 | ecosystem: Environmental > Terrestrial > Soil > Wetlands > Peat | place: Sweden: Abisko, Stordalen...
TCGGCGGCGAAACATAATCTGCATTCCTGCGCGACCCTCGTATCACCGCCCCCGCATCCACATACAGCTTCACGTTGCTCTGCATCATCACCGTGCCCGTCAGGTACGCGCCCGGGGGGAAAAACAAAACGCCGCCGCCCGACCGCGCCGACACATCGCCGATCGCCTGGTTGATCTTCGCCGTCTCCACCGTCTTGCCCGTGTTGTCCACCTTGTAGTCGAGTATGTTCACCACCCCGGCGTCGCCGATTTTCGGCGCATGCTTCTCCTCCGACTCGGCAAACAGCAGCAGACCGGGGCTCTGAAACGTCGGCTCCTCGTTGAAGAAGATCACCAGGTACCGCGGCCGATCGAGGTCGAAGCTGATGGTGTTGCCTTTGATCTCAGGATGAATGCCGTAAGCCAGCGGTCTGATCGAACAGGTGACGATGTTCCGATCGTTCACCAGCGAGGTAATGGTCACATGCACCTTACCGCTCATCGCAAAGCTGGCATGGTCCATCCATTGAAACTGGTTGTACGTCGGCAGGCGATGCACAAACAGAGGCTGCCCGTCCACGGTCGCCTTGTAAGCCAAACTCGCCGCCGCACCCGGCCACGCGGGGTATGGAGTGACAGACGCGTGCACCCCCGGCGCCAGCATCGAAAACAGAACCATCGCGCCCGCCAGGCCTCTGTATCCCATTCGATTCTTCTCCTCCACACCGAACCCGGCCCTACAAGGCCGGCCTGGCTTCCTGCCCACCAGGAACAGGAGCGATTGGCTCCACAATTGTACCCGCATGCGCCGGGGATTTCGGGCTTCCACGGCGTATTTAAATCTGCGGGCTATTGAGATATTCCAGGCTCCTGAGATGGGATCGAGGGAAGCCCCAAAACACCAAAGCCAGCCCTAAAAGGCTGGCCTCGCTCGCTGCCCGCCATCGGGCATCATCATCTATCGCCGCGACCTCGCGGCCTCATGCGCCTCATTCAACTTGCCCAGCGCGCCGCGCTCCGTCGACTACCGCCGTGACAGCGAAAAGGTCGACTGCGAAGAAACTTCCCACAACTTCCTGAACACGTCGCCCTCAGCGATCGCCGCGCCGAAGCTCGTGTCTGTGTGGGTCGTGTGGACCGTCTGCTGGCGATGAAATGCGACCAGCGCCGCACGCACCAGTTCCGTGGTGCTCTCAAAGCGTCCGCTCTCGACGCTGCTCATGACAAATTCATCCAAATCGGGGGGCAACGCCACAAAACGATCAGACATGATTCAGCTCCACATTCATATTAGAACCGAATCTACCCCGAAAGTTGTATTGACAGTCACACTTGTTTGAGGAAAACGTACACTTTTTGCCACGAGCGCAGGCTTTTTATCGTCTCGCGCCCGCTGCTGCGCCCATTACCGGCTGAAAATCACGTACTTCCGTCCCGCATACAGCCGGAAACCGCCCGCCGGGTCAGCCACAATCTGCAGCGGCATCGGCCGTTTCAGCCCCGCATCCTCGCCCACAGCCACAGTCAGCAGCTCGTGCGCGCCCACGTCGGTCACCACAAACTTGTTATCCGCAATGAATCCAACACCATACACGCCCGCCGCCAGGCTCTGCCCGCCCACCTTGATCGGCACCTCGGTGATGAAATAAGCCTGGTACTTGGCCGCCACGCCGGTCGAATACCCGCTCGTATCCACAAGCGTAGCCAGCACATAGAAGCCATCGGCAAACTTCACGCCGCCGGAGTTCCGCAGTTGCGTAGTCGCCGACTGCCCCTTGTAATACACGCTGGCCGGTAGCAGTTTCTGCACTTCCGCCGGCTTCAGCACCGTATCGCTGCCCTGCGCCATCGCCGCTGCCGGTGCCGCCATCACTGCCACGGCCATAGCTCCAGCCGCCGCCATCTTCAGAATTGCTGGTAAACGCATCGCGAAATACCTTCTTTCCATTGCGTATCGGAGTATATCGCACCCTCCTCAGCACTGTCTGACCCTACAGCGGTTCCAGGATTGCTATACTCCGAAGGCAATCGACCCAGGTCGAGTCCACACCAGGAAAAGACGACAAAGCCAGTGCGAGCCTCCCGCGAGCGCCTGCCCCACCGCAGGTGGCCAAAAAAGTTCTGTCGTTTTGCCGATAATTTCCCTTGTTTGGCGCACAATGAATTCAGAATGCCCATCAAGCTCCGAGAGCGCCGTGCGCAAAGCCAAGCGGGGATCGCGCACGACCGCGCACAAGTTCTCTGCTTTCAGGAATTTGCCTTCCAAGTTCCTGAAAAAGAAAGTTCTTCCGGTAGAACCCTGCCTCCAGCGCATTGAAAACAGGCAACTTCCTCCAAACACCCCGGGGGGGATGGGGGTATACCCCGTGGGTACGGCCCGGGAACATAAGCTGTCAGCCCTACCACCGCCAACCTGCAATATCCCCGGCGCCAATACACCCCAAGTCCGACCCGACCCCAGGGACCGGCCCCCAGGTGACAGGTCTTTGGCGCCTGTGTGGAAGCAGGGGGCGACGTGGCGCAAGAGCTGGAAAGGTGCATCTATCCTGGAACCGCTCTAGTTCTCCGTCGAAAGCACGTCGTAGTAATAGTTGATCGAAACCCGCTTCACCGCCTCTGGAAGCTTGGGAAGCGGCACGGTTTTCTCGACCGTGTTGGAGCCAACCATGTTCACTGAGCCCAGCCGAAAAACCTTGCCGTCAACATACTCCAGGTAAAGCGGCACCATCATCTTGAACCCCGGCGAAACCCCGGATTGCGCCAGGGTAAAGTGCAAAACCGTCTTATCGCCGTCTTGCGTCACCTGCCCCTGAAAGTGGTAAGCCGGCAACTCGATCCCGTAGACGTACTCGTTGAAAAACCAGTCCATCTTGTGATTTCCGTCCAGATCCATCGCCTGGCTCATGTGCTTCTCCACTGCCGCCTTGAAGTCCTCAGTGGTGGCCGCCTGCATCCGGTGGCTCTCCAGAAAGTCGTGCATGGTCGCCTTGAAGCGGGCATCGCCCTCCGTCGGCGTCCACATCATCATCCGCACCATGTGCAGAATGTACGCTCCCTTGGGATATACCAGGTTCTGGTAGATGTCCCATCCCGCCTTCGGGGACATGAGCCGAAAGCCCATCGTCACCGGCCCCACATCGATCGGCCGGAAACCGAAGGCATTCTTCTCGGTGATCAGCCTGCGCTGCTGTTTCCAGAACTCCAGAAACTCATTCGGTTTGGGCCGCGTGGCCTGCAGAAAGATCGAGGCTGAAGTGTTGGCAAATCCTTCGCTCATCCACTGGTCGCGATATCCGCGGAACCCCACAGTCTGTCCCCACCACTGGTGCGCCACCTCGTGCGGGGTCACAACCTTCCAGTACATATCCTCGGCCCGCAGTCCGAGAAAATGCTGCTGCGTTGAATCGAAGAATCCGCAGATCGGCAGATAGACGAGCATCGGCCAGCTCTGGCCGTAGTTGCAGGCAGACTGCTGGGTCAGCGAAATATGCGCGAACGACAGCGCGCCAAAGTAGTTGGTATAAAGCTGCGCGGCGACCTCGCCCTCGTTCAGCTCGGTAGCCAGCATCGGCGTTGTGTTCAGGGTGCCGAATGGGCCCTGCCCAGCGAGTCTCGACACCTCGTCAGGCGGCTCCTTGTTAGCATAGGCGTCGATAGTCAGCTCGCCACCCAGCGGACTGCCGAACTTCTCCTCTTTGGTGGTGAAGTCGCCCACGCTGAAGCCCACCACCGCCAGCGGCACATCCGTCTTCCACTCCGAAGTGGTGATGCCCCCATCGGTACTCTGGCTTACCTTGGTCCCAGTTGCGATGATCTGCAAGTTCTTGGGGACATGAAAGACCATCTGGTACATGGCATAGTCGCCCAGGCCCTGGCTCGCGTTTGGATACCAGTCTTCCCGCGCCACCGGGTAGTAGTTTCCATTGCCCTCATTGAGCACCACGTCCTTGCCGCCGTAGGTGATTTTGAGCGTCGCGGTCTCGCCTTTCTTGAGCGGCTGCGCCAGCACCACGCCAAACTCCGGATCGTCCTCCTTCTTTTCCTGCACCCAGTCCAGCGCATCGCCCTTCCCAGTCTCCGCGCGGCTCACTCGCAGCGTCGGATAGAGATCCAGCGGAATCACCGCAACGCCCTCCTGCTCCGCGCGCACCTCCACAGTGGCCATGCTCGAAAGGAATCCGCTCTTCTCGATCGACACGTCGAGTTTTTCGTTCACAATCCGATAAGCCGCGTTGTGCTCGTTACCGCTGGCCGTGCCGTTGCCATACTCCGCCGCGCGATGAAACGCCAGTGGAAACGTCTCGCCCCAGTCGCTCCAGTTCAGCAGCCCGACCTCTTCAGGAGAAACACCGGCAACACCGTTGGGATCGAACGTGAACACCAGGTGCGCGTTCTTTTTGCCGTGAACCGCGGCCAGAAAAAACCCGCCCGGCGCCGGGCTCAACACATCCTGCAAGATGCGCAGATCGTAGTTCTGGTGAAGATGCACACGCGCAAAACTCTGAAACTCCTGGGCGCTTCTTGCATAAGCTGAGTCCGCATCGCCCTTGCCCGCCGAGCCTTTGTGCAACTCAGCCGCGGTGGCGTCGGTAAATCGCATCACCACCTGGTCGAAGTCCTCATCAAACTCGTCGACGTGCGCAACAATCTCGAGGTTATGCCGCTCCTCAACCGTAGGCGGTGTAATGTGCAGGTGGCCTTCACCCCTGAAAACCGCGCCCGTCACCTTGCCGTTCACCTCGCCATAAAACGCAATGTTCCCATGGCGAAACGTGAAGATGGCCGCGTCCCGATGCAGATCCAGGTTGCTCACCGCAATCACTTCGCCGCCCGGCAAGAGGCCGCGCAGTTGCTGGTAGTAGGCATTGCCGTTGGCGGCGCGTTGGGCTTGCAGCGTTAGCCCGCAAGGCAGAAGAAGGAAGGCAAACAACAAGGAAAACGCGCGAACATGAATCAGCACAGAGCGGCTCCCTGACGAACGACTTTTTCGTTCAACCATTATCAGCGAAATCGCCGCCTGCGCGCCGTGATTTGTTGAGAGTGGTATTTCATGATTCTCGAATGCATTCAGCCCTGCACGCGCTCTGTATCAGGGCACGACTTCAGTCGGGCCGAAAACTCCGACAACCATATTGATGCTCGAATGCGGACCGCAAGGTCCGCGTTCGTGCATAGTCCACCCAATTTCCAGATCGATAACTCGCTGCCGATCGCAGTCACATCACAGCGCGTACAGATCCACGTACTCGTTCACTGGCATGGATGCAAGCCGCTCGCGGTCCAGCGAAGCCGCCAGAATCCGCTCCTGCCGCTCCTCTTCATAGCGGCGGCGCAGGTTTGTTTTGAACTTCTCAATCAGCAGCGGCATGCCTTCTTCGCGCCGCCGCCGGTGGCCGATCGGATACTCGACCGTCTCCTCCAGAACCGTCCCGTCGTTCAATTCCATGCGCAGCGAGTTCGCAATCGACCGCTTCTCCGGGTCGTGATAATCCTTCGTGAAACTCGGCTCCTCCACGCACGTGATGCGCTCGCGAACGGCGTCGATCCGTGGGCCCCAAACTGGGTCGGCGGCCACCGCATCCTCGTAATCGCCAGCCGTGAGCCGTCCAAAGATCAGCGGAATCGCGATCATGTACTGCACGCAATGGTCGCGGTCGGCAGGATTCGCCAGCGGCCCTTTCTTGTCGATAATCCGCAGGCACGCTTCATGCGTGCGCACCGTGATGGACTTGATCGCCGACGCATTCAGCCCGCGCTCGGCAAGTTGCCGGAAAAGCTTCATTGCAGCTTCCACGGCAGTCTGCGCGTGAAACTCCGCCGGATAACTGATCTTGAACAGCACATTCTCCATCACGTAACTCGAATAACTCCGCTGAAAGCTGAACGGGCGTCCTTTGAACGAAACATCGTAAAAGCCCCACGTCTTCGCGGTTAGCACCGACGGATAGCCCATCTCGCCGGCCTGCGCCATCAGCGCCAGCCGCACCGCCCGGCTGGTCGCATCGCCCGCGGCCCAACTCTTGCGCGATCCGGTATTCGGCGCGTGCCGATAAGTGCGCAGGCTCTGCCCATCCACCCACGCTAATGAAATTGCATTGACAGTCTGCTCGCGGCTCAGGCCCAGCAACTTGCAAACCACCGCGGTCGAAGCCACTTTCACTAAAACGACGTGGTCAAGCCCGACCTTGTTAAATGAGTTCTCCAGCGCGATGCAGCCCTGAATCTCGTGCGCCTTGATCATCGCCGTCAGCACATCGCGCATCGTCAGCGCAGGCCTGCCGCTCGCAAGGGTGGTGCGTGACAGCCAGTCCGCCGTAGCCAGAATGCCGCCCAGGTTATCGGAGGGATGTCCCCACTCCGCAGCGAGCCAGGTGTCGTTGAAGTCAAGCCAGCGAATCATGGCGCCAATGTTGAATGCCGCCTGCACCGGATCGAGCTGGAACGCCGTGCCAGGCACCTTTGCGCCATGCGGCACCACCGTCCCCGGCACAGTCGGCCCAAGCAATTTGGTACAGGCCGAATACTCCAGCGCCTCAAGCCCGCAACCCAGCGTATCCAGCAGGCAGTAGTGCGCAGTGGTGTAAGCTAAGTCGCTATTAACTTCATAACTCAGCGCATAGTCGGCGATGTCCGATAAGACCTGATCCGGCGCCGGACGCTCATTACTAATGTGTGATGACACGTAATCTCCTAATCGAACTTCGGGATCCTCTAAAGCTCATAACAACACAGAGGCTGTCATTCTGAGCGAACGGGGCCCCGAACGTTTTTCAGTTCGGGGGTGGTGAGTCGAAGAATCTGCTTCGATTTTTCGGACGTTTTACAAAGAATGTTGCAGACAGGACACCAGAGAATGATCAGCCACGCTCTTCCATCGGAACAAACGTCAAATTCTCCGGCCCCGTGTAATTCGCCGACGGACGAATGATCTTTCCGTCCTGCCGCTGTTCAATCACGTGCGCGCACCAACCCGCTGTCCGCGCAATCACAAACAGCGGCGTAAACAAATCGATGGGAATCCCCATTTGATGATAAGCAACCGCCGAGTACCAATCGAGATTGGGAAACATGCGCTTGGCGTCGTTCATCACAAACTCGATCCGCTCCGCCACCTGAAACAGCCGCGTGTCGTCCGCTTCGGTCGCCAGCCTGCCCGCCACTTCCTTCACAATCTCGCTGCGCGGGTCGCTGATGGTGTAGACCGGATGCCCGAAGCCGATAATCACTTCGCGCTCGCCCACACGCCGCCGTATATCCACCTCGGCCTCATCGGGAGTCTCATAACGCTGCTGAATCTCCAGCGCCACTTCATTCGCGCCGCCATGCTTCGGCCCCTTCAGCGCGCCAATCGCCCCTGCAATCGCCGAATAGAGATCCGACCCCGTCCCCGCAATCACCCGCGCCGTAAACGTCGACGCATTGAACTCGTGCTCCGCATACAGAACCAGCGAAGCCTGCATCGCCGCCGTCCACTCCGGGCTTGGCTTTTCCCCGTGCAGCAGATGCAGAAAGTGCGCCGCAATCGAATCCTCGAATCGCTCCACCTCAATCCGCCGCCCGTTGCGCGCGTAGTGGTGCCAATACAGCAGCATCGACCCGAGCGCCGCCAGCAGCGTATCCGCAATTCTGCGCGCCCCGGCGTCATTGTGGTCCAGAGCTTCGGGCAGCACGCAGCCAAGCACCGACACGCCGGTCCGCAGCACGTCCATCGGATGCGTGGTGGGCGGCAGCAGTTCCAGCGCCTGCTTTACCGCCGCGGGCAAACTGCGCAGCGGCCGCAGGCTCGCCTTGTACGCAGCCAGCTCCGCCGCATTTGGCAACTTGCCATGAATGAGCAGGTGCGCCACTTCCTCATACTCGCAGTGCCGCGCCAGGTCCTTGATGTCGTAGCCGCGATAGTGCAGATCGTTGCCGCTGTGGCCCACCGTGCACAGCGCCGTATTGCCCGCCGGCGTGCCCGACAACGCAACCGACTTTTTGGGTTTGAAAACCACAGGCGAAGTTAGTCCGTCGCTCATTCCGAACCTCCGGAGTGCATCAAGAATTCACCCTCCACGAGTGTTTACGATGATCAACAGCGATAAGAAAGTAACGAGAACAACTTCCACAGCCCCAAACGCGATACTTACGCCAATTTTGGCGGACAACGAGTCGCCGCCCGCATTACGATAACCGATGTATCCGCCGAGCAACGCCGCAACCAGGACTCCCGTTACTAATATCCAAGCTGTCTTATAGCCGATGAAAAAGGCTGGAAGAAGGAATGCGTAGGCGGAGCCCGTCGCGGAACCGAATAGAACGGCAACGGCCAACATGCATATCGGACCCCGGACGCCTTTAAGTCTGATCATGTCCTTTCCAGTACCACGGTTAAGAAGAAGATGAACTAGCCAAGATATCGAGGAAAAACCATCTATTCCTTGCCCTTCGCAAACAACTCATCCAGCTTCCGCTCATACGCGTGATAGTCCAAATACTTATACAGCTCCGCCCGCGTCTGCATCAGCGCCACCACGTTCCTCTGCGTGCCCTCCGCGCGAATCGCCTCGTATACCTTCAGCGCCGCCGCATTCATCGCCCGATAAGCTCCGCAGCAATACAAAATAATGTCCACGCCCGCAGCCTTCAGCTCGTCCCGCGTCCACAGCGGCGTCTGCCCAAACTCCGTAATGTTAGCCAGGATCGGCACGCCAACAGCCTTGCGAAACTCGGTGTACTGCGCGAGTTCCGTCACCGCCTCGGCAAAGATCATGTCCGCGCCCGCCGCAACATACGCCTGCGCGCGCTCAATCGCCGCGGCCATGCCTTCATTCGCCAGCGCATCGGTACGCGCCATCAGCAAAAATTGCTCATCGGTCCGCGCATCCACGGCCGCCTTGATCCGGTCGACCATCTCGCCCGCAGTCACCAGCTCTTTTCCAGGTCGATGCCCGCAGCGCTTCTGCCCCACCTGGTCTTCCATGTGCACCGCCGCCGCGCCGGCCTTCGCCAACGACCTTATAGCTCGCGCAATGTTGAACGCCCCGCCCCACCCCGTGTCGATGTCGACAAGCAGAGGCAAAGATGTAGCTTCTGTAATCCGCCTGACATCGACGAGCACGTCTTCCATGGTGCTGATGCCCAGGTCGGGCATGCCCAGCGAGTTGGCCGCCACGCCGCCGCCTGAAACATACAGCGCGCGAAACCCCGTCGCCTCCGCCATTCGCGCCGTGTAGGCGTTGATGGCGCCCGCCACCTGCAGCGGCTGCTCTTCCCTCACCGCCGCGCGAAATCTCTCACCCGCCGAAACTTGATTTTGTCTTTGCTGCATGCAATCCCTTCCGCCGCATCATAACAGCCCAAACACTCCCATTTCCCAACCCCACCTTCAGGTGCGACAATCATCCCGTCGGCCTGGTCCATCCCCTCAGGGCCTTGCCCCAAAGGAGAAACATCGCCATGAAATCCCTCCTCGCCTGTACCGGGCTGCTCATCGCTGCAGCAACCCTCTCCGCCCAGACACCCGCGCCCAAGCCTCCGCCCAAGAGCCCCGCAGCCACAGAGTCCGCCACCATCGACGGCAAGACCATCACCATTACTTACAGTTCGCCCGGCGTCAAAGGCCGCGAAGGCAAGCTCTTCACCAAAGACGGCCAGATCGGCCACGATCCCACCTACCCCGTCTGGCGCGCCGGCGCCAACGCCGCCACCAAGCTGCACACTGAAGCCGATCTCGAAATCGGCTCCCTCGCAGTTCCCAAGGGCGATTACACCCTCTACGTCGACGTCTCCAACCCCGACAGCTGGGTTCTCGTCGTCAACGCCCAGACCGGCCAGTGGGGTACGGTCTACGACAAGGCCAAGGACCTGGGCCGCGTGCCGATGAAGATGACCAAGCCCGCCGAGACCATCGAGAACCTGAAGTACTCGCTCGCCGGCACCCACGGATCCCACGGTACCCTGACGCTGGCCTGGGAGAACCACATCGCCAGCGTCCCCTTCACCGTCAAGTAAGTCCTCATGCTTCTGCGGCAAATTCGGCTAGGGCGGCATTTGCGTATCATTTGCCGCCCAACAGATACAATGGATTCAGGGTTTGAATTTCACGCTGGAGGTCAGGAACCTTGCCGTTGTACGCCTATCGCTGCACCCAGTGCGGCCACAAGTTTGAAAAAATTCAGAACTTCTCCGCCAAGCAAGAGACCGAATGCCCTAGGTGCCACGGCGTGCTGGAGCGCCCGCTCACCGCGCCAGGCCTCAACTTCAAGGGTGCCGGCTGGTATGTGAACGACTACGCAAGCCCGAGTTCCGCCTCTGAATCTTCGTCCGAGTCTTCATCCGATTCCAGCAAGCCCGCCGCGCCTGCAGAGACCAAATCGTCCGCGAGTTCCAGCGAAAGCACATCCAGCGCACCTGCTTCCACATCGAGCTCGACGCCAAGCTCCACGCCCAGTTCCACGCCGAGCTCAACAACCTAGCTCTGCATCGCCGCGAACGCTCCCTGCTCCCTGAACTTCGCCGCCAGCACGTCTGTATACTTGTTCCCGGACCCTGTATTGAACAGCACCACGCGATCTTGCGCCGTCAGGAACCCCGTTCCCAGCAGATGGTCGTACGCCGCCGTAGCCGCCGCGCCCTCCGGCGACAACAGCAGCCCCTCGTGCGCCGCCCAGTCCTTCACTGAAGCGAAGATCTCGTCGTCCGTGAGCGCCAGCGCCGTGCCGCCCGACGCGCGCACAATCTCCAGAATGATCGAGTCCCCATACGGCTTGGGAACCCTCAGCCCCGAAGCAAACGTATGCGCGTTCTGCCACACCTGGCTCACCGCCTCGCCCTGATCAAACGCCCGCGCTACTGGAGCGCATCCCGCCGCCTGAATCGCGATCATCTTCGGCCGTTTCCCCGTCACCCAGCCCAACTGCTCCATCTCCTCGAACGCCTTCCACATGCCAATCATTCCCACTCCGCCGCCCGTGGGATAAAACACCGCATCGGGATACTCCCAGCCCAGTTGCTCCACCAGTTCGTAGCCCATCGTCTTCTTGCCTTCCACGCGGAAAGGCTCCTTCAGCGTGGAAATATCGAACCACCCCTCTGCCTGCTTGCGCTCCGCCACAATCCGCCCGCAGTCGGAGATGAGCCCGTCCACCAGCGTCAAATGCGCGCCATACGCCAGGCACTCCACCTGGTTTGCCATCGGCACGTCCCTGGGCATGAAGATGTGCGCCTCAATCCCCGCCGCCGCCGCATACGCAGCCAACGCGCCGCCGGCATTCCCCGCCGAGGGTGCAGCCAGCTTTTTCAATCCATAGTGCCGCGCCATGGTCACCGCCAGCGCCAGCCCGCGCGCCTTGAACGTTCCCGTGGGATTGGCGCCCTCTTCCTTGAGCCAAACGTTTTCATACCGCCGGCTCTTCAGCATTGGCGTCCATCCCTCGCCCAGCGTCACCGGCTCCACGTCGGGCAGCACCTGGGCGTAGCGACCCATCCCGTTCCAGCGCCCATCCGCCGTGCTCTGCGCAACAAGGCTACGCTGCGCCAGCCCCGCTGCACTTGCTAAGTCATAGCGAACATAAAGCGTGCCGCTGCAAGCCGTGCAAACCGTCTGTGGAGTGGTGGGGTCGAGGTGCAAATGGCATCGGGAGCATTCAAGAAAAGCAATCTTGGGCATGCTCATAGGATAATGGAGTTCCTGGAGCCAGCCGATCAATTCATGACCCACACGCCTGAACCGCGTCCAGTCCCTGTCCCCGTCCCGGTCCGCGTGCTCTCCGTGGCCGCCACCGTCCTCTTT
>Ga0302140_10009997_pt1 | contig 11747 bp, 11 predicted proteins | sample I_Bog_E1_1_FD_202095 | JGI IMG/M metagenome (GOLD analysis project Ga0302140, IMG submission 202095) | Peat permafrost microbial communities from Stordalen Mire near Abisko, Sweden - I_Bog_E1_1 | ecosystem: Environmental > Terrestrial > Soil > Wetlands > Peat | place: Sweden: Abisko, Stordalen...
ACGAATATCTCGATGTAGTAGCAGATCCCGATCGTCCCCACGAGGACCAGGACCACCGCCTCGATCATCCTCATGCCAAACCTCTGGAGGGAAAGCAGGACCAGCACGTCGAACGATGTGATGACGACGGCGACCAGGAGGGAGATGGACGGGAAGAGCAGGTGGAGCGCCACGGCGCTCCCCAGAACCTCCGCGAGGTCGCACGCGGCGATCGCCAGCTCGCAGCTCAGGTAGTTCGGCCAGCGCGTCCAGGCCGGGAGGAAGTCGCGGCAGCATTGCGCCAGGTCCTTTCGCGTCACGATCCCGAGGCGGGCCGCGATGATCTGGAGGAAGATCGCCATGAGGCTTGAGAGCCCTATCACCCAAAGGAGGGTGTACTTGAACTGGGCGCCCGCCTGGAGGTCGGTGGCCCAGTTGCCCGGATCCATGTAACCCACGCTCACAAGGAGCGCGGGTCCGGCAAAGGCCAGGTATTGCCGCCAGGGCCGGGCCGCCGCGGAGGGCAGGACGACGCTGCGGTGGAACCCCTCGAGGGAGACGCTCCCTTTCCGGGGGTCCGGCTTCGCCTCGGGTTCCGCAAGAGATTGATTGCCAGAATTTTTGATTGCGATTTATAGAAATAATCTCTTTGAACAGTCAAAGACAAAATAGTTTTGTTTTCAAAGACTTCTTCGATTCCCTGATGCGATGCCGACGAGCACGGTCGAAAACTACCTGAAGGCCATCCTCGTACGTTCAGCCGACGAGGATGGGGTGGTTGCGACCGGGGCTCTCGCCGAGGCGCTCGGCCTGACCCCGGGCACGATCACCACGATGGTCAAGTCGATGGCGGCGCGAGGCCTCCTTGAACATCAGCCCCGGGAGGGCGTCCGGCTCACCCCCGAGGGACGGGCCCTGGCCCTGGCCGTCGTGCGCAAGCACCGACTCGTCGAGACCTTCCTCGTGGAGGTCCTGCGGATGGACTGGAAAGAGGTGCACGAGGAGGCCGAGGCGCTTGAGCACGCGATCTCCGACCGCGTCCTATTGCGCATTGATGCCCTCCTCGGACATCCCGTGAGCGACCCGCACGGGGACCCGATCCCCAGCCGCAAGTCGCCGGCCCTCGGCCAAACCAAGGGCGTCACGCTCGCAAGCTGCGAGCCGCTGAAGGCATTGCGGGTGGAACGCATCCTCGACCAGAGTTCCCCCTTCCTTGAGTTCATCCAAAAGACGGGCCTGATGCCCGGTGCGCGCGTTCGCGTGAAAGAGCGCGACCGCGCGAGCGGCGTGGTCCACTGCGACCTGAAGGAAGGTGAAGCCACGCTTGGGCTTCCGGAGGCGGCTAAGATTGAGGTCAGGGCCTCCTAGGAGGCGAACGGCTGGGCGGGCGACGGAAGACGTCCCGGCGGCCAGCATAACACATTGCGTTGGGTAGCGTGATATGATGCGGTGGCGCTGATAGCCCTGACGCGCTCACCCCGGCGTAGCCCCCCCGTTTCAGGCCAGAGACAATTCCCCAAGCTTTCACGCTTTCCGAAGCATACCCGATTCCCCGATGCCACGGCGCCTTCCTGGGCAGCGCCCTGAGGCCTGCCCACCTTGACCATGAGATCTTCCCCCTTTCTCCTCCTCGCCGGCCTTTCGCCGATCCTGATGGCGGCACGGCTCGCCGCCGCAGACACGGACCCGCTGGAGACGGGGGAGAAGGCTGCGCGCGAATGGGTCACGACGCGCCTGGAGACCTCGCGAATCGAGGCCGAATGGACCGCGGAGAAACCCCTCCTTGAGTCGACGGTCAACGCCCTCAAGGACCGCGCCGACCTCCTTGAGGAGAAGCGTGACAGCCTGAAGGCCAAGACAGCGAAGGATCGGGAGGAGGTCGAGGCGATGCAGGCGAAGAACGCCGCCGCGGCCGAGGACCTCAGGGCGGCGGATGCCAGGCTCCAGGCCCTAACGGCAAGGCTGCTCGAGGTGCGCCCCATGCTCCCCCCGAGGCTCTCGGAGGCGCTCGAGCTCCCCTTCAAGAGCATCGCCAATCCTGCGCTCGGCGCCGGCGAGCGGATGCAGCTCGTGATGACGATGCTCAACCGCTGCGCGCTCTTTAACCACACCGTGACCTGCGGCGAGGAGGTCCTCACGATCGACGGGGAGCAGGGGACGAAGTCCCTCGAGGTGATCTACTGGGGACTGAGCCATGCCTACGCGCTTGACCGCGCCGCGGGCAAGGCATGGTACGGCTCCCCCGGGGCCAAGGGATGGCAATGGGAGGCCCGGCCCGATGCGGTTAGCCCGGTCTCGACGCTCATCGCCATCTACAATGACAAGGCGGATCCCGACTTTGTCGCGGTTCCCGCCATCCTGGGCCAGCACGGCGCGGAAAACGGCAGATAGGCCCGCATGAAAACACGGAACCTGATCACCCTGCTCTCGGCGCTCCTCCTCTCGTCGTCGGTGGCGTTTGCCGAGACGTTCGAGGAGGCGGCGCAGCGGGCCACGGCCGACTACGGCGAGCGCCTCCGGAAGGCCGCCGACGAGCTTAGCAGCACGCGAAAGCGAATCGCCGACGAGAAAGCCCCGCTCCTGGCGGCCATGAGGTCCGCGGAGGACCGGATCGTGGCGGCCCAGAGCCAGGCGGAGCGCATTGAGACGGGCCAGGAACAGTCGGCTTCGGAGCACAGGAGGCTGCTGGTGGAGCTGGATGCGATCCGCAAGAACACGACCTACATCAGCTCGCTGGCGCATGACGGGCTCACGGCCTTTGGCGACGGCCTTGCCCCGGGAGAGGGCCAGCTGCTCACCGACAGGGTCCTGGAACTAGGACAGAAGCTCGATGACACGGCCTCGGGTCCCAACGGGCAGGCGGCCGCCGAGGTCGCCGAGTTTCTCCTCGGCCGCGTGCGCGCGGAGCTGGGCGGCTACTCGGCGACGGGCAGCTCGCTGGTCTCGGGCAATAACCAGGTCCTCAAGGGCACCTTTGCCTTCGTCGGGCCGGAAACATATTTCCTGCCGGAGCAGGGAGGGGTCGCCGGGACCGTGAGGCCCCGCGCGGGCGCCACCTATCCCGTCTCCTACCCGCTCCCCTCGTGGAAACCGGATGACGCTTCGGCCTTCTTCGCGGGCAGGCAGGGCGTGGTCCTTGCCGACGCATCGGGGGGCAAGGCCCTGCGCCTTAAGGAGACCAAGGGCACGGTGCTCGAGCACATCCAAAAAGGCGGGCCGGTCGCCTACGCGATCATCGGCGTGGGCCTGCTTGCGCTTATCATGGTCGGCCAGAAGGTGATGGACCTGAGGGAGCTCTCCGTGGACGCCCCGCCTCAAGTCCGGGTGTTCCTCGAGGACGTCTACGCCGGGGCCTGGACCAAGGCCGACCTGGCCGTTAAGGCCCTGAAGGGGCCCACCCGGGAGCTTTTCGAGGCCGGGCTGCGCTACAGGGACAGCCCAAAGGAGCTCCTGGAGGAGCACCTCCAGTCGGTGCTGCTGAGGCAGCGGCTTCACTTTGAGCGGCGCCTTCCCCTCTTGGCCGTCATTGCCACGGCGGCGCCGCTGATGGGCCTCCTCGGCACGGTTGTGGGCATGGTGAAGACCTTCGCGCTCATCACCGTGTTCGGCACTGGCAACGCCGGAAAGCTGGCGAGCGGCATCTCCGAGGTCCTCGTGGCGACCGAGCTCGGCCTCGTGGTGGCGATCCCCACCCTCATCGCGCATGGGTTCCTGTCCCAGCGGATCCAGAAGAACCTCTCGTTGCTCGAGCGCTACGCGCTGGAGTTTGTCACCGCGGCCGAGACCGCGAGGACGGCGAAGCCGGTTTCCCGATGAAGGCGCTTGTCGACCTGGTGGGCCGGGGAGGGCCCGTGATGTTCGCGATCCTGGCGCTTTCCGTCGTCTTGTACTCGAGGTGCTTCAAGCTGCTCCTCACGCTCTGGAGGTCGAGGCGGGAGCTCGATGCGCTGTCCCCTGCCAACGAGGGCCAGCTTGCGCTCATGAGGAGGGTGCGCGAGGACGTGAGCGAGTCGTTCCGGCACGAGCGCGTGGTCCTCGGCTCGATGATCGCGGCGGCGCCGCTCCTGGGGCTCCTAGGCACCGTCAGCGGGATGGTGACCACGTTCGAGAGCCTGGCCGGGCATTCGGCGGAGAAGACGATGGAGGGCCTGGCGCGCGGGATCTCCGAGGTCCTGGTCGCGACGGAGTCGGGCCTGGTCGTCGCCATTCCCGCGCTCCTAGTGGTCCACTTTGCGCATCGAAGCCTCCGGAAGTACCTGCAGAGCATCAACGAGATCGAGAGAAGCGTCTGGAGGGGCGCGACGCCATGAAAGGGAAAACAGGCCGCGGCCGGTTTGAGGTCACCCACATCGACATGGTGCCGATGGTCGACTGCATCATGGTGCTGGTGATCTTCCTGATGGTGAGCAGCGCCTTCGTGAACGATCCGGGTATCGAGGTGGAGAAGCCCGATGTGAGCGGCTCGATAAGCGGCGACCAGAGCGCGCTCCTGATCGCGATCTCCCCCGACAACAGGGTCTACTTTGACGGCCAGGAGATCCGGGTCGACCAGGTTGCGAGCTTGATCAAGCAGGCGGCGATTGGCCGGTTCCCGTCGCTCATCATCCGGGGCGACCGTTCCTCGAACCTGGGAACCTTTGCAGCCGTCTACTCGGAGGCGAAACGCTCCGGGATACAGCACGTGGCCTTCGCGACGACGAGGGCGGATGGACGATAGCGCCGAGAGCCCATGACGGATACCTTCTCCATGGCAGGTCAGAGGCAGGGCCCGTCACGGCTCCTGGACGAGGCCGCATGCCTCTTGCTGGGCGGGGGTTTCACCCTGGGGGTGTTCCTCCTGGTTGCCCATTTCGAGAGGGCGGGGCCGGCCGAGGCGCCCGCCGAGATCGAGGACCTGCGCATGGCCTCCGCCATGGTGGATCCTCCTCCCCCAAAGGTGGACGTCCAGCCCGAGCAGACGAGCGTCACGCCCCCCCTGACGGGGTTTGAGATCGGCGCGTCCGACAGCGCCGTGAAGCTTGCCGTCGTCCCGCCGGACCTGGACAAGATCATCCCTCCCGCTGACCTGCCCCGTGCAACGATCCAGTTCAGCCAGATCTTCTCGGACCTGAAGCCAAGGACCGGCACCCTCGGGGACACCCAGCACATCTACCAGCAGAGCGAAGTGGACCAGGTCCCCGTGGCGGTCACGAAGACCATAGCCAGGGTGTCGCGCAACACGCGCGACAACGCCGACATGCTGAAGGTGACGCTCCTGCTCGTGATCGACGCCGACGGCGCCGTGACGAGCATCCGGGTGCTCAAGCCCTCGGGCAACGCGCAGTTCGACAGCATCGTGCTCGACTGCGTGAGGGACGAGTGGGTCTTCACCCCGGCCATCCGGAAGGGCCGCAAGGTCAAGTGCATGGTGCAGCAGCTCATCTGGTACAAGTGGACCGAGGGTTCGAAATTCACGATCTAGCCCATGAGATACACAAGATCCGCCCTCCTGGCCCTCCTCCTGGCCGTCTGCGCGGGTGTCGCGCATGCCGACGGGCCAAAGCTGGACCCGAAGAGGATCATAAACGAGTCGAGCTCGTTCCTCAAGGAGCGCGAGCCCGAGATGACCGAGGAGGAGTACGCCCTCTACCAGAAGGTCGTGACCATGCTCTCCACGAATCCCGACTTCGCCCTCAAGCTGCTGGAGGCGATGATGTCCGACAAGGAGCAGCCGAGCCCCGCGTTCCGGTTCATCCTGGGCAACGCCTATTACGCGGCGGGCATGAACGACAAGTCCGAGGAGAACTACCGGAGCGCCGTGGTGGCCTACCCGAGCTTCCTTAGGGCCTGGGTGAACCTGGGGATCCTCTATTATTCCACTGGGAGGTTTGCGGACGCCGTGCCCTGCTTCTCGAAGGCGGTTGTCCTCGGCGACCGCGACTCGACGACCTTCGGCCTCCTCGGGTTCTGCCTTCAGAAGCAGGGTGACCTGGTCTCCGCGGAGATGGCCTACATGCAGGCCCTGAGCGGTGATCCCTCAAACGTTGACTGGAAGGAGGGCCTCCTCGGCATCTGCATCGACGGGAAGCAGTTCACCCGGGCCGAGTCCCTTGTGAAGAACCTGGTCAAGGAGCGGCCGAGCGACACGAGGTATTGGCTCACCTACGCCAACATCCTGCTGGCCGAGGGGCGCAAGCTCGAGGCGACGGTGCTCCTTGAGACGGCGGCGGGGACAGGCGTCGCGAACGTGGAGGTGCTGACGACACTCGGCGACCTCTACGCCGAGCAGGGTCTGGTCCCCGAGGCCGCCGGCATCTACGGGAGGGTGCTGACCCCTTCGCCGGAGATCGGCGAGAAAAAGCTCGTCCATTACACCGAGGTGCTGATCGCCGCCGGGCGCCTGAGCGACGCCGAGCGGGTGCTCGGCGTCATGAAGCCCGGGGCCGGCGGGGTCGGGGTCCTGCAGGCGCGGGCGGACCTTCTCGCCGCCCAGGGAAAATGGCCCGAGGCGCGCCGTGAGATCGAGGAACTGCTCAAGGTCGCGCCCATGGACGGGCGGGCCCTGGTGAGCCTCGGGCGCGCCTATAACGCCGAGGACGACGTCCCCCGCGCGACGCTCGCCTTCGAGGCCGCCTACCGGATCCCGGCGAGCGCCTACGTGGCAAGCCTCGAGCTTGCGAACATCGAGCTAAAGAACAGGCACTTCTCAAAGACCGTGGAATACCTCGAGAAGGCCCTGAGCATAGAGAAAACGGACGCAGTCCAGGATTTCCTGGTCCGGGTCAAGACGCTGGCCGCAAAGGACAGCTAGATGTGAAGTTTCAATAGGTTGTCCCCGCGGCTGGGGATCAGGGGATCGAGGTGTGATAACAACCACCTTCAACCCACCAGCCGCAATGGGGACAGGGATTACTTGGATTCGCCCGTAATCTCGTCGCGTCCGTGCGCCAGGAGCTTGGCCATCGACACGGGATCCAGGTGGTATGATTCCGGGCTGGGCTCCGGGCTCGCCGAAGCCCCGGGCGAGCTCGCCCGGGACTCAAGCGTCGCCTCAACGGCGGTCACGGTGGGGGAATCCGTGCCAAAATAGCCCGTGCCCTTGGCCAGCATCGGCGGGATGACCTCCGCCATGTCGCCGCTGGTCTCCTGGGCGCTCAGCTTGGTTCTCCATATGAGCTTGGCCACATGGCGCTCGAAGAGCGACTGATATTCGTAGGCCGATACAACGACGAATATCCGCGGGCGCCTGGCCTTGGAGACCGCGGACTCAAGGTCCCCAGTGAGGAACCTGGGGGTCGCGACGCTCAGGTTCTCGCCGCTGCCTCTCTCGCGGTCCAAGATGTGGTTTTCGATCTCGGCATCCATCAACTGGGTGCTCACGAGGTTTATCCTCGCCGAGAGGTTCCGCCGGACCTCAAAGGGAACGTGAATCTGGAGGGTGTCGATGCGCAGGACCCCCCAGTGATAGGCGATGAGAAGCTTTGGAACCACTCCGCTTTCCTGGAATCCTTGTGCCGCCAGCGCGGCCTCAAGCCCCTGGCGGACCTGTGCGGCGGAGGGGGGGACGTCCCCGGCCTCCGGGTCCCCGGCCTCGATGTAGCCTCCGTCAAACGCCACATAGGTCGTGGGCTTGGTCAGTTCGTCGGTCGCCTCTTTTGTTTTCTCCGCGACGATGGACGTCTCAAAATTGTTGGTGAAGATATTGGCTCTTGCCGGGCTTGTGGTGACCGCGGTCAAAAATGCAGCGAGCGCAAGCGGGGTGAGCGGTGGGGTTTTCATGGTCAGGGTCTCAATAGATGAGTTTCGTTGTGCCGAGGGCCAGATATAACGAGTTGGGATGGCCCCTATATTTCTCTCATAATTATACGCAGATAGACGGCTCCCGTATGCGAGAAGTATTAAGGATTGGATCTCCTCGGTTGAATCAAGGATTGTGCTATTACTCGCTGGCCGTAACCGCGACATCGCCAATGCCGCACCGCAGTTTTGTTTTTAACTAATTCAAAATGAGGTTGTTATGGATGCGATAAACGCGGAATTTAGGGGGTATTTAGCTGGATCCTATCCACCGAGGCCTAGCCCGTTTCGGGGTTCGATTCCTCGCAGATCTGTCCCTCAGCTCAAAACGTGAATGTGTTTAGATTCAGCATAGCAATACCGGTCGCTGGCCTACCGCGCTCCAGAGCCGGTTTGAAACGAATTGATTTAACGACTGTTGAAAGAAACGCATCGTCGATTTTTTCTGTGCAGGAGGCATCCGAGAACGCCTCGGTTGCCAATCCTTCTTTCGAAACCCTGACGTAGACCGTATTTCTATAGTCGCCTAGGGCGAGCCGTCTGGGCAAATCAGCAGGAAGCAAACCCATCGCCGCGACGGGCGGCAACGTGTCATTCCGGTGCGAACTGACATATTCCATTTTTACGTATTCGAATGCCTCTTCGCGCGTCAGTTCCACCCTGCGAGGCGCAACCGTGGTGCCTACCTCCACACCCCGGTTATAAAGGTGCATATGCGAACTCAACAATTCGAACCCGGGAGGAAACCCGTCAACTTCGAACTCAACATGGACAGTATTCGAATCAATCGGGTTCAGATTTTTGGCGTAGATCAGATTTTGGACCATTCCTGGTCCGGCCTCCTTTGGCCGAAACCGGAAGATGGCTACCACGTATGGGTTGACGAGTGGTTTTCCTGACGCCACATCGAAAGCCAAATTGACCGCATCAAGCCCGTCAGAAAGGATTTTCGCTCCACCCACCGACAGGTCCGACCCCGGGCCTGACGACTGCGTTATCAGGTTCTCGTTTTCTGCGTGGGTTACATCTTGAAGTTTGGTCGGCTCCCCTATGAGTGAGTCTGGGTTTGATATGGAATAGTTTCGTGCATAGGTGACCATTCGGCTCGCTATATCAGAGACGGCGTTCGCCTGATTTACGTTGGCTTGGTAGTCCGCATTGCTCCTGGCCGCTTGTGAAAGTGTTCTGGTGAGCCGAGTGCTGGGATCGTTGTTGAATGAGTAAACTCGTTCACTCTTCAGATTAGTCACGGTCGCTGAGACTTCAGTAAGCTTAAGTAGAGGCGTGACCTTTATTTCAATTGGCGCCGTCCGAGCGGACACCGTAGTCGTTTTCCCTTCGACGTTGATCACCCATGATCCGCCGGATACATCGCGCACCGGATACATCTCCTTGCCCTCCTTGATGGAGATGTCTGCGCCCATGAAGAGCGTGTGCGTCTTCGCGTCGGTTACTACGACTTTCCCCATCTCAATGGGCTTGTCGGCCTCGGTCCCGCTGGAAGGGCACAGGGCGACGAATAGCAAAACCAGTGGGCGAACAATCACCAGAAAAACGAATAATGCTGGCAAGGATCCTAGGGGTGTAAGTTTTTTCATGGGGCACGCTCAAGACCTGAGTTATAAAACCACATCTCCATCGCATACCGTGGGCCATAGATTCTGTATGATTGGATAAACCATTCCTTTGAAATAACTTGCGGATTTTAGGTGTCGCATGAGAATTCAATGCGGCGCCCTGATTGGCTGATAACAACCAATTCTCAGGACCGCTTTATGCGACGAATGGACGTGGTGAACCAACGCCGCAGATTTGGGTTAACAGACTTAAGGTGCATCGCAAATGGGCGAATCTTGGCGCGCGAGATGGCGCGTGACCGGAAGCTCACGTTCGTGGCGTATTCAATATCATCAACTTATGGAATCGGGTGGCTAGCGTTTGGCAAAATGGTGCATCGTGGTGCCAGGAAAACTCCAAAAGATTCCACCTTGGGGCTGTGTTGCCCGAGCTAGCAGAAGCCGATTATCGTGAATCAAGCCACGTGCCATTCTGCCGGTGTTCGACCGGGGGCGGGAGAAAGGTTTCGGCTCATCGCGGTTCATCGCCTTGGAGGTGTGGGGACCCTGCGATTCCTACCAAAACGCTTTGGCAACGCAAAGACAGGATGGCACCAGCGAAACCTTGACCTGCCGGGCACGGCGCGTGACGGTTTGCGCGTGAACATGAAAACCCTTGGCAAGCTGCTCATTGCGGCTCTTTTCTGCACGGCGTTGGTCGGACGTTCATCGTCCTCGCATGACGGCCCTGTCCCGCTGGGAAATGACACGTTCTCCATCACCCACGAGGCAAGGACGGCCTTCAGCCGCGACACGGACAAGCTGAAAGATGAGGCAACCGCGGAGGCGCAGAAATTCTGCGAGGCACAGGGAAAGCAGATGAGGGTGATTTCACTGACAACCAAGCTGCCGACGTTCTCGCTGGGATATCCGTCGGCGACCATCGTTTTCAGGGCCCTGCCTCCAGGGGACCCCGGGCTCACCGATCCTCTTCCGACCGCTGGGTCGGCAGGTGGGACGGCCGTCGCGGTCGAGGCACCGAAGTCGATCGTCAAATCCACCGAGGATCTTTACGACGCCCTCCTAAAGCTCGATGACCTGCGCAAGAAGGGGATCCTCACCGACGAGGAATTCCAGGCCGAGAAGAAGAAGGTCCTTAGCCGCTCGAATTGACGAGCCTCTGGCGGTCCTTCAGGCTACCGGCCAGAATCGGCACACCGTTCGGATCCGTTCTTCCGCGGTCAGCTCGGGCCCGGGATAGGCCGGGTGCACGCTGGCCAAACAGTAATCCCCTTGAACTTTCGCCCCATCAGAGCCTTTTACCTCGCATGTGCCGCGCTTGGGCTCGCCTCGCTGGGCCTATCCCCGTTGGCCCACGCCGACGGCGGGTCCTATTCCCCGTCTACCCCGTGCCTGGACATCCTGGGCAGGTTCACTGCACCGGGCGTGCCCTCCCTTGGGCCCTCGGAGCTGCCCATCGACCCTCCGACCTGGAAGGTCGTTCCGGAATTGGCGGCGCTCAACCTCCCCGGCAGGGGAGCAGCGCAGCACCCGATGCTTTACATCGGGGAGGGCTGCAACACGATGTTCCTGGTCAAGGATGGCAAGGTGATCTGGACGTACTCGACAGGCACGGGATGGGAATACGACGATGCCTGGCTCCTGAGCAATGGAAACATCCTCTTTTCGCGGATGGCGTATGCGGCGGAGGTCACTCCCGAGAAACAGGTGGTCTGGCGCCTCGATGCGCCGCAGGGAACGGAGATTCACACGGTCCAGCCCATAGGGCTCAACAAGGTGTTCCTGGTCGAGAACGGGCTTCCGCCCAGGCTCATGGTCATAAATATATCCACGGGCGCGGTGGAGATATCGCATGACTTGCCTGCACCCAGCCTGACCGACCGGCGGACGGTGCACGGCCAGTTCCGGCGCATGAGGATCACGGCCAACGGGACCTACCTTGCCCCCTTCCTTACCATGGGAAAGGTGGTAGAGTACGACAAGGCCTTCAACGAGGTCTGGTCCTACGCGATCCCGTCGCCCTGGGCGGCGGTCCGCCTCCACAACGGGAACACGCTGATCACCGACGAAAAGGATGAGCTTACCCGCGAAGTGAATCCCAAGGGCGAGACGGTGTGGGAGTTCCGGCTCTCGGAGCTGCCCCCTGGGATCGTGTTTCACGGCTCGCAATCATGCGCAAGGCTTGCGAACGGCAACACGGTCCTCTGTTCCCGCGGAGACAGCGGCAAGGGATGCCAGCTTGTTGAGATCACCCCGGACAAGAGAGTGGTTTCCGCGATGTATGACTGGAAGGACTTTGGACCCGCCACTGCCGTTCAGGTCCTGGATGATCCGGGAATCCCCGAGAATCCGGGTGAAGTGCAGCGCTGAACCGGTCCCACCACCGACCGAGCTGGCCGTTTCGCCAACAAAAAA
>Ga0302140_10010002_pt1 | contig 11744 bp, 8 predicted proteins | sample I_Bog_E1_1_FD_202095 | JGI IMG/M metagenome (GOLD analysis project Ga0302140, IMG submission 202095) | Peat permafrost microbial communities from Stordalen Mire near Abisko, Sweden - I_Bog_E1_1 | ecosystem: Environmental > Terrestrial > Soil > Wetlands > Peat | place: Sweden: Abisko, Stordalen...
CCTTACTCAGGGATGCCGCTATAATTGCAGCGAGATACATCAATGAGGGGATTAAGGATGTGGCAGAGTTTGGGGCGAGATGGCGCAAAGAGTTCGGGAAAACATCGAATCAGGACATTTTCCATATCTGGAAGGCGGGCAATGAGGCATATACCAAAGCCCTTGCCGAACTCGCAAAAGTCCCTGCAGCGGGCGGGCGTCAGCTCGCCACAGAGGCACAGGCTCTTCGCGAACTGCCAAAGCTTCCTATGCAAAAGCCGACCCAAAGTGAACGTGCAATAACTCGGAATGCCCAGGGAATCCAAATAACGAAGCTCGAACGGTTACTCGGTATTTTCGATAGGATCGCGGTTCGATCCGCTTTGGTAGTCATGTTCTGTGGCGTCCTCTATTTCGGTGATTATATCAATGATCATTACGGCGCTGGTTCGGCTTGGGAATATATCACGATAATGGCCGTTCTATTCTTAATCGGAGCAACAATTCTCATCCTCTTTTGTATCGCGGAATCCGAGCAAGTCGTTAGCGCCACTGCAAAGCATTCAGCTTCCATCCGACGTCGCGTAGCCACATGGATTGGCAGCAACTCATCCAGCGTCCTAGTCATCGTCTATGCTCTGTTTGTCATGGGCTCACTGTTTTGTGCGCCATGGGAAGGCTGGAGGAGCCAATATGATAAGAAATGGGGCAATCCACGGATCACGCAATACGGACCCATATTCTCACCGCCCGAAAGCCTGGCGGTTTCTCCACGGCTCAAGTCGGAAGAGATTATTCTTGTGTGGGGCGCCCTCGGAATTGCTGCCTTCGCAGGTGTTTATTTGAGCAAGCGGGGGAAGGCGGCGGCGGAGAAGTAGTCTTTTGCGCCGATATTGGATTCAACGCCCTTCGTCCTCTTTCAATAGCAATTCCAAGCAACGGCCGCGTGCCCAGAATATTTTTGGCTCCTGCTGCTCTTCGGCGGAATCTATTTGAGCAACAATGGCGTATTCAGCATCTGTATTCTGTTTTATCACTCGCTCAGCAATGCTCGGGCTACATTCTAGAATGAACCCGATCTGTTTTGAATCTGAATTGGCTTTGGTCGCTACGTAGAGAAGGTATTTTGAGCCTTCTAGGGTTACGTCTAGAATTTCTCTGTTAATCAGGATCGCCTTGTGGCCCGTGTTTGCGAAGGCCTCCTGTATTCCCAATGAATATCTTGAGCTAAATACCTTATCCTCCCAATCGGGAGTCGCATCGAACCGATCGAAAGATCGGCGACTTTCTTTGCGATGATAGCTAGTCGCGTTGCTTCACGCTCTTTTTCAAGTTTGCTCTTTGTGTAGGAGTGGAATCCCCACCATCCGAGACCGGCGACAATCGCGAGGGCAACCAGGATGCCCTTCGCTTTGGACTTTCTTGGGCTGTTCATTTCGTCACTCTCTGCAATCGAACCAGAGCGGCCGTCTGCAGCATCGGATACAAAATCATCTGCGGTGTTGTTAATTTTTAAGCCTCTTATCTTTGCGGCCAAAGCGGCCCGCCTTTCGGCTTCTTCTGGATTCGATTGGGCATGTTCTCTTTGCCATTCTATGTATTCCCGCTCCAATTTTCTATCTTCCTCAGCCAACTCTTCGGGTGTCGCAGGTCTTGGGATTGCGCCAGCCAAAGTGCTTTCTTTGGGAATCCCCCCAGCGCTCTTTGCGGCCTCCAAGTCTACTGCGGCCTTGTGCAACCTACGCATTTTGTCGGCAATGTCCTTGTGCTCCGGTTTCGGGGTTTCTGTCGCATCCCTTTCAACCTGCGTTTCGGGTGAATTGTCCTGGGACTCAGGACGCGGGTTTGCCTTTAGCGGCGTGCTGTCGAGAGGCTGCTGCTGCGGTTTATCTTTATCCTCGGGTGTCATCGCAGGGCCTTGCGTTCCGATATACTGTTAACCGCAAGAGGGGACAGCTCTATTTCGTGATCGAAATTGGCTTGGCTATCAAATTAGAGCAAAGGTGGCGCTTCCTGTCTTAGTGACCTTGGCCCGGCAAGGTGCGAAGATTTACTATGAGGATCTTGCGCAACAACTCGGCATCTCCAACCCGCGCGTCCTAAATTACGTTCTCGGTAGTATTGGACAGACATTGCTTGAACTTGGTCGAAGGTGGGATGAAGCCATTCCGCCAATTCAGAGCCTGGTAATTAACCGACAGCAGCAGCTTCCCGGCGAAGGTGTAGAATTCTTCATTGACGAGGCTGACTACGGCAAAATGTCCGATCCAGAAAAGCGGCGCGTTGTGGATCGCCTTCACGGGGCTGTTTGGAGGTTTCAGAAATGGGATGCGGTCCTAAGCGCGCTCCAAATCGCGCCAACGTCTATTCGGACTGCTAAAGCGCTGCGAAAAAGAGGGCGCTATCAAGGAGGGGGATATGGTGATCCGAAGCGCAACCGAATCGTCGAGGCAGCAGCGGTTAAATCCGTAAAGCGCCACCTGCGCAACCACGGCTACAAGGTGAAATCTCGTGAAAGTGAGCGCATCGGCTACGACCTTGATGCGACCCGAAATGGTTCGACTCTCCATATCGAAGTTAAAGGGGTCGCTGGCCAAATTACTGAGTTCCTTATAACCAAGGGTGAAGTGAATAGGGCGAAGGATGATTTAGCATTTCAACTTTGTGTCGTCACTCGTGCTCTCAGCAGGGTTCCGCTACTGAACTTCTACCCGGGAAAGCAACTTCTTGCTGGCTTTCGCTTAGAGCCGACTGCCTTTCGGGCCACACCTAAGTAGCCCACCGCCTCTATGTCCCGCGCCTACACCGAAGACCAACTTGTCGAGCAGCCCGCCATTCGACTGTTTGCAGAGCTTGGTTGGCAGACGGTCGAGGCAATGGAGGAGGTGTTCGGGCCGACAGGCACCCTAGGGCGTGAAACGAGCGGTGAGGTGGTTTTGATGCAGCGCCTCCGCGCTGCTTTAGGCCGGCTTAACCCCACTGTGCCGCCCGAAGGAATTGCGGCTGCCGTGGAACAAATTACTCGTGATCGTTCGGCCATGCTGCTGGAGCAGGCGAACCGAGAGGTCTATTTACTGCTTAAGGAAGGAGTACAGGTGTCCGTGCCTAATCGAGAGGCCGGCGGCCAGACTACGGAACGAGTGCAAGTGATCGACTGGGAAGACCCTGACAACAACGACTTTTTGCTCGTGAGCCAGTTCAGCGTCACCGGGGCACTCTACACGTGCCGGCCGGACCTGGTTGGCTTCGTCAACGGGTTGCCGCTGGTGGCAATCGAACTCAAGAAACCGGGCGTGCCGGCTCGAGCGGCATTCGATGAGAACCTGACCAGCTACAAGCACCCGCAAAACGGTATCCCGGCGCTCTTTGTCTTCAATGCGTTCCTGATCGCCTCGAATGGCACAGACAGCCGGGTTGGCTCGCTGACAGCCGACTGGGAGCGTTTTTTCGAATGGAAACGGATTGAACGAGAGAACGAGCCTCGCCGGGTGTCCCTGGAAGTCATGTTGAGAGGCACCTGCGACAGGGACCGTTTTTTGGATCTCGTCGAGAATTTCACCCTGTTTTCTGAGCACAAAGCCGGCCTAGTTAAGATCATCGGCCAAAATCACCAATTTCTTGGAGTGAACAACGCCATTACGTCGATGCTGGCGGCTCGCCAACTGGGGCACGGTCGGGGTGGTGTTTTTTGGCAGACGCAGGGAAGCGGCAAGAGCTTCTCGATGGTATTCTTCGCGCAGAAAGTGCTTCGCAAGCAGCCGGGCAACTGGACCTTTGTCGTCGCTACCGACCGAGTAGAGCTTGACGAGCAGATTTCCAAGACGTTTAAGGCCTGCGGAGCCGTGAGCCAAGCTGAGGGCGAGGAATGCCATGCTGAAAGCGGTGCTCATCTTAGAGACCTACTCCGAGGCAACCACCGCTACGTTTTTACGCTCATCCAAAAATTTCAGACTCCGGAAATGCTATGCGATCGAGCCGATGTGATCGTCCTGACCGACGAAGCTCACCGCAGCCAATACGATACACTCGCTCTCAATATGAGGGCGGCGCTGCCAAAGGCCCTTTTCCTAGCCTTCACAGGCACTCCACTGATTGCTGGGGAGGAACGTACAAAAGAGGTCTTTGGCGATTACGTGTCGATCTACGACTTTCAGCAGTCAGTAGAGGATGGAGCGACGGTTCCTTTGTTTTATGAAAACCGGACGCCAGAGCTAAAGCTGGTAAATCCGGATCTGAACGAACAAATCTACGACCTAATTGAGGAAGCATCGCTCGATCCCGATCAGGAGGCCAAGCTTCAACGAGAGTTGAGTCGGCAATACTACATTCTGACGCGGGATGACCGTCTCGAAACCGTCGCCCAAGATATCGTACGGCATTTCCTCGGTCGGGGGTTTGTTGGGAAAGCGATGGTTGTTTCGATAGACAAGGCGACGGCGTTGAAGGTGCACAATAAGGTCAGGGCACACTGGGAGAACGAAATTCGAAGGGTCCGGGAAGAGCTAGGCCATTACGACATACCGGAAGACCGCAAACGGGAATTGGTCGATAGACTCAATGTTCTGACAACAACCGACATGGCGCTGATCGTGTCGCCTGGTCAGAACGAAATTGAGCAGATGAAGGCCATGGGACTCGACATTGTGCCCCACCGGAGGCGGATGGCGTCAGAGGCCTTGGATGAGAAATTCAAGGACCCGGAAGATCCATTGAGGCTCGTTTTTGTTTGTGCGATGTGGCTGACAGGATTCGACGCTCCAAGTTGCTCGACCGTGTACCTCGATAAGCCGGTGCGTAACCATACCCTGATGCAGACAATTGCCAGGGCAAACCGAGTATTCCCGGGTAAGCACAGCGGAGTAATCGTCGACTATGCCAATGTCTTCGCATCGCTTGAAAGGGCTCTGGCGATCTACGGGGCAGGAAAAGACGGAAAAGCTCCGGTCAAAGACAAACAGAAGCTGGTAACTGAGCTGCGCAGCGAGGTTAAGATTGCTACGGCCTATTGTCTAAAAAGGGGAGTTGATCTGGAAGAGATCGAGGTGATTCCAGCGGGCAGCCTAGACCGATTGCAGAGGCTCGACGACGCGGTCAACAGCTTAATCTCCCCTGATGCGGAGAGGAGGGTGCTCTTGGGCCACGAGCGCCTGGTAAAGGTACTCTTTGGCGCGGTAAAGCCAGACCCAGTGGCTTTGGAGTTTGCCGGACGGGTAGCATGTCTCACGGCGATTGCAGATGCAATCCGGACAAAGCTTAACCCGAATCCGGCGGACATTTCAGAAATCATGGGAGGCATCGGCGAGGTGCTTGATGCCTCGATTACAGGTGTGGCAATGCAGGAAAAGCCGGCGCCAGCGATTGACCTATCGAGAGTCGATTTCGGCGCACTTGCAGCGAGGTTTAAGGAATCGAAGCAAAAGAACACTGACTTGGAGGTGCTTAAGGCAGCAATCAGGGCACAGATCGAGAAGCTGATCCGATTGAACAAGTCGCGTGCAGATTTTGCGGCAAAATTCGAGGAATTGATCGAGTCGTACAACCTAGGGAGCAGGAACATCGAGGAGCTTTTTGAAGAGCTAGTCAGGCTAAGTCGGAATCTATCTGAGGAGCAGCAGAGGCATGTAAGAGAGCAGATGTCAGAAGAGGAGCTTGCGATTTTCGACATTTTGACTCGACCTGCGCCCGAACTTAGCGCCGACGAAAGGAGCGAGGTAAAGAAGGTAGCCAAGGACCTCTTGGAACGTCTGAAGACCATTCTAGTACTCAACTGGAGGCAAAAGGCAGCAGCACGAGCGACGTTAAAGCTAACAATCGAGAACGTACTCGATAGCGGACTGCCCCGCGCATACGAGAAGGTGCTGTATCAAGAGAAGTGCGCGGCCCTTTTTGAGCACGTTTTTGAGGGTTACCCAGAACGAGACGCGGGAGTCTACGCAGACGAAGCCGGGTGATCGGGGTACCAGGAACGTCGAGTAGCGACGTTAACGCTAATCATTCTGCGGTCTGTCTCCATCCAACAACTTCTCCGCCTGAGGACGTTATCGCGCTCTGTACAAGTGAGCGGACGTCGAATAAGAAGTCATTCCCGTCCTCCCCGGGCCTATTCGCGGGAATCGGTGCCGCCGCTTCATAGACACCACGAATGTCCCTCGCCCGTGACCGTGTCGACCCTTGGCCGCGGTAGTCGTAGGCAGTCACCCATTGGGTGAGATGGCTTTGAATGAGTCTTTGGGTGGAGAAAGCATGCAGCATTTCAAAGACTCTTTGTCTAATCGAGTCCAGGGCCCGGAGTCGCTTTTCTTCCTGCGAGGAATTGGGAATTGATGGAGTCCACGACAGCGGAGCCGCGAGGTATTGGCTTATCTCTTCCTGCAAATCTTTCACCAAATCTGCGACCGGCCTAAGGGTGTCGTATTCATCCTGATGGAAGTGAGCGATTCTCCGAGCGAGTGCCTTAATTCGTTGCCAGGGTTCGGGATCTTCACCCACCAAAGGTGCAAAGCCGAGTTTGGCCGACCATCGCGCCTGGAATTGCTGCGCGGCTCGCTGGATGGCTATGATCAGGTTTGCGACATCGTAAACCGGGCAGAACTCGTCTGGCTCAACAGGTCGTATAGCGGCCGCCGCGAAATCCAGCAGGTGTTCCAGTGAACCCGTGCTAAGTGTATTTTTTACAGTCAATGTCTCATGAATCTTTGAAAGGAACAATAGGCGGTCAGGAACTAACCTGCGTAGAGATGTTTCAGCATCCCGTCCAAGCGACTTACCGATCCCTCGAACCGAATTGTCGAAAGAGCCTTTAACGTGATTTTTCCTCGCCTCGACGTTAGGTAAGTTGTCTCCACGCACTTCGTCGAAATGAGTGAAGCAAACAACCAACTTTGATGAATGCCCGCTCGATACGACTGACGTCAGCACGGCTTGCGATGCAGCCTGCATCGGCTGGGCAGCATTATCGACTAGCAGGATTACGTCTGCTGAGCCGTAACGCTTCGTGATCGAGGTTGAAACGCTTGAAGTTGAATCGGAAGTGTGGCCGATACCCTGTCCATCCAATAGGACTAGTTTGGGCGAGGGGCCGACATGCCAATCCGGCTTAAACGGGCCTTCAACCCGAATCCCCTGTACGAGCGGAGTTAAAAGCTTACCGAAATGTGGGGCATAATTGCTTGAAAAACGGTTGACCGTCTTAAGGAAACGCTGCCGATCCGACAGGCAGCATTTCCAAAGGTAGGGCCATCCATCGCGACCCAGCTTCAGCTCACTACCAGGCAAAACTTCTTCAAAGCGCCTCTCAATCTCTTCCACGACTTCGTCGACTAGCTGATGAAAGCTCTCGTCCTTCAATAATTCGGCTTCGGCGATTTCCTCGAACGCATCCTTATCCTTGGCTGCGAGTTCAGAAATAGGCTGCCCCAATCCTTCGGCGACCGTCTTGGTCAGTCGTCGTGCGATTTCAGCGACCCTATCGATGCAATCTCGAAGAAATTTCCCCATGGCATCACGCTCCTCGGTGGAAATCCCGTCCTCATGGATATCCTCTTCGCTTGCGGAATCGTCTTCTTCAGAATCGACGGAAACGGACGGCCTTAGATCCCCAAGCAAGTAGTTTAGTCGGAACTTTTGATCAGAGTGTTCCAGAAACCGTCGCTCGGCATCCTCAGTGGAGCCGCTCTCCATGAATGTGAAGGCACTTGCAGCGATGCAGTCGGCTACAAGTTGGGTCACATGGTCCCTTGGCAGGAATGAGACGGCGGCGCGATAATCGTCGGCTCCCATGATCACCTCTATGTCGCAGGTAGTCGTTTTTGCGGCTGAAGTAGACGGAAAACGCTCGGTTTTCGGATCCGTACCGATCATTTGGCGAAGCAGCGTAGTCTTTCCGGAAGCAGTCGCTCCTGTCGTTTGGATGACTGCGTAACCTTGGTCCTTACCGGGTATTGGGATGATCTTGTTTCTGTCCGTCCACGGATCGAAGCTCGCCGGTCCGACGCCGTCCAAGAATGCGTTCACGATCTTTGGGTCAAATTTTGCCTCAAGGCTCTGCCGATTTGATGGCGACCAGAATTCCGGGGACTGGAGTATGTTGTTGAGCTGATCGACAAGAATCTGGGCGGCAGTTTCATCGCGTGTACCTAGCCCCCGGCGGACTCTTTTCTTCAGACCGCCTGAACCGTCTAGCAAAGGATGCGTGAAGATAACACACCACCCGGATCTACCCTTACTCAGTGAAGCTCTGTATGTCGGCATAGAGATGTACAATGTTGTTCAGACGCGAACTGCAAGCGTAAAATGAACAACATTGTACAACGTTCAAAGGTTTTTGATGTAAAACCCTATGCATGAGATCAATAGAGAAGGAAGGGTTTTGAGCCCATTTGAGGTCGTCAAAAGCGCGCAAGAAGGAATGTGAGTTTTTTAACAAATTACCAAATAACAGCTTACAAAATATTTCAAGGCATCGGATCCCTATTTCGCCATAAAAGGAGGAGCAATGTCCTCCACCGACTCTGAAGAAAACGGGTTTTCCGGCGATCTAGATCGGATCGCTGCGTTTGCCGGGCTTTTGGTAGAGGGCCTGAAGGTCTGGAGGCGACAAGGGCGTCCGGTACACGATATACCCAGTAAGGTCCGGCGGTCAGCGTCGCCCGAGAGGCATGAACATGGAGACTTGCGGGCGAGGATCGCTGCGGTCCTCCACCAACACGGGCCATTGGCGCCGAGTGAAATAGGAATCCGGGTCGGACGGAGCCATCGGCCGGTATTCGTGGCCCTAACCTGGCTGATCCAAGCGAAGGCTGTCGTGGCCAAAGGCCAGACAAAGGGGCGCCGATATTCAACGGTGCCTGATTGGAGCGGACTACTTTCCGACGCCCTGACGGCGGACGCACAGCAACATCCGGTCTCTCCCCAAACGGGCGAGCCTATAACAAAAGGAGACTAAGAATATGAGAACGATTATAGCCCAGAGATTATACGAGCCTGAGTCAGACAAGGTGGTCGCAACCTACCGGTACGGCGACGGCAACGACGACGACCCCGTCATGGAGTACACGACGCTCCATGTAACAAATTCGGGTCATTTTTATCTATCTGGCTGCGGTGGTCCGCTGTCCCGCTGGCGTCGAAAAATCGATGGAATTTTCGACTACGACGAAGGCCTCGAGCCGCTCTCCTTGAGCGAGGCCCTGGCGTGGGCGAAGCGGCATGACCCGTCATCGAAGGTGATCTTTGACCTGATCAAATATTGGACGGGGGTGGAGGAGTGAGTCCCATTGCCCCAGTTTATGTCTCAACCGGCGGTTTTCCGGGCCGCACTTCAATCAGGAAACAAAAATAATTGGTCCTGCCGGTGATCACATCCGGCATAGCCTCAGCAAAAAAACAACCATATGGCCTTCACATCAATCGAGCGCTTAATCCGCGCCTCTATCAACCAAATCGACCGCATAAATTTCGTCATTAGGCTGCGCCTGATCTCAAAATCTGAGTTTCTCGATGCGAACGACCGCACGCAGGCAATCAGAAACGAAGTGGAATAGGCCCTCCGGGGCCCGCTTGGACGCCAAAGGAGGGTGCCGCATGCAATCGCCGATCTCGAACTCGAGGAGGGCTGTCAAGAACTGGCGCATGAAGCCATGGCGATTCTTCTAGAAATTCAGGCCCGCCGCCGTGCTCTAAGGAAGCGTCGGGTAGCCGCCAGTCCGGTCAATTTAAACTAGTGCGATATCCTCCATGGCAAATCGAACCAACCACTCCAACAAATCCCTGGTCACGCGACTCCAGGGAATGGACCGGCCTCTGCTCCTCGAACTCGACGGCCTCCTTCGTGATCCAACCCGAATGAAGAGAGGCCCTTGGTTTAAAACGGTCCCCGGAGAGTCTTTTTCCGTTCGCTACCGTCCTTCGGGTGCCCGCACCATTGAGACGCTCGGACCCCGACGATTGGTCGAGGCGGCACTGCGGGCTGTCCTGTGCCGGAATCCAGCATCACCCACACCCGCACCGTCGCCACAGACGCTGACTTCTACGCCAACCCCGCGGCCGCAGGCGGGCGGTGGAACTGAAAGTGAGAGGCGGGCTACCCCAATTCTTCCGGCAGCACTCGCGGTCGTGGCCGCCATCACCATATTTGTTATGCGTGTTCAAATTGAACACCTATTCGGGCATATTGGAGCGTCGACGGAAGTGCTTGTAAACCATGATGTTCAATTTGGCAGAACACCTGTTCAAATTGAAACATTGAAAACAACGATACAGGCGATGTCCGCGCCGTACGCTGGGGCCGCTCAGAACAAGGGAACGGCTCTAGTCTCCGTAGCACAGTCAGCCCTAACTAGAGGCCCAACGCCGAATGCGAAGCTCCTCGCCAATACCTTTGCGGCGATCCTCTTTGGCCGGCCCCTACCTGTTCGCCAAATTCAGGGGGGGCGTGTTTCGGCGGGCACAGTCGATTTAAGCGAGCTGAGGAACCTAGACGAAGACGTTGACCTTGCCCTAGCAAAGATTCGTGTGGAAATGGCCCTTCAGGGCGACGGATACCTAGCAGTCCTTGAGAAGGCGCGCAAATTTCAAATCGAGGTCAACGACGGTCAAGTTGACGTACTCATTGAAGCTCAGGATGGCGCGGAATTGTTCGACGCCATACGGAACGCAATGGGCTCCATCCCGAGGTTAGGGCTACGGAGCGTCCGGATAAAAACCAGCGTCCTCAATGGCCAAAACGTTATAGACGGACCCTACTTCCAATGGCGGTCCAAGACGGATGAGGGCATTGTCCAAACAATAGACCAAGGTGTCCTTCTGAGCGTTCGCTCTTTCCCCGCCGCGGAGACGACCGGGTCAGGAGAGTCGCTGATTTTTTCTTCAAATTGAAAAGGTCGATTTTTTCAATATGACCGAGGAAGCCCCAAGCTCAATTTGACCTAGCTACATTTTGGCGATCGCGGCCAGCAGTCAGAGCCATACCGGTCGCCGGAGCTCAGCCCCTCATCGTCCTTCCAAAGCCCAGGGATCTTTGTTTCAAGGTGCCCAGATCCATACCGAGGCCATAGCCCGGACGCTTTGAGATGTTCTACAGGCTTAGGAATGTCTTTCTACGCGTTCTCATGCCTACGATTGAACGGGCTGCATCGCCCGTTGCTGCCGTTCCGGTTCTTGATCGTGCCCAGATTTCTTCTCGATGCCCATGCAGGCCTTGGAGAATGCGAGGACGTCAGCGTAGGCGGCGTCCTTTAACTTCGCCCCGGAGGCATAATTGAACGCCTCGACGGTTAGGCCGGCCTTGCCGGCAACGGGATTGGGTTCCATCTGGACCTTCCCGTCGAGGAGGTCGAGGACGAGGTGGATGGAACCGGATGGCCCTTTTTCTTTTACCTTCTTAGGCCGCATTGCAGGTTTGATTTCGGCGATCTCGCGCTGGCGATCCGTGAGGTCGGACAGGTCTTTGCCTGCCGAGACGGCGTCATATGCTGCTTGGAGGGCAGCAACGCCTTCCTCGGCGGTGAATTTCGGGCCTTTGGGCGCCTCTTTGGCGGCCGGGGCGGCTGCGGCAGCAGTCTGGAAGGGCGCTGTCTTGTGCGGTGTGGCCTTCTTTGGCGTTATGACCGCCTGCGCAAGACTTACGGCGTCCGTGGTCGGACCGTTGCCAGCCGTGGTCGACGGGACCCGCGAAACCTCGATGGTCTTCTCGGCCTGTTCGAGGCGTTTCGAGAGCTCAGCCACGTTCTTTTCGGCAGCCTCTCTCGCCGCACGTTCTTTGATCA
>Ga0302140_10010004_pt1 | contig 11743 bp, 10 predicted proteins | sample I_Bog_E1_1_FD_202095 | JGI IMG/M metagenome (GOLD analysis project Ga0302140, IMG submission 202095) | Peat permafrost microbial communities from Stordalen Mire near Abisko, Sweden - I_Bog_E1_1 | ecosystem: Environmental > Terrestrial > Soil > Wetlands > Peat | place: Sweden: Abisko, Stordalen...
TATTTCCCAGCAATTTCCTTCAATTCCCATGTTTTCCTCTTTATTTCTTCCCTCATCTTTATCATTTCCTTTAATAAGTCCCCCCATTTCTCCATTATCCCTTTCAATAATCCCTTCTGATTGAATCTTTCGAATTGTAAGAATTGCACAAAAATATCATTAATACTCCCACATTTCTCTCTTTTCTTCCTCATTTCATTCAATTTTCCCTTCAAAAACTCTACTTTATCCTCTAAATTCTCCACTCGCATATATATCTCATTAATCTGGACCTCAACCTCGTTTTTCTGCCTTTGTAATCCTTCTTCTTCCTCCAAATCATGTGTCATATCAGTTATCTCCAATGAAACTTTCTCTTTCTTCAATAAAAGCTCACTCAATTTCTTCAATTCCTGCTCCAAATCCCCCTCTGTTCTCTTCATTTCCCCTTCCTCATTCAAGATCTTCTGTTCCAAATTTAATATTTCTAATGCTTTTTCTTGCAAATGATCTAAATCCAACATGATGTTTTCCTCATTTAGATCAAATTCCATCGTTTTCTCTTCAATCATTTTGGAGGTTTTCCTTGTGGGATAACGTTTCGAGAAGTTTTTAGCATCTTGCATTAAAAAAGCAGTATTTAATAATTTATAATCCTGTTGTTGTTGTTTAAAATCCTTATTGCAAAGGTTTCGGAATAATTCTTGTGATTTCTTATTATTGACAATTTCCTCATCTTTTTTCCGCATCAAAACATTCAATTTTTCCTTTTCCGTCTTCAGCTTTGAAATTTGTTGTTCTTTTTCCACTTCTTTTTTCTTCCAATCCTGCTTTTCTTTATTTCTTAATTGTTTGAATTTTTCTAATTTGTCAAGTTCTTCTCGATATTTCCTATTCAATTGCAACTTCTGTTGTTTTATCGTCTTGATCTCATTAGCCAATTCCTGGATTTTGCTTTGTTGATTTTGTACTAATCTCTGCATATTTTGTTGTTCTTTCTCTTTTTTCCTGAAATCCTTCAATAGGTTTTCCAATTGTGTGATTTTGCTCTTAAAATTCTGAACTGTAGCCTTATTTTTATCTTCACTTTCCTTATTACTTGTATGATTTAGCTGTAAAAGCGCTTTATCTCTTTGTCCTTCTATCTTCTTGACTTCCCCTATCAAAATATTCAATTCCCCTTCCAAATTCGAGATCTTCTGATGATATTGATTCTTCATCACATCCAAAAGATCCCTTTCTAGCTCCAAATTGTTTTCTGTGATATTCTTTAATAATTCCTCTTTTTCCTTCAAAGTCCCTGACATGCAATTCAATTCATTTTCAGCTGAATTTCTTATCAAAACCAGTTCTTTTTCCATTTCCATCCATTCTTCATCCTCTTCATTAATGGCTTCTTGGATTGATCGATCGATTTCCTGAGAGCTTTTCTCTTGATCCTTGGAATCTAGAATCATTTTTTGACTCTCCAATTTCTCGATATGTTTCTTATATAAAGATAATAATCGAATCTTCTCTAATAACAGATCTTGATCTTTCCTGGAACTTATTAATAAATGTTCATATTCTATTTGCAATTCCCGGGTAAATTCTTCCTTTTTCTGGATTTCTTGCTTCATTTTCTCTAGTTCGGACTTATAACTTTCCAGAATCGATTGTTTATTCTGTAAATCCTCGAATTCTATCCCTGAATTTAAACAATCGATCTTGCCTTCTCTATATTTCTCATTATATAATCTTAACAAATCCCTTTCTTTCGTTATTGTATATAAAGAAATCTCCAGCTCGTTTAAGGATTTCTGCTTGTTCATGGCTTCTGATTGTTGTTTTTTATTCAATTTTTCGATTTGTATGAGTCTGATCTTTAAATTCCTGAGGTCTTCTTGCTCTAGATCAACAGCGTTTTTCCCTATCATCGGAGAAATTGATAGTCTAGAACTCGGAGGGGTCTTTCTATCTTCCCATTTGATATCAGATTTCGATAAGATTTGTTTCAAGGAATTGTTTTCATTTTGTAATTCAAAAATCTGTTGTTTTAATTGCGAAATCAAAGCTGTTTGAGGGTCTCTATTGATATGTGGGGTGTTTTGGATATTTCTCGCCCTATTTGCATATTTTATCGTGTTTAAAGATTCTTCATAATTGCTTTCCGCAGGACTCACACATGCGATCATTCCAGTTAAACTGTTACCACCTAATGAATCTTGTAGAATACGAGTCAATTTAGATTCACGATAAGGAACATGGATAGTTTTCGAAGTGGTATCAGTCAAAGCTGAAATCACATTACCTAGAACCAGAAGTCCTCTATTAATGTTGATGCCTTCACGCATCACATTGCCACTAGCTCCAGTTTTCTTAATTCGTTCAGACCCCGCGAGATCCACGAAATGGAACTTTGCTGTCATGAAACCGGTGTTTGAAGTCTCTAAGGGATTTTTGTTAAATTGTGCTTAAAATTCAATTAAAAACTAAATATATTCTTAAAATTTTGACAATACTTGGTTGTCGGGTGGGAGTTTTTGGCTTATATAAATCATCGAGGTTATGTTGTTCTAGAGTTATCGTGAAAATCGCATGTGATCTTGATGAAACCTCATTCATAAGGGTGGAGGCAGTTGATCGATGAAGAGACCCCCTTTCCAAACAAGACATCATTTCATCATAAGTAAGCACTTTTTCCTCATTAATCCCATAAATACTTATCGACCCATCCTTTTCTTCTCTAATATTTATCGAACCATTGGGCTTTGAAAGCTTGGAACGGGCACTTGTAGTTATTGTCGAATCAAGCAAATCATAGATTTCCTCGTTATAAATCTCCAGATAAGAGACTTTGATGAGAAATTCGGTTTTGTTCTTTCTCAAATCAATTTCATTGCAGATTTCTCTGATAACTCTGGAAATTATGCCTGTATCCTCTGGTTTTATTGACATTCCGCTGCCCATTGTAAAGGTTTTCCCACTACCCGTTTGCCCATAGGCTAACACAGTAGCATTATACCCATTGAAATATCCAAGAACCAAATCTCTGACAAATGTTCGAAAGATTTCCTCTTGCGAGCTGTTTTCATCGTAGATCTTATCAAAAGCGAAGTTTTTATCTTTTCCGATAACAATCTATAGAAGAAATGGAAATTACTGTTAGTTTTTTAATGAAATAGAAGAGAAAGGGGATTTTTAGATGGGATTTAATAACTTGAGAGGTTTGTGGTATACATTCTATACATTTTAATGAACCTTCGATAAGTTCTTTGCTAACTAATGGCCGAATTCGAAGTGCAACTTTGACTTTGGAGGATGAAGAGATTGGTTCTTTGATGTCATTGTCGAAAATTTGGCTTTCTAAGTGAGAATTCATTTTTGTTTTGTAAAAGTTTTTTTCTATGTTGTGTTATTTTTTAAATTCGAAATTCAAATTTCGCCCCAAAAGCAATTTAAAACCAAATTAAAAAAAACTCACTCGATTATAATACCCAGCTGGTTTAGTGATATTCATCTATTTTTTTTTATTTTCATGAAAACATGTTTTTTTTGAAAATAAAAATAATATTTTGGAAAATAAAAAATTATGAACAATAATAAATTATTTAAGAAAATAAAAATTAAAAATTTATTTTAAAAATTAGAAAATAATATTTTTTTTTAAAAGTCTTTACATGTCTAAAAGATTTTGATTTTTAAACGAAAACAAAGAAATTCAGATTGTAAAATTAAAAATTAAAAAAAAAAACTCTTCAAAAAAACCCACATAATTTAATAAAACTTTTCATTTTACTTAAATTTAAATTCCAATGGCCTGTCTAACTGGTTTGACCGAAGAAGTCGTTGACATCTACCAAAAAATCAATCTTTCCAAATCGACAACGTCCGAAATGTTCTTGAAAAAAAAAGGTGAAATCCTTCCTTTAAAACGTGGTGGGGTGGTTGTGAAAACGATTCTTGGATGGATCCAATTTGGTATTCCTCCCGAAACTGTCAAAGACTCTTTGAATCTGGGCATTGAAGTGCCTTCCTATTATGTGGTTCCATCGGTTAGATTTGATAAAAAAACAGGCATCAATGTAGCAGAATTTGAATTTCCGGCCTATTTCAACTATTTCGTCAAAAAGAAAAAAATCAACCTAATTTGTTCCAAGGAAGCCTACGATGCAATTCGCATCATTTTCCAAGAAACTTTGTTGGGACCTCAGGAATATGAGGTTTTTAAAATTTAAATTATAATTTTCTTAATTTTTTCAAAACCAGAACCTGCAAGAAGAATTTTATCATACTTTCGATGAAAGCTCAATTCCTGACTTTAAGAAGGAATTGTCTTATTTCGCGAAAACCCCTTCAGGACAGGTTTTAACTGTGGAGCATTTGTTGGATTTCACGATTTTTGACAATTTAGGTTTCGCATATATAGCGGATGGTTTGGCGATAAAGAAATCTAATGATGATTTTTTGGTATTGGAAAATAATCAAGAAATCGCATCTATTCCAGATAAAGTGACTATAGGGACTGTTGATATGTTCAGTGGAAATGGAGATGTCCATGACTCGAAAACCGGGTTGTTTTCTAAACTTGATTACGAGTCTTTTTCCACAACAGGGAAGAATGTTTTCAATGAGGATATCAGCGATTTCAATTTCAATCCGCCGATTTTCGGAGTCACTGTCTTGGGAGCTTCACATGGATTTGATCCAAAAGGGTCTGTTTCAGGCTATATAATATGGATAAATGGAAGGTTCATTATTAAATCTTTCAATATAATAAGATAAATCTTACTTAATTTCAGAGGAGTTATGGTAGATCCACCGCCATTTTCTTCCATAGTGTTGAGGAAACTCGGAATTCCCAGCATCTTGATAGAATGGATCATCATAAGTCATTGTCATGCCGATCATGATGCGGGGACTTTTCAAAAGATTTTAGACGCAACTAGAGTAGAAATAATCACGACGAAAACCATTTTGGATTCATTTGTTCGGAAATACGCAGCGCTTTCCGGCATGTCTAATTCTATCATCCAAATGCTTTTCAAGTTCAGGCCTGTAATTATTGGTGCACCACTTTCACTCAATGGCGCGACTTTTCGATTCTTTTATTCTTTGCATTCAATTCCTTGCGTTGGGTTTGAGGTGTTCCTTCAAGACAAATCGATTTTTTTCTCCGGAGATACTTTTTTCGAGCCAAAAAAAATGCTTGAGATGCAGAAAGCTGGTTTTATTTCGCAGAAGAGATATGAGAGTCTCGCTAATATCAAATGGATCCATACTGTAATATTGCATGAGGCTGGAGTGCCTCCGATTCACACACCATTAACTGCCCTAGCTGTTTTGCCTCCTGAAGTAAAAAATCGAATGTATTTGGTTCATGTTGCAGCGAAGGATGTCAAAGCGGAATTCGGCTTGAAAGCTGCACAATGTGGGGTTGAAAACACCATTGTGATTGATGTCCAGAAACCAAAAGCCTTTGATTATTTGCAGAAAATCGATGTGTTAAGTTCGATTGAGGTTTTCGAAAATCTTTCCTTGAGGAACGTCAGGGATTTGTTGCAATCAGCAAATGATGAGAATTTTTCTGCTGGGCAGATTGTGATAAAAGAAGGCACGCTAAGTCATAAATTTTATATAATTTTGAAAGGAGTTGCGAGGATTTACTCTGAAAAAATCGACAATCGATTCGAAAGACTTTATTATCCAGGGGAATATTTTGGAGAGTCCTCTCTAAATTACGCCAATAAAAACAATAGGAGAATGGCCTCTGTGCAAGCAGTCACCGATTTGCATCTTTTGGCGATAGAAAGACATGATTTCTGGTTTGCTTTCGGAGATGGGAAAGGAGGAGGTGGACCGATCATCAATAAGCTATTAAATTTGCTTCAAGCTAGAAAATCCAAGGCATTGAGTGTCATCATAAAGTAACTTAAAAAATTATGATAATTTCTAAAAAATATAGGAATTCTGCACTTTCTGAACTCAATGCCTCGCAAAAAACACAATTGGAGATGATTTTGGAAGAACAAATAGTAAAAAAAGGAGATATATTATGGAAAAATGGAGATGATGCCAATTTCGCTATTATGGTAAGCAAGGGAAGATTTAAATTTATGGATTCGGGAGAAACGGAAATTGAATTTGAAACTGGAGCTTTTATTGGTGAAATTGAAGCTATGCTTAATACAACACCTTTAACCACATCATTGTCTGCAGTGACTGATGGAGTCATTTTCAAAATAGGGAAAACGAGTCTATTGGCGTTTTTGAATCGAAACCCTGGACTTTTTATTTTATTTGCACAGATAAAATATTTTGAATAGGAAAATAAAATTAATATTTCAAGTTTTTCAAAAAATTTTTAAAAATTAAGAATTTCATTAATTTATATCATTTGATTGTCTAATAATTTAATATAGAAAAAATAAAAATATAAAACCCTTTAAATTTTTTCTAAAGTTTTTTGGATAATGATAATTTTAAAAATTTTTGCAAACGTTTGAATTCTTTTCAAAAACTTAAAATTAAATAATAATTTTAAATTTTCTTATGAAAGTAAATGGAATTTTTCTTTTCTTAAGTGCAGTTTAAATAATTAACAATTCATGAATGTCATTCACATTATTTATAAATATAACCACGATTTATGGAAGTTAATATAAGGAAAATTCATTCCGATTTAATTCTTCTTATCTGCAAGAATTAGAGAAGAAGCTGAAATCAGTCTCCTTTTGAATTTTTTTCTTAATTCTTCTTCACTTTCTTGTGTACAAAGAGATGCAATCCTTCGAATGACATCTTTTTCCTTTCCCTCTCCTTTGCCCTTTGACAAAATCTTCAATAAACTGATAGATGATGACAACAAACCGCAAAATGACACGAAAATTTTATCCAAATTAAACCTAAAATAAAAAAATAGCTTAAAATTTCAACTAATCATAAAAAATACCTCGTTAATTTCAGGCTTTTGATCAAAATGATTCCTCTTAACAGTGATAAGAAAAGGTCTAAAGATTCAACTCTTTTCTTTTGTCTTTGTCTAAGGACGGCTCTGCAAATATCGTACGTCTTGTTCTCAGCAAAAATAATTTCTTCGGGACATTGTTCTAAGATTTTATCCATATTAGATTCCTTCTGCTTTCTTCGGATTAAAAAAAGGAGACATTTGAAGACGTTCAAACACACTTTTATCAAAGAGAAGGTGTTCTTTCTGTTTTTCCATACAAATTGGTTTTTCTCTGAAATTACATCACTTTGAATTTTATTAAATTTTAAAGATAAAATCAATAGGACTCTACCTTAAAATTCCGATATTAAGTCCCCAAAGAATATTGTCATGAATATAATAGAAGAAACTCATGACATGACTAAAGGTCATCAGCAATTTGATATACCAAACTTTCTTGTTTTCCAAGGTTTTGATGATTCTCTTGACTTCTTCGAAAAATCTGAGAAATCTAAAGACTTTTCGCGCCTGACTCATTGACGATTTGATTTTGACAGCAATTATGGCGCTAATGATCATATTGTTCCTAGAAATTTTCCCAAAAGTAAAATCGAAAAGGAAAATTAAGAAAATAATTCTTACAAAAACAGATTTCTAATTTCTGGAAGGTTGGAGTTTTTAACGCAAACAGCATAAAAATCAGCGAAGTACTGAAGGACCCCACAAAGTTTGTCTCTTCCTTTGGAGGATTTCAATAATTTGGAGATTGAATTTGAAAACTAAAGAAAAAATAAGGTTAAAAAAAATTGAATTTTTTTGGGGGGGGGGAGGAGGAGGCTTGGAATATATCTTATTACAGTGAGTAGAAACTCTTTTGAGTATTTAGCAGTGAATTTGCCTGCTGATTTGAATTCATTGCTGGTGATGACTGTTTGGAGATTGGTGAAGGAGGATGTGGAGAAAATTGTGCTCATTTGGAATTTCGTGAAAATATGGAGAGGGCAAATTCAAGATTGAATTTTTCGCTAAGAAGTTTGAATTATATACAATATGGTTTAAAATTTTATTTAATCTAAAACCTTTTAAAAAAATGGGAAAAATCTTATTATTGAAGAAAAACGCGATATTTATTTCCGATACATTTTAATGCGATTAACAGGTTTTAAAAGAATTTCATTTGGAATAGGAATGCATTTTATTTGTGCATTATTTGAAAATGAGTTCGACCTCTTCCTTCCCTTCATATGACTTTTCAAGAAATTGATGCATTCATCTACGATTTTATCGCCTCTGTTTTCATAATGTTCCAAGTCAATATATTTAAGAGTGGCTTCCTTTCCCCATAGTTTCTTTAATTCTTCAACATGATAGGGTGCAACAACCTTGTCTTTTAGAGATGTTATAAAAAATGCAGGAGTGTTCAAATTTTCTTGCATTTTGAATAAAGGAATCAGATTCATCATGTTTAAGTTGAACCTGGCCCTTTTCTTTATTTTTTTCTCAATGGAATCTATGATCGGGTTTAACATAAATTTGGGCAGTTTTATTGAGTTTTGTCCCAATTCAAGAGCCAGATTTCTCAAATTACAATAAGGACTATCCAAAATCAATCCAGATATTTTTGAATCCTTGTATTTTAAAATATAGTTCAGGGCTGTCACCGCTCCCATACTTCTTCCCCAAATAAAAATCTCCTCTGCTAAATTGGACTCTCGCAACATAGTCACTATGATCTGAAGGTCATCGGTTTCATTATAACCCAAAGTCACATAATCTCCTTCAGAACAACCACTTCCACTAAAATCAAAACAACATAAACCAAATCCATTGCTTAAAAGAGTTTTCGCATATGGCAAAGCTTCAACACGAGAGCCCGAATTGCAATGGCAATATATCACAAAAGGACGCCTTTGATAAGATTTTAAAGGACAAAACCAACTGGCTTGAAGAAGCAAACCATTACGGTTTCGAATGCTAAAATCTTTACGAATGAAAGACTGATTCGCTATTAGAAACTTATCAGGACCTAAATAAAGAAGTAGAGAGTTTACGAGAAGAAAAAAAAAAGAAGGAAAAATACCTAAATCCATGGCAGTGTAGACTTGACGGGAGGGTCTCAAGAATAATTTCCAGAGGTCATTGATATTTTGCATTAGCTGTTCTAACATTAACGGACAAAAATATTTAAAAAAATAAGAATTCAAATGAGAAGCATTAGTAAAAAATTGACAAAAAGGGGTTAGCGAAATTTATTTTCTTCGTTAAAGAAAAAATTTTTGATAAAAACCATTTGAAGTTAAAACTGAAGAATTGAAATATAAAAAAATTGTGTTATTATTTTTATTCTGATTTTTTTTAGTTTCTCTTGTAAAAGGTCGCTTCTTTTTCAGAAATTAGAAATTAAATCTCTGACCGATTTTAACATCCAAAAATAAATAACAAAAAACCGGGATTTCAAATAATTTAAATTTTAAAGAAATTCAGAAAAAAAAAAAAAATTTAAAATGGAGAACTCTACAATTTTTAAAGAAATTAGAAGCCTTTTAGGCATCAAATTAAAAGATGAGATTTTACTTGATTGGATTTCGGAACTTCAAAACTTGCCTAATTTCGATTCAACCAACACAAAGAAAATTTTAATGGCGATCATTGATTTCATTTCAAGAAAGGACGTCGATCTAGGAGCAATCTCAGAAAAGGAAGAATGTCCATTATCTTTAATTAATAGCAACTCTCACGTTTTAATATTTTCATATCATTTTTTGATGAAAATATTCAAAAGGTTTGGAAAATTGATAAAACAAGGGTTTTTCAAATTATAGAAGTTGAGAATATTGCAGAAAATTATGAATCCAGGCATCTAGATTCTGAAAAGAGAACGTTGAAGTTTAAATTTTCCGATGGCTTTTCTATTTTTCAGGGATTAGAAGAAAAAAAACTCAATCTTATGAAAATTATAAATCGGTGTAGATCTACAATCAATGGGAAAGTTCAGGTCTTTGATTTAAACAATTTACAGAAGAAAAAAATTTTGATGAAAGAAGGAACCATTTACAGAAAAAATATTTTTCTAATGAGGATGAACAATACAATTTTGCTGGAAGAATATAAAGATTTAGAAGGACAAATTTTTCAGCCTGAGGAGAACAATAATGACCAAGAAATTTATAATTTTCAAGAAAACAATAATAATCAAGAAAACAATAGTGAGCAAAAAAACGATGGTGATCAAGAAAACAACAATGGGCAAGAAAACAATAATGATCAAGAAAAGAATAATGACCAAGAAAACAATAGGATTGAGGAGGAAGCCGAGGACTGGATATTTTGATGGATTTTAAATAAATTTAGTTTGAGAAATAAGTCTTCAATATCCACTTAATTTTTTTTCATATTAGGTAATAAAAACAAAAAATTTATAAATAAAAATAGCTTAACAATCATTATTTTTGGATCATTTGTTTCAAAATATTATATATTATGTATGATTTATTTTTTTTTTGTGTCGTTTGTTTCAGCCTTTGCTCCAAAGTTGGTATTCATATTAAATTGAGCAACCGCCAATGCTTTGGTTATAAACCCAGAAACATTATTGAGATCCTCCGGAATGATGATACTATTCGAATTAGCTGCAATCTTCCCAAAACTATCAATATAATTTTTAGCCAATTCCAAGCTAGCTGCATTTTTTCCTTCATTTTGACTCAAAGCAATTGAAATAATATCCAAAGCTTTTGCTTTCCCTTCAGCCTCTAAAATAAGCCTTTGTTTTTCAGCTTCTGCCTTAATTTTCACTGCTTCAGCATAAGCAATCGCTTCATTTTCAATTTTGATTTTATTGCCCAGACTTTCATTAATTAATTTTTCCTTTAAACCCTCAGACTCTAAAATTTGGCCCTTTTTCAAAGCTTCTGAATGCAAAACATCCTCTCTTCTTCTTCTTTCTGCGGCAGCCTGCTTCGACATTGCATCTTTTATTTCCTGTGCGACCTCCACGTCCGTAATTTCATATCTGAGAACTGTGATTCCCCACGTTTGAACAGTGTCTTTGAGTGTCTGCAAAATATATTTGTTCAATTCTTCTCTATTATGGAAGATCTCATCTAAGGTGTTCTTTCCTACAATTGCTCTCATCGCCGATTGAGCATATTGAATCACTGCGTAAACAGGAGTTGAGACCCCATATGCGCATTTATAAGGATCAGTGAATTGAAAATAAACGACCCCTCCTAAATTCAGGGAAACGTTATCTTGGGTGATCGAATGCTGGGGATGAACAGTCACTGTTAATTCTCGAATATCAACGCAATATTTTAATTTATCAAAAAAAGGTATAGCAAAAAATAAGCCTGGACCTTGAACCCTATGAAATTTTCCTAATCTTTCAATGAGGACGTTTTCATTTTGAGAACAAACATTGAGAATTGTGTTTTTTCGAGAAGTGATGAAATTTTCATATTGCAACAAATACTCTAAATTGTCAGATGAACGACCTGATATTTTTGATGCACCAGGTGTCTGATTTGCGAAAGATTGACGTTGTAGAAATCTGGCAAGATAGATGAAAGTTTTGGCACTCATTTTTGTTTGGGTTAGCATTAAAATTTTGACGAATTAATTTTTATTTGGGGTATATTAAAAGATATCATTTTTGGTTAAATGAGAGACTTTAAAACTTTTTTTGTTTTCTTTTTAAAACAAATAAAATTCACAAATTTATGCACAAAAAACATATAATTTATATATAAAAATAGCTTAACATTATTATTTTTGGATTATTTGTTTCAAAATATTATATATTATGTATGATTTATTTTATTTTTTTGTCGTTTGTTT
>Ga0302140_10010006_pt1 | contig 11741 bp, 10 predicted proteins | sample I_Bog_E1_1_FD_202095 | JGI IMG/M metagenome (GOLD analysis project Ga0302140, IMG submission 202095) | Peat permafrost microbial communities from Stordalen Mire near Abisko, Sweden - I_Bog_E1_1 | ecosystem: Environmental > Terrestrial > Soil > Wetlands > Peat | place: Sweden: Abisko, Stordalen...
TTGCCCTGAATCAACTCCGAGAAGATCATCCCAGCGGCTCCGAAAGCGGCGGAAGGCCTTTTATCCGGGATTTCCATTTGGATCCCGGATAATGGCAGTCATTATCCTGTGCCACTGTTGCTCGCGTCAATGTGGAGCCGGGACTGGTGCAACAAAGCCGCAATCTCAGTTCCAGGCAGAGGCGGGAAACACTGCCAGCAGCCGGCAGCGGTGGTTTCCCACCGCGCTCCATGACACCGTCATTTCACTCTCCATGTATGCGCAGTCCCCCGCCTCCAGCACCTCCTGCATGCCGCCCGCATCCAACTGCAACTTCCCTTCAAGCACATAAATCATCCCGCTCGCATCGCGAAAGCCATTCATTGCGGCGGCGGCCCCGGCAGCCGGAAACTCCACCAGCTGCACCACCTGGCGTGCAATTTCTTTTTGCTCCCTGCGACCAGAACGGACTTGCCGATCGTCTTCCGGACTCAGCGGGTGGTTGGAACCGGCCGGGGTTGGATTCCCGGCGTCCTTCAGCAGGTTCGCAGGCCGGGAGGCGTCCGCGGCTGGGCTCAGCAGCGTAACCTTCATCGATTCGAGGCCCCGGCCTTTGCTCTGCAGGTGAGCCTTGCGGGTAATGGAGAGGGTGTGGCGCGCGGGCTCAGAGAAAAAATGGCTCATTCCCACACCGTATACGCGGCTGATGGTGGCCAGAGTCGGAAGCGTGGGGATCATCCGATCTGTCTCAAGCTTGGAAAGCAGTGCGGTGGAAAGCCCTGTTTCGGCCGCCAGCCGCGCGAGCGTCAGCCGCTTCTGCGTGCGAAGCGTGCGCAGCTTCAAACCGATGCAGTAGGATTCCAACGCCCACTGAGCGTATGTAATCGTCTTGGCCATTGAATGTCTCCTTTTTTCGAGAGCCTATACTCTTTTTTCGTGCTTATACTCTGGTGAGCTGAGGGCCTTGTGGGACGCCCCCATGCGGGGATTCGATTTGGAAACGTGAACCCATGAAACAAGTCTCCCAGCCAACACGGTTCCGACTCCGGACAAATCTCTGAAGTTTTTCCACTTGGCTCCGCCGCTCGATCAGTTTCCCGAGATGAACAAGTGATTGAGGTCTCTGGCACTGTGCAGGAGCGTCCACTGACCGCTAAATCCATCAGAATGAGCGCCGTCGATTCGTTGACCGCAGGTTCGTGTTTTGCCGTTCGGGGTTCTGTTACCAAGTTTTCGATGAGAATTGCAGTTAACTATTCATTATTGAGCCAGATACGACAGGATAATCTAGTTACTATATAATTAACAGGTAACCTGTTTTGGATTACTGGAAGCGGGAAAATCTGCTTGAAAACCGCTTCCATTCGCCTTTGGAGTGTGCATAATCGGGATTAGATAAGGCGACCGGACGGTTAGAGAACCGGCGCCAGGCAAGTATGATCACGACTTTTTCCCTGGATTTTCCCGAAGCAGGTTTCCCAGATGCTGGCGGCGGTGGTTGCGGTTTGCCTTACGCGAATGGCGACCAGCCGGCGAGCAGATATACCAAAAACCGAGGAATTGCGTTGGAGAGTAAGAAGGAAGCAGAAGCCCAACCGTCGGGATCCCGCGTGTCGCGGGAAGCCGGAGCACGCGAGAAGTTATTTGAGGTTTCGGGACAGGGAGCTCCCAGCCCCGGCAAAGGGGAGGATGGGCCTGCATTCTCCTTTGGAACGTTCCGCATGGAAGCCGACGGGACGCTGTTGCGCGGAGAGGCGGTGGTTCACCTGCCGCCCAGGGAGTTGGCCGCGCTTCGATTTCTTGCGGCCCGTGCCGGGCAGATTGTTACACCCGGAGAACTGCGAGAGGCGCTGTGGGGAGATGTGCATGTAACCGCAGACAGCGTTCCCCGGTGCGTCTCTTCGCTGCGCGCGCGTCTGGATCCCGATGAATGCATACAAACGGTCTACAAGCGCGGATACCGCTTCTCAGCGGAATTGAGGCGGCAAGAGCCTGCGCTCGCAGATGGCCTGCCCAGGCTGGCCGTTCTGCCGTTTGAAAACGGTTTCAATATCCCAGAGCATCTGGGCCCGGCCATCGCCGAGGAGACCATTACGCGGCTGACGGCTCGACGGCGTCCTGTGGCCAAGATGCTGGCCCGCGATTCAGTGTTTACGCTGTACCGGCGAGGCCTGACGGCCCAGCAGATTGGCGAGACCCTGAAAGCAGACTATGTTCTGGCCGGCATCCTGTGCGCTTTGCCCGCTCATTACCGGCTTCGCGCGGAGATGATCCGTGTGGAAGACGGCACGCAGATTTGGGTTGAAGATCTGCTGGTGCCGAAGGATCGCGCCGCCGGCCTGGAGTCGGAGTTGGCGTCGCGCCTTTTATATCGCATGACCGCCGTGAAATGGCCGCTTCCCAACCCGCTGACAGTCCCGGCGCCTGACCCGCACTTCGTTTCCGGCGGCTCCCTCGTCCAGCGACGATCGCCAGTGGGCGGGGCTAAGGATCAAATCTTTGCGGCGGAGGCTGACGATGGAGCGCCTGTTGGGGCGTCAGCTTACCCTGAAGCCTACAACATGTTTCAACGCGCCCACTACGAATGGCAGACTCTGCAGCGGCATCGCATGCAGGATGGGCTGCAGAGCCTGCTGAGAGCTACCGAACTCGATCCATCGCTGATCGCCGCCAAGGTGGACCTGGTTCGCCTGTGCGTGACCCAGACAGCCTATGGAATTATGTCCCCGGCCGCCGCGGCCGATATCGTGCGCCGCACCGCGGAGTCGATTCAGGACATCCCCGTTCAAGCCCCGGCCATTTTGCCCTCACTTGGTACTGTCAGCTTCAACACGGATCATAATCTGGCTTCGGCGCTTTGGGCGTTCTCGGCATCTGCCCATCTGCCGCACGATCCGTGGACCACACGCGCCCGGGTGATGTTCGCGCTTGGCCGGCATCGCATTGAAGAGGCCATCGGACTATTGCGGGACGCTCTGCTTGAGGACCCTTTGGCCCCGTGGCTGCACGCACGGCTGGCCTGGGCGTTGCATCTGAACGGACAGGCTGCGGAGAGCATGGAGCAGATGGATCGCAGCCTGAAACAGTTTCCGGGGCATGTGGGGATTGCCATGTATGGGGCTATGATTCTGCCATTCAATGGGGATGCGGCGCGCGGCATGCAACTGGCGGAGGACTTGGCGGTGAGCCAGCCGTACTTCGATATTGTTGAATCGCTGCACGCATACGCAATGGCCTGCGCGGGACAACGGAGCGAAGCCCTTGCGGTGCTGGAAAGGCTGCAATGGCTGAGCCGGGAACGCTTTGTGCTGAACTCCTTTTTGCCGGCTGTTTATGTTGCTTTGGGCGATCATGAGTCCGCGCTGTCAGAGCTGCGCGCCGCTGAGCAGAACCGATGTCCATGGTTCTTCCAGATGCTTGCCGATCCGCGGCTGAAGCCGCTCGACGAACGGCGCGAGTTCGCCCAGATGAAGGAGATCCTGACTCGCATGGAAGCCGCCGCCCAGGGCGGTCTGATGCTGGAGCACTGAGGGCCGGTGCGGCTAAGGCTTGCTTCAGCTTGAAACATTGATCAATGGGAGCGTGACTGCGGGATTCAGGGGCGCTGGGCTATGGCTACGCGGGGGATTTGCTGTAGGTCGGGAACGAACTCGATGCTTTGGAAGCCGGAGGCGGCGAGGAGATTGGCGATGGCCGGGGATTGGTTGTAACCGATTTCGAGGACGAGGAAGCCGCCGGGGACGAGACAGGGGAAGGCTTGCGGGATTAGGCGGCGGCAGATGTCGAGGCCGTCGGAGCCGGCGAAGAGAGCGAGGGCGGGTTCGTGGTCGCGGACTTCTACGGCCAGGGTGGGGCGGTCGGGCTCTGGGACGTAAGGCGGGTTGGAGACTACGATTTCGAATTGCTCGTTGGCTACGGGGGTTAGTAGGTCGCCCTGGAGGAAGCGGATTGCGGCTTTGTTGCGGGCTGCGTTTTTGCGGGCGATTGCGAGGGCTGGGGCGGAGAGGTCGATGGCGGTGATCGGTGTTGAAGAGCTTCCCTCAGGGGCTAAAGCCCGACTTGATTCTGGAGCTTTTGCGGCACGACTAAAGTCGTGCCCTGATACAGTGCCTTTGTCAGTTGCAGCTTGAGTTGGTTCTTCTGGAGGACATCCCGCAGGGGCTAAAGCCCCGGTTGATACCGGAGATTGTGTGGCACGACTGAAGTCGTGCCCTTTCAAAGCATGGGCGAGGGCGATTGCGATTGCGCCTGAGCCAGTGCCTACATCGACTATGCGTGGAGATTGAAGGCTTGCGGCTAACTCGATGACTTTCTCGACTAAGTGCTCGGTTTCTGGGCGGGGGATTAAAACGTCTGGAGTTACCAGGAACGGAAGGCCGTAGAACTCGGTTTCTCCTGTGATGTATTGGATGGGTTCGCCGGAGACACGGCGTTGAATCAGAGCTCGGAATTCGTCACCGTGGCTCCCCGGATTATTCCAATTGGCAACCAGCCAAGCGGTGTTTCTCTCAGTACCATGCCTTTTGAACAAAAGCAGAAGCAAGGACTCCGCATCGCGTCGCGCTCGTTCAGGGTGCGGTCCCGCGGCGAGCGCATTTTCGCCCTCGCTCACTAATGCTCGAATGTTCTGGCTACTTGCCGTAGTAAGCTTCATCCGCCATCGCCTTACGCTGCCTGGCTGCTGTCGGCCTTTAGCTGCTCGGCCTGGTAGTGGGCTATCAGCGCGTCGACTATGGGTTGGAGGCGACCTTCCATGACTAAGTCGAGTTGGTGCAGAGTTAGTCCGATGCGGTGATCGGTAAGGCGGTTTTGCGGGAAGTTGTAGGTGCGGATTTTCTCGCTGCGGTCGCCGGTGCCGACCATTTGCTTGCGCTCTTTGGCTAACTCGGCATTCTGGCGTTCCATTTCCATTTCATAGAGTCGGGAACGGAGGACGCGCAGGCCTTTTTCGCGGTTCTTGATCTGCGATTTTTCGTCCTGGCAGCTAACTACAGTGTTAGTGGGAATGTGGGTGATGCGGACGGCGGAGTAAGTGGTGTTGACGGACTGGCCGCCCGGACCGGAGGAGCAGAAAGTGTCGATGCGAATGTCCTTGGCTTCGATTTTTACGTCGACTTCCTCGGCCTCAGGGAGGACGGCGACGGTGACGGCCGAGGTGTGGACGCGGCCCTGGGTTTCAGTGGCCGGAACGCGCTGGACGCGGTGAACGCCGCTCTCCCACTTCATCTGCGAATAGACGCGGTCGCCCTCGATGATGGCGATAACTTCCTTGAAGCCGCCGACGCCGGATTCGGATACGGAGAGCAGCTCGATTTTCCACTTGTGTTGCTCGGCGAAGCGCTGGTACATGCGGAAGATTTCGGCGGCGAAGAGGGAGGCTTCGTCGCCACCAGTGCCGGCGCGGATTTCGAGGATGACGTTCTTTTCGTCGTTGGGGTCTTTGGGCAGGAGCAGGAGCCTGATTTCTTCAAGCAGGACCGGCTCGCGGGGGGCGAGGGCGGCGATTTCTTCTTCGGCCATGGCGCGGATTTCGGGATCGGATTCGGTGAGCATTGCGCGAGCTTCGGCAAGGCCCTGGCGAACCTGCTTGAGGTCGCGGAACTTCATGACGGGGGCTTCGAGTTCGCGGAGGGCGCGGCCGGCTTTTTGATATTTTTCGTGGTCGGTGATGACTTCGGGCAGGCCGAGCTGGGTGCTTAGCTCGTCGTAACGCTGCTCCATTTGTTCCAGGCGATCGATCATGTTTAGTCCCTCCGCGATTCCAGACGGCAATTAGTGAAAAAGTGAATTAGTGAAAGAGTGAAATGGGCGAGGAACGGGTGTGGGCGGCGGGCGCCGCTAGAGGAGGGCCGGGATGGGGTGGTGAAGGGCCATGGTGCTGCTCTTATTCTAACTCGAAATTGGATGCGGGAGCGGGGATTGGAGATTCGTGGAATCCCAGGTCTCAACAGCGAGACCTGGGGCACCCGGTGTTTACGCGCTAAGCCTGTAAATCTGTTGCCGGAGAGTGCGCCGCATCGGGACGCCGTCCGGCAATAGCTCGTTTTCGAGCGGCTCTGAACCCTCAGCAACTCTCCGAAGATAGGTCTCAATTGTCTGCTCGATCGTCAGTCCAACGGCTTGAGCCTTCTCCGTCACACTGCTAACAATTTCATCCTCGATGCTGATTTGGATTTCCATGTCTTGAGTATGCGAGACCACTGTCGCGGAGTCAATTTGCTTCTCATGATTGCCGCTCAAAAACACTCGATTTGGTCGCAGGGGTTCATTAGCGGGACCTGGAGACTGGAGTCGTGCTCGGGGTCGGAGTAGATGGTGATGGTGGCGGGTTGGTAGTCGGGGCGTTTGGCGGTCATGATGTTGGGGACGAAGGTCTGAGGGTTGCGGTCGTAGAGGGGGAACCAGGTGCTCTGTATCTGGACCATGACGATGTGGCCGGCCTTGAAGACGTGGTCCACATCGTGGAGCGAGTACTTGAACTCGTGGATGGAGCCGGAGCGCAGGGGCCTGGGGTTGGAGAAGGACTCAATGTATCGGCCGCGGAAGATCTCTGCGTTGGTGATGAGCTGGTAGCCGCGCATTTTGGGGTTGGGATCGGTGGCGGGGTACTCGTCGATGAGCTTGACCACAATGTCGGCATCGTTGCTGATAGCGTCGGCCGTGGCGACCGAGGCGTAGATGTCGGCTATGACTTCGCCGGTGAGGACTAGGTCCTTCTTGAGGACGGGGAGACGCCAGACGGCTACATCTTTGCGATCGGTGACGAAGCGCTGATCTTCAGTGAGCCAGTTGAACCACTGCGAGCCATCGCTGTAAGTGGCTTGAATGGGACGATGACGGTAGGGGATGGGGTCGGCCGGGTCGCTGACGTATTTTGCAGTCGAGTGCGATGTGGAGTCAGCCCAACTGAGCAGGCCCTGGCCCTGAAGATGAAGGCTGGTGGGCGCAGATTCGGGAGGCGGGAAGTGGGAGTAACGCTTCCAGGTATTGGAGCCAGTTTGGAAGCTGGCCGTGTCTTCAAGATCGAAACCGGGCTCGTCTTTTAGATAGTGGGCGAAGAATTTGGCCTCGATCTGGGAGCGGAATTCTTTGCCAATGGGCTGGGTGTAGTCGATGTTGCCCAGGTGGCGCGTGGTTGCGGCCCACGAGCCGTGACGCCAGGGGCCGAGCACGAGGAAGTTCTGGTGATTGGTGTCGTGCGGTTCCAGCGCGGAGTACTCAAGCTGGGGACCGAACATATCTTCCTGATCGTAGTAGCCGCCGACGGTGAGCGTGGGTACGGCAACGGTTGAGAGCGAGTGCGCGACGCCGCGTGAAGACCAGACGCTGTCGTAGGCGGGGTGGTCGAGGAAGAGACGCCAGGTGGGCAGGACTTTGGAGTGGGATTTCTTGACGTCCTGGGCAAAGGAACCGCGTTCGAGGAAATAGTCGAAGCCGTCGCGGGGATTGCCGTCCTTGCCTTTGCCGTAGCTGACTTCAGTGTCTTCCTTGCTGGATTCGAGGCCCATTACGTAGTCGTAGCCATAGGTTTGGCGGAAGGCGCCGTTATGGAAGAAGTCGTCGCCGAGCCAGACGTCGATCATGGGAGCTTGCGGTGAGATGGCCCTGATGGCGGGGTGGGGGTCGATGCCGGCCATCATGGCCAGGAAGCCGGGATAGCTGGTGCCGGTGACGCCGACACGGCCGTTGTTGTTGGGGACGTTTTGAAGCAGCCAGGCTACGGTGTCGTAGGTGTCGGTTGATTCGTCGATGGCTTGATGGTCGGTGTGGTCAGCTAGAGGGCGCATCATGATGAATTCGCCCTCGCTTTTGTAGCGGCCGCGGATGTCGCCGCAGACGTAGATGTAGCCTTCGCGGGCGAGTTCCGGACGGCCGCCTGAGAACGACGCGCGGCTTGCTCCGTCGCAACCGTAGGGGGTGCGCTGGATGAGGAATGGGAGCGGGGTGGAGATGTCGGCTGGCTTGAGAATGACGGCGTGGAGCTTGACGCCATCGCGCATTGGGATCATAAATTCTGTGCGCTGATAGTCGTGAAAGAGGTGATGGACGGGTGGGCCGATGCGGGCGTAAGGGGTGTTGGGATCGTCGGACCGGGTTAGGCTGGCGGCTTTGCCGGAGGCGTCGATGGTGAACCGGATGGTCAAGTCTTTTTCGTCGGGAGAAGTGAACTCGGTGGCGGAGATGGGCTTGAGCTCGGTGGGAACACGGCGTTCGGACTCTAAAAAGAGCTTGGCATTCTGGACGTAGAAGCTGTTGGGGGTGTCGGGCTCGATGGGGTTGGTGTATTCGCCGGATAGGGCCTCGAGCGTCGGCGCCGGGGATTGTGCGCGGGCAACAGAAGCGAGAAGCAGAAATGCAAATAGAATACAAAAGGCGGTTCTATGCGAATTCAACGGGGGAGCCTCCCAAAGGAATGCGTTGACTCCCCAATGATATTTGAATCATTTGGCGTGCTCTTTATCGGAGCAATCTTTTGTGACGGAAGCTTCTTTCGCGGGTCAAGGTTTTTTCGCATGAGCTTTGACATGGCCCGTCCGGCCAAAGTGGTAGACAAGGCTCACCTCAGGCGCGCTGGTTACGGTGAAAAGCCTGGTCATTGGAAATTGATTTGTTGGGGTTATTCCCGGCGTAATGTCGGTCAGGTTGAAGTCGGGACTCTTGTACAGCAGGCCGCGATATTCGGCGCGGAAATCGAGCTTTGGAGTTAGTTTGAAGTTAGCGCCCGCACCAAAGACCAGTGCCGGGCGAGTCTGCTGGCGCGCGCCAGTGTCGGCGCTGAGCGGCGTAAAGAAAAGTCCGCCGCCGCCTACCTCAGTAAAAGTGGAAAAGCGCCTGGTTCGCGGCCCCTCAATTACTGAAGATACTGTAAGGTCGTACATTTTAGTGCGGACATTTCCCCGGATAAAACTGGACGAAGAAGGAAAGGTCGTCGTCGAAGTGGTGAGATACTCTTGTGCATTTGAATAGTGGTCGGTAAAGCGTGTGTATCCAAAATGGATGTTATAGCCGAGCCACGGGGTGAACGATTGGTGAAAGCTCCCGAAGACTCCCGCGGAAGGTGCCGCGCTCTGGGTCACTTGCGTGAATCCAGTACCGGGGGATGAGTACGGAGTGGTGAATGTTGGCATGCGCGCTGCCGTCAAGTCTCCTTCGACGCCAATAGAAACGTCTATGCCGGGGGTGAATTTGCTGGGCTTCGGAGGCGGATCCGTGGCCTGTGCCGCTGCTGTTTGATTCACTGAAATGAAAGCAAGAAAAAGTGCAAAAGCTGGAATTGCCAAAGGACACGAGTCTGTCCTTAACCTCATATAACTCATAGGTCATGCCTCCTGAAGTATTTGCTTAGGTAGACGGAGGTAACCTATGTTGGTGAGCTACTTAGTCAATCGTTTGATTATCTTATTCTTCAGGATGACCTTTCTAACTTTTCATCGTCTGTATAAGTTTATCTTGCGCCTGGATGTTATATTTTTCCCGTCATTTCTCCGCTCAGAGAATGACGGCGCTCCATTCGCGGAACCGCACGCTATGGAAGCTTGAAGGAGAGATTTAATGCGCGTGGCCGTGGTGATGGTGCGAGTGGGAGTCGGCTGAGGCGCCGGCCATTTCTTCAATGGGGACTACGCAGCCGTGGGTTTCAGGGCAGCCTACGTGCTCGAACTGGATGGTGGTGTGGCATATGTCGTAGTGGTCCTTGAGCAGGTGGTTGAGGTTGAGCAGGATGCAGGCGCTCTCGGAGGGGGGAATGTCGGCGATGGTGACGTGGCAGGCGAGGGCGCGGGACTGGGAGCCGAGGTTCCATACATGGAGATCGTGGACATCAAGGACGCCTTCGACGGCTTCCATTCCGGCGCGGATTACTGGGAGCGAAACGCCGCGTGGAGTGCCTTCAAGAAGGATGTTGAGAGACTCGCGAACGATGCCGATGCTGGACCAGAGGATGAGCGCGGCGATGAGCAGCGAGAGGACGGGGTCGATCCAGTATTGGCCGGTGAAAAGGATGGCTGCGCCTCCGGCGATAACGGCGGCGGTGGAGAGGGTGTCGCCGGCCATGTGCAGGAAGGCGGAGCGCATGTTGACGTCGCGGGCCACGCCCCAAAGCAGAGCGGCGATGACGCCGTTCATCAGGACTCCGGCGGCCGCCACGATCATCATGAGGCGCGGTTGGACGACGACGGGGACCGCGAGACGGTGGAAGGCTTCGATCGCGATCCAGATGGAGATGACGATGAGTGTGGATGCGTTGATGAAGGCGGCAAGCACGCCGGCGCGCTGATAGCCGAAGGTCTTGGAATGGCTGGCGGGGCGGGATTGGAAATACACTGCGGCGAAGCTCAGGCCAAGGGCGAGGAAGTCGGAGACATTGTGGCCGGCTTCGGAGAGCAGGGCCAGGGAGTGGGCGCGGAGGCCGGCGATGAATGTGACGACGACATAGGCGAGCGTGGCCAGCAGCGAGAAGCGTAGGACGGATTGTGTTCTTTTGGCGCTGGTTGGGGAAGTCGGCGCGTGGACATGCATGGGAGTAGTATACCGGGGGTGGGTATGGGGTGCAAAGTGCGGGCTCCGGTTGGTGATGGTAGTGTTGCCAATCTGAATATGGAGGGCGACCTGCTTCTATCACTCCGCCTTGAAGGGATGCTCGTCTAGCCACGCTTGTGCGCGCTTCTGTGCACTCTTGATGTCATTTTTCTTCATGACGTTGGTAAGCGCCTCGAGCGTGCTCTCCGCATGTTCTTTCAAACCGCTATCCGTTGTGCGGGCGTTAGCCAGAACTATCCAGAAATATCCTTCACTCATGTCCCGGTTTACACCCGCTCCATTGAGATAGCAGACACCGAGATTGAACTGCGCTTTTGTCTCACCCTGTTCAGCCGCTTTGAGCATCCATGTTGTGGCCTGAATGAGATCCCTCGGCACACCGTTGCCGTGGAGATAGAGGAATCCCAACCCGTACTGTGAATTTGCGATTCCTTGATCTGCAGATTTACGAAAATAATTCGCAGCTTGTGCGTAATCCTGCTGAACCCCCACTCCGTCTTGATACATTACGCCAAGCTCACCCTGGGCTATCGCATCGCCCTGGTTGGCGGCTTTGCGGAACAAGTCTAAGGCTCTTGCCGTGTCCTTAGGTACAAACTCACCATTCAAATAACAGAGCCCGAGGTTAAACTGTGCCCTTGCGCTGCCCTGCTCTGCGGCTTTGCTGTACCACGTGAAAGCCTGCGCATAATCCTGCATATTGTCAAAAACGACGCCGAGTTCAACCTGCGCAGCGATGTTGCCCTGGTCGGCCGCTTTGCGCAGCCAGAGCACTGCCTGGGCGTTGTCCTGCGGGACACCGAGTGCATGCTCGTACTGTTTGCCCAGACCACACTGCGCGTCTGCATCTCCGACAGCAGCCCTCTCTTGCAGGGCCTTCAGCGCGTTCTTGTCGTGCGCCATCTGACATTGCTCTGCATCGATGCAATGTGTGAATGAAATGAAGTTAATTGCAATTATTGCGGGCAAGAATACACGCGGCGCAGCAAGCCTGGCAGACATCGCCATCTCCGATCGGAATCGCACACAGTATAACGTCTTCCCAGCCTGCCTGAACTCTTGTACCAGCCACCCTTTAGTTCAGATAGTTACCGCCCGTTTGCGGGGAAGGTAATTCACGTGTGGTCGCCAATCCTGAATTTGCACCATAGCGATCGCGATCCCACCCATCGCAAAAAGACGCGATGGATGGGGCACAGTCTGTTCACGCTTCGCACTGTCCG
>Ga0302140_10010009_pt1 | contig 11740 bp, 12 predicted proteins | sample I_Bog_E1_1_FD_202095 | JGI IMG/M metagenome (GOLD analysis project Ga0302140, IMG submission 202095) | Peat permafrost microbial communities from Stordalen Mire near Abisko, Sweden - I_Bog_E1_1 | ecosystem: Environmental > Terrestrial > Soil > Wetlands > Peat | place: Sweden: Abisko, Stordalen...
CAGTCGGGCCTCCGGCGCGGCGCTTGGTCCCACCACCACGTGGGTGCCTCCCTCCGGCCGGCTCATTGTTGATTATAGCGGGGCGGATTTGATCCGCCATTTCTTAGTTGATTCGAAAGTGGTATCTTTGTCTACCGTTCTGACAAAGCGAGTCACCGAGGATGGGAAAAAGCCAGAGTCGACTGGATCAAGAAGCATGTATCCACCAAGAAGCATGAAATGGCGCTGTATGAGCGGATGTCCTGTGGATCACGGTACCCGCTGATCCTCGAAATGCGCATGTTGGAGATCATCATTGCGACCGTCCCTGGCGGCAGTTCCTTCGATCAGCAGATGGGCCGGTGGTTGTTGACGCATGTGGGAACAGCGTCTACACGCGTGCACATAATCGGAAGTGACCTGCTTGGTCCTGAAAATGTCGCATTCCATCGAAATGTCCTGGTGAGAAAGGAAATGTGCATGCAGCGAGGTTTACGTTTCCCCTGAAACAGAAGCCCCGACCTGCTCATCATCAGCGACCCTGCCCCTGGTGACTGTGCCGGGACTTCCCGGTGTCCGATACCTGACCATCACCTCCCGCCGGTTCGCCATGAGGCATCTGGGCACGCCTTGCGTTGGAGTCGCCTGCTCCCTAAGGTCCTATCCAACCAGGGAAGCGCCGATGGCAGAGCACGCATGGACTGCAGCAGCGTTGGATGCCGCGCGACGTTGCGGTGATGCCGAGGTCGATGCCATGGCGCAGCGCATCCTTTCCGATTCGCACAGCGATGACGCACCGGGACGGCTGGGCTACCTCCGCCTGTTGGATCTCGCTGACCGGTTGCTTGAGGCCCCTGAGTTGTATATGGCCAGGGATTCCCAGGTGCGCCGTGACCTCGATGCCTTGCCTGACGAATGTCGTACTTACTTCGATCCGCAGCCCGTACCCGAGTGGGTCGATGCCGAACTCCTCGCCATCGCCAGCCGGGTGTGGGACGAGAACATGCTGGTCATCATCTGGGTCCTGTATGCAGCCAGCCTGCCGTCCTGCTACCTCATCGCCAAGGGCATTCCTGCCCTCTATGATAGCGGTAAGCTGGCCGAGAAGCGCTTCATCTATCAGCGCATCTATGAAACCGGACTCATGCTCGAGGCGGTCATGGAGCCAGGTGGGATCAGCATCGTCAATGATGTCCGAGCTGACGCCAAACCCAGCGCACAGCGCTTCATGTGGGGTCGCGGCGTCATCGCTGCACGCAAAGTCCGCATGTTGCACGCCTCGATGCGCTACCTGCTCACGCATCCTCGGCCACCATCCGCGGGGACGAGTCCCGCCCGGCGTCTGACCGGGTTAGCGCCGTATGATGTGTCGACCTTGGGCGAGCCGGTGAACCAGGAAGACCTTGCCTATACCCTGCTGACCTTCGGCTTTACCATCCCGCGGGGACTTGCGACCTGGGGCTGCCGCCTGAGTGGACGCGAGAATGAGGCCTTCCTCCATACCTGGCGCGTCGTCGCCCATCTGATGGGCGTCTCGGCCGACTTGGTGCCGACGACTTGGCAGGATGCCACCGAGCTGTTTGGCATCATCCAGGGACGGCAGAAGGCCGGCAGCGCCATGGGTCGCGAGCTGACCGGGACACTGACTGAGTTCCTCGCGGATTACCTGCCGCAGTTCCTGGGCCCGACTCTTCCATCCATGCTGATCACGTCCCAACTCGGACCTGCCGATGCGGCGCTGATCCTGCCGACCGGCCATGCGACGCCAGGTCCTCTCCTGCGCGCCATCTTCTTCTGCAGTCTGCGTGTGATCAGGACGTATTTCTGGCTCACGAATGGTCTCATCCGCTTCCTACCAGCAGTGGGGAATGAACTGGGCAGCACCTTCCGCCAGGCCGGCGATGCTCTGGTCGACAGTTGGAGGGACGATTACCAACGCCTGCCGTTCTACATCCCAGCAACTGCCAATGCCCCCTGGACCGACCAACGCGGCGTGGATCCGCTCATTCGCACGCAGCTCCACGCCTGGCGGGTGCGGCTGTTCTATACCGTGGTCTGCGGCATCGTCTGCCTGGTCGCCGCTACCCTGATGGGTGCCTGCTTCGCCGTGCTCGTGCCGCTGCGCGCAATCGGGTGGATACCCTCTCTCGACCACGTGGGCTGGAGCCATCTCGTGCTCATCGGGGCGGGCATTGCGGCCGTCTACCTCGGTGGCCTCGTGATCCTGCAGCGGCTCGTTGCAACGCTGGTGCGCACGCGCCCGGGGCCACCGCCACCGACACCCTCAGCATCCATTTCTCGTGTGGCCGAACGGCGGTATCATCTGCGTCGCTGACCAGCGCCGGTTCGCCAGCATCCTGCGCTACTTCCGCATCATCAGCAAATGCGATGCGGCGGCTGCAGGTCAACCAGGCATGGTACGGGCGAGTGCGCACGGGCCGATGCCCAAGCTCCATCGTGCATACGACAATAAGGAACTGCACGGGACCCCGATTTCCCCGCTACGGCCACCGCGACCGGACAGCTGGTGATTAACTTCGCCGCAGTGGTTGATAACCCCAAGCTCAGCGGCCTGGAGATCATCCATGCTGCTCCCTAACTGATGTCCACCTTCAGTGTGGGAAAAGTCCAAGCTGGCAGCCTCCCACTTCACTTGGTGAGTGAAGATGGGGCCTTCACACTAGGCGTCTACCGAAATTTACGAGCACCAGATTCCCAGGTGATCGCTTAGCTCATTGCGACTACATTGCTCGGTCCCCCTGGCTAATACACACGCTAATTTACATTATCGTGTGTTTAATATGGAGAAAGAGGACCCCTACCGGACTCCCTGCCTTGCGCAAGTACTGCTTGCCACGTTAGCTCGATACCATATGATAATTGCATATGGAAGCGCCATGACTACCAGAACTATGCCTACCTCATTCTCGATACCTGACGACGTGCGTCGACGTGCCGGTTCGCGCGCTGCGAACGACGGCCTATCGCTGGCTTCTGCAGTTCGTCTTCTCCTCGCCGGTTACGCCTCTGGTCGCATCGCCATCGCCGCGGTAGGTGCGGATACCATTACGGTGGAGAAGGTCGAGGTGATCCCAATGGGAGCATCTACCAGGAAGCTTGCCGCTCGGGCCTTCGCAGCGGTGAAGAAGCATGGCCACAGGTAGGCTCTTCCTCACACGACATGCTGCCAAACGGGAAATCAAGGACGAGGCGGCACGTGCCGAGGTGATATCCGCCTGGCGGAAAGGAATATTCGACCCCCTCCCGGCTAAGGGCGTGCCTGGGTGTCGCCTCCTCAAGGCTTATGTGACGACGCCGCGCGGGCCCCGGCGGACACTGTATCTACTCCAGGACGTGACAGGCGACGCGATTTTCCTGATGCATCGCCCTAAAGGCGACCCGGTCGGCGATAATATGGCCTATGTCAACGTGGCATTCCGTAAAGCGGTGGGCAAGTCGATTATAATGGCAACCAATGACATTGAAGCGGGTGATTTCGAGATCGTTGTCCACGAGGATGGCCGGTGAATGGTGAACCCGCCAGATTGTAAGTTTTGACCAGGCGTGCCATGGGATGATGCGATCATCGCCCTGAATTGCCGTTGTCTATACACACGATAATATGAATTAGCGTGTGTATAAATTATGTGGTGGGCCAACGCCACCCGCTCTCAACTCGCGTTAACCACCCTTATCGATAGTCAGGAATTGCGCGATTATAGAGGGCCGAGAGTGCATTGAGCTGGTATTATTAGCCGGTCTTCTCGGGCGCTGGCTTCAGCAGTACGGCGCCGGCGGCGCCGAGAGCGCGATCAAATGTGAGCGTTGCCGCCTGAAGCGACCGGTGACGGTGCAGGATGAGGCGATCGACTAATCCTGCGCCGGGCGCAGCATCTAGTGCTTCAACGGCCTCGGGTGGATCGCCGTGCACGATTCCGGATGTGGTCATCTTCTGGAGGAGTTGCCGCGCCTGATCCTTGTCGAGCTTATAGTGATGCACGAGGGCATAATACGATTCGGCGAGGACCAGGTCTGTCACAACGACCATATCGCTCTCAGCATGCGCTTGCTCGAGTCGCTGCCGTGCGATCAGTGCCAAGTCGGCCGGCTGGCCGATCAACAAGCGCAGGACCACCGACGTGTCGAGTCCCAAGTTCACGTACGTTCCTGAGCAATGCCGCGGCCAATTGACGCGCGGATCGATTCCATGTCGTGGGGAATGCCCTCGGGTACTTGAGCACTGCCGATCCACGACCAGTCGACGCGATGGGGTCTCAAGACCCAGACCGGCTTGCCATCGACGACGGCCCGATCGACATCAAGGCGGTCGCCAGGATGCACGCCCAGCTCATCGCAGAGTTCCCGCGGGAGAGTGGCTTGGCGTTTGGATGTCAGCGTCATGGAGGGCATAGGAATTCCTTACATCGTTCAATAAATAGTAAGGTATAACCTTACTTGTCAAGTGCTGGGTAAGGTGTTTCGACGCCCCCTACGTCAAAATATGTTTGTAACCCTATGCTATGTCAACTGTTGCGCGCTATCGAGTATTTTTCTCCGAATTCCCGTCCACCCCAGAGACACGAAACGCGAGCAGCTACCAGTTCAAAGGTATCGCCTCCGTCCCGCTTTCCACGATGCCTCCATACTCGGATTGTCGGAAGGGAGACCGGATTCTCGGCATGCGTCATGCGATCGTGGAGATGTCCCGATGCGCCAAGTGCCGGACGCATGCGGTTGCCGAGGCAGAATCATTTTATCCGTCTTTTCCTATGCCGGCATTGATAGCGCGCATCGGATATCCGCATCGGTAGAGAGAGTATATGCATGGATTGGTATGAAACCTGCATGATGATCAGCCGGTCGAGATCGAGATCCTCGACGTCGGCACGTACGACGCTGATCGATCGGAACGCGGTCGCATACATGATCGCGGCAGAACGCACTTCCACTGCTGCGGTTTGATCGACGGCAGCAATCGCCGCGCACCGCCGGTCGGGTACATCCTCGACACCGTCCAGGATGCGATGGCCGTGGTGGATATCGGACGCCTCATGTGAAAGCCCGGGCACGGCATACGGGACCTCCCTTCGCCTACTGGCCGATGCTGCCCAAGATGCCTGGTTCCGCACCGCGACCAGGCTGGAACCGTGCAGGGTTACGGCGTTGGCGGCGAAGGAGGTGCCTCAGCGGCGAGGATAGCGCGAACCTGTTCGAGCAGCTTCGGCAGCTGTACGCTGGCCACCTGGTACACCGTCGGCAGATCCACGCGCCCGTACTCATGCAGGATGATGTTGCGCATGCCCCACACCATCGGCCAGGGGATGCCGGGCCACCGTTGCTGCTGGGCCGGGGTGATCCGGTGCGACGACTCCGCCACGGTCGCAATGGCGTACAACGTGGCCTGGTGGGTCTTGTGATCGGCGACAAAGGCGTTGAAGTCCACGCCGTGGACGTGCGCGATGGCGTCGGCACCGAAGCGCAGCATATCTTCCAGGGCCCGGAGCTCGCGGACGCTAAGCGGCATAGAGCGGTTCGAGTGCGGCCAGGACACTCGTGCGGAAGGCAGACTCGTCATGGTCCAGGGTCCACCGGGTGACGAGGTCGACCTTGCGACCGAACAGGTCGTGCAGATCGACGGACAGCCCGCCCAGCTCCCAGCCCGGCGTGAATCCATCCGCAAACGTTACCACCAGGTCCACGTCACTGTCCGGTCGCGCTGTGCCCATAGCGCGGGAGCCGAACAGCTCCAGCTTGGCAATATGGTAACGCCGGCACAGCTCAGCGAGGCGCTCGCGGTCGATGTCGATGGCTAACGGCACGGCTTTATCCTATCCGGTTCCCCCGCCTTGTGAATCGCGCTCCGCTCCACCCTCCGGCGTTCAGCATCTCCACCACAGCTGTCAGTTTACTGCTGTGCTCGTCTCCGCCCGCTCGCTCGGCGCCGGCCCCGCGGACACCGAGTCGCGGATTCGCGTCGAGCGGGCGGACCGGCGCTCGGGGAGACCGTGCAGGGAGTCGTTGCGGGTGGACCGGTGCCGCCCAGCGCCGTGCGCCCAGGCACCCCAGCCAGGCCGCGAGTCTGCGAATCAAGCCGTGCTCCATGTCCGGCCGACCGAAGGCGCGATGAGCGGCATTCCGCCCAGGAGGGCCCGGACGCATAATTCGGGAAAATCCCACGCTAGCGCCCAAACATAGTCTTTACAGCATGTTATGCCAAAGTCTCATGTGATGCGACTTCCTTCCATGCCACGGGGGCTATCGAACGAAGCGCATCAGTATCTGCTCTGGGAAGGCATGCCTGGCCAGGATCCCGCCGGTGTCGCGGCTGCGATCGCCGCCCTGCCGGACGATCCCGAGCACGACATCGACAGCTATGCCCTCGTCAATGTGCACGCATGGTCATGGCGCGCCATCGGCGGGGCGATGGAGGCGGTGCACCGGACGGTCGGCCTGCTTCCGCCCGGGACGCGGGTGGTGACCGCGCACGAGCTGATCGAGCTGATGAAGCGGCAGCTGGGTCGCCAGCCCCGCTGAACCCGCGACCATCCTGGCGAAGCTCCTACGGCGATGCCGCGGTCATCGTGCGGCGCGGCCGACGACGATGGGCGGTCGCGGACGACCATGGAACGCCGGGAATTCCTACGATCTCCCCCCTGGGCCGATCGGCGAACGCCCAGTTCCCGGGGCGTTCGGCTGCACGGGCGGATCCGGGCGATCCAGGATGAAGGACCCGTCAAGGCCTGCAAAGCATCCATGGCATGACTGGAGGGCATGGGAGGATTGGAGGCCGAAGGCCGACCGGGTCCGCGAATGGCCTCCGATCCTCCACCACCTGCGCCGCTGCCTCTCCGCTGCCCGGTGGGGGCCCAGGGCACCGGCGATGGCGGCGCAGGCGATCGTGGCGGCATCAGAGATGGTGCAGGCCCATGCGGATCGCCTTCGTCACCGCCTGCGTGCGATCGGCGACCTGGAGCTTGGAGAAGATCCTGGTGAGGTGCATGCGCACGGTGATGTCGGCGAGGCGCAGGGCGGCGGCGATCTCCTTGTTCGCCCGCCCGGCGACCACCAGCCCGAGGATCTCCCGTTCGCGCACGGTCAGCGGCGCAGCGCCCTCCTGGGCGGTGAACGCGGCGCGGGCGGCGCCCTCCAGGTGCCTGCCCCCGCCTTGGACGGTGCGGATGGCCGTGATCAGCTCATCGGCTTCGAAGGACTTGAGCAGGTAGCCGGCGGCACCGGCGCTGATGGCGCCATGGACATCGCCGGCGCCATCGTAGACCGAGAGCATGATGACACGCGCGTCCGGCCACTTCGCCAGCAGGGCCTTCAGGCAATCGAGTCCATTCATCACCGGCATGTGCCAATCCATCAGCACCACCGCTGGACGGTGCATCTCGTAGGCGGCGAGCGCCGCCATGCCATGGTCGGCCTCGGCGACCACGCGCATGCCGGGGATGGTCGCGAGCATGCTGGACAGGCCGTGCCGGACCACCTGGTGGTCGTCGACGATCATCAGCGTGATGCCAGCGGGGTCTCCGCTCATGCGGCGGTCCAGCTGATGGTCAGGCGGGTGCCGGATCCCGGCGACGAGGCGAGCGCAAGGCGGGCCCCGATCTTCTGCGCCCGCTCCTTCATCCCGTGCAGGCCGAAATGCTCTGCCGGCGGATGGTCGAGGAGCGCGGCATCGAAGCCGCGGCCATCGTCGGCCACCTCGACGGTGAGGTGCGGCGCCTGGTAGCGGAGGCCAACCCCGATCGCGCGCGCATGGGCATGCTTGCAGGCGTTGGCGACCGCTTCCTGGATGATGCGCTCCAGGTGCAGGGAGATCCGCCGGGGGATGGGGAAGTGGGCGCCGACACTGCTGACGGTGATGGCGGCGGCATGGTCGGGGAATATCGTGGGCAGTTTGGCCGACAGCACGTCGGCCAGCGCGGCAACCGGATCGGGATCGGAGCGCAGGTCGATGATGGTGGCCCTGGATTCGCGCTGGCTGCGTTCGAGCAGGACCTTGGCCGTGCGGATGCTTGCCAGGCAGCGCTCGGGGTCGCTGCGCAGCGAGGCCTCAGCGGCCTGCATGTGCAGCCGCACGCCGACCAGTTCCTGCTCCAGGGTATCATGGAGATCGCCAGCTATGCGATGGCGTTCGTCGAGGATGCGGCGGTCCGCCAGCGCGCGGCTGATGGCCGAACCTTGGCGCTCGACCGTCCTGGCCAGACGCAGGATGACGGCCAGGGCGAGGAGCAGGCCGAGCAGCAGGATGGACGAGGCCCACAGCGTCCGCTCGCGTGTCCACCAGGGTCCGGCCGAGACCACGCTGACATCGTCATGGCTGCGGAGGTTGACCAGGAAGTCGCTGCTCAGGCCATCCGCTGACGGCGCCGTGAGATGGCAAATGCCCGTCACCCGGATGACGCTGCCGGGGCGAATGTCCTTGAGCGATGCGCTGTCCTTGTCGTTGTGCAGGTAGACGCGGATCCAGCGGCCATTGCGGTTGACCTGGAGCCAGGCGCCGTCCGGAATAGCCGCCGCGGGATCGACCACCGCGAGGGAATCGACCAGCACGCAGCGGAAGGTCGCCAATTCGAACTGCCACCGGTTGAAGGGGTAGGCATCGCTTTCCGGCATCTCGACCGGCGCCGGAGGACCGGTCCCGGTGCCCAGGGTGGTCACCGCGCTGGCCTCCCAGATCAGGCCCTTGGCCCGCTGGCGGGCATGCCCGGTGGCCGACACCGTATCGCCCGCGGCGCACGTCGGCGGGGTCTTGCAGGCGATCACCGCCGGACACTGCGCGGTGCGGATGTAGATGCTGGAAGTGGGAGCGCTGATGATGTGCGTCACCACGCCGGTGATGAGGCCCTCCTCCTCGGCGCCCAGCGGAGATGCGCCAAGCCAGGCGATGATGGCGGCGAGGACCAGGAGGCGCGCATTCATGAGGCTGCTGGCAACTCCATGGCGGAGCGTCGCATCCTGCTCCCTGCATACAAGGAGCCGCCCAGGAGCTGGGAACCTACATTTGTATGCTCCACGGAGGCTTCCGTCCGCAGTAGGATTGATCAGCCACACGTACCGGGAGTCCGCCATGCGCAGAGCATCGATGTTTGCAGTCTGTCTGCTGGCGTGGGGGCTGGCGCCATCGCCGCTCCAGGCCGAAACGGCGCCAGGACTCCTGGATGCCCAGGGCGGGCCGCTAGCGCCAGTGTCCGGTTTGCCGGCGCTCCCCCAGGTGATGGCCTTGTCCTTCTCCGATCGCCCCACGGCGGTGCTTGAGCATAATGGCTATCTGACCACCGCCGGTCTGTCGATCATGGCCCGCTACGAGGGGCACGGCGTCGGCCGCGACCAGATAACCCTGGTGGATGATCCTGCGGGCGGGTCGCATCGCGTCCTGCATTACCTCCTGGAGGCGCAGCGCAGCGATGACATCAAAGCGCGCGTCGAGCACTATCTGCGGCTCGCACCCATGGGCCAGACCTGCATCAGCGAGTTCAGCATCAAGCTCGATGCCGGATTCACCCCGATCGACCTCAAGCGGCCGGATGGCGGACCGAACTGGTGCGTCCTCCGCCAATGGCATCAATCCGCTCCCGAATCGCCACCCCTGGCCCTGAACGTGAAGCCGGGGACAGCCAACGTCCTGCGTTGGGAGATCATCTCCGGAAACAGCAAATCCGACCACGCGCGGAGCCAGGTGCTCGACGAGCGCGAGGTGGAGCCGGGCCGCTGGTACCATTGCCGAGTGCAGTGGAACATCATGCCGGAGCGGATGTCCGCACCCGGGAGGACCGGATGCTGCATCGTGCAGTGGAGCGATCGCGTCCTGCCGCGGGATCTCGCCGACCATGATACGATCATCCGCTATCTCGGCCCCATCGGCTATTCGGCGAGGCCTGGGCATGATGGCGATCAGGTGCGCGAGCAGGAAGGCATCTACCAGGGTCCGCATGTGCGCACGGACGCCCATCATGGCTACTGCATCGATCATGTCGCGCTCTACGGGCCAGCGCCAGCCCAGTCGCGCTGACGGTCGGCGCGCAGGCCGCGCACCTTGGCGATCACGGGCTCGCAGCGCCGCATGCGGACGAATGACGCCGATCCCCGCACTCTCGCCGCATAGGGACAAGGGCGCCAGCCACAGTCATTTGCCGCCCAGCATCGCCGTGACGATCGGCAGGAGGGCGTCTGCCCACACCCGGTAGCGATGGTCGCTTTGGTATTCTGATAGGGGGAACTATAAAACCAGGCGCAGTCCATGCTTGCAATCATGGGCAGTGTCTTCGACCACCTCCATCGAGCCCTTCGCTGTGAAGCTCTTGGGTATATTGCCAGGATCGGTGGACTCAAAGTCTTCAAAAAGGAAAAGCGTTGGCGACTCCAACGGCACGATCTCGGTAGGTTCGGCGGCCAAAGCAGGCGATGCCATTGAGACGACAAGAAATGAAACCCAAAGGAAATGAAGGTGATCCATGACGGATTGTAGTCCAAGCAAGGTTTTATTGCAATTCCATGGGTGGGGAATTAGCGTGAAACGCTCGGCAACGTACAACAGTTGGCACAGCAAGTAGTTACGGACATGCTACGAAGTGTTCCTGTCAACGTCTCTCAGTCCATCTCACCGCTTCTGTCAATCAGCTCGATAGCAGCCGAATGACGCGGACACCCGCCCCCCCGTCATTTCATCACGCTAATATACATTAGCGTATGTATGTAACATGAGTTTCCCGATTTACAGGCATGAAGCCACTGTGCAATTGTCGGCAACGCAAATCGCAATCCCATTATATTCGATGCTCGTAGTATGAATTCGTCCACTGCCGTTCTGCCAATGCCAAGTACGGGACAATACGGTTCATCGAGAGGATTCCGTGGCTTTTCATAGTGCCCACTGTCTCCCATGACACTTCTCCAAATGGAGCTTGTAATTGGGAACTCCGCTAATAAATAGTTTTTTGTAATTCTCGTTGTGAACATTTGTTCGTCAATGCCAATCGCTCTGTACACAATGCTGACTTCGCCGGGTGGTATTTCTTTAAATCGTAAATCAGACAATTTTATCGGCGGAATCGATGTTATCTTGCTGTCCATTTTGTTTAGTTCCCGAAAATCTGTTCTAGCACCGGATAGCAATAATGGTGACACAGTGTCCTGGCAGTTCTTCAAGGAACTTTGGGTAGAATACAGAAGCGGAACCCAACGGATTCCCATCGCGAATCTGGGAGCTTCGCACCCCGGTGTGCAGATCGGCAATAAAACGCGCTATCTGCCCAGCTGCCGCCTCTACAGATCTTCGCTCGCCCAGATTCGGCTCCCAATGGATCCGTCACCGGATCTGGCTTATAATCATCTCCATGCCAATCAGCACACCATTCGCTCACATTGCCGTGCATATCGTAGAGACCCCAGGCGTTGGGCTTCTTCTGCTTCACCGGATGGGTATGCCGATCGCTATGGAAGCCATCCCATCCCATCTCCTCGAGAGATTGCCCGGAAAATTCGCCTTGTGTTCCCGCTCGGCATGCATATTCGCGCTGAGCTTCCGTGGGAAGCGATGCAATTCCATCACTGATTTGAACATTTATTTTTCCAAGGAATTCCTGCACATCATTCCAGCTCACTCGCTCGACGGGCAGTTGCGGAGAACTTGTAGCACTCTCATCAAACCTCACTCATTTTTCCGAAGATTTTCTAGGCCGCAATTTCCGAAAGACGCCTTGCGGATGCGCAAAGAGCTGCTTTTACCGTTGTTATAGCCATGATTCCCTTATCG
>Ga0302140_10010012_pt1 | contig 11737 bp, 16 predicted proteins | sample I_Bog_E1_1_FD_202095 | JGI IMG/M metagenome (GOLD analysis project Ga0302140, IMG submission 202095) | Peat permafrost microbial communities from Stordalen Mire near Abisko, Sweden - I_Bog_E1_1 | ecosystem: Environmental > Terrestrial > Soil > Wetlands > Peat | place: Sweden: Abisko, Stordalen...
CTTAAATCTCCGAAATTTTGTCCAAGCAAGAAAGTAGCTTTTCCCTATGAATATCCTAGACCAAGCTCGCTGACCCACCACCAACGTGAACCAAAACTCTCTTGTACATTCTCATGGGAAATTCCGCATCATCTATAACTTCCAGTATCAAGTGATATGTTTGAGGCCCCCATTTCCGAACTTGCTCCGGATGTAAAGGGAAACTCATGCCTTCCTCCTCAGCAGGAATTTTCACGGACACTTTCTCAAATTGCCGTTTGCCATCCGACTCATCCTTGAACTCCAATTGCGGCACTTGATAACGTGTGGTCCATTGCGTAGCGCTGGGCTCGCCATAATGCAGCCAGCGGAATTGTAGCGTGTCTTTCTCGTCCGGGTCCCAACTTTCAGAGGCGTCTAAGTGAACTGTGCTGCCAAAGTCTGCATTGATATGCAGCGATTCCACACCTGAGTCCCCATTCAGGATGACGACAGGTGCATGATTGGTGTGTTGAAATGACTTCCCTAACGTCCACTGCATACGAGCTGCAAAATCGCCTTGATAAGCGGCTCTCCACCGCCAAATTGTGGCTTGACTTCCGCTGTGCATCCTCCCATCTTTTCCCACGACATAATCTGCTACGTCGCTGTAGTGCTGATTTCCTCCGGTTCCTGTTCGATCAGTCAGACCATAACGGCCTCCCCATCCGCCCCAATCCGGACGGCAAGGATCGGTCAGGCCGTTCTGAATCAGACTGAGAAAGGTAGGTGTATCTCCTTCAGGGATGAAAATTGGATCGGGATATGCGCTGTTCAAAGTAAGGAGTCAGTAAGTCCAACACTATTCAAATTATTGGTAAAGTCGGTTCACATACACTTTTCCATATGACCCGATCTGAATGTACTTCTTAATCCACTCCTTTGTCACGAGGCTGGTGTCTGGTCCACCTGGATTAAAGCTGTAGTAGGACTCTCCAGATATTCCTGTCCAGGCAGCCAGGCCGTAGGCATTCCCTTCGGAAGGAATGTCAGCATTAATATTCTTGAGAACTGTACTTGACAAGGAGGATATAGTATAATTCTTTGCGAAAGCACAAAATGCTCGGAGTTGGCTCAGAACAGTCTATAAAGTAGAGTATCTTACATCCATGGGTAGATGCAATATAAAAAATGCTTGGAAAGTTAAGTCGAATCCAAGGTCCAGAATTATCTTGATCCGAAATTGCATACACTCTCAGCTTTGCAGCAAACTTCGCCAGCTCTGCTTCCGATCGCGATTTCTTGACGTTCAGCAACGCCTGTGCAAGAACATTGGCACCGCCCCAGAGAAGCACCCATATATGGCCATTCTCTTCAATAGCATCGATGGCTTGGATGAGAAGCTCCGTGCCTTCACATATCGGACCCTCTGCAGATTTCAGGCCATAGCCTCCTAGACCCGATCGTGACACAGCTCGCAATGAATCCGCTAGTGGATACTTCCGATTTGGGGGAACCTGGGTATTTAAAGCCGTTTCCACACTGCCATAAGCGTCAATGATTTGATGTATTTGCTCGACATGAGTGGAAGTTTGCTGCCAGAATGAAGTTGTGGCGATGAGTGCGTCAATCTGGAATTCATTGGCGTACAAAAGGAACCGAGTAAGGGACTCGGCGTCGTCAGGCTCATTGCAGATGTCTGTGAGTACACAGACGTGCGGTTTTGTTTTGAAGGGAGGAATGTCTTGAAATAACCTCTCGGCCATATTGTCCAAAATGTCAACGAGGTCTGCAGATCGCAAAGTGTACAGTTGGAGGCCGGGCTGCCAGGCAAGCTCTACAGGAACCAAGCAGGGGTCGAGTGGAACTTCGTATCCGTGGCCACGTAGTAAGAGTAAATATTATTCCGAGGAATCATTAATCATGACTTGAAAAGAACTCTTTCACAGAGGTGATCGATGACTTGATGCAAGATACTCCAGTGTTGGTGATCCCAAGAAAGATCAGCCTTAGGGACCCCCGACTAAACCCATTCCCTGTAACTTAATGCGAAGACGGAGGCGGATGATTTCAACCCAAACTATGAGCCTAGCAGAGCTTCGATGTCAAAGGTGGGCAGAGGCTTGACGCCCAGCGCTTGCACCTGCGCTGTCCCGTTTCTCGGCTAATCAAAACGGGAAATCGTAACCACTACCCACCCATCCATTCTTCACTTGTGTAACAGGTCACAGGAAAATGGTTGAATCGTTCACTGGAGCAACTGGCATCTTGAAATCGAAGTCCGCTCCATAGTTCATCCACCTCGAGTTCGGTCTATCACCTTTCCAGTGTTCGGTTGTCCGTCTTCGGAGCCTTGACTACGTAGGTCTTGGTCTCGAGGAATTGGAGGCAAGCTACTGACCACTGATTTATAATACAAGTACAACTTGATATCCTTGCCTCAGCCGCATTTGTGATACACTGAGAACTTTATTGGCCAACTCTCCAATGTTCTTGGAGTCTGTCCATCTCTTTGCTCGTCTTCCATCCAGTCAACCCAGTTAGTGCCTCTAGGTGCTGCAGCATCTCAATCTGCTGTCCACGATAACTCAGGAACTTGCCTACAAGCAACAGAGCAGCCACCACAAGCGGATCATGGGACCAAGCTAATCGGTTACTCTTGGATATGCCACAAAAATAAACTGAATGATAGACGATAGTTCTCAAGCAAGTACTTTTCATCCTCCTGAACGAATGAGGCCGACTTTGTAAGAGCATGAGGCATGACAGGTGGAAGAGAAAAGTGGTATAGAATGTAGACCGATTTGTGTAAATAATCACCGGAAATGAGGTCGAGATGTCTTCAAAGTCAGCAGCTTTGACGCCATTGATGTTGAGAAGTGGCTGTACACCTGTGGCAAGGTGTTGTTGCCAATCGTCTAACATCGTGTGTAATCTTGACCATTCTTCCCTCGTGCCAATGGGCTGCATGGCTGATACCAAGCTAAGATTCACAATCTTGGCACAGAGAATAATTGCGTGTTGTATTTCATTCGTCGGGCGAGGTTGCGAGATATCGTATTGTTCGAAGTCAGTCATCGTAGGTAGTGATGATATAATGGAGGCAGCAATGTCTAATAACATTAGCGAAATTAATCAAAAAGCTTTTTCATGACTTTAACTCTCACCGAAACGAGCTATAGCCCAGGACAAAAGTGGTTGAGATGACATCTCAGTCCGTAGAGACTCTGCATTGCAGTTCAACGAGAGACTTCGTAAAACCACGTTCCAGTCGGATAATTCGGTCATCAAGAGTTCATTGACTATCAACAAAGTTTCGGTGGTAGCGGCAACTGCAGAGCTGCCCTGGCCGTTGTCAGACTCAAGGTGTTTCAAAGTGAGCGCTCGCAGGCTTCTTCGGACGGTACAATACTTAGAAGAGGGGCCACTCATGATGTCGTGGCAGGCTGCATTCTCTAACATGCTGTAGAGAAGTGGCCGAGAAGTATGAGCCAGACAAGCAAGTTCAAGGGTCAGAGAACTCATTAAATGGCTCAGATCTAGCTGAAAGCAGTTGGTATAAATATCGGGAGTCAATAGGACTAACGTACCCATGAAGATGACTTCTCGAGGAAGACTTTGAGCAGATATTGCTTATCAGCTCCTGGTACAACAAAACCGTCCATGCTGTCAAGGGAAACAAGTTCACCAGGATGTTGTTGCACGGTTCCTTTGGATGAGAAATCATTTTGAGATCCAGAGCTGAGCAAAGAAAAGGAAGAGGACATGGGTGAGGCCAAATATTCAAGAGACATCGGATTCTGTGCTTGTGGCAAAGACGCTGTCCGACCTATTGATTGTTCAAGTCTGAGGTTAGGAGTCTCATGACGGACTGCCATGCTTGTTGTGGACGTTCTGATGGCATGGTTTGACTCAACACCAATCGTCATCGGCGGCTCAGGCTCATCTATGTCCCAATCATTACTGGTAAGATGATAGTTCTCTTCTAAGGAGTCCTGCGGATCTCTCAGGTGATTCTGTTCCACGACCTCCGTGTGAGTTGTTGGGATCGTTTCGTCCTCGGTTGACGACAGTTCAAAATCTTCCAAATCCTCCTCCATAGCATCAACAAACTGCCACAGCATCAGCCTGAGAAAGCAGTGGGATGGACTCGTTACGTCTCCGATGACAAGACTTCCAACTTAGACTTTTGAGAATAAGTAAGGAGAACCTTACACGGATATCAGAGTATTTATCAGGTCCTCGTTGTTCAAGCTCCCTCCTTTCCAAGGTTGTTAGGCCCAAAAGATTAGATTCGCGAAAAACGATATTCATCCCGTATCGGCATTGCAGCTGTTTCTCTATACAATTCTGACACCTTGGTCTTGCCTCATCACCTGGTCTTGTCAATAAATGCTACGTGCGCTCCATCAAGCTTGCTGCAGTCTTTGAAAACAAAGGGGCTCCATTTCCAGACTACTTTGGGATGCCAAAGTCAAGACCCTGAAAACGAAATCCTTACTGACATTTTCGTCGCCGTCTCCTACACGTCAGACATCCATTCCTCGTCCTCTGTCGGACGGCAACCGATCCGGACATGGCGGTATTGGGCGAGTGAGTGGTTTTAAATAGCTGCAATCCTGAATTTGAATGCCTCTGAGCTTCATTGTGGTATATGAAAAGGTATATAGAAGCAGGGTTGCCACAGGAGTGGTTGTGGAGACACAGCGGCAGCCTTGGTGCGGCACGCTCTACTGTACCCCACTTCCGGCTAGTGAGGAGCGGATCTGGGGCTCTTCGACACTCGTCTCCCTCTTCGAACCACAATCCACAGTACCCAGGTCGCCATTGCAAGCCGAGAAGCGGAGCTCGGTACTCCATGGTAGCTGTATATATATGGACATGGAAAATGAGCTTCGCGCAATAGCACATCCCCAGGATCCTCGAGATGACACCCCCACGACTTCCCGTGGACAGCATCCGAGGTCAGCTCACCCGAGCCAGCTTGCAGCATCACCCTCCCGTCTCGGACCCGGAATATCACCAAGCTCCACAGCATACTCGACTTTTGATGAGTTCGCCAATGATCCTAGATTCCTCGAATCGCAGCAAGAGTTCAGGTCTCTACTATTGAACAGTGCTCAATCCGCTGCTCCAACGCGCCAAGGCAGCCCTGTTCTTGATGCCTTCCTCGACAACCAGTCCGGCGATGCTTTGAGTTCGATTGTGACGGATGGCCACCGACTAGTTTGGCTACAAAATTATCTCGACGAGGTCGCGCCTTGGGTGCGTCTATGCCGACGGATTCCCCTGCCTTCACTAATGCGGAGTATAGCTTGATATGTTTGATCAGCATCAGATGTTTGGTCAAACAGTTCCCGTATTAGCAAAGTCGTCTGTTCCCTTGACGTATGCTATTCTCGCAATTTCAGCGCGTCAGATGGAACGAGTCAAGAAGCTGAAAGGAGAACATGACAGCTTGCGACTCTACCAGGAAGCTATTCGGAGCCTAACACCGCATTTATTAGCATGTGACCCTAATATAATGGCAACCTGTGTCATTCTTTGTTGCTTGGAGATGATGTCTGCAGCTCCCAAGAATTGGAGGAAACATCTCGATGGATGTGCCACCTTGTTCAAATCCTACAACATCCATGGATTTAGTGGAGGAGTTCCTCAAGCTGTCTTTTGGTGTTATGCGCGAATGGGTGAGTGTGGAGTTCAAATCCGCTCCCCATTTAATAAAACCCAGAACCCACCTCATCTGACAGTAGCTAGATCTCTGTGCAGCAATTATCTCGGACGGTGACCACAGCACAGTACTACCACTTCAGCACTGGACTCCTTCGGGTCTCTCAGCTACCGAAGCCTTTGAGCTCTTTCGCTTGGCAGGAAGTCCAGACATGTGGGCCAATTATGCCGTCTTCCTTACGGCCAAAGTGTGCCATTTTATCTGGATGCAGACGAAAGGTATGGGAGATACGGCCAACTCCTCGGATCAGGCATCCTTTTCCCACGATTGGTTTGACATATGGGCGGAATTGCAATCCTGGCGTGAAAATCGTCCTGCACAGCTCCTTGAATTTGACTTTCCTGGAGACGACGACTACTCTGCTGGCTCACCCTTTCCTTTTATGCTATTTGCTGTACCATGTGCAATCTCCTCTAATCAACTGTATCACACAGCGTGCTTGTTGTTGCTGGATGTTAAGCCGCCAAGTATTGATCTATCTTATGCAGGCTCCAGCAGCGCAGGCCTTTGGCACGCTCGTCGAATATGTGGAATCTCTTCAAGTAATGAGCATCATGGATGCCTCAACAACGCCATACAGCCGTAAGTTTATTTCACTGACCATGAGACTTCGGTATTCAACGAGCTCCTGGTCCTAAAAACTTGTATCGCCCTGCTTCAACAACCAATCTTCTTCCTTACCAGATAGTACTAACATTAATTTGCAGGCTTTGGGTTGCTGGGAAATTGTTAAGCCATCCGAATGAGCACAGAGCTGTGGTGAATCTGATTAGAAAGATTGAACACATAACGGGATGGGGAACAACGTGGCGAATAACGGATCTGATGGCCTCCTGGGGCTACACCTCAAATGACTTCATGTGAACATTTCATCTCTCTTTCAAATGAGAACCCATTGGAGAAAATTAACACAGTCATCCTGATATAGCTTGCAAGATGGCCGCTGAGACCGCTCCCGAAAGTGGTAGGATCAACACATGTTCCGAAAGATTTTGCAGAGCATAAGTGGCCGTGGTACTCGAATACGTGAAGAGGTTGAAATAAATAGAAGATCCTCGAGTTGCCATTTAAAGGCAGCTCGGCATCAAAATTTCGAGGACGGCCGTCCATCCACCAAGTCAACACTTCAGTTATATTAGTTGACAAGACACAGTGTACATCCCAACCCTATGGCCATATACTGCATAAAATAGGTTGGTTCAGGTTGGGGCTGTTAGTGGGTTGGATGAACACGTAAACTTAGCTTCCTAAAGTGAAGGTGACTTGAGCTAATATTTTTTCAGGTGAACAAGAAGCGCAAAGGCCATGGACTTCCGACTGCCTTGAGAAACAGCTTTTGCAGCCATATAATGATGTCGACTAGCATCAATTCAGAATTATCCCTTGGTATAGACTATGCTCTTGCTAACACGCGGCATTCACCAAGCATTTACGACCAAGTGAAATCGACAAGAACGTCATCTTTTCGTTTGAAAATTAAGGAGGGGCTGTGTACATAAAAAGGAGGACAGCGCTCGCTACATGTCCAACTTATTACACAAACATCTTTAGCCGTTCCCAAAGACTGGTCACCATCTATCTACCTATACCCTCATCAGTCCACCTTTACAACCTCCAATAAAACACAACATACAAGACAATCAATTAGCTACCATGTATTCCACGGGTATTAATCTGGTCTTTGCCATCTTTGCTATGGTGACTATGGTGCGTCATTCACATCAAGTGTGATGACTCTTGTCAGAATTAACAAATCCCTGCAATAGGGTCTCTCTGCCAGCCTACAACGAGACGAGATACTCAGAATCGCCGAAGCTTCTTGGACTGGCGAGGTCGGTGGCCATGCCTTTCAATTGATCGGTACCGCTCAAGTATGATACTTATGTGAACCCTACGTACCTCGATAATTGACAGGAAAATAGTCAGTCTGGGCTCAGCTTAAGGCAAAGCATCCCGAGATCGAGCTCCCGAAGAACAATGCCGAAGCTCTGGCTGCTCTAGACACGCGTGCTGAGAGGAATAAGGTGAGTCCGCAACGATAATTTGTCCTAACAAGCTCTTGACTATCAACTCCTTCAAGGTTCCTCCGTCCTGTCTCCCAATGCACAGCCACCCCGACTGGCAACAGGCCAGCATCTTTAATATTGGGATCTGTGTTGGGTATCTGCTTGGCATGAATGCTCGCATCAATATCGGAGCTGGCTGGGGTACTTGCGTACAAATCTGCTGCGATGACGCAGACAGTGTCTTCCTCTGCAACGATGTAGGTGTTATCCGAGTCCGAGTGTGTAGACTCCATTCCACTTTTGACCATCTTTATTGATTGTCATATAGAACCCCTACTCTATTCAACCGGCCTCTCCATACTTGGGAAGCTATGCTTCAGATATCCTCAATGCCTGTTGGAACGGCGATGATAATTATCTTGTTGGTGGTCAGGAGTTCGACACCGATGATTACAACATCATTGTCAGAGGCAATGGCGGTGCTGGCGGCTCTTGCTAGTCGCTTCGGGATGGGCCTTCGACTGCATTCGCACACTGACAAACTGTATATATCCCCCTCCTATCTAAAGCAGCTTATATTAATTATTACTTCGGCAGATCTCTACGTCATGGCATTGCGAGACTCGATGGCGAGGCGGGTCAATTTCTGCTTTTTGGATATCGGTATCAGGGTCAATTTATGGATGGTAAAAGCATTACATTTCATACATGAGCAGCTATGGCGTGAATGATACAGATGCGTTGCCCCCCCTTTTTTTATTTTTATTTTTATTTTTTGGATAAGGCGTTCGAGCGATATTTTCTTGGGAGAATAGGAATGTCATTCCTGAAGCATCCAAAGATGCAGCAAGGATTGACAGCTCAATACATTCTTCCAATACCCAAACAATTCACCATCAACAGAATTCTGCAAAGCCCAACGACAAATGTGAGGGCTCGAGTCAAAAATCGTGCTTTGAATCGCCCCCCACTAAGTTGGCTTTTCTCGACTCCTACGAAGTATGAGCTGGTGGTCCAGCTTTACTTTGTATTGCGACTTCGACTTACTCGCCTCGGTACTTGATGCCATTTGTCAGTCCATTCTTCCTCGATGAAATATCAAACACCTGAATTCTGTATGAGGGCAGGAGGTAGAAATGCGATCCTGGACGAAGTCGAAGTCAAAAGGGGGTGACTCCTGAAGATTAAGCGAAATTACGCGAAGTTATGCTACTACGTTGGGAAAATTTACGGTATCACCCTGAATTGCTTTCTTTTCCAGGCAATTTCCGGCAATTTTATCCCACTCTGGCAATATTATCACGTTTTATGGCTCTATTTATAGCTTTTACACATTCCGGTGTATGTCTCCTAACTACGACTCTTCAGAGACGAAGTTTCTGGAAGAGAAAACTTTTCACTACGAGTGTCTCGCAAGTCTTTGTTGTCAAGCCTGCCCGCATATGCCATTCGTCTTGATTCAAGTAATGAGCCTTTGACGCAGACGATGTCGATGTTTCCACCTTCCGAAGATCGGCATGCGATCATGCGCGACATAGGTACTTTCGCACTTCCCTGATGAGGTGGCTTTCCCAATGTACCCAGCTCCAGGAATTGCAGCACGATGGTGGCTGAGTGGTTGAGACGTATCCCAAAGACGGGAAAGACCGGGATGTCCGGATGAGTTTACACTTCACCCCCAAGCAAATACAAGCTCGGGATGACGATGAAGGGGCAGTGAGCTCGCTCAAATGCTCTGTGCGAGTGCGGAGAGTCGAGCCTTTCGCTCCAGTGCCCCATTGCTGTCGGGTTCAGCATCATGGCAGCATTCGGCAACGTGGGGAAGGCAGTCCTCCTCAGCGACGCAAGCATTGGCTCGCCTGGACGAATGGACGTATTCTCAGCGGGGCGCCTTTCGCCCCATGGCTCTCCGCTGGAGGTTCAGAGGGGGTCTGCTGATCCGGGCCGGGCACCACGAGCCCATAGGAATCGCGCAAAGGTACAACGTGGGATTTGGGTCCTTTTCCATGTCGAGATTCGCGCCTGATGGTAGCGGGCGAATAGGCTGCCCACCAGGCGCCCATTGCCGTGGTGCTTGTGGGCTCTGGACGTGCGCATCGTGGGCCGGATGCTCGACCTAGAGCTCCGGGAGTCAAGACCCAGGAACAAAAGACAGCCAGCAGGCGAAGCATGTTTTGCGATTGCACGTCTTTCAGGTACAGGTGAGCGGAACCTGACGATGCATCTGCAAGGACCAACCCTTGAGCCAACCTGCCAGCGTTGGCTGCTGCTGCTGGTGAGACTGAGTGAGGCGTGTGTCCGTGAGGTAATTCTTCTGGAAGTTGGTGTCGTTAGCGAGCGCTGCAGCAAGCCTGCTTGGATCCCGGGCTAAAACGCAACCCAGGCGGGCCAGATACAGGAGCTCGTGCAGGAGACCACCACCATCAACCACCAACTAATAACACAACACGATACAGCAACACCAGCATCCCACTCATCAGCTTCGACCACTTGCATTCTCGTCGCTTCGCACACCTTAAAGGCTCGCATCCCCCCAGCTTCTCGCATCCTCCTGTGGCAGAGATCCATTCTCTTCTGCCTCACGCCAGAGCTTCCAAGAACCGGCTTCGTCAACAATCATCGCTCGCCTTCGTCCCTCGCAACAGCATCTTTGCCTTGCCCGATAAGATTTCGAGCCAGGTCTTTCGCCATTTCACGACACGATCATCCGTAGCCTCGAGCTTCATTGTCGCGTCTCTTGAGCAACTCGCCACGTTTCTCTCGCAAGTCGAGTGAGTCAGCCCTGTCATCGCGACAACCTGCTGCCTCTCAGCTCCACCACAACGTGTTTCTGTAGGAACAACTGCTAATACCGTGTCGCGTGACTGCAGAGATACGTACGAAAGCACCTTTCCAACGAAATGGCTAGCATGGCATCCACTGCTCGCGATATCCCGAAGCCCACTGGTGGCCGAGACAGCTTTGCTGCTGTAGCGGCCAGGAGCGTACCCGTTACGAAGAATCACCCTCTCCCTACTCCTCCGAACTCTATATCTCCGTCGCTGCCTCCTCACGGTGCCAAGCCGTATGGGACGCGCTCGACCACTGTCCAGCACGTACTGGAACACGTCGAATCCGACCTCGACCTCCACGATAGTGTCGATCCCAGCGACCAGGACATACCTACGGATGACAATCGCGTTGGATCCCCAGGATTTGACGCGGCTGGCACCATCACGCCAACTCTGCTGGCAAAGCACCATCTTCCCGAGATCTTGCTGAACCATGGTCCCTTGGCCATTCGCCATATCATGGGATTCCTCACCACGGCCGTGCCAGGCTTCTCTGGAATACCACCCGCGAAGGCCAGAAGACTTGTCGTCGGTGCTCTCGAGGGTCGCGGAAGTGGAGGTGAGGGTGGAGGTGTCAAGGGTGACGTCAAGTTCGAGAAGGTTGGATGGGGACGTTGGGACGCAAGATTGAAAGGCCATCCTGCTAGGAACAGCAGAGGCAGTCAAAACTCGCCACCCCCAAGTGTACCATCCTCTTACTCGAATGCGATGCCGATTGCGACAACCGAAGGATGGAAAGTGGACAGAACTCGGCTGAACGCCCCAGGCTCCAGCTGGGCGGGTGATTCGGCGGTCTTCTCTCACGACGACGATATGGATATCACCATGATGGAGAATGAAGCCGACAAGATGTCTCTTGATGGAGACTCCACCTGCTCGTCTTCCGAGGCTCCACCGGACGACGAGATTATGGGTGACGACCCTGAAGACGTTACCGACGACGAAGACTGGGCTGCGGTAGGAGCTGCGGCGTTACGTGCTGCATCATACTCGGCATCTGGACCGGGACGAAACTTTCTTGCGTCCCGTGTATACACTGGGGGAGCTCACCGCGGTGGTGGTCCGTCCCTCTCCGCATTGGCAAACTCGATGCCAATGCAACCCTCTCAACCTAATAATATTGATTTATCGGCCTTTGGCATGGCTTCGGACTCCCAAGAACGGGAGGCTATCGAAGCACTCTTACGACTCGGTTCTGTATAATACATCTG
>Ga0302140_10010014_pt1 | contig 11736 bp, 16 predicted proteins | sample I_Bog_E1_1_FD_202095 | JGI IMG/M metagenome (GOLD analysis project Ga0302140, IMG submission 202095) | Peat permafrost microbial communities from Stordalen Mire near Abisko, Sweden - I_Bog_E1_1 | ecosystem: Environmental > Terrestrial > Soil > Wetlands > Peat | place: Sweden: Abisko, Stordalen...
GGCGAATCCGGCGAACGCAGATTCTGGTACCGAAACCCATGAGCAGCCAGACTGCGAAGGAAACGACCCGCTGGCCTCCGTGCCACTCCACTGGGCGCAAACGCGCGGCATCCGAAAGCGGAATCCGAACGGGTGCATCGGATTGCCCAGTGCCTACTTCGCCACGGAATGGGCCAGAGCCGCGCGCCTTTCAGACATCCGAACTTCCGACGAACTGTGTGCGGTGCTGGACCACGCGCTCAGCCAGGCAAACGAGATCTCAAACAAGAACGGCACGGATTGGGAGTGGTGGAGCTATCTCACTTTCCGGGTTGAAGCCGCGGCTCGCAAGCTGGCTACTCGCCTGCAATATTGGCGCATGGAGGCCGAAGCGGGTGCGCCTGTGGCCTACCTGGATGCCAAGGCAGACAGCGAAGAATTCGCACGCCCGAACACGGGAATGACTCAAGACGGGAAGGCGTTCGCTGCGTGGTGGCGGCGCTTACCCGAAACCAGGCGAGTTCGCTACGGAAGCGTATGTAGTCTGGCCGCACTCGCGGATTTCGCCCGCTCTCACCAACCGATCCACAACCTCGCTGAGTCAGAAACGTCGGCGAGCAACGGCGCTGCGACTTGTTCGGCCGCCTCTGGTGAAGTGAACACAGCGCATTGGGACACGCTCCACAGCGATCCGGTGTCGCGTTCCCGCGTGCCCCCGGCTGCAGCCGAGGAGGAATTCTCGTTGCGTTCTCATTCGGGAACAGGAAGATACGGCACGCAGGATGAAGCCAGCAATGCGTGACGTCGTCAGACATCGCAACTGGATACTTCCGTCGGATTCAGGCATGCGTCCGATGAGCACCTCTGCGAGCGCGGTAACTGACTACTATTCCTTCTCAGTTGGCCAGATTGTCGGTGTCCAAGCACCGCTGTCAATTCGCCTGGCGCTCAGTGGTGAGGTTGATCGGGGCACGCAGGTATCCGTCGGAAGGGCCGCGCACTCACTTTGCAAAGTTTGTATATCTTTTTGAGATCTTCCGATATCGAACAGAAAGGCTATTCAACATAATGATACTTGCGGTTGCCAATACCAAAGGAGGTGTGGGCAAGACCACACTTGCCGTCAACTTCGCCATCGCCGCCGCTCGCGCCGGCCGCGAAGTGCTACTGATCGACGGCGATGAACAGGCCACGGCCTTGACCTTCACCGAATTCCGGAGTGAGCGCGGCGTACACGACTTCACGGCGATTGCTCTTCATGGCAGGGCCATTCGGAGCCAAACACCCTTGCTGCTACCCAAGTATGCCGATATCTTTATCGACATTGGTGGGCGTGACACCGACGGTCTGCGCGCCGCACTCTTGGTGTGTGACGCCTGCCTGATCCCGGTAAGACCCCGCAACCCTGACTTATGGGCAATCCCATCAATGCTAACGATTGTCGAGGAGGTTCGGTCCGTCAAGGAGTGCTCCGTCTTCACGGTTCTCAACGCGGCCGAAGCCACGGGCCAGGACAACGTTGAGGCCGCCCAATATCTGGCCAGCCTCGCAGGCTCCACGTACTTGGCCTCGCCGCTGGTCAACCGCAAAGCGTGGAACTCCACATTCGCGGATGGGCTTGGCATCCTGGAGTACTCCGACGCGAAGGCCAAGGCGGAGTTCATCGCGCTGGCTCAGCAACTGATTGATTGCAGAGTGCAATAAGAAGGCAGCATATGGCTATCAGAACAGTACGTAAAGTAAGCGAAGTGATATCTCCCCAGGAAGATGCTCTCTTGGGGCATGCCAGTCATCTCATGAGGTCGGAGATGCCTGCATCAGCGACGGGGCGAAGCGGCGAGAAGACGGCAATCATGATTCGCCTCGACGCCGCGATCGCCGACCGGCTCACCCAGGCTGCCAAGCGGTTCGGCATCACTCGGACCGCGTTAATCGTTCAGAGCCTCACGGATAAACTGTTCCAACTTGAAAAGGATGGACGCATATAGAGCAGCGATGCTTCTGGACTGCGGGTTGCCAAGAGCCGCCGATGAGCGCCACATAATCGGAGTCTTGGTCCGGTTCTTGCATGTGCGTCGGCGGACTTGCCAACGTTGAGAAAAGCCAGTGTATTCCTTCTTAGTCCGTAGATCTGCTGAACCGTGCAAAATGGCCGGTATCAGATAATTGCGAGGCTCGCGCGGCTCGGTGAAGCGAAAGTCGCTTCAGTAAGGGCTCCTCCGGCCATCGCCGACCGAATGACAATCGAAGTGACGCTTGCGAGCCGGACGCTCAGTGGGAAAGGCCGCTGCGCCAATCGCGGCTGAGCACCGTGGCGTATTATCAAAAACCGGGCATGCCGCCTTTGAATGCCCTCTGTTTACAGCGGGTTATGGTTTCTCCGGCTCCACGGCAAACCGTCTAGCGATAGGTCATGGCCTATTGACACGATGCATCACGATAAGCTAGAGTCTATTTAAATACTATTAACCGATAGGCCATGACCTATGAATAAAGCCAGACTTGCCGCTCACGCCCGCTCGCAACTCGATGAACGCTTCAGGGAACTCGGGCCGTCAAAGCGCTACACCACGCCCGTGCGCGGCTGGATCAAGGCCGTCCGCGAAGCGCTCGGCATGTCGACGGCACAGCTGGCGAAACGGCTGGGCATCAAACAACCGTCCCTAGTCGCCCTCGAACAATCCGAAGCGAAGGCGACGATCGAACTGGCAACCCTGCGGCGCGCGGCGGAAGCACTCGACTGCACTCTTGTCTATGCGCTCGTGCCCAACAAGCCCCTGGAGACGATGGTGAGCGACAGGGCGCGCGAGTTTGCGCGGCGGCGCCGGGGGCCGGTGGAGCATTCGATGCTGCTGGAGGATCAGAAAGTGAACACGAAAAGTGGCGAAGCGCGGCTGGACGAGCTCGTGCGCGAGACCAATCCGCGCCTGTTCTGGGATTAGGCCGTGAGCAACCTGTTCGATCAGCCGGACGATGCCGCGACCCCGCTGACGCCGGAGGAGATGCGCGATCTCATCCCGGCGCATATCGCATTTCGCCGCGAGCTAAACGAAGCCGAGCAGGAAAACATCGCGCGCGCGCAGGACTGGGCGCTCGGCCGCAAGCGCGATCCTCTCAGCGATAAATTCGTGAAGGATCTGCACCGGCGGATGCTAGGGGAGGTCTGGCGGTGGGCCGGCAAGTACCGGCTGAGCGAACGCAATCTCGGGATCGCCTTCTACGAGATTCCCGTCGCCGTGCGCCAGTTGCTCGATGACACGAAAGCCTGGATCGAATACAAGGCTTACCCGCCCGACGAGATCGCGGTGCGCCTCCATCACCGGCTGGTGCAGATTCATCCCTTCCCGAACGGCAACGGACGGCACTCCCGCCTCATGGCGGACCTGCTGGTGATGCGACTCGGGGGAGAGCGGTTTTCATGGGGAAGCGCCAATCTACAGGATGCCGGCGATTTGCGGCAACGCTATATCGCGGCCCTGCAGGCCGCCGACAAGCACGACTTCGGACCGCTGCTGGCGTTTGCGCGGTCCTAGATCATCCTGCTGTTCGGCACCACGATCAACATGATCAGTAGCAGCAAGATCACGACAATCAGCCACAACATCATCGTGGCGATGATCAACAACAGCATTGCGACCAGAGGCATCCTTGTCTTGGATGCCGCCCACTGTGAGGAGCCGCTGCCGGAAGACCTCAAAGATCGGATTCCGCGCCTGTTGGGCCAGGGCATCATCGAGCGAATCGGCCGCGGGGGTGGTGTGCGGTCCATCCTCTGCGCCTTCCCCCCGAACCTACATCCGCCGAAAATTCACCGTCATCTAACGTCGCTGGCTTTGCGATCTGGTTTTGGCTACGCACAGGTTGTTAACCCGTCCGAATGTTGTTGTTGCTACCGCCAGAGCCGCATGCGATTGCCAGTACGTGCAGAGCATTAAATGGTCCCAGGATTCGTCGAACTGCAGGCACCTGTATAGAGCCAAAATCGCGCTCGGAGGACCCATGGGCGTCCGCCAGAGCGGACGCCCATGGCATCTCTTAAACTCCGCTTAGGGAAAAAGAAGATTTGTGATCGGGTTCAGACATCCAATACGGTGGTCTGCCGTAGTGGAAGAAGAGTCTGTTTTCATATTCGCGAGTGATCGGCACCGAGTCCACATACTCCGGGCCGCTCTTGATCGCCTCGCGGCTGAGGGCGACGTAGACTTTGGATGCGGCCCAACTGACCCGTTCAATCCACTCTGGCGAAACCAGGACTTTCTTGCCAGGCCACCAGTTCCGCGTTGCCACCTCGATGTAGCGGATTGCCCAGGCGTCATAGTCCACGACAAACCCGTCCACATGCCCAATTTCACCGTCCGAGGCTTCAATGGAATATCCCGTGACGCCGGCCGTACTGCGTAGATGTGAATCATTCGACTCTCGCTGGATCCTATCCGCCAATAGCTCTGAGGCAGCCGTTCTCGAAATATCCAAGCCCGCGGGGAAGTATGCGGGGCCCCAGAGATAGGGACCACCCCAGTAGTAGGGATATCCGTAGTACCGGAGATATGCGGCCTCGTGCTGACGGGAGACGGGCTCGTGCATGTCGATGTTTGGGCTGTTCTCCACTTGTTTTTTCGTTAGAGCCACATCCAAGCGCCGCGCTTCCCAGTCCGTATTGACCACGGAGAACGGTGAGATCAGCACTTGCCGGCCACCCAGCCAGCCGCCGGTTTCTACCGTAAGGTAGCGGATAGCCCATGTCTCATCGTCGAAATACAGTTGATCTACGGTTCCAAGCTCGCCGTCCGTAGCTCGGATCACAAGGCCTTTCAAATTAGTTGCGTTCGATAACATGATCTATGCCCTCCCAGGCATCGCTTGATTGCTGCTAACATAAGCAAATTTACAGAATTGCTAGGCTACCGTTAACTCGGCTGATCTAATGGGGTGCAGTTCAAGACTGATTGTTCGTGTCTCTTCAAGAATGCTTTTAGCGTTTTCCACATCCGCGGGAGATCCATGCACCATCAACAGGAACCTATCAGTCTTTAGCGCCAGTTCATACTGAACTACACTGTCCTTCGCAATGCCCATGCCATAGAGTCCCGCACCGATCGCACTCAATCCTCCGAAAACAGCGGCGCCTTCCAGAGCCCCAATGATCCACGCGACCAAAGGTCCCGCCACGAGCACTATTCCGATGCCTGGAACTGCGAAGAATGCCGACCCGAACAGCATCCCCCAGAAACCGCCCCAAAATGCGCCGGTCTTGCCCCAGTACTTCATGCGGTCACCGGTGTTGTAATAGCCTACGACGTGCTCGTCTGTGTGGGTGTCTTTGCCGACGATGGACAGGGTCCGCATGTCAATTCCGGCCTTTTGAAGCTTCTTGACCGCTTCTTCGGCTCCGGCATGTGTTTCATAAACTGCTACCACTGCGTTTTGCTCAGACATTCTCAATCTCCTTCGTAGATTTGAGTTTGCCGTCTGAATCGGGCAATGACTGTCCGGAAACAGTCGCAAGACGGCAACACCGGTAAGGGCCAGTGCACGCGCAGCGCCAACTTGTTCTCATGAGGGCGGCACTTCCCCCCACTTTCGTTTCGGCGGCTACCTGGTCCTTGCGTTCTTGGTGGAGGGTTCAACATTTAGGGGCAGGTGCAGGATTCGCCATTGAAGGTGCACCATCTGCACCGCCATGTCTGTGGTCTGGGCCCTGGTAAGCGTCTCCAGGGTTGGCGGATTCGGATGAATTCGACTGCATGACTGGGTGTCAATTCGAGCGTCGGTTGTATTGAATGCACCTACAACGCATGCTCCTCCGGTCAGCCATCGACCATGGATGGCTCGCAACGGATTGCCGGACAACTGCGGACATCCCAAGATTCGAGCGTGCCGGTGCTGTATGCGATGGACCTCCCGACTCCATATAAGGCCAGTTACGTGCATCAACGATCTCAAGAAATGCGGGAGGATCTCCGAATTCCCCCGCTGCGCGCGCCGACGCGGGCATTGTGTTCGTCCAAAGTTCAGCCCGAAGGCCATGCTAACTGCCTTTCGGCTGGCTGAACGATTCCGGAACGACGGGGGCGGTGCAGCCAGACGGTCGCAATCGGTGGGTAGTGGGAGGTACGTCGCTGGATCGCGATCACTAGGCCGCGACTCTTTATCAGGAGTCTCGGGAGAAGAAAGGAAAATGAAAGCCGCGATTTATTCATCGACCCAGGAAGCGTCCGGGGCGTTCCTTCAAATTGAAGATGTCCCCCGGCCACGGCTTGAAGCCGGACATGTCTTGCTCCGAGTTGTTGCTTGCGGAGTTTGCCGCACTGACCTGCACATCATCGAGCGAGATTTGCCGCCGGTGAAGCCGCAACTTATTCCTGGTCATCAGATCGTTGGAGAAGTGATCGAAGGAGCGACAACAGAGTTGCCCCTGGGCACGCGAGTAGGAGTTTCCTGGATGGGCGGTGTAGACGGTGATTGCTGGTACTGCCATCACGGAATGGAAAATCTGTGTGATCAGCCTGCCTTCACCGGGTATACGGTGAACGGAGGCTTTGCCGAGTATGCTCTCGCGCGAACGGACTTCAGCTTTCCACTGCCGATGGGTCTGGATGACGTCCACGTCGCTCCCCTGCTGTGCGCAGGCATCATCGGATTTCGCAGTCTGCGTGTGGCCGGCGTTGAGCATGGTGAGCGAGTGGGGCTGTTCGGATACGGGAGTTCGGCGAGTCTCGCGATACCCATTCTGCAGTCCTGGAAATGCGACGTCTATGTTGTGACCAGGGGCGAAGCCCATCGAAATGCAGCGGTATCTCTCGGCGCTGCCTGGGTCGGCAAGGAAGACGACAGTCCGCCCGTGCAGTTGGATCGAGCGATCACTTTTGCCCCGAGTGGGACAGTTGTACTCAGCGCGCTCGCCAGTCTTCGGAAAGGGGGCGTCGTGGCAATCAACGCGATCCATCTCGACCAGATGCCTGCTTTCAACTACGACACCCTGCTTTGGGGCGAGCGGCAGATTCGGAGTGTCGCCAACATGACACGACAGGACGCGCGGGACTTTCTGAAAATAGCCGACGAACTCGAGATTCGCCCAAACGTCACCGTATTTGCACTCGGAGATGCAAATCGCGCACTCCTTGCGGTTAAAGATGAAGCTGAGAAAGGATCGGTCGTAATCGTTCCGTGAACGCAGATCGTAACCTATGGTCGAATCTACAATTCTAACGGTGGAAGGCCTTTCGGTGACGTTCGACGCCGTCCAGGTTCTGCGAGATGTCTGCTTCACTGTAAGCCAAGGCGAAGCCCTCGCAGTGATCGGCCCTAATGGGGCGGGCAAGTCTGTCTTGTTACGCGCTTTGCTGGGATTGCTCCCCCATGAAGGCTCGATCCGCTGGCGTCAGGGCGCTCGAATCGACTACGTTCCCCAAAGATTCACGATCGAGCGGCGGGCGCCCATCACTGCGATGGAATTCTGTCTGCTGAAGTCGCCCGGTTTCTGGCGGCCCCCCGCATCTTTCATTGGTCAAGTACATGATGAAATCGCGCTCATGGGACTCGAAAAGAGCATTCTGAAGAAGAACCTGGGCGAGTTATCCGGAGGTCAGACTCAGCGGTTGCTGATCGCTTGGGCTTTGCTGCAACAGCCCGACGTATTGCTGCTCGATGAGCCGACCGCCGGCGTGGACGCTGGTTTTGAAGATACGATCTACTCTCTTATTCGCCGGGTTCAGACCGAGCGAGGGACTACGGTTCTGCTTGTCTCGCACGATCTCAGTGTGGTCTACCGCTACGCACAGAACGTGCTGTGCCTCAATACCAGTGTCGTCTGCCAGGGGCCACCGCTCGAGGTCTTGACTCCCAAGGAACTCACAGCTCTTTATGGTGATGGCGGCTACTATCGTCACGATCTGAAGGTGAGGCACTGAGAGCAGTGCAATCCTCCTATCACGCCTCATTCTGGATTGCCGCGCTGGTGGGACTCGCGTCAGGTAGCGTGGGTCCGTTCATCCTCTTGAGGAAAATGGCACTGGTCGGCGACGCCCTCTCTCATGTGGCACTGCCAGGAATCGCACTGGCGTTGCTGTACGGCGCCGACCCCTTCTACGGAGTGATCGTTTTCCTAACTGTTGCGGCTCTCCTCATCTTCTGGCTGGAGGGAAAGAGCCGCCTTCCGACTGATGCCATCGTTGGGCTCCTGTTCACCGCCAGCCTGGCGGTGGGAATACTAATCATTCCAAATGCCGACGTGATCGAGTCGCTGTTCGGAGCATTTCCCGTGCTCTCGCTGCCATTTCTGCTCGTCATTTTGTTCATGGCAGCGGCACTCTCCCTGCTGTGCTTCGTCTTGGCGAAACCACTGTTGTTCCGGATTGTCTCCCCGGACTTGGCGAAGGTGCACGGACTGGGTCGGAACTACGACCTAGCGCTTCTGCTGATCTTCGCGATGATTGTGGCTTTGGGGATAAAGTTGGTTGGAACTCTTTTGATGGGCGCTCTGACTATCATCCCAGCAGCAGTCGCGAAGAATGTTTCCGGAAGTATGCGCGGCTACATAGCCGGGTCCGCACTGCTAGGAGGCGCGATCTCCCTTGGAGGGATGTGGATCGCCGACACCCACCGGCTCCTGCCTGGGCCGTCCATCATTTTGTTTGGAGTAGGGCTGTTCTTGCTGAGCCTCGTCGTTCGGCCAAAGAGGGCAGCGTGAATCCAACGGTCGGCGGATGACGTGCCCGATGCAGCTGGGTCGGTTCGCCCGATTTCCAACAACTAAATTGCGCGGCCGGAAAGCACACGCTCGGGCTACCGCCGGCATGAGCAAAACGTCCCCTTTCCCGGCGGCGTACATAGCCTCGCCGTGCTCCACCTGCCCTGCGCCCTCGATGCATATCTGCACCCGCGCCGCAGCGTCGGCGCAGACGGCAAACGGCATTTGTCCGCCCAGACGTCACAACCAGAGATGTTCATAACGAAAGAGCCTATCTCGCGCCACCGCAAAATCGCCTCCGCCACGAGCGCCATCGGACCAACCGCACCCCTCCGCAAAATCAATGCAGGCAAGCGCATGCTCGTCTTGGAGTGCCCAGGAATGGCCTGTTTGGGCGTCAATGTGGGCCCAGTCATACGGGTAGAATGTTCCTTCGCTGTTTCGAAGAACTTCGAATGCCACGATGTTACCGCCCAGACGCGTACTGTCTCAGCCGGCAGGCCCCATCGCCCGGCTTTCGGGTGAAGCACGCGAGATGATCCGCCATGATCCCATCGTCAGCGCCCGCCGCAGATCGTCGGCCCTCGTAGCTTACGTCAGGGCGACATCATTGCGGCTCGCCTTGGGGATCAATGCGCTAACATTGGAATCTCCTTTTGATCTCGGCTGTATATCTGGAGGCCATCGTGTGTTTTTCAGCCACGGCGAACTTCGTGGGCAGCGGCGTACTAGCAACGATCGGGGTGGCAACGCTCAGTGAAGTGAGGCACCGGCGAGAGCTACTGTTTGCGGCCATGCCATGTCTATTTGCGCTTCACCAGTTCACGGAGGGCATTGTCTGGCTAGGACTTGATCATAAGCTCGGGCCAACGGTGGCGCATGGAGCGGGAGCAGCCTATATGTTATACGCTCAAGGCATCCTGCCCTTCCTGCTGCCATTGAGCGTTTTCCTGATTGAGCCAACGCCGCGCCGAAGGCGGCGCATGCTCGGTTTTGTGGCCTTGGGAATGCTGCTGGCGGTCTACATCCTGTGGGGGCTGATCGCATACCCCTTGGAAGTGTTTGCCGAAGCTCATGGTGTCGTGTATAGGAACGCAATAACTACAACAACGCCCGTAGCGATGCTCTATGTAGCCGCGACCTGCGGTGCGCTGTTCTTTTCTGGATTCCGTGGCCTTGTCCTGCTCGGATCAGTGAACCTCGCCGGCCTCATTGTTGTCATGCTTGTCAGGCGATACGAGTTCACCTCAATTTGGTGCGCTTATGCGGCGGTGGTTAGTGTGCTTATCTTTTTCTTCTTCCGTCAAAGTCGTTCGGAGCGGCCTGCGAACTATACCTTGGCCTCCTGAGGAGGCGACGCTGGTCATCCTTAGCGTCGTGCCACGAACGCTGTCACGAACATGATTACAGTCGCGATCAGCATCACGGCGGCACAAGTCCAACCGAGCCAGCGCAGCACAGGTCCGTTGCGGTGTTCACCCATCACGTCGACCCTGCTGGTGAGCAGCACTACGAGAATGAGTAAAGGCGGGGCCAGCACGCCGTTTAGCACCGCTGCCCAAAAGAGCATCTTGACAGCGTCCAGACCCGCAAAATCCAGGCCTAGGCCGAGCGCCATGGCGATGGCAATGACAGCATAGAAGCCGTGGGCAAGGGGCGGGTGGACATCCAGGGATCCGGCCCAGTCGGCCGCCTCGGCGACGGCATAGGCGCAAGATCCGGCCAACACTGGCACGCCGAGCATCCCGGCTCCGATCAGGCCCAGGCTGAACAGCCAGTAAGCCCCATCGCCAGCCAGGGGGCGCAGCGCTTCGGCAGCATCGCGTGCGCCGGAGATCGTTATGTGACCGTTCGCATGCAGAGTGGCTGCCGACGTCAGAATGATGAAGTACATCACCAGGTGCGAGAAGAATATGCCGGTGAGGACGTCGTTCCGGGCACGTCGCAAGTCCCGCGAGGGCGGGTGTTCGCGCTGTTCGATGGTGGATCGGCCCGCGGCGACATCGTGCTCGACTTCCTGGGCGGCCTGCCAGAAGAAGAGGTAGGGAGAGATCGTAGTTCCCAGGATGCCGACCAGGGTTGCCCAATACGCGCCTGTCCACTGCAATCGTGGAATCAGCGTCGCCCGCGCAACAGCGGGCCAGTCCGGGTGCGAGAGGAAGGCAGCGACGATGTAGGCGAACAGAACCAGCGTGAGCCATTTGAAGATCCTGGCAACGTTAAGATAACTTGCCCAGAACAACAGGCATACACTGAGCAGCGCGTACGCGGGTGTCCAATACAGTGAACTCACACCCGTCACAAGCTCCGTGACCTTCGCCATGCCGCCGAGATCCGCGGCAATGTTGACGACGTTTGCAACGACGAGCAGCGTACAGGCGCTCCACAGTATCCAGCGCGGATATCGAACTCGAATCAAGCCGGCCAGCCCGAGTCCGGTGACCATGCCGAGGCGGGCACACATAACTTGTACTGCCGCCATCAGCGGGAAAGAGAAGAGCGCCGTCCACAAGGGTGCGTAGCCGAATGCGGCACCCGTGACCGAATACGTCGAGATTCCGGACGGGTCGTCATCCGCTGCGCCCGTAATCAATCCTGGGCCGAGATTCGAAAAGAATCTAAGGAATCGCCCCTCCAACAGGAATGCGCGCCTGGCGGCTTTGGCCCGCCGATGCTTGTGGTTCACTGGCCCCAGATCCATGATCTTCAAATCTACAGCCTTCCGGTTGAATGGACCGGCTCAATCCTGGATTCTCTGCATCGACGTCCGAAAGGGCAGTCCTTCAAAAGATGTGGGACGGTTCCTTCTTCAGAACGGCGTGCCTTTCGCGTCGAGCGGGGTGGGTGGAATTCTCATGTGAGGGAAGATTCGGCCACGGGCTTAACGAGGTTTCGCCAGTCGCTTTCGAGCGGGCAATTGCGATAGGTAGAACCTGTAGACAAGACCGAAGCAAGCCTGTGGCCAAGATCACTCTTGTCCAAAACAGCTCTGATCGCCTCGCGCCTGCGCTGGCAGCGTAGCTGAAGGGGAGTGCCCTCCTATAATTGAGCGTTGGCGATGTTTCGTT
>Ga0302140_10010020_pt1 | contig 11734 bp, 10 predicted proteins | sample I_Bog_E1_1_FD_202095 | JGI IMG/M metagenome (GOLD analysis project Ga0302140, IMG submission 202095) | Peat permafrost microbial communities from Stordalen Mire near Abisko, Sweden - I_Bog_E1_1 | ecosystem: Environmental > Terrestrial > Soil > Wetlands > Peat | place: Sweden: Abisko, Stordalen...
GTGGACTCAAGTTCTAATGTAATAACCATTCCAATATTAAATGAAGATAACTCGAATCCATCTGTGTTGAATATTTCAATTAATGTTTCTGCTGTAAATTCAAACTCTTATTATGTCAAATTAGATATTGTATTCACTCTCAAAAACAGAATACTTCAATCAAGCTCCCCCAATGGAAATCTTCCAGACTTTTTCGTGGTCACTTATCAAACTCCAACCCAATATTATGTCGGAACTGATGATCAAATTCAAGCAGAAGCTAATGCAACATCAACTGATTCTGGATTCAACTCTCAATTGTTTGCCATCTTGTTCTCAATATTCATGTTTTTCTTCATTGTGGTTTTGGTGATTGTGGTTGTGGTTATTTGCAAAAGGAAAACACAATCCAAAGACATTGAACTAAAATCTCAAGACTTTGAACCAGTTCCTATTTTTAATCCAAGTAATCAAGGGATTATAGATGAAGAACAAAAGAAAACGAATAGGGGAAATGAGGGTGTTCTCAATTCTTCACCTACAGAAAAGCAATTATATGATTCTACAGCTCATATTAATATAAATTAATTTATTTGAGAAAAGAATGAATTTTTATTTTAAAGAAAAATATAAATTTAAAAAATCAGCTGAAAATCTATTAATATTCCTTTTGAAAACAAAAACAATTCTATCAAAGTTCTGTATTAATTATATTAGTTTCATTCTTCAAGTAATGGTTAAATTGAAGTCGACTAGTGAAACTATCCAGCTTGAAGTTCAATTCTTTGATCGATAATATCAAGAAGAAAAGCACAATAAGAAATACCATGATCAAAGTTAAGAAAACAGCTGCGTTAATAAAAGAAAAAGTTTTTATAGTCTTGATTTCATTCATCATTGCGTCAAAGTCATCCCTCTGAATGTTGACATTCAACTTTTTCTCCAAGCCTTTCAATTGTTTTTTATTTAAATTATGAGAAAAAATTTTTTGGCTTTCATCAAGGTTTTCAATTACTTTGGATATTTCAAATTCAGGCTGACAAGATCCACTTTTTTTCTTGGTTAACCCTCCAAAAATGTTTTTTTCTTTAATGTTGGCCATATAAGAATCATAATCCTTCTTAACCCCTTCCGTGACTTTCGATTCAATGAAATTCTTGAACAATGTCGATTTATTAAAAACTATCCACATTAGGCATCTTAACATACATTTTTCTCGATCATTCTCATAAGGCGTGATTTCCCATTTTTCTTCTACCTGGAAACAACTTCCATATGGAATATCAAGATTTTTGGTCATGCTGTTAATTGTCAATTGACCCTCTTCTTTCTTATAGCTTTGTACCTTATAACATCTGGAATGATCCCTCAAAGGATTTTCTTTCACATTTATCACCATTTTCAATTCCCTTGTATGGATCCCCATCTCTGGATTTTCAATCCATTTGGATAAATTGATATCCCTTTCATTTTTCAACTTATAATGTTCGGCAAGCGAAAAAACCGCATCATCAGCAAAAAACAACTCAAAAAACTTGTCAACTGTTATTGGAAGAACGACCTTGAGAAGTTCCTTTTGTTTATCTGAAGGATCGGTTTGAAGGAAATTGATTTCGTTGATTTTAGTGGTTTCTTCATTGAGCGGAATTTCAGATTGTGTGGGCAAATCATTGTTATCATTTGCATCTTCATCAAATTGGTCACATTCATCTTGAGTGTAGGGCTCTTCCTTCCAAAGGCAATACATCAATTTGTAAGCTGCGTTTCTTTTGGAAAAGGAACAAAAATAATAGGATTTATTATTTTTGCAAATTATTTCAATCGCGTTGGGGATGAAACCAAAGACTGCCTTTTTCTCTATATTGAGAACATCATTGAAGCTAATCACTTGCTAATTTCAAGAAAATTCCAAAAAATTAAAGATATTAATTCTTAAAAGCAAATTTATTACTTTTGTTTTTAGGCCCATGATGTTCGCATAGAAACAAATGTGCTTTTCTGTGATGAATACTCTCCCATGTAAAAGAATGGTTTGTTGTAAAGCACAGCCGAAATCTTCAAAAATCGTTTCCTATGAAAATTATTATTAACGAAATTTATCTATGAAAAAGAGCTATACATCCTTAGGCAACCCGAACAATTCGCAGATAAGATGTTTGGCAGACATGAAAAATAAATTTTCAAAAACTATAATTATAAATTCAAAATGATTTTTTTTTCAGCTTATTTCTTATATAAAAAAACATAGAGAAAATGTTTGTTTTTTTTATTGGAGAAAGGAAAAAAAATAGTATTCCTTAAATATCGATAGAGATTGCTCATAATAATACAAATTTATAATGTCTTCCCAAGAAGATTTTGTTTGTGTCTTTTTTTGTTCAAAAACGAACTAATTATAAATAATTTTTTTATTTAAATTTTTAATGAAAAAATGATACATTTCTCAAAAAAACTATTGTTGAAAAGACCCCAAGGGTGCTTTTCGTTCTTTCCTCGTTATGCATTCACGACACAGGAGCCTGCTCCAGCTGCGGAGGAAAAAACTGAAGAAGTTGAGGATGAATTGAGCATACCCGAAATCAAAATAAAGTCAAAAAAAAAAAAAATGGGAATACCCCCTCCAGATGCTGCGTTCCAAATCAAAGATGTGGATGAAATTTCTCCAAAAGACTTCCCTAAAATTTTCATTTATTCTCATGAAGGAGAATCTGATACAGAAAGGGGGAACTTTCCAGAGTTCCAACTCGGAGAACCGACAGAGGAAGAAATTCTGAAAAATGCAAAAATGGCAACAAAGAAGAAGTTTAAAATCAAGATGATAAACCCACTTGCTGGAAAGAATGAAATGATGTTTAACATATTCAAGCTAATCTATAAGAAACACAATAATTGTTTCTTGTATCGAGTTATGAAGAGAAAAATGGCCACTCAAATGAAAATGTTCCCTCGATCTTTAGAAGAACAGACTTTCGAACTTCCATTGGAGTCCAAAAAACAGAAGATATATATCAAGGAAATCCTTCATAGACTGGGCAAGGCAAAATCTGATTTTTTCAGATTACCAGGCCCCACCAATAAAGGACTCTTATATGATAGTCAAGTTAAAAACTATAAAATGCTGATTGGAAAGGAAATCTTTAGAATGATCAAAAACGTGGAAGACAAGAAAGACTTTGCCTTACTAGGGAAACACAGGCTCCGGATTGTCAATATGGTCATAGAATCTTTTTCGGAGAAAAACTATGATATTATTCACACCAAGGATTTCAGATATTTGCTAATTAATCCTGATTTTTTGCCTCATGCCCATATTTTTTTTAACAAAAATTTCTTCAAAATGAACCCTTATTTAATTGGAAACTTCGATTCAGATGAGATTTTAAAAGCTTATCTGAAAAACCCTGAGATGGGGAAGATTCTTGAGGTTCTTAAAATTCCCAATTTTAAAAAAAAATATTTTTTTTTAATGAAATTACAGTTTTTGCAATATCATAAGAGGTTTTTCACGTCTGGCTTTCATCCATCCATCAGAAGCAAAAATGATTATTATCAAGTTATTACCAATCTGAAGAATTGGCAGGATCTTGATTACATCTCATTTTTCTACCATAGTGCTAGAATCTACCAAATAGACCAACATTTTTTCGTAATGAACTACTTTAATTAAATTACAATTTTATCTTTTTTAGCCAAAACTGAACCTTGCAACTTGGAACCAAGCCTTTACCCATATTTATTGGGGAGGTTCTCATTCTTCAGAAGAGAAGGAAATTTTCCATAATCATCTACATCAACTTCTTTTCCAAAAATATAAGATTTCCTCCAACGATAAATTAACAATCTTCTTGATAGATCTTATCATGAATTGTAAAACTTATTCTGAATCTCAAGTGGCATTTGCCTTGACTGTTATGATTTTGGCTCGATTGGAAGAAAACTCGAAAAATCTCAATGATTTGTTCAAATATTTCATTTCAACTCTTTCACAAGACTCTTTTGACTTCTACATTAAAGAGAATTTAGTTGAGATTTTGAAAAGTTCACCAAATCATAATGTTTTCAATTGTCTTAAGGACGCATTGTCAAATTACGAATCTAATGCAAATAGAGATGAAATAATTCTGAAAAAAAACTTATCTTTTTTTGAAATGAAATTCCATGAAACAGATCCAAAAAATGGCGAGAAATTAGACATTTTCATTGGATATAACCACAAATATGAGAAAAAAATGAATCAGTTGCAAATTCACCCTGATTCATTCAATGTCTTAGCTTCAAATCTGAAATTAAAGAACACCTATGATTTTTCCCTGAAAACTGATGAAAAAAATGATATAGCCTCTAAATTTTTCATCAACCGCAATTATGACGTTTTCATTTACAACATCAAGAAAAACTTCCTGGAAGTCCTGAACGATGCCCAATTAACTCAATATCCAGAAGAAGCAGTTCCATCAACCTACACTGAATTGCATGGGAAGTTCGAAAAAATGGTCAAGAACGGTTGGCAAAACCAATCAAATCCCAATTCCAACTTAAATGATATGAAGAAAGCCTTACAAATGATGTACAATTTCATCAAGCCTTATCGAGAATCACTTTCTGATCTTCATGAAAAGACCTCCTTTGATCGAAGATTCGATCGATTCGTTTTGCATTCAAATGATGAATTGAAGAAATTCGCAGAGGCAAGGGAAAATTGGGTTTATGGAGTAATAGATGAAAACATGGTGAGAAAAGGATTGATAAAAAGAGGGTTTCATGTGGCTAGGAAATTTGGGAAAATGTATGTGGCCAGAGTTACTGATAAAAACAGACTAGTGCCAACAAACATCCCATTAAGCTATTATAGAAGTGTTCTTTATCCCAGTGTCAGAAAACAAGATGAGAAGATTCGAATACGGAAAAGAAAAGAGTTATTGGCCACGATTGGAACACAGAAAAAAAAAAAGATTTCTAGGAAAAAATCTTTAAAGACAAGAAGGTTCCAAACAATGAAGAAATTAACTTTCAAGGTTGAAAGAGAAAAAAAAGCGAAAATCCAAAAAGAAAATAAAGGAAAACTAGAAAAAAATAATAAAGTGAAATTGGAAATAAAGCCAAAGGCAGGATTCTCCACAATGAAACAAGTCAATGACATTGATGAAGATTATGATAATGAAGTTCAAAAAAATGATATGGAAAGCGGGTTCAAGGTTTATCTTCAAAAACTCAAGGAAATCGAAGAAAAGAAGAAGAAGGAAGATGAAGCACAACAAAAAGAAATAGGTGTGTTGAGTGATAATGAGCTCAATAAAATGAAAAAGTCCCTCTTTCAAGAAGACCCTCTTTATAGATCAGCATTTATAAAAAGTGAAGCTATGAGCAAGAAAAGGGAGGCCAAACCTTTCGGCCAAGAGAAACTATTTAAAAAAGAAAAAAGGTACAAAAATGATGATAATTTCTATGAAAGAATCAACGTTCAACACAAAAGACAAACTAAAGGAGTTTTCGAAGGGATGAAACGACCATCATTTGATGAGGAAGGAGAAGAAATTGAAAAAGGAAAAGAAATTGAGCTCAAATTAAAACAAAGATCTTTGTCAGAAACACCATATTTGAAATTCTGGGCTGAGAAATTTTCGGATAGATCCTATGATTTAAAGGAAATTTTGAATGTAGTGAGAATTAGCCTTAAGGAAAATGAAAATATCAAGAAACAGTTGCTTTTGGCTTTATCATACATTGATAGTTTTGGAAAAACTCAAATGGAAGGGGCTTCTATCCTGGAGATTTTGATTTCTGAAAAGAATATTAAATTAGATCCAGTAGATAAATTAAAAGTGGAGTTCACATGCCAATCAGGCCCCAGTTCAAAAGATTATAATAACTATTTGAAAGCCACAAATATTGATTATGATTTACCACAAGAAGCTTATCTCAATCTTTTTAAATATTATTTCGGTTCGATCAATTATAATAGAAAATGCTTCAAGAGGACAATAGCTCATTTGATCAGATACAATATTGAGGTGTCAGATGAAACAGTTTCATCATGCATAGAAGTATTCAAAAAGCAAAAATTGGGCATGACTATGCTGGAATTTATCCATTTGATCATCAAAAATAAGATAAAAATCAGTCAAGATTCAGTAAAGGAACTATTCTCACATCTTAAAGATTATAAAGGGCTCTCAGAAGACATTGAAAGTCTATTCCGACTATTCCTTAAAACCTACGAATGGGATTATGACTTATCTTTGATTGATTCTTATTTGGATTTGCTAATTTTCCAAGGAAGACAGGAAATTTATATGGGGATTTTCGAGAAAATCAAGGAGTTTTTAATAGCAAGGAAACATCTAAAATCACAGAATGTGAAACCAGAACTTCTTTTAGAAGAATCAAAAGAAAAACCAGAAAATCTTCAAACAAAGGAAGAAAAAGTGCCTGAAAATCAAGCAAAATCAATAGAAAATACTGAAAAAAAGAAACATGAAGCTCAGGAAACAACTTCCAGTGGTCCAAAGAAAAAAGAAGCAAGTGAAGCTCATTCTTTCTATATGGATTTCATTGAGAAATTAAACACTCATCAAGTCTATAAATTTTCTAAATTGGTTTTCTATGATTTCGTGAACAATCAATTGGAATTCACTCTAAGAGATTATCTCGTTGGTTTGAAGACCTTCAGTGACTCAGGCGAAGAATTTCTCGTGATATATAATCAATTTAAAGCAAGTCCATTTTTCAACTTTGATGAGACCATATTCTCTCTTACCATTGAAGCCATCAACACCAACCCGCACACCTTGCCCTCATTGTTTGATGAACTTCTAGAAGAATATGTATATACCAAAAAATATGTGCTGACCTTGCAAAACCTAAATTCTTTTATCACAGCATTTGGAAAAACGCAGAAATTCTTTGAGTTTACTAATTTCTTAAGATTCCTTTCAATGAATAAGCAAGAACTTAACAGGACAGTCAAAATAACATGTTATAAAGTGCTTGGGAAGGTCACTGATGATATGTCAAAGCCTTACATAAAGGGATTGATAGATGCCATTTTTGAGTAAATTCCAAAATTTTTTTTTCTTTTTTTCTAATGAATTTAAAAAGCGAAAACGAGTTTGAAAAACAAGATAGGCACAGATTGGATACGATTAAAAGGAAAACAGAAGCCAAAAAACTAAAACGAGAAGCAAAAAAAGAACATCAACAAGTCCCTTCTCAAGAAACATCAAAAAACACAACAGTTTTTAAACCAATCATCAGAGAAACAGAAAATATCGAACCTTCGAAGAAAGAGGAAAAAAAAGTCGAAATTCAAGAAAAAAAAATGGATAGTCAAGAAAAAAAAGTGGATAGTAAAGAAAAAACCAATGATTCAGCGAAAGGGGGTGCCAAGACACAGGTTGCAAGTAAAGGAGACGAGCCGAAAGTGAAAGGGAAAAAAGGGAAAAATGTGGAAAAAGAAGATACCAAAAATGAAAAAAAGAAAGAAACTGCAGAAGAGAAAAACGAAACAAATGAAGGTGCACCCAAGAAAATCAAAAATTCAAGAGATATTATGGATAGATTGGAAACTCTAGGCAAATCACAAAAAACGAGGCAGAAGAAAACCGTGCAATCGAGGGACACCTGGAATAGAATCAATGATTCGATACCTTTTACTGATGATGAAGGTGGACAATAAAAATGAAAATAACGAAAAAATTATTGAAACGTTTTGAAAAATGAGAAAAAAAAAATTTGAAATTTTTAAAAAGTGGTTGACATCCATTTTTGTTGCGTTATTTCCATTGATCTTCCATTTCTTTAGGTATTTTTGGAATGTTTTTCAATATTTTAAAATTTAGTCAAATTTGTGTTTTGTAATTGTTTATTATGAATTTATGAATAAAAAAAACAAAAATTGACAATAATTTAATTCTTTTAACAAAAATTCGTATTACAACAAAACTACTTTGCAAAATCCAATTTTTTTGCAAAGTAGAATTTTTTTTAATTAAAAATTTTTTTATTTTTATTTTAATTACAAAGCTACTTTGCAAAAAAATTGGATTTTGCAAAGTAGTTTTGTTGTATTTGTTATTTTAAAAAGTTTTTTGAAAGAAGTGAAGATCTTTGATTTACCATCTTTGTTATTGATTCTTTTCTTTTTTTCATAATTTCGAGATTATTTTGGTAATATTCTTTGTCAACCTCTAGAGATAATTTTAAAAATTAATTTTTTGATTCCAATGACCTTTTATCAAAGAATCCGACATTTGACCTGTTTCCATCATATAAAAATTGATCATTTTTCTGATTTCTTCAGCTTTGGCATAATTTCTAGCGCTTTTATCCAACTGAACCATATAATAATTTACTGCTAAATTAAAAATTTTACATTATCCTTCCATTTCATGTTAACATTCGATACTTTGAGCAGATTTTCTATGCATAAAATGTTATCATTTTTAGCAGCATATATTAGTGCAGTTTTGCCTTGCTATTTTCAAAAAAAAAGAAGAATTAATATTAAATACATAAAATAAATAAAGCAAACCTTATCAACAATATTTGGATCTGCGTTTTTTTTGAGCAAAAGTCCTACGACAGTATGATTGCCTGATTCACATGCATACATAAGAGCAGTTTTTCCATTTTTCTCTCGAAAATTCAAATCAGCTTCTGCCTTTTCAATAAAATAGGCTGACATTTTTTCATTCCCATCTTTAATGGACATTAAAATTAAGTTTTCACCTTTCTACAAAATTATATTTTTGTCTTTTATTAAAATTGATATTTTGAAAAGGAATATATGCATGCTTTATTCTTTTGATTGATTAAATGAGTTAAACTAAATTCTTCAGTAAATTGTCTACAAAGATTATCATGTCCATTTTCATAACAAACCATAAGAATGTTTTTACCCTAGATTTGATAAATTAATAAAAATGATTGAAAAATATATCAATAAATAATCAACATCCTTTGTATTTTCATTTGTCGAAACCCCTCTTTTTATCACTTCATTGATTAATTCTCTTTTATCATGCTCACAAGCAAAAAAAAGTATATTTTTATCTAAATATTATAAAAAAATGTTGTTACAATTGTAATTTTTTACGTTTCGTATTGTCTGACATTGAACCACCTCTTGTGAAAATATATTCCACAATTTCAATCTTCCTTTGCTGATATGCTAAATCAAGGCATGTCAAATCATACTCAAAATCATTTTATTTATTGTTAAATAGATTTATTATACATTATCCAGCAAATTTATATCAGCTCCTTCATTTATTAAAGATTGCACACTTTCAAAATCATTTCTGAGGACACTATAGAAAAGTGCTGATCTGCCGAACTTTTAAAATGTAAAAAAAAAATATTGAATTAAGGATACTAAATCGCAAATATTTGGGTCGGCTTTATGATAAAGCAAACATTTGATGATCTTTGCTTGTGAATTTTGAGCAGCCATAATGAGATAAGTGCTTTTGGAACTCTTTTAAATTAAAATAGTTTAAAAAGTTTAATGAATTTTTAAAGATTTTACAAAAAACTTCTTATTTAAATCGATTTGATGTTTACTCAAATCTAAGCAAAGATTTAACTTTTCCCATTCATTTTTTTTAATTGCATGAATCAAACAGTCACTTCCAGACCAATCTTGTTTAACACAAGATGCTCCATTCATCACCAGTTTTTTGACAGAGTTGTAATCTGATTGAATGATCGCTTCCATCAAAAGAGTCCTTCCTTTCTAAAATACATTGAACATTGATTTAACAAAAACCACTATTTACTTTATTAATGATCTTGTCGATTGAAAATAATTGCATATCATCAGTTGAGATAGATTTCTGCAAAAAATTTGTTTGGGTGTGATTAACTGAAGTTGCTTGCGTTTGAGGACGAATTTTATATTCTTTTTCCGTGGACTTGAAATTTGAGACCCATACTTAAAAAATTAAAAAAATAATCATTCCTTTTTCATTTTTATTTTTATTCGATTACCTTTTGGACAATATTCCCCTTCGATTTCTTTAATGCTATGAGCGAAATTGCATTTATCCCCCCATCGACACAAACCTGTTGAAAAAAACAAGCGACATAGACGATTTTTGTTTTTCATTGTAGATTTTTCTTCAACAGATAGTTTTAGTTTTAAATTTTCAATGTTGCTTGCTGATTTTTCTCCTTTTTTTTTCTGAGCTATCGAAAATTTGCTTTCATCCATCATGGGAAGGTTTTTATGAGAAAGAGAAAAATTCGGCTTTTTGTCTTGTTTTTTGATTTCCATCGAATGTGCAACAATTTCATTTAATTTTTTCTCGATGTTTTGGATGTATGCCTGTCTTTCCACTACTTTTTTTTGAACTTTTTTAGATTTCAGATTTTCATTATATTTAGTTCTTTCCTCCTCAATTTTTACATAATCATTATGTAGTCTTTTCAATATATTATCAACAACGAGCGAATTTTTCTTCATTTTTAATTTAAGTTAGATTTTTTTCTTGTTTAAATTAAAAAGGAATATTAAAAAAATTCTTAAGGCAAAGTATTTATTATTTCTTTTGTTTTTTAAAGAAAAAAATCAGAATTAAAGTTTCTATATATTATAAATTTATCTGAATTCTTTTTCAATATCTTGACTTCTTCCTATTTTTTTATAATATATTTTTAAGAATAATAGAAAAAACTCATTTCAAATATTTTCGGCTTTCTTCCTTTTTTTCCCCAATAATGCAAGATAGAGATATCGAAAATGGATATTTTCTGAACCAAGATGACCCCAACAAACGAGATAGTGAGTACAATAGCTTAAATGTAAGAATCGGTTTTGTTAGGAAAGTATACGGGATTTTGGCCATTCAACTCCTCATTACCACCTTAATTTGCGTGATTTCAATGACTTCACCAGCATTTGCGACTTTCCAAGCAGAATCACCAGGTATTTTTATCGCAGCTATCGTTCTTAGTTTTGTGGTGCTGATTGCAATTTTCTGTTTCAAAAATGTGGCTAAAACAGTTCCAACAAATTATATTTGTCTGATAATTTTCACGTTATGTGAAGCGTATATGGTGTCTTTTGCATGCAGTTCGGTAGGAGAGCCAAAAATCGTGATTATGGCAGCTGCAATGACCCTTGGAATGACGCTTTCTCTAACGATTTACGCTTGCACCACAAAGAAGGATTTCACAATGTTGGGCTCATCATTGTTTGTTTTCTGCACGGCTTTGTTATTGTTTGGTATTTTCATGGGGATTTTTCATGCATGGAGCAAACCTCTTTACATTTTATATACGACATTGGGAGTGATCTTCTATGGATTCTACTTATGTTATGATACTCAATTGATCATGGGTGGAAAAGAAAATGAAATTGATTTAGATGATTACATTATTGGAGCCATCATGATTTACTTAGACGTGATCATCATCTTTTTGAAGATTCTCTCATTGTTGAAGACAGTGTTAGGAAAATAATATTATTTTAATTAATTATTGAAATAAAAATGAAAATTTTTAAAAATTGGTTTTTTTTTAGTTTTAATTAATTAGATTTTGAGGAATTTTACATATTTTTCCTTTATTATATTATACAAAGAGGGTTCTGAAATTTTCAATGGAATACTTGATGCTTTTATTGTAATTTTCCAAATCTATATCAAATTGTTTTGAAATAAATTATTTGAATTGTTAAAAATACCAAAAGGCTCCTTTTCCTCTTCTGGAATTTCATTCATTTCGTTCAATATTAAGGTGTTAGCATTTTTCACTA
>Ga0302140_10010021_pt1 | contig 11733 bp, 10 predicted proteins | sample I_Bog_E1_1_FD_202095 | JGI IMG/M metagenome (GOLD analysis project Ga0302140, IMG submission 202095) | Peat permafrost microbial communities from Stordalen Mire near Abisko, Sweden - I_Bog_E1_1 | ecosystem: Environmental > Terrestrial > Soil > Wetlands > Peat | place: Sweden: Abisko, Stordalen...
GACTCGCCAACCGCTCCATCCAATCTCTCGCCGAGCTAACCCCCACCGCCTGCGCCGCCAGACTGGCGAACTAACCTCTCAGCTCAGCGCCCAGACCGTCAACCGTGTAGTTGCCTGGATGGATACGTTGCTCTTCCTGGGGCATGCGGTTAATCAAATGCGCCAGAAGAGTTTTTGTGAACCTGAGAATGCGAATGATTGACATTCTGTCTTCTCGAAAAGGCATGACAAAACCTCCATTCATTTCCCTTTACGCCATTTCGAAACGGCGGAGCCATATGGCGCAAGACTATCTGACTGCATCCGGTCGCAAAACGACTGGACACACAGTTTCACCGCATAGGATTCGTACAGTTTGTTTGACCCCAGACTGCATGAACGGAAGTGTTGACCAGGCTGTTGAAAGGGAACTTGCCGACAGCCTCGGTTATTTGAGACTACGAGCAGTCTATTTTAGCAAATCGTCTAATCAGAGTCAAGAATTATTTTCTGTCAAGTAACAGCAAGCCGAAGCCGGCCAACACCTTACCCTCGGCAAGGTGTTCAAGCCCGTCGGGTGGGCCAAATCAAGCCTGGCGCGAAGCGGCAGCACATCACAGGGTGGGAAGACGGGCGAAAAAAGACGGAGCCTGCGTCGGCAGACCCCGTTTTGAATGCTGGGATGTTGAAGGTTACGCGGCTTTGGCCTTTTTGGCCGCCGTGGCTCGCGCCGCTGGTTTTGGCGGGGTCTTCTCGACCGTCTTCTTGGCTGCGCGCGCCTTCTCTTTCACGGCAAACTCCGCTTTGACCTTCTGGGCGATAGCGTCGGTGTCCACTTTGTAGTGCTGGGCGGCGTCTTTGAGCGCCTTGCCAGTCTCCGATTGTGTCCGGGCTGCGTAGAGAATTACTGTCTCGACTAGAAGCTGTCCGAGTTCACCTTCTTCGGCCTTGCGGACATAGGCGCCCATCAGCTTCCCGATGGAATCGGATGCTTGCGCCTTCTTGATGCCGCGATTCCGGGCGAGTACCTCGATGCGCCGCTCCTCCAACTGGGGAAGCAAGCGTTCGACAATGAAAACGAGGTCGCGCTTGGTGAGACGTACCGGCACTGCGGCAACAATGGCGGAAAGGACACGCAAGCCTACGGCATTGGCAAGCGCCTCCTCGCGGCGCTGCTTGTCCTGCTCTGTCATCAATCATCTGAAATAGACACATACAGCGAATTGGGAATGTTGCACTGAATTACCTTCACAGTCACTCCTGATGCCACGAGCTTGGCAGTTTACGGCGAGGAACGCATCGTAAGGAAGGGATAGCTAACAGTGAGGATATTTGAGAAAGCAGCCTGAGCGCTGCACTGTTCCGTCAACTTGGGCGTACGCAACCCGCAGAAGTAGAGGTGGCCCTTAGGTTTCCTCCGGATCCTCTCTGGGCGTCCTCTTGACGCCGTCAGTTGCGCGAAGTAGAGCCTCCTTGAGTTTTTCGTCCGTAAGAGGCTCCACTATGACGTCGTAGCCCCCAGCTTCGAGCACTCCCGACCATAGCTGGAATGTAGCTGTATGTGCGTACACGAGGATTGCCGGTTTTGGTCTAAGCATCGCCAGATCTCCCCATATCGTCCACCAGTCATCTGTGGTGGGCAGCGATGCCGGAAGAAGAACCACTTGATAGCCCTCTTCCGCTCGGATGAGCGGACCAAGTTGCGCAGCGCTGTTCACCACGACCGGAACCATGTCGAACGAACTGATCTGCCGGCGCAATTTCTCCTGCATCTCCCCAGCCGCTATTGCCAGTACCCGAATCTGGCTGCCTTCGTGTGCCATGTCGTCCTCACATTTCTCTAGATAAGCATTTCAGATTCAGCATATTTGCGAGCTTTCCAGTAGTTAGATCACGGTGAGGACACCCGCACTGGGGTGGATGATGCCATGACAGCTGCGCAGCCGAACCCGACGCCATCCGCTTGAGCCGTCTTCTGCGGCGCAGAATCGGGAGTCTTGCGAAGTCCTTGATTAGGGACAGCTTCCGGAAGCGTGGGCATCCTGTTGTTCTATAATCCCCTCATATCACTCCCGACGGGTGTACTCGGGCATGGTATCGCTGATGCCTACCCGTTGTTGGAACTTCCCCCTACCAAGTTGCAACGCAAGCAAAAACGCATCCAGGAGACGCTGTGGAGTCGAGCCGGCCCAGTTTGGACGCGAGTTTCGCCATTGCCTATGAGGAACTGCGCCGAACGGCGCGGGGAATCATTCGCGGTGAGGGGACACGTGATATTTCGGCAACGACTTTGGTGAATGAGGCGTGGCTTAAACTCTCATCGGCTGCGGAGCTTTCCCCTGTAGACCACCTGCACTTCCGGCGAATTGTTGCGCAGGCGATGCGCTTTATCCTGGTCGATGCTTCGAGGCGACGTTCGTCGAAAATCAGGGGCGGGGACGAAGTCTCGGTAACCTTCGATGAATCGTTGTACTTGGGTTGCAGCTTTCGGCTCGGACCGGAATTGCTGGCTCTCAATAAGGCATTGGATATGCTCGCTACCCTTTCTCCGCGGCAAGCTCAACTTGTTGAAGCCCGATTCTTTGGCGGAATGACGGCAGAGGAGATGATGCAGGTATTCGATGTTTCGGAGTCAACCGTCGTTCGTGAGTTGAGAATGGCGAAGGCTTGGCTGGCGCGCGAACTCCGCTCACCTCGGGGAACTATCTCCGCATAGAAAAGGGGGGCTGGCTATGGACGTAAAGCGCTGGGATGCACTAAACGAGAACTTCAATCAGTTGGTGGATATGGAGGCTGCGGAGCAGTCTCGTGCTCTTCGAGCGCTATACGACAGCGATCCCGCCATGGCAGAGGAGGTTCGAGAGTTGCTGAGAGAGGATTCCCTGGGCCAGCAACTACCGGAGATGAACGTTGAAAGCCTGCTGCAGGAGGCACTGTATCAAGACGATACTGCGTTGCCGATTGATGGCCAGATCGGTCCCTATCGCATCCTAAGATTGCTCGGTGAGGGCGGCATGGGCGTAGTGTACCTGGCTGAGCGAACGGACATTGCCGGGAAGGTTGCTATCAAGTTGCTGCGCGACGCATGGCTCTCGCCTGTTCGCCGCCAGCGCTTCGCCATAGAGCAGCAGATGCTAGGCCTCCTGAAGCACCCTTCGATCGCACGCATTTATGACGCGGGAACCACTAAGGACGGAACACCCTGGTTCGTCATGGAGTTTTCAGAAGGCGTTCCCATCACGGAGCACCTGCGACAACATCCGTCTAGTGTCCACGACATCCTGAAGCTGATCGGAAGCGTTTGCGATACGGTCCGTTACGCGCACAGCTTGGCGATCATCCATAGAGACCTGAAACCCTCCAACATCCTCGTCACCGATGACGGCGAGGTCAAGCTCCTGGACTTTGGGATCGCGAAACAAATGGACCTGGTTAATCGTGGAAATACGGAAGTCACGGTGGGTTTCCGTCTCTTTACGCCAGCCTATTCTCCACCTGAGCTCCAAAGCGACAATCGGGCCGGTGTCTTCACGGACATCTTTTCCATGGGAGTCATTCTGTATGAGTTGCTAACCGGAAACTTGCCCTTTCCCGAAGGCGTTTCTGGCGACCGCGATCCGCAAAGACCATCAAGAGCAATTACGGCTGCCGATGCGGGCCGCGGACGGCCACTCAGTAAAAGTGAATGGGCAGACATTGATGCGATTTGCATGAAAGCGCTCAATAGGGAGTCTGAGAACCGCTACCGGTCGATCGATGCGATGATCGAGGACATCAATGCCTTTCTTGATGACCGTCCTATTGCTGCAAGGAAGAATGCTTTCCTGTACACGACGGAGAAATTCCTGCACCGCAACCGAACAAAGGTGCTCAGCGTCGCTTTAGGGCTGCTGATCGTCATTGGCGGTACCGTGGGGTTCACGATCCGCCTTGCCAGGGCACGTGACGCTGCTGCGCGAGTTCGCGATCAAGCAGTAGCGGAGGCAGCACGCAGCGCGCGTCTCCAGCAGTTCACGGAGTCACTTTTCAGCGGTGGCGCGAGCTTCGGCGTCCCGCCGCCGGGCATTAAAGTAACTCAGATGTTGGATAGGGGCAAGGCTGAGGCTCTGCAGATGACGGCCGACCCCACGCTCCAGGCTGACATGTTTCAGGCTTTGGGCACTGCCTATCGCACACTGGGTGACGTCGGCAACGCGGAGCCATTACTGAGAAGAGCGCAGCAGGTGATCTGCCCTCATGAGCGATCTGTTCGATGCGGTGACATAGAGCTTCAGTTGGGATTGGCTATCGGCACGCATGGCTCAATGGAGGAGAGTCGAGCGCTAATCGGCGATGCAGTTCTCATCAAGAAGACAAAGCTTCCTGCAGATGATCCGACCATCGCATCCGCGTTGGTGGAGTTGGGTGTTGTGACTAGGCGGCTTGGAGACACTGCACAAGCGAAGGAAATCCTTGCCCAGGCATTACAAGTCGCATCGGCGTCCGGGCGGCCCACTCCCCAACTGGCAGCGGCATTGCAGGCTTTTTCGATCGGGGGATTCCCGTATAACGATCCGCGTGCGCTTCAATATGAGCAAAGGAGCGCACAGATCAATGAGCAACTCTACGGCAGGAATTCCTATGAGCACGCGGGGAATGAACGCGGACTAGGGACGATTCTTGAAGCTTATGGGAAATACAATCAAGCGCAGCAACACTTTAGCTCTGCGCTAGCTGAGGTTCAGGCTTGGTCAGGAGCGGACGAAGGAATCACTGTGGGATACATGGAGGATCTGGCAAGCGCGTTGGTATTGGAAGGAAAATTCAGCGAGGCGAAGGAATTACTTCACAGGGCACTCGCAATCACATCGGGGAGTAAAACTCCTTCCAGCATCAATGAAGGCGAAGCTTACTTTTATCTCGGATTCATTGAGCTTCAGAAAGGTGACCTGAAGGCGGCAGAAGACTACTTCGAGTCGGTGATGGCAATCGTGCATCGCCATGCGGCCGTGGATGAGTTGTTTGTTGAATATAGTGAACTCAGTCTGGCGCATATCTATTCCAAACGAGGCGACGACAAACGCGCTGAGGCGGTGATACGACAGGTCCTTGCTACGACAAAAATGAAGCCAAGCTATGTAGTGGTGGCGGGTTACGCTTTGCTGGGGCACGTTCTGTTGCAAGAAGGAAGGCTCGCCGATGCTGAGGCTGCGTTGAAGCCGGCCTACGCGTGGTTCTCTCACGACGCGGACCGTCCTCACACAGCAATGACATACCGGGACTTTGCAGAGGTCGAGAGGCGTCTAGGCAGACCATCGGAGTCCTTCAGAATCCTTGCGAAGCTTCGAGCGCGTCCGAAAGGACAGATTCCAGGCTAACCCCAAGGTTAAGCCTTTGCGCCGAAAATCTAATTTGACCACTTTCCCCGCCCGTTTTCGATTAGGTAAGCACCGGAGGTACGGATGCTTACCGAGCGCTCACTGCCACGCGGGAAAGAGGCTTCGCCCATCGATTCATCGAGGGGCGAAAAAGGCCTGTCCCTTCCAACGGATAACACATTTGAAAACGACAAGAAAATGAGTGCTGATCCGCACAAGCGATCCCACCGGCTTTGCGTAACCGATTCGCGTCGTCACCAGGGTGTAGGCCAGGAACGGGCAGAGGGCGCCACGGACAAAGGCAAGAACGATGCTGCAATCGCACCCGATTGCCGAACCTGTCTGCCTCCATCCGCCTCTGCGGTTCGCCAGCAGCTTGCAAAGATACTGCAAAGTAAAATCTTTATTCAATCGGAAAAATTGAGCCGCTTTCTTCTATTTGTGGTCGAGCACGTGATTGAAGGCAACCCCGTGTGCCTCAAAGAATACCTGGTCGGGGTCGAAGTGTATGACCGTAAGCCACCCTACGATCCCAGCCAGGATTCAATCGTGCGGACAGAAGCCCGCCGTCTTAGAAACAAGCTTAAAGAGTATTACGGTGCGGAAGGAAAGGACGATCCTGTTTACATTTACTTGCGCCCCGGAACCTACGTACCAGCCCTTCACTCCAAAGAAGATCTCATAGGTGCCTCCAACCCAGCCGGGACGGAATCGTTCGGTCTGCGAAACTCTTCCTCGATCGTGGCTGCAATCATGCCTTTCAGAGATATGTCTGGAAACCCGGTCTCCGCTGCATATGCGCGTGCGATTCCAGACGAACTCGCGTATGCGCTCATGCTCACGGATGGCTGTACGGTTGTGTCGCAATCTTTTGTAGCTTGTCCCGATGCCGCCGTAGTTGATGTTGCTGCCACGATGAAAAAGGTGGGGGCTCAGATTGCATTTGAGGGAAGTACCCGGACGGACGGGGCAAATCTTCGAGTGACAGCAAGAATCATCGACACGTCCGGGGCCCAGCTTTGGATCGTGAGAATCGATACCGAAGTTGGAACCCAGGCTTCGTTCGCAATCGAGGAACAGATTGCGAAAGCGTTGTCTGTCGGATTCGATGTTGTGCGAGCCAAGGAGCCTACTCGTCCAGATGAAAACCGTTCCCAGCGGATAAACCTTCTTCACGGTTAGCTAACGGCTCCTCACTTCTCCGCTTTGCGCCCAAATGTTTCGATGGAGATCGGACATATCCGTCCGCGATGATCTCGAAACCTGATTTTCAGGTCTTTGCACCAGAGTTAGGAAGGGATCAAATGCAATCCGAAGATTGGGTACAACTCAGCCCATCGCGACATTGGCTATAGCGAAGACTTTCGCTGTAGTCACGCCGTGCCACTCTTGGACTTACTTGCCGATGAAAAGAGGAGCAAAATTATGAGGAACGAAGCCGACGTGAAGGAAATCAACGCGCGCTATCGCGCATACTGTGATGCATGTCAGAGCGGTCAACTGGAGAAAGTTCCTTCCTTTTGGTCACTTCCTGCGCAGTTCGCTCTGGATACCGGAAAGCCCGAGACTTCGCAAGATTTGCTGAGCACTCCCGAAGAGATGATCGAGCTCTACAGCACCCTCTTCGGCACCTCCACGGGCGTGGACAAGACAATCATCGACGAATCGAGCGTGGAGTTTTATGGAGATAAGCTCGCCACGATTCGGACGTCCTTGCGCCATATGATCGGTAGCAAGCTTCACGACAAGCAGGTTGCGGTCTACGGATGTCGCAAGGTCGATGGTGAGTGGGTCTTCTTCTCCCACATCAGTGTCGACGGCGCTGAATGAAGTAAATGCGGGAGCCTCCGTAGGCGCACGATAAGCCCCCACTGAACGAAATTGGCCCGCAAACTCCCGTCGCATTTTGGAGACAAGAGCATGAAAGTCGAAGATTCAAGTGTCTACAAGATGAGTCGCAGGCAATTTGTTTCAGTGGGTGCCGCTTCGGTCGCAACCCTCACCATTGCTAATTCCGCAAGTGCGTCTCAGCTGACAGCATTTCTCGAACCAACAGCCCACAAGGAGAGTCCCATGAAGACGATCACCGTGAAAGATGGAACGCAGATTTTCTACAAGGATTGGGGAACCGGTCAACCGATAGTCTTCCACCACGGCTGGCCCCTTTCAGCGGATGATTGGGATGCTCAGATGATGTTCTTTCTGCAGCACGGGTATCGCGTAATTGCACATGATAGGCGAGGCCACGGACGGTCAACGCAGACCGAAACCGGCAATGATATGGACACCTACGCGGCAGACGTTGCGGAACTGACCTCCAAGTTGAACCTCAAGAATGCGGTCCACATTGGGCACTCGACGGGCGGAGGCGAAGTGGCGCGTTATGTGGCGCGGCATGGAAAGGGACGAGTGGAGAAGGCCGTGCTGATCAGCTCTGTCTGCCCGGTCATGCTGAAGTCGGAGAAGAACCCGGCAGGATTACCGATCGAGGTCTTCGATGCAATTCGCGAAGGCACTGGCTACCACCGCGCCCAGTTCTACGAAGATCTCACCTTACCTTTTTACGGGTACAACAGATCTGGCGCCAAAGTGTCGCAGGGCGTGCGTGACAACTGGTGGCGGCAGGCCATGATGGGTGGGGTCAAAGCCCAGTACGACTGTATCAAGACATTCTCGGAGACCGACTTCACGGAGGATCTGTTGAATATCGACATGCCCACCCTGGTGATGCAGGGCGACGACGATCAAATCGTTCCTTACGCCGATGCTGCCCCCCTTGCCGCGAAGCTGCTCAAGAAAAGTGAGCTGACGATCTATCCCGGGTTCCCTCACGGTATGGCGACTACGAACGCGGAGCAGATCAATGCCGATTTGCTCGCATTCATCAAAGCCTGACGGCTTACCGTGAAGCATTCGCTCGCCTGTTTGCACTTAGTCGAGCGCGATCCTCTGCAATGTGTCGAGGGATTGTATCAGCCATAGTCGCACTGTCTCTATCGCCACTACGAACTTCAAGGAGTGTTGATCATGAGTTATCAAAGCGTAAATCCGTTTACCGGGGAGCTTCTGAATAGTTTCCCGCTTCATACGGACGGGGAGATGCAAGCGGCACTGAGCCGCGCGGATGCACGCTTCCGGTCCTTTGGCACGCTCGTAGAGCGGACAACAATACTGAAGAGAGCTGCATCACTGATGATCGAACGTCGTGAAGAACTCGCCGCTCTAATCACAGCCGAGATGGGTAAGCGAATCCACGAGAGCCGGGATGAGGTCAGCCTGAGCGCAGCAATTCTTGAGTACTACGCTGAGCATGCTTCAGGATTTCTCTCCAAACGAACGCTCGACTCTACGGTGGGCGAAGCTTGGGTGGAGTTTGAACCGATAGGCGTTCTAGTCGGGGTTGAACCTTGGAATTATCCTTACTATCAGCTCGTGAGGTTTGTGGGACCAAATATCGCGCTTGGGAATACGATCCTTATGAAACATGCCCCGGGCGTTCCGCAGTGCGCTCTGGCCTTTGAGAAAATCCTCATAGATGCCGGAGCACCGGATGGCGCATACATCAATCTTTTTCTGTCGAACGAGCAGGTGAGCACACTGATCGAAGACCCACGAGTGCAGGGAATCGCTCTCACGGGTTCCGAGAAAGCTGGGGAGTCATTGGCTTCTCAGGCTGGCAAGCAGTTGAAGAAGTCAACGATGGAACTCGGCGGCAACGATGCGTTCATCGTCCTTGAAGATTTCGATCCGAAGCTTGCTGCGAGATTCGCAGTGCTTGGTCGTATGACAAATGCAGGGCAGGCCTGCGTGGGTTCCAAACGTTTCATCGCGGTCGATGCAATTGCAGATGAGTTCCTGGATGAGGTGTTACGTCTCCTCGCCGGCTTCGTTCCCGGCGATCCAACGGACGAAGCTACCACGCTCGCTCCGATGTCTTCCAAGCTTGCGCAGACGCGACTTCTGGACCAGGTGCAGACCGCGATCGCGAACGGCGCAAAGGTCTTGATGGGAGGAATAGCGCCAGATGGCCCGGGTGCATTCATGTTGCCCACTGTGTTGACCGATGTCGCACCATCGAACCCCGCGTTTCGTCAGGAATTCTTTGGACCGGTGGTTCTCTTCTTTCGCGCCAAGGATGAGCAGGAGGCTCTCGCCATTGCAAACGACTCACCTTTCGGCCTGGGCGGATCTATCTGTACGGCCGACCCGGAGCGTGCCAAGAGGCTCGCATCCAAACTTCAATCCGGTATGGTTTTCCTCAACTTTTCCGCACTGACCACTCCAGAGCTGCCGTTCGGGGGTGTCAAACGGTCTGGTTTCGGACGGGAGCTATCGAGCTTCGGCATCGAAGAGTTTGCGAACAAGAAAATGATCTGCATCGTGGACCCTGCAAAGCTTACCAATATGGTTTCCTGACAACGGATGCTTGCATCGGGCTGATCCATTTGGGCTTGATGCAAGCACCCCTCCGGATAGCTGACAAAGTCTGCTGAGCGCCCAGCTCACGCACGGAATGGATCCCACGCCAACAAGAGAGAGCGTAGTCTTGGTCCTCCTGCGTAGATTTCTCCGGCGAAAGCCTGACCGGTTTCCCGGCGAAATCTTCCTCCAGCAGGGAGTCGGGGGGTGCCCGCACGCACGGTTGCACCAATGCTGCGATGTTCAGCTGTTCACATCCTTGGGGACGACGTGCATGTCTGAATATCAAATCATGGTCCCAACTACAACGTCTGTTAACGTCCATTGAGCAAGCGGTTCCACCGAGCCTGTCGATTATGTGAGCCTTGGCGGCATCTCCATCAAATATCGCCGCGCACTGCGTTTGAAGCAGCTTGCCGGTTAGCTGACGGTGAGTAAGCTGCTGAGGCGAGTCGTGTCACGAATTAGATCTTCGATACACTGAAGCCAGTTGCGGCGGCACTTTGCCGCAACTGGTGCACTGATGAAGAGCGGATGCTAATACTTACCGCTACCAAGAAACGCGCGCATTTCCTCTCGACACCGACAGCTAAACCCGTTGAGCGGATCCACATGGGGAGTGAGAGTCGCATTTCTGAGGTCTTGAATCGAGAGTGCTTGTTCTCCATAAAGCTTGGTCACTCGCGTCGCAAACTCTTCTGCCGCGTCGATCACCGGCTTTGATGCGAATAGACGTATCCTGCTAACGAGAGCGTACAGACCGATCAGCTCATCCACATCTCCATCGTCTAATTGCTTGGTGGTTGCGCTGACGTAGACCTTGGTGGCGAACTGGATAAAATCGACGTACACTGTCTGCCTCACAGCGAGCTCACGAGTGAGCAACTCCCGCTTGGTCAAGCCTTTCTGGATCAAGTAGTTGCTTATCAGCGGGGTGAGGCCGCCAAGGGCAGTTCCACCCAATGCCGCAATCGCACTCAGGGCAGCCGCGTTCACGTGTGTTCCTCCTTGTAGACCATGACAATGACGCCGAGATTCGCAGAGGTTAGATCTGATGTCCGAAGGTATGCGGTTCCCTGCGTTACTCGGCACTGCCGGTCGCGCCGTACATAGCCAGTGGTCGAAGCGGGGCCGCGTACCTGACTAGAAGCGGTAATCCAAAGCTACGGCAAGGGCGTCATTTGCTTTCAGGGCAACACCAGGCGCGGCGGTTGAAACCACATGCCCCGTACCAATGTCCACGCTCCACTTCATGTCTGGATAACGCGAGATGCGCACGGCGTATATCAAAGTGGTGGGGATATTTGCATAGGTTACGTAGGCGAGGTGGTGCGGCTCCTGGTCGATTTCAAACGTAGGAGCGATCAGGACCTTCTTGATCGGTACTGGAAAACCGACGGCACCGAACGCTCGGGCCTGCCAACTGGTTGCATTTCCGCCGTATCCGTATACCTCGGCGTTTGTGCCACGCGCGCCGCCGCTTAGTAGAAGGGGCAGCTTCTTACCGACGACTATCACCTTGGTGGCCACGCCATAGATGTCGCCGTTGGTTGCGTTCTTGTAAGCGAATGTGTGGCTGATGTAAGGCACATTGGAACGAAGCACTCCTCCAAAAGCAATTGCCGGAATCCACTTGAAATGGTGGGCATTTTCAACGACCACCTTCGCTTTTACATTGAAGATATTCATGCCCGCATAATTGAACAAAGGACTGAATGTTGGATCGCCGCCGTCGGTGTGATTGTCTCGTGTGAAGCCGAACTCAAGCCAATTTCCGAAGCCCTCTTCGACAGAGACATTGAAGTAGTCTCCTGCCACTGGACCGGCCGTCACAGCGTGGTAGCTCAATGTGGGGCCGTTCCACTTCCGTGGAGCCGCCGGAACTACGTTGGCCCAAGGCTGAAAGAACACACCAGATTGACCGTCCATAGTCAATGCCTGCCCTCGCGCGGAGCGGCCATAAGCGAAAATGGCCGCC
>Ga0302140_10010025_pt1 | contig 11730 bp, 7 predicted proteins | sample I_Bog_E1_1_FD_202095 | JGI IMG/M metagenome (GOLD analysis project Ga0302140, IMG submission 202095) | Peat permafrost microbial communities from Stordalen Mire near Abisko, Sweden - I_Bog_E1_1 | ecosystem: Environmental > Terrestrial > Soil > Wetlands > Peat | place: Sweden: Abisko, Stordalen...
TCACGTAAGAACACTGGCCAGTACTGCAGACCTAGACTACTCTCTCGTTCACATTCTGCTTGAAGTCGATCACGCGCTTGTTCCCGGCTCATAGCGCCGCCGAAGAAGCGAGTCACATCCGGATCACGCCATAACGCCACCGCAAGCTCGGTATCTTCGTCAGTCCAACTTCGAAATGTCAGACGGGCAGAGGGCAGGGGAACCATGCGCAAAGGAAGCTCCATCACTTTTTGCAACGCTATCGAGTTTACCCGTTGACTACCTAGAATTGAGATGCGGCAAGATTTCGTTGAAACATTTGCGCTCAGAATGAGCGCCCAACATTCCAGACAATTGGAAAAACGGCTCAATCTCCGGATAGCAACCAACCGCCAACAATGCTCGAAAGAGGCCGGAAACTAAATGCTCAACGACATTTGCGCGGAGAACCCAGCGCCTGCGGAAGAATAGCTGAACTCTTCGCTCACCTAGTTGCAACCATCACTGGCACTTCGAGCGAGCCGACACTGCTCGCATCCAAATCGTAGACTGCGATTCGAAGAAAAACTTGCTCTGGCGGCAAATCCAACGCAAGTCTCACAGGAACCCCCTTGTCCATGACCCGTGTAAACGAATCATCCTTTATATTCACTTGAAGCGCACGCACCAGATAATTCACCCGCTCGCCGTTTGCGTCATACGCCACCAACACGAACTCAACCTGTGTCTGGTGTCCCCCTTCCGGAGCATTTTTCAAGTCGAGACAGTGCGGGTCCACAGTTACGTCCACGATCATGTGCTGCACCGGTTCTTTAAGGCCACGTGACATCTCGCCCGCTGGACGCGGCGGCACGTTTGTCCCTTGTAGCAGTGAATCAGTCGCTGGCAGTATTCGCGCCTGAAACAGTATCTGCGTGGCCTCGGGAGCGCCGTGCACAATACTCTTCGTAATTTGGCTTGGCGGTCCAGAATCGTGAGTGGCATAGTGATAAGGCGAGGAAGCAAAATAACCGCGCCGATAGGCAAGTTCGTATCGGCCGTTTTCAACGTGCACTTTGATCGCGCGGAGCTTGCCGTCCACGATCTCATCACGAGGGACATAGCCTATGGTGTAGTAACTCGACCCATTTTCTACTGACCTTACCGCTGCCTCTTTGAGTCCATTGGTTAAGAAATAGGCATGACCGCCGGTCTGCTCCGCAAAATTTTCCATGGCTGCATGTTCCGCTTTGATCTGCTCCTTTATAACGGGATCGCCATCCATAGACCCGGCCTCGCCGGCTTCAAACAGATCGCTCACTCGCGTTCCGGGCACCGACATGATGCCTCGCGCGTCAACGGGATAGACGGCTACCTGTGCTGCTGATAGCGAGGCCCCGGGATCAAATGCGATTGGGAATCTGCCGGCAAGCCAGATAAGGTTCTTGCGACCGGGAACTAAGCCTAGCAAGCGGGCGAATTGCTGCAAGGCCAGGAGTGTAGTCTGCGCCCTGTCATCGGTAATCGGGTCCTGATCCGGTGGGTGAACATGAACCTTGAAGTTAGGCTGGAAGTTCTTGCTCAGGCCGCTCAGGTGGCCACCGAAATCCTCGTGCTTCATGCTCTCGAGCGCTTTTATCGCCTGGGAAGCGTCGCCGGTAAAGCCCTGGACCATCCGTAACTCCGCAGTGAGTGCGAAGACGGCGATCCTCGTCCCCGGGCGTACCGCGCTCAGATACTCGATCATCTGCTGGCGCATAAACTCCCGGTTTTGTTGTGGTGTATTGAGCTCATCAAGCAGCAGCACATTGGCGGCGCTCGCTACCTGATCGGCCGAGAAATTGCTGTAGGTGTGCGCCGGCAACGAGGCCGGTATCATAGCCGGTCGAGGAGCCGCCACTGGCGCTGCGGAGCCATTATGCTCATCAAAGGAAGCGATGGTTTGCTCGTGCCCATCCTCGAAGACGTGGAATTGGCTCCGTTGAAGATTGCGGACTGCTTTTCCCTTGCTGGTGACCACAACATCCACTAGAACTAAATTGGCGTTTGTGCGGATGACCGTGCCTGCAGCCCCCTGCGCAGCGACCGACTGAACCTTAGCAGGATAGGAAGCAATCAGCATGACCGAGACAATGAGAGGAAACACTGAACGGTTGACGAGCATGAGTTGAGCTCCTTAAGCAAGCGCAAACTAGTGCCATGTCAATTCTGAACCATGAAACCTCCTCTGCGTAGACGAAATACCGCTTCCGGTCCAGAATGTCTTGCCTCTAGTTCTTGAGGCTCCGCCATGCGGTTCGCCCTTGTTTTAGTTCCTTGGGGGAGTTGAACCACAGAACCTTGAACTCCCCACAATCTGGTCGCGGTCGGTTGACCGGCATCCGAACACTGGGAAAAATCCGGCCAACTTCCCAATTGGCCTCGATCCAGGCCGAACCCACAAAAAAGGCCAGACGGAGTGGGAAACACGCTTCAGGTCGGCTGGATTTCGCCTCGTTGTCGTTCATAAGACTGAGCGGACCGCAGCAAAGAGCGATGAAGTTTGCGCCGAGCCTACTCTGGTGTGGAATGCAGCGCCCGGTACGCAGCCAGAAGATCGGCCAACGGGATGCCGTTGATGATCATGCCCTCCGTGAGGCTGTCGTCAATCGACGCATTGCGCAGATCGGCGTCCTGGATCCGAAGGTTTGCCAGGTTCACGTTGTGAAGACTCCACCCCGAAAGGTTGACGTTGTGAAGACTCCACCCGGAAAGGTTAACGTCTTCAAAGTTGGCTCCAACAAAAGTCATGTTCCGAAAGTGCGTTCGGGAAAGCTTGACGTCTTCAAAGTTGGCTCCAGCAAAAGTCACGTTCCGGAAGTGCGTTCCGGAAAGGTTCACATCCTGGAAGCTGGAACCGGACAGGTCGGCTCCCTCGGCCTTCAGTTGGCGCTTTGCATCGATGACTTCCATGGTCAGGTCCGAGTTCACTCGCTGTCCTTTCGGGGTAGAGCAGGGCGCGTCTCCCAAGGCAGAATCGAACCTCTCCGCGTCCCCCCAAGTCTAAACCAAGACGGCTCTTGTTCCGGGCCAGTTTCCGGCATCCGGCCGCATGGAATCGGCCACTCCGGAGCTGTCTGAAACATACCAAGAAATGAGTCGTGGCGCCCGACAAGCAAAAAACAAGGGTTCCGCCTGAAAGACCGGCAACCCCGACAAGTCCACAGACGACCCAGGGGGATGGTTCCTCTCGGTGCAAAGGCGTTAGATTCTCATTTGAACGCGGCCTGCTAAGCGTTTGCTGGGCATGGGTTTCTCTGAAAGCTGGGTTCTGAGTGATTGACCCCGGGCTGTATTCCTCCTGATCCGCTCTTGGTGGTGATTTGCCCGGCAATCGCCGTGCTGGGTATCATTGCAGGGTTGATGGCCATGGTTCCGCAGATCTTCTGTTAAGAAATTAAGAACACGGAGGAAGTTATGAAGTGGCCCATCGTGGTTCAATGGGTGCTAATCGCCCTGACCGTGCTTGCCATGACTAATTGCATCAAGCAGGTCGTTCGGATGAATGCCGACAACACGCTGGCATTTGAGATCGCAAAAGACGTGATCGTGCTGGCCGGCATTGTGTATCTCACGCGGTTGAGCAGAACCGTTCGCCTGGCAGGCGTCGCATTAGTTGTCCTGATGGCGGCCAGCTTTGCGGGCGACTGGGCCGTGGTCATGCTGGCGCGATAACGTAGGTCTAACCAGAAAAAAGTAGAATCACGGCAGGCACGGTTCCAGCAGTCGTGATGCTTTACATAACCGCACTGGGGATCGGCCACAGGGCATCGAAAGCTGCGTCGAATTCGAAGAGGATAGAAAGTGAATGCCATATCTGTGTGGTTGGAGTGAATGCTGTCGGAGTACTACCGGCAACTCGCACCCTCACCAAAACGGCGGGATTCCCGTCTTCTCAAAGTTCGAAATTCTCCCAAGGTGCGAGTTGCTCACGATTCAGGAGGAACTCGAATCTTAGGCTGATTTCAAGTCTGTCAACCATGCAATAATCGCTGCGAACTGAGGACTACTTGGTCCGTTTCGCTGGGGCTTCACTTAGCTTCAAGGAATGGCTATGCTTCTTCATGGGTCGACCTTCTCATCCTATGAGATTGCACCTTTAGAGTGCGTCGATCACAGCTAGCTTAGCGCTAGAAGTGATCGAGGTCGACCTTCTCATCCCATCTAACCGGAAGTCACACCGAAAATCGAGTTCTGTCCGCATTGCGGGATCGAAGCCATTCATTCATCGGACTGTGATTCACAAGATTGGAGTTACTTCAGGACTGTCACCTTTACGAGATTGGAGCTTGTCCCGGCCCATATTCCTTTTACTCCCAAGTAGTACACCGCGAATTGATAGATCCCTGGTTGTGTAATTTTCTTAGATCCTGCGGCACTACCTCCAGCGAAAATTATTTTTGTCATAGCGTGCCATGATCCGTCTGGCAATTGGACGTCAAGCCACCCTGGGCCCGAAGCACCTGAGGGATAAATGTCTGCTGTCAAGGTGAGGGTTCCGCCTTTAACGAACCTCGTCGAAGATGCTCTGAGTATTACTTTTGTGGACTTCGGCAGTTTCGTCGGATTTTCCGAGGCAAACGAGGGGACGGGTTGGGAAGCAACAGCACAGAGAATGAAGAGGGCGACTGAAGCGGCGAGCCAGGACCTCTTAACTTGTTGGCGCATGCGGGTCATAAATAGTCTCCTGAAGGCTGATTTTTCGGCACATTGTCGGAATGCGCATTCGATCTTGTCTGACTAGAGCCGGAAATCTCGCTGCGCGGCTTCCGGATACGAAAACCACTTTCAGGGAAAAACTCGATGCGGTCAAGGGACTGGACGTGACCCATTCGTGTTTTAAATGTTACGCATTAAGGGCTTTATTCGCATCGACATACGCGAGCCTGTTACTCCCTGTTACTCGTGGTCCGCGGGCGTAAGCCCTCGGCAAAACGTACCTCCGCCGCGGCAGACGGTCTTCGATCGCCAAGTGCTTCGGTGGTAAACTTAGAATCTCCCCCCTGGAGAGACTCCGTTTCATGCCCACTGACTCGTTAAACCGCTTGCCCGACACGGTCGTACGCTTCGGAGTCTTCGAGGCCGACTTGCGCTCCGATGAGCTGCGCAGAAGCGGAGTCAGGGTGAGGATTCAGGAACTCCCCTTTCGCACTCTTAAGCTATTCCTGAGCCGACCCAATGAAGTCATCACGCGCGAAGAGTTTCGTCAGGCACTGTGGCCCGACGACGTGTTTGTCGATTTCGATCTCGGAACCCGAAGCGCCATCAAGCGCCTACGCGATACTCTTGGAGATTCCGCCGAGAATCCCATCTTCGTCGAAACCGTTGATCGTCGCGGTTACCGTTGGATTGCTCCTGTGCAGAGCGAACCGTCGTCGCCCGTGCCGTTCGGTGCCAGGCCAAGTACGGCAGATCAGATCGAAGTGAGACTCGACAACCAAGCCATTCTCAGCGCGGCTTCGGCTGACATTGCTCGACGCGATTGGAATCGGGTTTCGAATTGGAAGATGGCCGGCATCGTTGCAGTGGCGGCAGCGGCTATCGCGGCCGGAATCTTAGGTCTAGGCCCGCTTTCGCGGCGCCCTGGCGCCGATTCTATCGCTGTACTTCCCTTCGCAAATGGTAGTGGAGACCCAAGCACTGAATATCTGAGTGATGGCATCACTGAATCGCTTATCGGCAACCTCACCCATATGCCTCAGCTCAAGGTGAAGTCGCGAAGTTCCGTCTTCCACTACAAAGGAAAGGATGTGGACGCGCAAAAAGTCGGCAATGAGCTGGGTGTGTCGGCGCTGGTCAGCGGACGAGTTACCTCGCGCGCCGAGCGCATCGATGTCAGCGCGGAACTGATCGATGTTCACGATAACACTGAAATCTGGCAGCACCACTACAACGCCAAGAGCACGGACATCATCGCCTTGCAAGAGCAGATTGCGGGCGACATCGCGGGCAAGCTTCGTTCCCAACTAGGCAGCTCTGAGAAGCAACAGATTACGCGGCAAGGCACGCAAAATCCAGAGGCCTACGATCTGTATTTGAAAGGCCGCTACGCCTGGAACAAGCGCACGTCGAATGAACTTGAAAAGGCTATCGCCTATTTCAATCAGGCCCTCGCGAAGGACCCTAGCTACGCGCTGGCTTATTCGGGTATTGCCGATTCCTATTCCGTACTACCGAACTTTGGCGGCAATCCCAGCGAAGACTTTCCGAAATCCAACGGCGCAGCTCGCAAGGCGCTTGACCTCGATCCGACCTTGGCACATCCTCATGCCGTTTTAGGCAGCAACGATATGCAGTACGACTGGGATTTTTCCGGCGGTGAGACCGAGTTCCAGAAGTCTTTCGCACTCGATCCCAACGATGCGACCTCGCGCCAATGGCATGCCGACGAGATTGCAATGATTGGCGGCAGAGAACAGGAATCCATTGCTGAAGTTAGTCGTGCCCATGAACTCGATCCTCTCTCTCCCGTCATCAGCCGGGTTGCCGGAGGCATCTACGTCTGGGCGCGGCAATACGACCAAGCCTTAGCGATCTGCTCCAAGTTGGCCAACGAGAACCCGACCTTCGCCATCGCTCACGATTGCCTCGCCTATGCTTATTGGGGCAAACGCATGTACCCGCGAGTGATCGAGGAATGGAAGCTTTGTGCGCAGATCTCGGGCAACCAGGCGGATGCTGCCTTCGCCACCGCCCTGGAACAGGGCTTTCGCTCCGCGGGCTGGAAAGGCGCGCTCACAAAGGGGATCAAAGTCCGGCAAGCTGAACGCGAGACTGGCTACTTCTCAGCTCAAATCATCGCCCGCTTTTATGCCGACCTGGGAGATAAGGAACAGGCTTTTCATTGGCTCGACATCGCCTATCGGGAACATGATTGGACGCTTATCGGGCTGAATAGCTATTTTCAGTTCGATCCTCTCCGTTCCGATCCGCGCTTCGCCGAACTAGTGAAAAAAATCGGCCTTCCGCAGATTAGCCGCTAACCCAACGCCTGGTCCAAGCGCTGATCCGGTCAGGACAAATCATCGCACGAGGAATCTTTTCGGCAGGAACCTGCATAGCGATTGCGCTTCCATCACATCCAGTTAATCAATGCTATCGCGTTTAAGTTCTCCTTGCGCAGGGTCGATCAGTGAAATGTCGATTTATCGCCGAGGTTCGAATCGAGCGTCGGGCACGCAGATTGCGGAGTACCGGTCGGTTGACGAGCTACTCGGAACCAACGTGAGCTATATCACGTCACCGCCAGTTTGTCCACGATACAGGCTCGACGACAGAATCCGTCATAACGATGGATGGATTGCGGGTTTCTGGTGCTCACAAAAAGCAGGTTGGGTTTGATCAGGCGCGAGGATAAAGCCTGGCGCGATCGAACCCAACCAATCGCCGTCAGTCTCAGGCTACCCTACCCGTGGAGGACGACTGGTGGTTTGGCGTGAATCACGCCGATCAATGGGCACGGCGGACCTTTTTGCCGCTCACGGGAATCTCCTGTGTTCCCTTGGATTCTCCGAGAGCATTGTCCAAGACGATCACATCCTCGCTTAGCAATCCGTAACCGGAAGTGACAAGCGGTGAGAAGTCGATGGCGATGGTGCAGCTCTCGCTGGGTTCGACCGCCGCGCCGACAGCGCAGCCGCCCCCATTGGGTGCAGCCGCGCCGGGGAAGTCCGCAGGGAAAGTTAGCGTAGAAAACGCAAGCGGCGCATTGCCGATGTTCTGCACAGTGACCGTCTTCGGGCTGTCACCGCTCGTTCCGCCGCCGAATGTCGCATTAAACGAGACCAATTCGGGAACCGTCTGGCGCACTGCGGAGACCGTCGAGGCCCCAAAATCGGCCACGTAGAGGTTGTCAGCACCATCCAGCGCCAGGCCGGCCGGGTCATCGAATCCTGTACCGAGGGGCCGGATGCATTCAAGTGAAGTGCAACCAACCGGAAGCTCGAACACTGTATTGTTCGGCGATTCCCCGATGTATAGATCCCCGGCTGCATCCACAGCAATGCCCTCCGGAGGGTTGAAATCCGTGTAGAGGGTCGCGACACACTGAGCGGAACCGCAGCCCGAGGGCATCTTTGAAACCCTGGTGCTGGCGGGATCGGTGACATACACGTTTCTGCTGCTATCCAACGCTACGCCATAGGGTTTGCTGAAGCCTCCGCCCAGTGTGGTCACGCAATTCGCCGACTCACACCAAGATGGCATCGACTTCACCGCACCATTGCCCCAATCGGCGACGTAGATGTTGGAACTTCCATCCAGGGCTATCCCGGTCGGGAGAGAAAATCCCCTGCCAACGACCATCACGCAAGTCAAAGAAGTGCAGCCTACGGGGATCTGCTTCACCGCGTTGTTGCCGTAATCGGCAACGTAGACGTTCCCCCCGCCATCCACTGCCACACTATAGGGTTCGTAGAATCCGCCCCCGAGCGTGGTGACGCAGCTACTCGTAAGGCAGCCCGCGGGTATCTTCTTCACCGCGTCGTTCGATGTATCCGCTACGTAGACATTCCCGCTCCCATCCACCGCAACGCCATGGGGAGCCTGGAAGCCGCCGCCCAGCACGGACTGCGTCGCGGGACTGAAACCGGCCTCCGCGCCAATTCCCAGACCGTAGAGGGGGATGGTGGCAAGCACGCTGCCCCCGGGCGAGTAGAAGACGACGGCACCATTGCGCTCACCGGCCTCGGTCGGCACAAATGTAACGTTCACGGTGCACGAGACCGGGCGAGAGTAGGTGTGTGCGCTGCATGTTCCAGGAGTAGACGATTCCTTGAAATCAAGGTTCGGCGTACCCTCCGTCAGGTACTGGATTGAGCCAATCTTCGCCAGCGAGATTGTGAAATTCAAGGTGGCAGACGTGGCGCAGACTTCGTGCATGATGTGTCTGGATCCGCACAGATGCGCACTGCCCAGGTTCCCGAAGTCGGATTGATAGACCCACGTTCCGTAGTGTGGGATGGGGCCGCCACCGAATTGCATGAATTGTCCGACCGCGGCATCGTATACAAGTGTAAGACCATCTCTCCCGGAAGGACTGTTGGCTGGAAATTGCTGCGTCCAATCGGCACCATTCCAAGCCCATGTGTCGCTCGCAGGAGAACCACCCTGCGGATCTCCTCCGAAGCGCACCACCTGTCCCAACGCGCCATCATATGCCATGCCGAACCCAGCGTCCGATTCCGCGGGATCCAGGGGGAATTGCTGCGTCCAGGTGTTTCCATCCCAGATCCAGGTGTCATGAAAGCCCACACCACCTGCCAGCACGATGTTGCCATGCAACGCATCGAAAGACATGGCGGGGAGATAGCGCGCCGGTGGGCTCGCAGGCGGAGAAAGTTGAGTCCAATCGGTTCCATTCCATGTCCATGTGTCGTTGGTATCGAGCGAGGCGCCGGGGACTAACCCACCGAAAAGCACAACCTGGCCGTGCGCCCCGTCGTAATCCATCCCATACATGGCTCGGGGCGAGGGGCTGTGTGCCGGGAATTGCCGTGTCCAGGTTGTGCCATCCCAAGTCCACGTATCCCCCAGAGTGTTCGAATTCGCGTCAAAGCCGCCGAACAGGACCACTTTTCCATGGGCCGCGTCGTAGGCAAGGGAGAACTCTCTCCGTGGGCTTGGGCTTGTGGACGGGAAATGCTGAGTCCAGTTCGTGCCATCCCACGTCCAGGTGTCATTCAGCAGTGGGCTGGGGGGAAATTCGGCATCGTCACCGCCGAAAAGCACGACCTGACCGTGCCCGCCGTCGTAGGTCATCCCGTAGCTCCATCTCGCCGAGGGACTGGTTGCCGGCGATAGCAGAACCCAGGTTGGACGCAGTTGAATTCCCGCATGCAGTGGGCCGGCCATGAGGACAACGAAACCTAAAACGGCGAGAAGTGATCGAAAGAGCGCTATGCAGTTGGACAAGATCGCCGGGCAGACAGCGATGAGTGCGGTGGGGAAGTAGAGCTTTCTGCGAACAATGGTCGCAAGCGGAGGGTGCAGATCGATGGACATGGATCACTCCTATTGAACTGTCTGCAGGTAAGTGGGCAAGCGACGGCCTTTGTGACAAGGTTGTTGAAATTTCTTACGGGTCAGAGGGGCCGGGTTTCGTCCGAGGGTTGATTCCCTGCAATTCGTGTGGTGGCTTTACTCTGGCCTAACCACACTCGGAGAAATTGATTCGATGCGATTTCAGCATTGCGCCTGATTCACCGGCAACCCGGACCCAACCCCAAAACAGCAGGTTCGCCTCCTCCTTCCGGCTGAAATTTGCCTAAGGTGCGAGTTGTCCACCAACCAGGCGTTGGGACAATATAGTCTGAATTTGGGACGGCTTTGCCATTGCCGAATGATCGTAAAACCATTGCTTTTGTCACGCTGGGTTCGCTTGGCGATCTGCACCCTTGTCTGGTTTTGGGGGTAGAACTCAAACGGAGCGGGCATGACGTACGGGTTATTACGACGGAATTCTATCGAAACAGGGTAGAACGCCTCGGACTCGATTTTCGTGCGATGCGACCGGATTGGGACCCGACCTCTGCAGCACTTATCGGGCAGTGTGCTGACTTGAAGAAGGGGCCCGAGATCCTATTCCGCCGTGTGATTCTGCCTCATCTTCGGCATACCTACGAAGACCTCCTTCAGTCAATCGAAGGTGTGGATCTCATGGTCGCGGGAGAGTTGGTCTATGCGGCTCCGCTTGTCGCGGAGAAGCTGGGCCTTCGTTGGGCGTCCTTAATTCTCTCGCCAAGTTCGTTTTTCTCGGTGTACGATCCACCCCTCATGGTGAACGCGCCTTGGATGCTGACGGTCAGAAAAGCGGGCATGTTCCCGTATCGTTCCCTCTTCAATCTTGCCCGCGTGGGCACAAGCCATTGGTGGAATCCGGTGCGGGAACTACGATCATCGGCGGGTTTGAGAACTTCTTGCGATCCCCTTTTCAAAGACAAGTTTTCCCCATATCTCGTCCTAGCACTTTTTTCTACTTGGCTAGGGCAGGCGCAATCGGATTGGCCGAAACAAACAGTGCAACCCGGCTTCGTGTTTCATGACGGCACGACGAAGGCAGATTTCATCGATCCTGAATTGAATAGGCTCCTCAACTCAAGCGTCCCCCCTCTTGTCTTTACGCTTGGTTCAACCGCCGTAGGATATCCAGGCGATTTCTATCAAACAAGCATTAAAGTGGCTCGACATTTGGGAGCGCCCGCTGTTCTCGTCGGGGCTTCCCAAGAGAGCGAATGGGTAGCCCCAAACATTCTGTCTTTGCCCTACGTCCCTTACTCTTTGGTTTTCCCTAAAGCGTCGGTGATTGTCCACCAGGGCGGTTCCGGCACGACGGCGCAAGCTCTAGCGTCTGGACGTCCCATGCTTTTTGTCCCGTGGGGCTGGGACCAACCAGACAACGCTATGCGTGCCGAGCGTCGTGGATCTGCGCTATCGATCCGCAAGGATAGGTATTCGATCGACAAGGCGACACTCGCCATTGATCGCTTGAGGACTGCGGAGACGTTCTCAAAAAGCGCAGTTGCAGCTGCTGCACATGTGCGACAAGAGCCGGGCCTCAAAGAGGCAGCAGAATGCATCACGAGACTTCTTTGCTAAAAACACTTTCAGCAACCGACAGAGTCGCTCTTATCCGAAATCATCAGAAGTAGAAGGGACAAACGAGGTGATTCTGCCTGGATCACCGGCTACCCTCTTCGCCATCCCCGCTTTTAGGCTTTCCCGGGGTCCTTGGTG
>Ga0302140_10010026_pt1 | contig 11730 bp, 8 predicted proteins | sample I_Bog_E1_1_FD_202095 | JGI IMG/M metagenome (GOLD analysis project Ga0302140, IMG submission 202095) | Peat permafrost microbial communities from Stordalen Mire near Abisko, Sweden - I_Bog_E1_1 | ecosystem: Environmental > Terrestrial > Soil > Wetlands > Peat | place: Sweden: Abisko, Stordalen...
CGTCTCCGCCTGGCAGATACCGGCCGACCAACAGATTGGAGACAGCGATTTCATCGCCACGGCCACGCTGTTCACCGCCACTATCAACGGCCAGACGCGCCTGTTTGTCGGCGCTGCCAACAAAAACGGCACTTTCTACGCGCTCGACCGGACCAACATTGCTGGAGGGCCGGTGTGGGAGCAACAGGTGGCCTCGACGGACGGCTCGTGCCCCCAATGCAGCGGGGCCGGGGGATCGATCGCTCCGGCGGCGTTCGATGGGACAACTCTCTTCGTTGCCGGAGGCGCCACGATCATCAGCGGTCAAAGTTGTGGGGGCAGCCTAAACGCGCTGAACCCGGCAACGGGTGCCTTCGAGTGGCAGGACTGCCTCGGAGGATCGGTCCTGTCGGCCGTGGTCGAAGCACCCGGGATCGTCGTGACGGGCTACGGAACCCACCTCCTCGTAGCCAATGCCTCTACCGGTCAATCGTTGTTCGACTACGACTCCGGCGGCGTCTTCTTCTATGGTGCACCAGCTATCTCGAACGGTATGGTTCTGACCGTGGACTACAGTGGCAACCTCCTCGCCTTTGGTCATTGAGTGGATCCGATTCGAAACGATCGTGCTTGCGCTCCGTGACGGGATCCGAATACTCACTGTCATCGTGGTTGAGCGATTCCGTAAAACGCGCCACAGTGCCAGTTAGTTCTCAAACTCAGCGACTTCGGTCGAAGATGAGCAGAGGGGATCGTCTGATCCGAGACGACCCAAACCGGAGCGGTACGAGCAGGTGTACGAGTTGACCGCGCCACCCGACTCGCTCGCGTTGACGGATCAGCGCTCTCGCAACGTCAGCAATGGATGGCCACGAGCTGCGCTATGGCTGACGATAGCGACCGCATTGGCATTTACGCTTGTCATGGCCTATTTAGAACTCCATCTTGGATTTATTCACCGCCTGACTGAAATCGACGACGGTGTTTATTTCGGCGAAGGAGTGATGCTCGTCCACGGGATACTTCCGTATCGCTCTTACGTCGACGTGCAGCCTCCAGGCATTGCGGTCCTGATGGCTCCTTTCGCACTTCTTGGCCGAGTCACTAGCAACCGAGTTGCATTTGAAGTCGGTCGTATTTTTGTCGTGGCCGTGGGAATGGCCAACATCGGACTGCTCGGTCGACTCGTGCGGCGTAGACATTGGTTGGGCGTGCTCACGGCCCTTCTGGTACTCGCGTTCTATTTGGACACGATCATCGCCGACCACACCATCCTCCTCGAACCGCTCCTCGCGTTTGGAACGCTCCTCGGATTCTTAATTGTTTTTGACGATACGGAGACCGCGACAACTTCTTCGACTAGATGGTTGGTCGCGGGCGCAGTAATCGGATTGACGACGTCCATCAAGATTTGGGAAGTTATCCCCTTGATTGTGCTTCTCGTTTTCGCGTCGCTTCGCGGCCGCCGATGCCTCTCTTACTATGTTGTTGGTGCGGTCGGCGCCATTGCGGTCGTCTGCGCGCCATTCTTTGTACTGGCGCCCAAGAAGTTTTTCCACGAAGTCATCGTTGTGCAAGTGACGCGATCTCATCTCTACCAGGTTGGTGAAAAGTCTCGTCTCTGGAACCTGCTCGGAGCGTCGGTGCCCAAGCATCTACCGCGAAGCGAAATCTTGTGGGCTCCCATCGCGCTTTTGATCATCGCTGCGCTCGTTTACTGGCTCATTCTCTCGGCTCGCCGCGGATACTCTTCTCGATGGCTAACCAACCTCGACGCGTGCGTTATCACCTGCCTCATCTTGGTCGGTCTCTCGTTTCTCGCCACCGGTGAGTACGACTCTCATTACGGGGGTTTTTTTGCCCCATTCTTGGCGTTGGTGCTGAGCGCAATTGCGGTTCGCCTCGTACCAATGGTCAAGCCCATCGTCGCAGTTTGCTTTGCGATCGTTCTGATCGTCTATTTTGGCTTATCAGATCGTTCCTTTTTTGAGACCAAGTACCCGAATATTCCAACGACAGCAATTGACCGGACTTTCTCGCCTTCGGCTTGCGTTCTTAGCCAGACCTATTCGCCGTTGATCCTTTCCAACCGTTACGACCTCTTCGAGCCAACGTGTCCGCGTGCTCTTGACATTTACGGAATAGAACTTACCGACGGCCACGGTGTCGCGGGCCGTGACTCCGACGGCCGAGCGGCGAAACTGCAGGCGGACTGGCTTAAGTGGCTGCATCGAGCGGATGGAGTCATCTTGTATTCACCAGCGTCGAAAGATCCCAATATTGGAGTGGTGGCGGACACCTACTTCACTGAGCACTTTGTCCTTGAGAAGAAGATTGACACGCTCTTTATCTATAAGCGCGACTAGGTCAGGCCGCGGGTGACGCTCCGCGCTCGCTTGTCGTCGTCATCGAGGTCGCTGTCCTTCAAGGTCTGAGGCGATCAGGTCGGTGGTCGCTTGATCTACCTTCGCGACGGCGGCGAAGTCACGCCAAGCGAGGATGGCTTCCCCGATTTCCTCCAGCGTGCGCTCGATATCCGGAACTTCAAGGCGGTCGCCCATCGTTCGAAAATTGTCAAAAGTGATGTCCTCGAAAGCGCCGCTGACGCTCATCTGTTGGGTCTGCGTCCATGAAGCTCCCCAGTTTGAGTGCGTCAGATCGTAGGCAGGCGCTAATTGCCAAGCTCCGTGCTCCGGTAAGAGAAAGGAGAAGTTCTTTGCGTGATCATCTCGGTTTACGCTCATCACGTTGAAAACAGCGCGTCGAAAGATCTGTGTCGCTGCTTTCGAGCCAAGTCCTAGTTGTCTCGCCGTCAAGAAATATGTCTCGTACGCGTGGGTCCGACGAGCGTTGTAATCAAGGTGTGCGAGGGCACAGAGGGTTTGTGAGTGAATTCGCTCTCCGTTGGGTCCCCGGTCAAAGCGTCGAGTCATGAAGTGCATCCTCGGACCCTCCGGCCACAACATCGACTCGGCAATATCAATGCCTGCACTCGTTGCCATGAGGTAATAGGCAAACTCGACGCGGCAGTACTGCTGGCTCGACACGAGAGGATCGTGCTGCTCTTGCGGGTCGCCGACACCGTCGAACTTAATGAGCCACTGCTCGTAACCATCAGGCGCGTCAAGTTGACCGGAGAGCATCTGACCCGTCGAGGGATTGAAGGCCAACACTGCTTTGGCCCGCGCACCTCCGGCGGACGAGCCGACGGTGATCAGTTCAGCCAGTGCGCGATGAACGTCACCCGTGTCTCTCAGATTCCCCGAAATCTGTGCACGAGCCGCCGTTACCAAATCGGCCATCTGCACGGAACTGATGTCGTCTGCGGACGGTCCCGCGGGCGGGCGAAACGTAAGTGCGCCCATAGCTCGATCACTAGCGTATGCCAATCGGTCGAGCGGGGTAATTCTCGACTCCACCATACCCTGCGTCGCCATCCAGGCGTTGACTAGGTAGTTGCCGAATCGGTCTGGTAGTGCGTCGGCCAGCATGGCGGGCAACCGGTGAAAAGTCTCGGGAGAAAGTTCTGGAAAAATGAACGTTCCCTTTCGCCGCGGCATGTGCAGCGGCGCCAACTCAACGCCGTCGGCCAGCCATGAATCTTCATACTCGAATATGTAAAAGTTCGTGACGGGATCGAGCGTCACCGCGCCCACGTCGCGTCCCCAAACCGAAACTCCTACGACGTCCACGGGCGAATAACTCATCGGGGGGGCGCGGGATGTCGAACTCTTGAGCGTGCCTCTGCTGACTGCTTCTCTCGTTCTCGAAGTAGTTGTACGGGACTCACTTTTGGTTCGTCGGGGAGAAGGGTATCCAGCCACTCATTTCGACCAAGCGCTCGAACCACTCGAACCAGCGTGGTCAGCGATGAGCCACCGCCACGCTCGAGACTTTGGACTGCCGATTTTGAAACATTGGCGTGACGCGCAAGTTCAACTTGGGTCAGGAGACGCCGCTTCCGGAGGCGGCGAACGTTGAGTCCAAGTCGGCGCTCCCATTCCTCTGTCGCAATAAAAGATGGAGTTTCCATGGATCCTCTATGATGTTACTTGGAATTACAAGTATAATACCTAGTTCATGAAAGTAAACTCATATCTTACCTGTAATTCGATGCTTTGCGCTCCTAATTCGCTCTAAAGCATGGTAATCCAAGTCTCATAACAGCGTTATTTCATATCTGGACGCAAGGCTAGTCGGTATTCCACGCATCTCGAGGGGCCTGCGGTGTTTTGCACTGTCTAAGCAAGGCAAGATAACTTCTTTAGATCTAAAGAAAACTGGGACCTATGCGCCGAATACCGCAAGTGATCACTGTCGGAGTGACTGTCGTAACTTTAATGGCCCTCGGCCTTACCTATGCGGTCTCGAACGCGAGCGCAGCAGGGACCCTCCCGGCAACGGTGAACGAAGTAGTCGCCGCCACCGCTTCCCTAAGTGCCGTCGGGTGCCCCTCAAGTCTCGCAACCACATTTCCGTCGGCGACCACCTTCACCAGTCTCGAGACCGCAGTGTCAGCCGCGACGAACGGGCAGACAATTTACGTGTGTGCGGGCAGTTACAACATGTCCGCCTATCCGAACGGTCAGGTCGATATCACACCGGGCCTCGCCATCACTATCGACGGCTACAACTGGGACTCTCCCCCTTCGGGATCTGACACCTCTTCCTCCGTTGACCCAACGACGCAGTCAGAGTTCGAGGGCGGAGCCGGAATATTGGTCCAGTCGTCGGCCGGTGTCACGATCAGCGGGTTGACGATGTTCGAAAACAACGCGGTCGCCTCCAATATGGTCCAGTGCCCCGGTGAGCCGTGTGGCACCTCCATCGACGTACAGAGCCTGATATCTGGTTCAGGAGATCAGGGCGAATCAAACGTCACCATCAGCAACAACTTGATCGTCAACACGGGCGGAAGCGCATCGGCTCAAGTGGGTGATCTTCATTTCGGCCTGGGAGGGTTCGTCGAGTCGGGCCCCGAAAACTCGACCGAAGTCACAGCACTTGACACCAACGATGTCGTGGAGCACAACGTGTTTGTTCAAGACCAAGGATTCGAAAATAACGGTCTTGAGATGACCGATACCTTTGATGCCCTCGTCAGCGGCAATACGGTGACCTATCCCGCTAATGGTGGGAATGGGGCGGACGACTACGAGTACAGCGGAATATCGTTCCCCGGTTATGATCAAGGGACCACCATCACGAACAACACCCTGAACGGCGGCGGGATGTTCAGTGATGCGGGCTCTACGCCAGATACCGGCAATCCGAAGTCCGGCATCAAGGTCGAGGATGTATATGGCGACGGCTGTGGTGAACAGGACATCGCGGACAACACCATCTCTGGTTTCGTCTACGGCATCAGCATCATCTCGACCAATAACACCCTCAACACCGGGACCCTTTGCACTGTTCCCTCGGGGCCAACGAATTTCATCGTCTCGAATAACAATCTTACGAATTCTCGAATTTACGGAATCTTCGTGTCCACTGGTTCTACGTCGGGAACGATAAGCGGCAACGTCACCACTGACAGCGATTCCGAGGGGTATACGCCCGACAGTTACACCGCGGGCCAATACGACTACTACGACGCTTCAGGAAACTCAACAACCAATGTTTGGCCTGGTAACAGGGGCGACGGTTCCTCGGACCCTTCGAGTATCGATGAAACGTCGTCAACGACCACGACCTTGGCGCCCTCGTCCCCTCCACCCACGGTCATCACGACCACGACCACAACCGCCCCGCCTCCAACGACGACAACGACCCTCCCGCCTAAACCGTCCGTATCTGTCACGGGGGCCACTCTCTCCGCGGGTAGCAAAGTGCTTGCGACCGTGCGCTGCGCGAAGGCGAGGTGCGCCGGGACTTTCGAGCTAACGAAGAGGGTCACGGTCAGAGTCAAGATCGGTCACTCGAGCAAATACAAGACAATTGAGAAGGCGGAGGTTCTTGGAACTGCCGGCTACTCGCTGGCCGCGGGGACTCAGCGGCAGTTCTCCATTCAGCTCAATGCATTGGGCGAGAAACTCCTGCATTCGTCCGCGAGCCATCACGTGACATGCGAACTAACGGTGACGAGCGCAGGTGGGACGAAGCACAAGGTTGTAACGCTCGATATCAGGTAGCGCTGCTTACCAGTTCGAGATTTCATGGTCTGCCTCGATATCGAGCGCGACGACGCGGGCCAGGGTCTACATTCCTCTTACGAAGACACATTCATGTTCGACCGAGAGTTCGCGACGGAGGCTTTGAGTACTTACCAGGAACTGATAACTAAGCAACGGGCAGATCAGTCGGACGCATTTCTCGTCTCTGTTCGTCGACTGGGCTGGAATCCAGAACGGCTCGCTGCCGAGCGGGAACGTCGGCTAAGGGAACTGCTTCAGTGGGCGGCGGAACATTCAGAATTTTGGCGGGAACGGCTCATTGGCGTCGATGCGTCGGTGTTCACTGAAACTGACCTCAGGAGCCTCCCCATTCTGACGAAGAAGGAGTTGATGGCTAACTTCGATCGAATCGTCACAAGACCGAAACTTACGCTGGAACGAGTCAGCGACCACGTTAACCATCTCGACGAGGACGCTTACCTCGACGATGAGTACAGAGTCGTCGTCACTTCGGGCACTGGCGGCACTAGAGGACTCTTCGTGTATGGCTGGAACGAATGGATTACTTTTTCGCTGATCGCTACGCGATGGCGAACACGTTCGGGGGAGGATCCATTTGCTCCCGTTGGCACCTTCTTCGCAACCAATACCAAGCACGTTTCCGGTGCGCTGCACGCCTTTTCGAGAGACTTCGCCGGCGAAGGACCGCTCGCGGTCACCCACCTGCCAGCTTCCCTACCGATTCCCGAGATCGTCGCGGGACTGAACGCAGCACGCCCCACGGTGCTGACGGGGTACGCCAGCGCCATCCACCTTCTCGCACTCGAAGCACTCGCGGGCAGACTCAACATTGAGCCCAACTGGGTGTCAACCAATGGAGAACAACTCACCGCCGACATCAAAGACGCCGTGCGTTCGGCGTGGGGCGTCGAGGTGTATGACACCTGGGGATGTACCGAAGGCGCGTTCGCTTTTCCTTGCGGTCCCGGACGACCGATGCACTTACCCGACGATCTGGTGATCATCGAGCCGGTCGACGAAAATAACAATCCAGTTCCTTACGACCAACCCGCGGCGAAAATCCTTCTGACCAATCTGTACAACAAGACACAGCCCCTCATTCGTTATGAAATCAACGACTCAATGACGATCACGGATGAACCTTGTGAGTGTGGCAGCGGGCACCGGCGAATTACCGAGATTCGTGGGCGGTTCGACACTTTTTTCGCTTACGAGAACGGCACTATTGTCCATCGGCTCGGTATGGAAGGCGTTCTACTCGGCGACCCAAATGTCGTCGAAATGCAAGTCTCGCAAACTCACAACGGCATGGTCGTGTCCCTCGTCACTCGAGGAGAGTGTGACACGGAGGCTCTCCGTACTGGCCTTGAGAGATTGTTGACTCGTTCGGGGCTCAGAAGTCCCGAAGTTGCCGTCATCCAAGTCGATTCACTTGAGCGACTGTGGTCGGGGAAACTTCGTCAGTTTGAGCCGCTGCCCGACTAGTCGTTCCGACAACGTTGACATCGTCAAGCGAGTGGCCACTTCGCGCACTTCTGCATTGGCATCCGGTGCCGTGCGCACTTAAATCCGACGATCGATCCATCGGGTGACCGCCGACCTCAACGCGGGCAGAGCGACCGGACCGGTCTTGAGGATGAGATCATGAAAGTCACGTACCGCGAACTTGTCGCCCAGTCGTTCTGTTGCCTCGTGCCGCAGTGCCACGAGTTCGAGTCGACCCACCATATAAGACAATGCCTGCCCGGGCATGACGATGTAGCGATCGACTTCCGATTCGATCTCGAGTTGGCTCATCGGAACATGCGCCGCCATCCAGTCAATCGTCTGCTGTCGCGTCCATCCAAGGGAGTGAAGCCCAGTATCGACAACGAGCCTCGCCGCGCGCCACGCGTCCGTGCTGAGCATGCCGAGGCGCGTCACGTCGCTGCTATACAGACCCATCTCATCGGCTAATCGCTCGGCGTAGAGTCCCCAGCCCTCAAGCGCTCGCCGTGTCACCGAAGACCGCAAAGACGATATGGCTGTCCTCTTGCTCTTGAGCGATGGTCAATTGGAAGTGATGGCCGGGGACTGCTTCGTGGAACGCCACCGCTTCGGCCATGTGGCGATAGCGCTCGTGAGGCTTGGTGGCGTTGATGAAAAACGTTCCCGGCCGCGATCCGTCCAGCGCTCCCGTGAAGTAATACGCGGGAGCTGAGCCATCGGCCAACGCGTCGGGCACCGGCTCCACGGCGCAGGGAGGCGATGGAATGAGTCCGAACCATTCGAGTGCCGCTTCCTCGGCGCGACCAACAGTCGCAACGGCACTCGCCAGTATTTCTTCGCTATCGGCGTACAGCAATTCGGGATCGGTACGAAGACGTTGGTGAATTTCTCTGACGTCGCTGGTTCCCCACAGTCGCGAGCCAATGACGGCAAACTCCGCGTTCAAACGCTCAATGATGGCTTGCCCGGTTGCGTGCAGATCTTCGGGGGTGCGCGACGTCGATGTCGAGGCTCGCACCAAGGTGCGATACAACTCCTCCCCGTCGGGCAACCGATGCAGGCCTGGCTGCTCGTCAGATCGCCCCACGGGCAACGCCTCTAGCTTTAAGAAGTTGCGGTTACGATGAAGTGCCGGCACCACTTCGTTCAGAATCAGCTGATCTTGCGTGTAGTTGAAGTCCTCATTCGCCACCTCAAGCTGGCGGCGGAGACCGCTCAGATTTCGGTCAGCCAGAACCTCATCGATTTGAGCGACGGCCGAACCAACTCCGCGAGCGGTCGGTGTTAGGCCGTGCTTAATGCCCTCCCGGTGTCGATCGGCGGCCTGTTCCAAAAATCGTGGCAACGTCGTCAGCCGGCGGAGGTGGGCCGCACGACGTTCGTCACTGTCGAGCGGCAACTGGTACAGCGTGGCGAGAAGCGCCGAGAGCGGAGCACTTTGAAAGTCACTGATCGTGTACTCCACTCCACGAACTCGCAGGTGCTCCGCGCTGGTCGTCGCGCTCAACTGGATGTGGTCAAGGGCGACAAGGTCAATTTCCTCGAGAGCACTCTCTGAGTTCACGAGGCGTCCCCGTAGGTTTACTGCGTCGTCGACAATGCCTTCGTACGCACGCAGCGTCTCGCTTTCAAATGGCGCTGAGAGATCAGCGAGACCGGTGTCGCCCTCGAAGAGACCGAGTAAGGCCGCCTCGAGTGGTTCTTGTTTGAAACGGAGCGCAACCAAGGTATCGGCAAGCCATAGCTTAGGAGGGTCCAAGCTGTAATTGAGGGCTGGTATCCGGGCGAAGAAGACGGGAGGGCAATTGCATCAGTCCCCACCGGCGCTTTCGATCCTTCCGGGCGACTTCCAATCACGTTCCCGGCGAATTCTGCCTACCAGCCTGTCTCCCTCCCCGCGGAGTTCCCGGGCGTCGATGACACGGTCAACTTTGGGACTGGCCCCGATGCTCTTGGCGTGGGCTACCGCTGGTATCAACTGCACAACGTCGTCCCCCTTTTCCCGTTCGGTTTCGGTCTCAGTTATACGACTTTCTCCCTGAGAGACCCGAGCGTGCATGAGGGCTCTGGGAATATCTCCGTTTCGCTGACGGTGACCAATACGGGTTGAGTGAGCGGCGCGGACACGGTGCAGGTATATGTAAAGGATCCGGCTGCAGCTGACGAACCGCCTGAGCAGCTTCGCGCTTTTTCCAGGGTCTTACTCGGGGCAGGACAGACTCGAGTGATCGAAATGTCTTTCCCCGTGGCCAACCTTCGGACCTACCAGGATTGTGAATTTCAATATATTCCGGACACTTACCAAGTCAACGTGGGAAATTCCTCGAGTGATTCGGGGATCCACCTCAATATCAAGGTCGCCTAGGGAACATCTCAAACATTCACTTCTCCCTATTTGACAGTGACTCAAATTCAAAGGCATCACGGACGTGGCCCTCCCCCGCAAGGGCATGTTGGGCAGAACCACCTCAGCTGAGCACTGAGAACCATCTTCGAAAGAATTCGAAGGGCATTTACATCATTGATCAGGAAATCAACTTATTCGGGAAGTTGACCGGTATTTGGTCAGCATATGTTGCGTTCTTGTGAACTTAAAAATGCGCCGGCGCGCAGGTCCCGGGCCTCCCGCATTGTTCGAGTCCGCCAATCACTCTCTTCGTCCGAGCGTTCAATCTCTCGCTCCAGATCTCCTAACGGCGACTCGTCGAATTCCCGGCGACGCTGGCGAATTTCTACGAATGGAGTCCCACTTCTTCGCCCCTAAAAGGTCACAGGTAATTTCTGAACTTTTCGCAGGCGGTGGCGAGCGCAGAGTCCCTTTCTGGGGAATGATGTCAGGGTGCTTCGAGAACCTTGAAGTCGAATCTCAGCGGTTGGCTGAGGTGGTTCGCCCCAATAAGCCCTTGCGCGGGAGGGCCACGTCGTTTTTTCGGTTCTAGACGTATTTCGAACATGGTGTCCAGTAGCAACTGCTCTCAGCACCCGAGTGAGGGGGCCAGAGAGGGCCCCGGCGGGCTCGAGGACGGTCCCGAGACCAGTGGGCGAGGAGGACGACCGTTCCGTGGAGAGGTGGCCCTCGAGCGCAAACCCCCAACGGTCATCTCGAGGAGTTAGGAGGCGCATTCCGCCAGCCACTGCCCCAGCTCCGAGAATCCCGAGGCCGTCGAGAAGCGGACGGCGGCGGCGGGCGGCGGCGGGCGACGGCGCACGCCGTCACCGATTCGTATCCACCGTCGCTCGGAGGGGCCGAGTTGCTCACTCCAGGGTGAGTCAACGGGCACCCTCGAAGCGCCACCCGTGAGTTCTAATCAGATTCTAGAATTGATTTCCTCTTGGCCACCACAAGTGAATGCGTCGAAAATCACTGTGTACGTTGGATCGGTGCGAATGTCAGCCCACCGAAGAGCCAATAGATCTCGAAGAATCTCTGGATTCTGGCTAGCGCTGACGGTGATCACAAGTTCGTCGTTCTGCTACCTTCCAACATCGACAGCAAGAGCTACCGGGGTTGATCCTTTAAGGGATTGGACCATCGCGGCGACACCGTCACCAATAGGTAGTTGGAGCGTCGTCGACTTCGTCAATGGCCAGTGGATCGCGCTTGGTCACACCCCCGACGTCGCGGTCTCGACTGACTCCACTACATGGCAGGAGTACCCAGTGCCCGCGGGGTCCTGGCAGAGCGTCGCCTACGGCGACGGACAGTATGTGGCGCTCTCTTCCGTCGTCGCGATTTCCGAGGAAATGGTTTCAACCGATGGGACCAACTGGACTGCCCTGCCAGGGCCGGTGGGGGAGTGGACGAGCCTGGAATTCGATCAAGGACGTTTGGTAGCGGTGGGCTCGCTAGGAGAAATCGTCACATCAACGGACGGCCAGCAGTGGACTCAGGTGTGGCATCACAGTCAATTTGATTTGACGGCAATTACCTACGGCAGTGGGCACTTCGTCGCTGTAGATTCTGCCGTGGGGGCCACTCTGATTTCACCCAACGGGAATAGCTGGAGCCTCCGTCAGCCGATTGAAAGTGGCCTGAAATGGGGCGCCGTAGACTACGGCAACGGCACTTTTGTGGCGTTTGACGACTCGGGATCCGGCTACGTTGCAACATCCGTATACGGGTATC
>Ga0302140_10010030_pt1 | contig 11728 bp, 10 predicted proteins | sample I_Bog_E1_1_FD_202095 | JGI IMG/M metagenome (GOLD analysis project Ga0302140, IMG submission 202095) | Peat permafrost microbial communities from Stordalen Mire near Abisko, Sweden - I_Bog_E1_1 | ecosystem: Environmental > Terrestrial > Soil > Wetlands > Peat | place: Sweden: Abisko, Stordalen...
CCGCAGATGTAAATGCAGAAAATATAAAACCCGCAAGCAGACAGTATGATAAACGCATAAGAGTATAGTTTATACCGGGTTGTGATGTATTCAAAAAAGAATACAAAATTCATGCCTAAACTTTGCCCAGTAGTTCATAAATGGCCCGCGTCTGCTCATTGCTATATTTCGTGTCATGCCATTCCCCCACCCATCTTATTTTTTTGATGGCATTGGTCAGAAATATTTCGTCGGCATACATGAGCTCACCGAACGGCATAGGTTTCTCGACCACCTTGGTTTCATCAAGAATAAATTGCCTCATCACGCCTGCCACACAACCCTCAGAGAGAGGGGGGGTATAGATTATACCGTCTTTTATCCAGAAAATATTTGCGATGGTGCTTTCTATAATATAGCTCTCGGTGTTGCACATCAAAGCATCATTCCATTTATTTTCCCTGGCTTGCCTGGCGGCAACGGCATAAATAAGCGCATTACAGGATTTCAGGTGCGATAACGTGTCCCTGCATTTTGCTATCCCCTTAGCTACCCCCACTACCAGGCCATTAGTATTCAGTTGCAATGTGCTTTCATCCAGTGGGAAGCATTCTATTAAAAAACCGGGATGCATATATCCGGTGCCATACAAACCACCACTCCCCGCAAATACCTGCAAACGCACCCGGCAAAGCTTTTCCAGTTTATTTTTCTTAACCGTCCGCAGTACTTCTTCCTCCACATATTCCTCAGTCATAAATGCCGGCAATTCAAAACCTAATTGCTCTACACCTGCAAATAAGCGCGGCATATGGTAGTTGGCCAACCTGATCGCCCCATCCTTTACCAGCATCGTTTCAAACAGGCCATAGCCATATCTGAATGCGCCATTATCTATCTGTATGGCGACATCAGTGTCGTCTGTGATCTTTCCGTTGAGGTTGATGTAGGTCAAAATAATAGATTAGGTAATCGAAGTTAATAGAATTTGTATTTTGGATTAACGTGTTATGTTCCTGTTTTTAATCCCGAAAACTAATTAGTTAATCCAAATTCCAAAATACAAATTCCTAATTCCCCCCAAGATTGTATTTTTGTTTCAAAGTTATAACATATGAAGTTTGAAAAAGCTGTTCCTGTTCAATGGATCGCTGATTTTACGGGCGCAAAGCTCGTTGGCAATGCCGCCCAGGAAGCTACAGGTATTAATGAGATACATAAAGTAACCAAAGGGGACATTTCGTTTGTTGATTTTGAGAAGTACTATAATGCATGCCTCACATCGGCTGCTACGGTAATAATTATAAATAAAGAAGTGCCCTGTCCGGACGGCAAAACCCTGCTAGTTACCAATGACCCATTCAGCGCCTATATTAAAATCGTAAAACATTTCCGCCCGTTCGAACCGGCTTATAAAATGATCAGTGATAGTGCCTTGATTGGCGAAGGCACACATATACAACCCGGCGTTTTTGTAGGTAATCATGTGCGCATTGGCAAGAATTGTCTTATCCATCCCAATGTTACGATTTACGACCATTGTGTCATCGGTGATAATGTCATCATTCATGCAGGCTGTGTGCTCGGTGCAGACGCATTTTATTTTAAGCGCCGCAAAGACCGCGAGGTGCAGTATGACAAAATGGAAAGCTGCGGCCGTGTCATTATAGAAGATTATGTAGAGATCGGCGCCGGCACTACAATAGATAAAGGAGTGAGCGGCGATACCATTATAGGCCAGGGAACCAAGCTCGATAACCATATACATATAGGCCATGGCGCAGTGATAGGCAAAAATTGCCTGTTTGCAGCGCAGGTGGGTGTGGGCGGAAAAGCGATCATAGAAGATGAAGTGATACTATGGGGGCAGGTAGGTGTAAGCAAAGATCTCACTATTGGCAAGGGCGCAATAGTACTTGCACAGAGCGGCGTACCGGCCAGCCTGGAAGGGGGCAAAACTTACTTTGGCTCACCGGCTGTAGATGCAAAAACTAAAATGCGCGAACTCACATGGATAAAACGCATACCCGAAATATGGGAAAAGGTAACCTCAAACGATAAACAATAAGCGTTGTAAGAGTGAATTTTTCAATTATAAAATTGCCCCGGCCTTTAGGTCGGGGGACAAAATAAAAAATTGATTGGCTTTAGCCAAAATAATAGATATTGATTTGCACGAATTACGTGTACACTTTTTGGTTTTTGACTTTTAACTTTTGACTTAGACTTGGTATCTATAACTATTGATGATAAATTACGCCTGCGCACTTACGAGGTTGCTGATGCAGAAGAGCTGTTTGAAGCTGTAAACAATTCCCGCAAACACCTCAATCCCTGGCTGGACTGGGTAAGCAAAACCACAAAAACTGACCACTCGTTGCAATTCATACGCCAGTCATTACATCAGCAACATACACAAGAGGCCTTGGCCCTTGGTATATTTGAGAATGATAAAGTGATAGGAGGAATAGGAATGCATGCCTGGGACCAGGAAACAAAACGCGCGCAAATAGGCTACTGGATCAGCGCGGAATATGAAGGTAAAGGTATCGTAACCAAGAGCCTGCTAAAATTCATTGAATATCTTTTTGATAAAATAGGGCTGAATAAGATAGAGATACATTTTTTGCAGGCAAATAAACGCAGTGCAAAGGTGGCATCGAAGTTCGGCTTTAGAGTGGAAGGTATCATCAGGCAAAGCATAATGAGAAACGGTATGCCCCATGATGTGGTTATTGCGGGCCTCCTCCGGGACGAGTGGGCAGCCCGGGATAATATCGAATAGAGAATCAAGCATGTTTTTGATTTTTTCCTTTTTCCTTTTTACTTTTATACATGGTTACGTACGAACAGATTTTTGAGAACAACAAGAAGTGGGTGGCGCAAATGAAAGCCAACGACGCAGACTTTTTTGAAAAACTGGCCCGTGACCAAACGCCTGATTACTTATATATAGGCTGCTCAGACAGCCGTGTACCTGCCAATGAGATCATGGGCCTGGAGCCAGGTGATGTATTTGTGCACCGCAATGTAGCCAACCTGGTTAATAATACAGACCTGAATGTTATGTCTGTCATCAACTTTGCTGTTAAACACCTGGGTGTAAAACACATTGTTGTCTGCGGACATTACGATTGCGGCGGTGTAAAAGCAGCCATGATACCTAAAGACATGGGCTTACTGAACCCCTGGTTACGCACCATACGCGATGTATACAGGATGCATGCCGCCGAGTTGGATGCAATACAAAATGAAAGGCAACGCTACAACCGGCTAGTAGAACTCAATGTAAAGGAGCAGGCCACAAATGTTATTAAGACCGCAAATGTGCAAAAAAGCTACCAGAAGAAAGGCTACCCTATTGTGCATGGTTGGGTGTTTGATCTGCATACGGGTATACTAATAGACCTGGATATTAATTTCAAATCCATTCTAAAGGACATACAGAAAATATATGACCTTACGGGTATGGCCTCAGAGCATAATGAGGATGGGGATTGATTTATATGTTTAAGGCACCAGAACTTTCTGCGCGGCTTTCTTTACAGTAAATTTTATTTCATTCACACACTCATGCGCATCACCATCGGTTTGCATGAGTTTGAGTAGCGGGTTTGAAATGGTTATTTCCTTGCCGGTAAGATGTTTTACAAAGGGGCTTTTTACAATGGTGCCTGCCATAGCCCGCGCCACAAGCGTTCCACCCAGTATCTTCGGAAATTTACGGATGATGATCACATCAAGTACGCCATCTGAATAGCTGGCCATAGGTGCGATCTTGAAGTTATAACCAAACTGCTGGCCATTGGCCACATTTACCATAAAAGCAAGAGATTCATATTCTTTACCATCAACGGTTATCTTGAATAGCCGTTCTTTATAGAGCCACATATATTTGGTCACCAGCCAGCTATAAACCATTAAGCCACGCCGCTCGCTTTTAGCAAATTTTTTTGAGATCAGTGCATCAAACGCCACTCCAGCATTACTGATAAATGCTTCGCCATTGGCAAACGCCACATCCATATCACCTGCGTTGCCGGTGTTGATCAGTTTAATGGCTTCTGCTGTATCCAGTGGTATGCGCATTGTGCGTGCCATGCCATTTCCTGAGCCTTTGGGTATGATGCCAAGAAGTGTATTTGTACCCATAAGGCCGCGCACCACATCATTCACAGATCCATCACCGCCCACCGCTACCACGGCATAGGCGCCCTGCTGTGCGGCTTCGGCAGCAAGGGTAGTGCCGTGTTTGGCATATTGTGTTTGCCAGATCTCGTGCGAATATTTATGCTCATCAAGATGAGCCAGTATGGCCTGGTTTATCTCTTTCTGCCTTTCTACACCCGATTTTGGGTTTATGATAAACACGATGTGTTTTTTGCTCATAATATTTGTGCTTTGAGGCTGAGGTCCATGCTTACAGCATGGTGTATTATGGCACCCACCGAAATATAATCTACCCCGGTGCGTGCATATGCTACTATATTATCCAGTGTTATTCCACCCGATGCTTCAGTTTCGTACTTACCACCTATCAGTGTTACGGCTTCTTCTATCTGTTCCGGTGTATAATTATCCAGCATGATCCTATCCACATTTCCTATAGCCAGCACTTTACGCACATCATCTATGTTGCGCGTCTCTACTTCTATTTTAAGGTTAAGGGCATTGGCCTTTAGGAACTCATTAGTTTTTGTAATGGCCTTTTCTATGCCACCACAAAAATCTATATGATTGTCCTTCAGCATGACCATATCATAAAGGCCCATGCGGTGGTTTACACCACCACCTATGCGCACGGCTTCTTTCTCAAATGCCCTGAACAACGGAGTTGTTTTGCGGGTATCCAGAATCTTCGCGGGATAACCTTTGATCAGCTCTACATATTTGTTAGTAAGCGTAGCGATACCACTCATGCGCTGCATACAATTCAGCACCAGCCGCTCTGCCTTAAGAATAGTGTGTACACTGGCTGATACTTCAAACGCTATCTCTCCCTTACTCGCTTTATCACCATCCTTCTTGAAAAGTGTAAAAACCGAACCCGGCTCCAGGAAATAAAAGATTTCTTCGGCAAGGTCTATACCGGCTATGATGCCATCTTCTTTTATCTTTAATACCGCCTTGCCCATTGCATCGGCAGGTATACAGGCGAGCGTAGAATAGTCGCCATTTTGTACGTCTTCTTCTAATGCGGCTTCAATAAACTTCGTAGTGTTCAATATGGGTGCTTTGGTTTGCAAAATTAGGAAATCGGTATTACATCAATGTTAAATATTTGAATTCATCCACAATAAGCTGCCATCTCCATAGCTTAAAAACCGGTAATCATGGCCCATCGCAAAGTCATATACCCTGCGCCAGTCTGCGCCTATAAATGCCCCTACCAGCAATAATAGCGTAGACTGTGGCTGGTGAAAATTCGTAACCAATCCATCCACTATTCTGAAAGTATAACCGGGAGCGATCAATATCTGTGTGCGGGTAATGAGCTTGCTTAAGTTATGCTCCTGGAGATAAGCTATAATTGCATCAAGAGATTCTAACGCAGTGCAGTTTGGCTTTTCCCCATAAGGGTCCCATTGGTTTACAGCTATGCTCTGTATGTCAACTTTATCCTCATTCACCATTTTATTCCCTATCCAATATAGACTTTCCAACGTGCGCAGCGACGTTGTGCCAACAGCTACTATTGCCCCATCCAGGTGCGCTTTTAGTTGGTGAATAGTATCGAGGTTTACGTCTATCCATTCAGCATGCATATCATGCTCCGCCATTGTTTCACTCTTAACCGGCTTAAATGTACCGGCACCCACATGCAGTGTTACAAAGGCACTCTCTATGTTTTTTTCAGTGAGGCTTTGCAACACTTCTTTCGTAAAATGCAGCCCCGCAGTCGGCGCAGCAACACTTCCCTCCTGCTTTGCAAATACTGTTTGGTATCGCTCTTCATCATCGGCATCTGCATTGCGGTGCAGGTAGGGTGGTAATGGTACTTTACCTGCATAGTGCAGCACCTCGGCAAAAGTGAGCTCATCATTATCCCACTCTAGCGATAGCGTATATGCCCCCTGCGACCTGTTGATGATCTTTGCCGATAACATAAAATGCGGCGCCTGGTTAGCCAGTTGCAACACCACACCATCTTTCCATTTGCTGGCGCCGCCCACAAGGCATTCCCATTCTACATTGCCTTTTTGCAGCATCGCAGTTTGTATATCTGTATACCTGTCATGGGGCGCCAGGCAGAAAACTTCTATTACGCTTCCTGATGCTTTTGTGAACAGTAGCCGCGCATGCACCACCTTGGTCTGGTTAAATACCATCAAGGTATCAGCGGGGATATGTGCGGCTATATTGCGGTAAGTGTCTTCTGTTATTTCTCCGTTTTTGTAAATGAGCAGTTTAGACGCATCCCTTGTTGCAAGCGGGTATTTAGCTATCCGTTCATCCGGGAGCTGGTAAGTATAGTCCTCAATTCGCAGGTCTTTAGGATGGCTCATCTAACGAATTTCAGGTATGGTTATTCCGGTTATCTTACGGTAAATATCTATTGCATACAGATCGGTCATACCGGATATAAAGTCCACCAGCGACTGTATGTTTTGATACATATCTTTTTCATCTTTTGAAATAGGAAACTGTGGCGATACCAGTTTAATAAGTTTGCTTGATTTAGGTAGTGCCGGGTTTAACACCGCATACACAAATTCCTTCAGCAGTCCGCCTATTACATTATAGCCCGCTATCTCAATCTCTACAACCGCCTTATAATTGTAAATGTGCTTTACGGAAAAATCATTAATGCGGTCTATCAATTTATGATCAGCTCCAGGCAGGCATTTCAACAGGTCCTTTTCCAGCGTGCCATTCAGTAACTCTTCCTCATGCGCCATAAATATATCAGACATCTTGTCTATCATCAGCCCTATCCAGCGGGCGCGTATATATTGCACCTTCTGGTTATCATCATTAATGTTGGCAAGCTTCTTCTCAATATAAGCACGTGTCTTATAGACTTCTGTTTCATTTTCAAAAAACGGGAGAAACATATCCATGAATGTCTCCAGCGAAATGATGTGCAATCTATGTGCATCCTCCAGGTCTATTACCCTGTAGCAAATATCATCGGCAGCCTCAGTGAGGTACACAAATGGATGACGGGCAAATACATCATTATATCCTTCTTTAATAGGGATCTTCAGCAGGTTGGCTATTTTATGGTAGGTATCTTTTTCAGAATCAAAGAAGCCTGATTTTTTTGTAGCTATAAGCCCGTTTTTTTTATTGAAACCTTCTGACGAAGAGGATGGGTATTTCACCAGCGATGCCAGCGTCGTATAGGTCAGTTTATAACCTCCCGGCTCTGGCTCGTTAAAACTATTGGTAAGTACGCGCAATGCATTTGAATTACCCTCAAAATGCTCAAAATCTTTTAGCTGGTTTTCAGTTAACGAACTATGTATCCTGCTGCGCACATCTCCATCCAGCCCATCGAAGAATGCCCTGATCGCATCTTCCCCCGAATGCCCAAACGGTGGGTTACCGATATCATGCGCCAGGCAGGCCGATGCTATTACATAGGGAAGTTCATGCCTGTAAAATTCCTTGAAGCCCTCACTTTCATTACTATATTTTTGGGCAATTCGCTCCCCGGCAGCTTTCCCTAAAGAGCGCCCCACCGATGCCACTTCAAGGCTATGTGTAAGCCTGTTATGCACAAATATGGCGCCCGGCAATGGGAAAACCTGTGTTTTATTTTGCAACCGCCTGAACGCAGAAGAAAAAATAATGCGGTCGTAATCCCTTAGAAAGGAATTTCTTACAAGGTCACCGCCTGTATTTTTTCGTTCAGTGTCACCTGTACGCTGTGTGGAATATAATGAAGCCCAATTCATTGTGTAAATATAAGGCCAAATCTCACCCCAAACCCCCAAAGGGGCTTCCTCATATTATCTGTTCGTAGGTTACGAAATGAGGAGTAAGCCCCTTTAGGGGTTTGGGGTTAAATAATCAGGGGCTGGTGCTCTTTGCGCCAGCCCCTGAGGTGGGAAAATTAAAGAAGATGTATCAGAAGGGAAAATTTACTATTTGCTTCTGTATATAAAAGTATCGTGCCAACTCATACTCTTCTGATAATCAATTATTCAGTAATGATTTGAAAAATGTTTTTCCTAAAACTGTGGAGGCTTATTTCATCATTTTGGGGTTATTATTCTTTATCTTCCTGTTTGCATAGGCCTATAAAGTAATCGTTAGTTCTTTTCCCCCAATGAGGGATAGCGATATTGTTGGCCGCTGGCGTTCCGGCTTCTTTTGCAAATAACGCATCTGCTTTTTCAAAATAGGGCATCGCGGCTTTTTTGCCACCACCATACGCCTTAGGGGTATAGAACTTGCTGATCCCCTGCTCCAGGTACATACGCGGATTGTCTGCGTTGATGTCTTTTGCGCTTTCCAGGTCGCCACTGAAAATGCTGCCATATTTCTGCCAGCGGGCCATTGGGTCTACCCCTATCCTCCCGTTAGCTATCATGGCGCCTAGCACATAGGTTTCATCGTTTTGTTTTTTAAGAATAGTTATGGCATCTTCCAGTTCTTTATCGGCCTCATCCAGGTACGCATCTTTTTTAGGGCCGTCTTTTTCCTGGTAGGTAAGCGCTATTTTACTGTAAGCGGCATAATAGTGTGTTACCCACTCATTGTCCCATTTTTTTGCAATAAGCGATAATTTATTACTCTGCTCGATTTTAGCATTTTGATCCCATGTGGTGTCAAAAGCCATAAATGTTTTTTCCAGTACAGGCTTAAAGTCCTGTGCCTTTGCGTTTACTATTGTCAGGGCCATTGCTCCCAATAAAATCATCTTTTTCATTGTTGTCGTTTTTATGTTTTCGATTATTGTTTTTATTAAAGTTCATCCTTCTTGAACTGCGTGAGCGACATATTCACACCCACAAAATACGAGCGGTACAGGGCAGGTACAACAGGGCTTTTAGGTGCACTTGTCACAACGCCATTTGCATCATAGGTATACCTGTACCCAAAAATGTTGTGCTGGTTGGTTATATTGTCAATGCTGAGATAAAATACAGTAAACCACTTGCCAAAACTATGTAAATATGCCACAGTTAGTGCCAGGTTATTAAAGTCAGGTGTTTTATCCCCTAAAAATGTCGGGTTATTGGGATTATAGTACGGACGTCCGCTGGCATAGCTATAAGTAGCGCTAAAATTGGTTTGCCATTTGTCTACAAAGTATTTTGCCACAAGGCTCAGGTTGTTATTGGCTATGAATGTTGGCGTGGCTTCCGTAGGGAAATTTTCATATTTTCTCTTGGTATCAATATAGCTATAGGATATCCAGTAGTCCAGGTTCTTTACTGTTTTTTTATCTCTGAAAAATAATTCAGCGCCTTCTGCATAGCCATAGCCGCTATTGTCCACTATGGTGCTTTGGGTAATAATTCTATAAGCGTTTGGGTCATAGGTTGAATCGTGCTCCAGTATAAGGTGTTCGTATTTTTTATAGTAACCTTCTATCCGTAGCGTACGGTCATCCTTTGTATACTGCCAGTTGGCTATATAATGTATTGCTTCCTGCATGCCGGGGCGTAAACCTGCAAGAAGGTAAAGATCTTCGGGGTCCTGGTAAAAAAGACCACTGGCTAAAGATATTTGACTATGGGCACTCGTTTTGATAGCCATGGATATACGTGGTGCGATATCATCTTTATTAAGCAATGCACTGTGCTCATAACGTAATCCCGGCCTTATCGCGATCATGTTTATCGGCGTCCATTCAAGTTCTGTATAGCCGGCCAACTGTGTTTCCTTATAATTTTGACGGTATGCGCTATCAAAATCTTTACTTATACTGTAGTTCTGTACTTCGCCACCCACCAGCAAATTGAGGCGGCTTGTAAAATAGTCTTTACCTTCTATTCTAAACTGGGCGCGCTGGTCTTTTTCATTAATTGGAACCGTCCCAAATTTGTTTTTAGTAGAATCAAGGCTGTACGATGCTGCAGTATATAAGCTGAACTTGTCTTTAAACAATTGTTTGTAAGAAGCATTGGTGTAATAATATTGGTCTCTCGTTATAAAATCTACAGTATCCGGGAGTCCGGCAAAAGCATATAAATAAGGCGATGTAGCGTTTTGGACCGCAGTATAAGGATTTGGTATCGCTATGCCGCTATTAGTATATGAGCCATTCGCGCTTATTTTCAGTATCCCGTCTTTATTAGGTTTCCATACATAGCGCAGGTTGCCGTTGTAACCTACAGGTGGGCTATAAAACTTAAAGTTGGTAGTGGCCAATCCGTAAAATGGAGTAAGGTTATTATAACTGCCACCAATGTCGAGCGCACTTTTTTTCCATTTTTTAGTTCCGGAGGCATATAGCCCGGCCATGTTTACACCAAGATTAACGGTGCTTTTATCAGGTAGGTCTGTAGTGTTGAGTTCCAGCACCCCGGATAATGCCTGGCCGTAGCGTGCACTATATCCACCGCTGCTGAACGATACTCCCTGGTATTGAAATGCCCCGAACCTGCTGCGGGTAGCCACTCCCGGAGGGCCGCTGAAAAAAGCATTTTGCACCACCATTTCATCCACAAGTATAGATAGCTCACTCGCATCGCCACCTCTTACAAACAGCCCGTTTTCAGTTCCTGTTTGTTGGGTGCCCGGCAGCATTTCTATTGCTTTCACTACATCTGCATTTGCACCGGCGGTAGTCACAATGTCCAACGGCCTTAAGACCGTTTTGCTCTTATCATTCGATGCGTCAAATGAGCCGGCAGTGATCACTACCATATCAAGGTCGTGTGCTTTATTGGCTTGTATGCGCAGCACTATCCCGCTCACATCGCCTGTTATAACTATCGGGAGCCCGGCCGTTTCATGGCTTACTTCTGATGCCACTATCGATTGGTTCCCTTTTTCAGATGTTGTGAAACGAAAAATGCCCATGCTGTCAGTTGTTCCGCCGTCTAGGGTATTGTCAAGGTATACGTTGGCGCCTCTCACCGGCCTGCCATTATTATCTACTACAGTCCCGCTTATTTTATACTGGGCGATGGCAGTAGCGGCAGTTAGCAGTATTAAAAATAAAAAAGAAACCGGCCTGAAAAACCTTAAGTGTATATGTTGCTTCATCAAGTATTTTATTATGCTGCAAATCTATGTTTTGGGCAATGGATATGAAAATTTATTTCGGTCAGCTATTGTGGCGAGTCGGTAAATGTTTATAAAATGACGGTGAAAAAGCTCAAAGTTTGAACATTTACCGTTGTCACTATAAAAAAGCGGCTATCCTGCGCAGGATAGCCGCTTTTTTATAGTGAATATATTGATCAATTTGTTGTCTTCACAAGTTTTTCAACTTTCAGCATAGTGCCATTGTTGTCATAGAGCATGATCATGTAAATACCGTCAGCAAGGCTGCTGATGTTTACATCTTTTGCAGCAGCAACATTAAGCAGTGTCCTGCCATCTATACTGTTGATCACCGCCCGCACCGGCACTGCCGATTCTATGTGCACTACCGTCTGCGCCGGGTTTGGATAGATCCTGATCTCGCCCTTGTTCACATTCGGTACAGCAGTGGTACCGCCGCCACCCGTCACGCTGCAAACAGTATCTACATAAACATCCGAATAAGACTGGCAACCGTTTGTATCAGTCACTGCTACTTTGTAGTCTCCTGCTCCCATACACGGTGTGCTGGATGTGGTTGCAC
>Ga0302140_10010034_pt1 | contig 11726 bp, 9 predicted proteins | sample I_Bog_E1_1_FD_202095 | JGI IMG/M metagenome (GOLD analysis project Ga0302140, IMG submission 202095) | Peat permafrost microbial communities from Stordalen Mire near Abisko, Sweden - I_Bog_E1_1 | ecosystem: Environmental > Terrestrial > Soil > Wetlands > Peat | place: Sweden: Abisko, Stordalen...
CACCACCAGCGGGCAAAGGGAGCGAATTCAAGCGGCGGGTTTTGAAAAACAGCGGGGCTGAAATCGTATTTCGGAAACCATTTTGCGACTTTATTTTTTTGGTTAACCTGTGCTAATAATGAGGCAGGAATAAGCACAAACACCAGGGCAACTACCTTATACTTTTTCATAATAGTATATTTTGTTTATTACAAGCACATTTTTCAGGGCATCCACCTGAACGTCCTTTATTTTGATAGCAACGCGCCCATTTTCTTCGCGATAAGCCCGGCCGCATATGCGGGGTTTAACCGATACAGCAGATCCATCATTTTGGCATCCTTGCCCACCAATACCCTGTAACGGTTTTGTTCCATCCCGGCTATGATCATCGCCGCCGCCTTATCGGCTGACAGTATCTTTTGCGCTCCCTCCGTCGAAGAAGACTCGCGGTCGGCCAGCCACGAATTGGTCATGATATTGGTACGCACACCTCCGGGAAATACAACGGTAACACGGACATTCGTACCTGATAACTCCGAATGCAGCCCTTCAGTTAACAGTTTTACCGCTGCTTTCGATGCACCATAAATAGTTTGGCCGGGAACAGGCAAAAAACCACCCATGCTGGAGATATCCACAATATGTGCCTCTGGCCGGGTCAGCAAATGCGGCAAAAAAGTTTTGATTAAGTATAGCGTGCCGTAAAAGTTGATGTTCATCACCCGCTCAATAACGTCGTAGCCCAGGTCGTTCACTTTTATAAACGGCTGGATGATACCGGCATTATTGATGACGCCATCCACAAATCCGTGTATGGCAATTACCTTTTCCAAAAGGCCTTCAACCGCGGAACGGTCGGTGATATCGGTAACAAAGATGCTTAACGCGGTAGCCCTCTCTCCGGCCAGCGCAGCGGTGTCCTGCAGCGCCTTTTCGTTAACGTCTATTGCCACAACCTTAGCGCCTTTGCCCAGCAGGTTCAACACCAATTCGCGGCCCATACCGCTGCCGCCGCCGGTTACTACTATTACTTTATTTAGCGCTTTCATTTTTTTCAGAGCTTTTTTAGCGTGACCAGCAACACATCATTCTCGGCCAGATCAAAACTTTCTTCCAGGGACTTCTTCGACGTAACCACAATCGTCTTGTGCATAAACGGCATATCCTTGTCCTTTTGTTTGATCAGCTCTACCTGCGGTTTGGTTAATTGCGACGGCGCGCCCAATTGCAGGTAACTGGTATAGGGGTCATTTGCGCCATAACCCGTTTTATACACCGTCATTGCATATTTTCCGGGCGCCAGGTTTTTGTAAACCAGGCTTGCCTTTCCTTTGCTGTTTGGCGGTGTAACGGATGAATAAAATGCTTTGGAATCACTTAGGGACGGAAAAATCTTATCCGTAAAATCATATAACAACACTTGTATGCCGCCTTTATTGTCGCGGCAAATCCAAGAAGAGGTATCAGCATTTTGCAGTTCCTGTTTACCTAAAAGGTTCAGGTACCGATAGGCATAAAACGCTGGCTTTTTGATATCCTGGTAGTTGATCAGGCCAAACCCGCCGTGAAAAGGCGTTTGCCGCGGACCTTCTTCTTCGAAAATGTCGGTGAATGTCCAGTACGAAAAGGAGTTGGCCGCATTACCTATTCTTTTTACCTTCTCCAGTATGTAAGCAGCCTGCCGGTAATGGTCGTGGATGTGATCGTTAAATGAAGAAGATGAATTCCATTCGGTATAATGCAGCGGTAAAGCAGGCATCGAAGACGCATCGATCTGTGCCCTGGATTTTTTTACATCGCCCGAAACCGCACTTTTTCTTTTGCTGGTAGCAGTTTGCTCGTCGTCGCTTTTCTGAATAAAAAGGTCGTTGCCGTAACAGTGCGTGCTAATAAAATCAACCGGCACTTTATTTGTATTACAGTAATTTATAAATTCGGGTATCCATGCATTGCCTGCCGTTGCAGGGCCCCCAACCCGGTAATCAGGCGAAACAGCTTTTACCGCATTGGCGGTTTCTTTATACAAACGGAAATATTCATCCTGGTCGGCAGCCCAGAAAATGTTTTTTAAGTTGGGTTCATTCCATACCTCGAAATACCATTGTTTTACTTCGGCTTCGCCATAGCGTTCCGTCCAGTGGGTAACTAACGCTTTTATCAGGTCGTCCCATTTACCATAGTCTTTAGGCGGTGTGATATTGGGCTTCCAAAACCAAAACGACAGCGTGGTAGGTTTGCTGGCCAGCGCTTTTGGCATAAAGCCAAATTCGACAAAGGGCCTTACTTTTATGCTGATCAAAAAGTCGTACAACTCATCAATATATTGCCAGTTATAAATGGGTTTGCCCTGCCCGTCTTCAAAGTAAACACCCATATCGTCGTGCAATATCCCATGCATCCGGATGTACTTGAAGCCAAGCTGATCTTTCGCCATGCGCAGCTGGCGCTGCCAGTCGGCTCGTAAACCTTCATTGGCCCGCCCTGCGCCTACGCATTCGTTGAACGTGGTGTTTAGCGGACCTTTAGGTTTGTTTACATCGATGGTAATGGTGCGGTTTTGGCCATGTGATGCGCCAAATGAAAGGAACAGTAGGATTGCTATGAATGATAGTTGATTTGCCATTTGTTGATGATTTTTAAGGTTGATCATTGTTTTATCCATCCGTTTTCCCGGAGCCATCCTGCACAGTAACCAAACCAATTTGATTTTGCGGGTTCAAGCAAAAAGGCATGTCTACCTTTTGGAAAAATGTGCAGCCCCGCAGGCACCTTATTTTTTTGGAGGGCCATGTAAAACACGATGCTGTTTTTCACTGATACTAATTCGTCGTCTTCTGCCTGGATCAGAAATGTTGGCGGTGTATTTTTGCCAACCTGCAACTCGTTCGAAAAATAAGTGACCTGTTCATTACCGGCATTTTTGCCGAGCAGCGCGTTCCGCGAAATTTTTAAACCGATTGAATCTGTAAGGCTGATCAATGGGTAGGCAAGTATCATAAAGGCCGGCCTTAAATTGGTGCCAGTTGGGTTGTCGATAAATGATTTGTTGAAATGTGTACCGGCAGATGCGGCAAGGTGCCCGCCGGCGGAAAATCCCATGATACCGATCCTGGCTGTATCTATATTAAATTCCTTTGCATGCATTTTAACCAGCATGATGGCCCGTTGTGCATCCTGTAAAGGACCGATAGATTTATCGACCATGGTTGAATCACTGGGAAGGCGGTACTTTAATACAAAAGTGGTTATGCCCAGCGAATCAAGCTTTTTTGCAACATCATAACCTTCTGCTTTTATAGATAAAGCAAGGTATCCGCCGCCCGGGCAAATAATAACCGCTGTCCCGTTTGCTTTTCCTGTCGGCGGTTCAAAAACGGTTAAAGTGGGTCTGGAAACTTTGGTCAACCTTTCCGTCCCATGTTCCTGGTCTGGTTTGTCTATTGAATTCGGGATTTTACCATCGTACAACGGTAACACTTGCTGACCAACGGCCTTTATGGTTGGTATCAGTAATAAATAAACACCGAAGGCCAGCAAGTTTTTTATTTTCATGATATCATGGTTGAATTCCGGTTGTCCTGGCGCAGTTGCCATGAAGCAACTGGGGTTATAAAAACATATTGCTTATTTATTTTTTAACTCATCAATGGCCACCTGCGGCGCCAGTGCTTTGCTCACTTTTTCAATGGTGGTGGTTTTGGCTAGTGTAAACGATTTTACCAGCTTAATATCCTCGCTTGATGCGGCGATCTTCACCTGGTATTTTCCTGCGTCGGCTATCCAGGCCGAGGCATCCGTATTAAACGAAGCCAGGTCTTTTGCATCCAGTGTAAAACTCAGCGTTTGCGATTGTCCCGGTTGCAGCAAGCCTGTTTTGCCAAAGGCTTTTAGTTCTTCGGCAGGTTTGTCGCGCGATAAGTGAGGTGCAGCCAGGTAAAGCTGCGCAACCTCTTTGCCGGCAACTTTGCCCGTGTTGGTAATGGTTACTTTTGCGGTTATTTTATGGCCGAAGGCAGTAGAACTCAGTTTTAAATTGCTGTAAGCAAACTGGGTATAGCTTAAGCCGTAACCAAAAGGGTAGGCCGTTTTAACGCCGAATGAATTATAATAACGATAACCTACATAAATACCCTCCTGGTAAACAACCTGGGCAGGATGTTCCGCAGGTGTACCTGGAAAGTAATCAGCCGAGGGTACATCGTGGTATTTATACGGGAAGGTTTGCGCCAATTTGCCGGACGGGTTGACCGCGCCGCTTAAAACATCAGCAACCGCATTGCCACCTTCCAGGCCGGGCTGCCAGGCCAGCAGGATAGCATCTGCTGTAAGCCTCCAACTTGCCATTTCAATCGCGCCGCCAATATTCAATACCACGATTAGCTTTTTGCCTTTTGCGTGAAACGCATCCGCAATCGCTTTCAGCTGTGCTTGTTCAGCACTCGAAAGGTCGAAGTCTTCTACCTTTCTGTCGGCCCCTTCTCCCGCATTGCGGCTGATGGTTAAAATGCCTGTATCATCCGTTTCGGCCGCTTTTTGAATATCGTCCGCAGTTAATACAGGTTCGGGCGTTAAACGTGGCGTACCTAAAGTGAGTTTTTTCCTGGGGTGGGCTTTCAGGTCGGCAGCGATTGCTGCGTCATAGGTTTGTTTCAAAGCCGCGTCGGGCGTATAGCCGGCGTTTGCAAGGCCTTCGGCGATTGAAACCACATAAGCTACATTTACTTCGCCGCTGCCGGTTCCGCCCGTAATGGTTTTATAGGAAGCAATGCCAAACAGGCCGACTTTAATCCCTTTTTTAAGAGGAAGCGGCGAACCATTATTGTATAACAAAACCATCCCTTCGGCAGCTGCTTGCCTGGATATGGCTGCATGTGCCTTTAGGTCGGGCGTATTGGAATAAGCGTATTTTTTAAACGAAGGCGTTTTGAGTATATAATTTAAAACCCGCTCCACGTTCCGGTCGAGCACTTTGATGTCTAATTTTCCGCTGTTAACGGCATCGATGATCGCCTTTTGTTGTTTGGGTGTGCCCGGTTCCAGCAGGTCGTTGCCGGCCTGCATCTGGGCCACCGGGTCGTGCCCGCCAAACCAGTCGGTCATCACCATGCCCTTAAAACCCCAGTCGTCGCGCAGTATTTTGGTGATCAGGTCATTGCTTTCCGAGGTATAAGTACCGTTGATCTTGTTGTACGAGCTCATCACGGTATAAGGCTGCGCCTTTCTTACTGCTATCTCAAAGCCTCTTAAATAAATTTCCCTAAGCGCCCGCTCGCTGATGATTGCGTTTATAGAATTACGGTTAGTCTCTTCATTATTCGCCGCAAAATGTTTGATAGAAGTGCCCACGCCATTGGATTGGATGCCATTCACCATTGCTGCGGCCATATTTCCGGTAACAAAAGGGTCTTCAGAAAAATATTCAAAGTTGCGGCCGTTCAGCGGGTTGCGTTGAATGTTCATCCCCGGCGCCAGGATCACATCGACCCCATATTCCCTAATTTCATTGCCAAAAGCAACGCCAACTCGTTTTACCAACGCCGTGTCCCATGACGAAGCAAGCAAAGTGCCCACTGGCCATGCCGTTGCATAATACGATTTGGTGCTATCTCCTTTGTGAAAAGGCTCGATGCGCACACCCGCCGGACCGTCCGACAATACGGTACCCGGGATACCAAACCGGCCCACACTCATGGTATTTCCGGCGGCGCCAGGCACCCGACCGTCCGCTTCGCCAATTACCGGCCCGCTGCCGCCAAAACGCATGCCCGTGCCGGCCACAACCGACGCTTTTTCTTCCAGCGTCATTTGTTTAACGATCTCGCTCACCGGGTCCTTGCCAAGCTGCGGTAATTTTTGTTGTGCAAAAGTGGCCTGGCCAGCAAGTAAAAGCGCGGCAATAATAGCCGGGCGGAACGGTATAGCTTTCATTTGAATTTTTTAATGAATTTGAATATCGAATAGTGCTATTGGTTATTTGTTGTCTTTTACCCGGACCCCGACGGCATCAAACATGCCCATCAGGCTGCCTTTAACATCATCGGCATCCACCGGTTCCAGTGTAAGGGTAACATCATAGCTCTGGATGGTGAAAGCGGCGGTAATGGTTTTATCTTTCTCGTCGATTGTAGTGATTTTTGTCATTTCCTTACCGGTCGAATCTTGTACGGCACCGGTTAGTTTGCCGTCAATTCTTTGCAAAACAAAGGTCATCTTGGCATCGCCGTTTGGTGTTCCTTTTACAACGATGTTCCATTTACCGGGGAAATAGTCGGTAGCCGGAGCCGTTGCAGCAGGAGCAGGCGGCGTTGGGGGCGGCGTGGTTTGCGCACTAGCTGCGAATGAGATAAATAGTCCTGCAAGTACAGTAAAAATTAAGCTGATCTTTTTCATGTTGATTTGTTTTAAATTATTTTTTTGTATTACGTATTTTTGACGGAATAAAAGTATTATTGTTACACAGCAATTCCAAATTTTAGAACTTATTTATTATGTAATGAATTGGACGACGCTCATTTCACAATTATTTGTACATAGCCCGGCTTTAAACTTGTCGCGGCCGCCGACAAAGTAGCGAGCCCTTTGCTACCCGTTGGCCTGATGATTGCCAGGGCCTTACCCTCATAAACCGTTTTATGGCTTTGCTGAAAGCTAGTCATATCCGATGGATTGCCATTGCCCAGGCCAATTATCATAGCCTTGCCTGAAAGCTGGAAAGTAACGTCCACATCATCGACTGACGGGACAATATTCCCTTTATCATCAATGATTTCCACGCTGACAAACGATAGGTCATTTTGATTGGCATTTATTGTCCTCCGGTCAGCAACCAGCCTGATCGCTACGGGCTTACCAACTGTGGATAGGGTAGAAGCCCCGGTTTCTTTGCCATCATCAAACGCTTTTGCCACCAGCGTTCCCGGTTGATATGCAATGTTGAAAGTTGCCGTAATGGACCCGTCAGGAACGTTTTGCTCCGCGATCACCTTGCCATTCAATTCCAGTTTCACGGTTTTGCTCCTTGTATATACATTCACTTGCATCATTTTGCCTTCCTGGCCGGGCCATGTCCAGCATTTTAGTTCATCCGGAAATCCCCATGGCGCAACAAATTCTTTCATCCCTGCCGGGATCGGCCGATGCACCAGCATTTCAATTTGGCTGTTTCGCCATACTACATTTTTATAAAAAGAAGCTGCTTTCGGATTGCCGGTCAGGTCCAAATCACCGCAATCGGCATTAAACACCGGCCAGGAATCTTTATAAAACATGCCCATTCCCATCAAGCCTTTCGGCAGCTTTTGAACTTCAGGTACCAGCAATGGCTTCCCGATACCGGCTTCACCGATGTAATCCATTGCCGTCCAGCAAAAGCCACCCAGAAACCAGGGATATTTTTCTGTTTCGTCCCAATTTTCCAAAGCGGCAGAGGGTAAATACTCGGTGGACAAGTATAGTTTTTCCGGATGTTTAGCCCTTTCCGTCTCAAACCGTTGCAGCGTTGCGCTATCCCGCTGAAAGAAAGCTGATTTATCGAGAAAGTAATTATACCCGTCTATGTCGAGGTTCGCTACGTGCGGCTCGTAGTCTGCCCACGGCTTTTTAGTATAGGGCGGCAGGAAGACGATCGCATCGGTAACCGGGCGGGTTGGGTCAAGCCGGTGAACCTCGTCTGCCAATCGTTTTGCGTTGCGATAGCCTGACGAGTCGGGCGCTTCATAAATCTCGTTGCCGATGCTCCACATCATGACTGACGGATGGTTGCGGTCTCTCACGATGATCGACTCCAAGTCCCTTTGCGACCAATCTTTAAAATACAGGTGGTAGTCCTCGGGATTTTTCGCCTTTTCCCACATATCAAAGGCTTCATCCAATACCAGCATCCCCAGGCGGTCGCAAGCATTTAAAAACTCCGGCGACGGCGGGTTATGGCTTAAGCGAATTGCATTATAGCCGGCCTGTTTCAGCAATTCAACTTTACGGTCTTCGGCCCGGTCAATACTGGCTGATCCCAGCGGGCCTAGATCGTTGTGGACACAGCCGCCTTTTAATTTCACCGTTTCGCCGTTAAGTAAAAGGCCTTTTTGCCCGTCGAATTTCAGGCTCCTGATGCCAAATGGCGTTACGGTTTGATCGATTGACTTGTTTACCGCTATCAGTGTTATTCTGGCCTTATATAACGCAGGATTTGTTAATGACCACAATTTGGGACTTGCTGCACTTAGAGTTTGGGTCAAATCCGCGCTGGTATCAGCCGGAACATTTAAATATTTTTTTTGAGACGCGACAATTGCCCCAAATGGATCGATCAGGTCGATTTTTACGCCGATCATTCTTTTTGCGGAAGACATGTTCTCAACCGAAGTTTTAATATTTATCGTTGCTTTGTCTTTCGAAACTTGCGGCGTAGTAAAAAAGCTGCCCCATATTTTAGCATGGACCGGGTTAAGTATCAAAAGCCACACGTGCCGGTAAATACCCGAGCCGGAATACCAGCGACTCGTCTTCCCTATATTTTTGACGCAAACGGCCACTACGTTGGTCTTGCCGGCAGGGTTTAAATAGCCTGTCAAATCATAGTAAAAGGAAGTGTAGCCATATGGATGGTTACCCAGGTGATGCCCGTTTACCCACACATCGGCATTCATATAAACGCCATCGAACAGTACGTAAGTTCGCTTCCCGGTAGTGTTTTTCAGCGTGAAATGTTTACGATACCAGCCAACTCCTCCTTCAGTAAAACCGGTTGCGGCTTTGCCAATGGATTTTTTTGTAAAGGGGCCTTGTACTTCATCTTCTTTTTGGTTTGGTAGATCTTGTATGCTCCAATCGTGGGGCAAATCTAAGGTGCGCCAGTTCGCGTCATTATAAGCCGGGCGCTCCGCGTCTTTAAGGGTATCTTTTTTAAACCGCCAGTTTTTATCGAACGAAACGGCGCGGGAGTCCTGTGCCTGTGTTTTTCCACCGAAAAGTACGAGGAGTCCAAGCACAGCTAAAATGAGTAATTTCTTCATCAATTTATTCCGTAATAATGACGGAATAAAAGTATATCGTTTATTTTACATATCCAAATTTCAATACGTATTTTTTACGTAATATAATTTTTTGTATCTTCGCAAAAGGATAAAAGCTATTTTTCGAACCGTCCTGCGTATTTTTTTATCATGGTGCAACAAGATGATATTAACGACTTTTTTAAAAACTCAAATGAGTTTCTCCGCAATGTCGCCGTCGACAATGTGATCTTCGGTTACCACGAAAAGGAATTGAAAGTATTGCTGCAGCAGCCCATTCCGGTAGATAAATGGACGGTAACAGGCGGTTATATTAAGAGGACAGAATCTATCGACGAAGCCGCCAGCAGGATCGCATTCGAGCGAACCGGCTTAAATGGGCTGTACTTCCAGCAATTCCGTTCATTCGGAACGCCGGAGCGGGGCAAAGACAGCGGTTTAACCGCTGCTCATTTAAAAGAAATGACCGGTGCTGATGTGCCCGAAGATTCGTGGATATTTGATTATTTTGTGTCGGTGGCTTTTTATACGCTGACGGAGTTTTCGAAAGTGGCGCCACAGAAAGGGGAGCTGGAGGCCGATTGCCGGTGGTGGCCGGTGAGCGAACTCCCGCCGATGATGTTTGACCATGCGACGATCATCGTTGAAGCCCTGAAAGCCCTGCGCCTGCATATTGCACATTATCCGATCGGCTATGAGTTGCTGGAAGAAAAATTTACCTTGCCCGAGATACACAGCCTTTACGAAACCATCCTGGGGAAGACGCTCGATGACAGGAACTTTGCCAAACGTTTAATGGCAACCGGCATCATCATTAAATTGACTGAGACAAAAAAGATCGGTGCACACCGGTCGCCTTTTCTTTATAAATTCGATAAAGAAAAATATGAGGAAGGGCTAAAAAGCGGGGTTGCGTTAGCGTTTTAACGGCAATTGAATCCACTCACCGAGGCAAATGTGTAGACGGGCTGAAAAACAAATGACCAGCTTATGCGCTGCTTCCGGCTTCGCGCTAAAAATAAAAAAGCACCCGCTTTTCGGCGGATGCTCAACGATTTAATGGTATAGTGATTGATTAAATTACTTTTACGTTGATCGCATTAAGGCCTTTTTTGCCGTTTTCTACTTCAAATGTTACTTTGTCGTTTTCGCGGATGGTGTCGATGAGGCCAGTTGAATGAACAAAAACATCAGTCCTTGTGTCATCCTGAGAAATGAATCCAAAACCTTTTTGGTTGTTGAAAAACTTTACAGTTCCTTCTTTTTGCATTTTATTGTTTTTAATAAGTCGGCAAGGTACGCTTAAATACGTATATTTTTTATCTTTTAGTAAAATAATTTAAAAAATGTTTAATCTATATCTATTTTAAGAAAATATTTTCGCATTAGGAAAACAAAAGGCCCCTTAATAAAACAAACTTGCTGTACCGGCGTTAAATAAATACGACATCGGAAAAGTCCGGCGAACAGGACGTTACCCTTCTTCAAAAAAATAATTTTAATGTCATTTTTTTTTCTTAGATTTAACAAAAATCTCCATTATAAACGCCCTTAGATATTGCCTGGTTTACTGCGGTAATTTTTAAGCATAATAAACAAGGCATGAAATCAAAAAATACACCGGCTACAGGCCTTACTCAATTATCCGGTAATACTTACTTCAGGTTAAACCGTTAACCAAAGCGGCAAAACATCTGACGACCCTGCGCACCGTAGATCATGCTGAAAAACAACAACCTGGCTTCTTATTTAAAGACCCAGGGTAAATTCTATTCAAAATAGTTAAAACATATATGCAATCCCCAACAGTAGAAAGACAAGCGCGCACCCTGGTGTACGATTTGATGAACGAAGCCAAAGAACATGGTTTTGGCGTAGAAGACAAATGGACGCTGATAGTAGTGAATGACCAGGAGCGGGCGAGAATAAAAAAAGATTATTACCCCGTTTTAACCAATAAACTGGCGCCCGACGACTTGATACAGGTATTCCGGTCGGTAAAAACCGAGCTGAATCAATCCCTTAGCAAAGAAGAATCGCAAATGGACACGATGACAGTGCTGAATGAGGACCTTAACTTTATTATTGCTTTCAACCCCAAAAGATTCCGTTAAGCAAATGACATTTTTAGATCACGTTTTGCAGGTACCTTCCTACGGTTGGAAAGACCAGCAGGGGCAGTTGATAAAACCCCGCAACAAGCAGATTTTCCATGAGTTTTTTAAAAGGCTCAACGTGTTTAAAACACGCAAAAACTGGTTGCCTTTTTTCAGCTGGCTCAAAATAATTTGTTTTGTGCCCTTTTTGCTGCTGTTTATTTTTAAATTCTTCGCGCCCGTAATGCTGATCTACGCGTTTTTGTACAGCATGGTGATCATGGGTACCCATGGCACGGTTTGGCATCATCGGTATTGTACGCACGGCGCCTACAAGTTCCGCAATAAATTCTGGCGGTTTTTTACGCAAAATTTAACCATCAGCGTTATACCGGAGGAAATTTATGTCATTTCGCATCATGTGCATCACTCCAAATCAGATACTCCCGGCGATCCATATCATGCCGAAGGTGGTTTCCTCTATTGTTTCCTGGCCGATGTAAATCATCAGCCCATTGCGAAAGACCTTAGTGAAGCCGACTATTCGCGTGTAAAACGGCTGATGGCGCATACAGGCGTCAGGGCCAATACTTATCCGCAATACCAGCGCTGGGGTTCATATGCCAACCCGGGCAGG
>Ga0302140_10010038_pt1 | contig 11723 bp, 12 predicted proteins | sample I_Bog_E1_1_FD_202095 | JGI IMG/M metagenome (GOLD analysis project Ga0302140, IMG submission 202095) | Peat permafrost microbial communities from Stordalen Mire near Abisko, Sweden - I_Bog_E1_1 | ecosystem: Environmental > Terrestrial > Soil > Wetlands > Peat | place: Sweden: Abisko, Stordalen...
AGCATGGCCTCAAGCCATTTTCAGTCTCGAGAACGACCATTTTTGGAAGTACTTGAACCTCAATTGCAATTGAAACGTTGGAATGGAAGGTTAGTGTAAAATAATAAGTCTTTGAGACAATGTATAATCCCATTCGCTTTCTTTAAACTTCGCGATTGGGTGTAAGCGCATTCTACCGCATTCGATAGAGCGAATCCGAGTCTTTGTTCTAGAGTGAAAGGAGCAACATTGACCAAAAGCCGGACCTATAGAGAAACAGGATTTCATTAAAGTTTTATCAACATCCTCTTGGCAGGTATACATTCAATGCTTAGGCGTATGATAGAAATCTGTGGATTTATACCCGAAAGTGATTTGATTCACTAAAGGCTCCAGATACTACAACTATAAAAAATTTATTTCAATTAAAATTGTCTATAGTATTTACCGCAGGATACCTCCCTTTCTCCTATACTTATTAGTAATATTTTTCCTTGGATTTATATTGTTTGCACGAGACCGAGTAACAGTCTGAGGGCCCAGAGTGTTGTCTGGGGCAGAATTGCCATTATAATCGTTGTCTGTGCTTCTTAGGCCTGGGTTGGCCCCTGTTGGATCAGTAAAGCGATTTGCCTCTGCACGGAGTCTGTTAGCTTCTCTGAGAAGCTTTCTCGGTCTCACAGCTCCCCCAACCGGAGCCGCTGCAGCAACTCCACGGATACATGGGCTGACCCAAAGTCAGTACGAATCTCCCAGTGGCTACATTTGGGTAATAGGAAATGAAACTTACCCCCAAGCCATCTCCCATGCATTTCGAATCTTACCAGTATCTGGCCTTCCAGGAGGAACCACCAAGTCTATCCTCGTAATCTGCGCCCGTCTTGTTGCACCCAGAACTGGATCGTCGAACCATCCTTGGATAGCACCAAGTGCTTGTTGCGCAGTATTCTGGTAGCCATAATTATCCTTGCAACCTAGCAGCGGGAAAGCAATGCATGTAGAAGCCCACTGCCACGAGTTAACGGCTTGTGCAGCGAGCTGAGCTGGCGTGCCCAAGGGCATATTGTTACTGCCCATAACACGGTCCAAGACTGCTGTATACAAGCCCTGTAGTGTCATATCATTTCCGGCTCCTTGCGGGCTTTTAGGAACCATGTGTATCATGAGAATAAGGTTGTGATTGATATTAGCAGCCCCACCTAGATTTCTATTAGCGGGCCTGCTTACATTATGTACCTTATGATTGAAGTTGCGAAAATGAAGCAGAGAGAAGATGTTGCAACCCACTAGGAGCTTCGCGGCAGGTTCCTGCCACCAGACCCGCACCCGCCACACCCGAGTTTGCCCTGTTCCAAGCATCGGTCACACTGACCCCAGCAGCGAAAGTTGAGTTGTACCATCTCAGCATACGACTCCCATGATGGCGCGACTGACGTTCCATCATATCATTCCTCATGTTAAAGTCGGTACTGACTACTATAGCATCAACCTGTATTGTTAAGATGTCTTGCAGCACAAGATTATGCAGCGGTGCGCCATTCGTAGCTCCTACATCCGAGTGCAGAACATTGTTTGCCGCCGCCATGGTTCGTGAAAAGAGCTAAGGATATCAAAGGTCTGGGGTGTTAAGATGTAACCTGAAAGGGTCTATGTACCACGTTGTACAGTTATGGGAGAGTTATTGAATGATTCTCTGCTCCCTTTGATCTTGGTCAATATAATAAAGACGGTGGCCGCATTGAGAACTTGAGTCCACAAATCTTTCTACAAAGAGAGGTATGCATGATTTTCGGGGACTAAGAAAGGTTAATGCCGATATAAAGAAAAGATGCATGGCAAGTACAAGTCACATCTATACGTGTTCTCCGTTTCAGTGAAGGGTCTTTAATTGCTAACAAACATTCTTACAAGTCGGGAAGGCGAACCATCTATTGTTGGCGTCTTATAGCTACAAAGTGATCCCAAAGGGCAAAGGCTTCCCATCCAAGAATTCCAATGCTAGACTCATATTATTTCCAGTTTACGGCCCACCATCGACACCATCTGCAGGTATATGCTCTATCTACGATAGTATCTTGATCAGACCTAATCGGGTTGGCCGAGTTCCCAATGGCACTCCCGACAGCGTATGAGCGTTACTTCTGCGATCGCGCTCTTTTCTTCTTGGATTTCTCGGGCTTACCGTTATCCTTCGACATCTGCACCCATTCCTCCCAGTCAGGCTCTGGAATGCCCAGTGCTTCCCAGTTTGGTCTGACCAAGGCTTGGTCCCCATCCGAGTCCAGATCCATATCCTCGCCACTTTCGGAATCCTCATCAGTCGAAGCATAGTCGGTTGGCTCGTTATCTAAGTCCAACGACTCGTAACCATCCTCAATACTGGCCCACATTGCCTGGCGCCATCCCTCCAACATAGACTCCCGTTCGATAGCCTTTTCCGCCTTGCGCTCAGCTCGTTCCTCTTGTCTTATCTCCTTTGCCTCCCTCCGCTCGTAAATCTCATTCTTGCGCTCATTTCTGTTCTCCTCAGCATTGTCAATCATGTCCTCCAGCACTTGTTGTGCATACTCATTGTGTATGTACTTTCCAAGTGAGATACTGGAGAAGAAATCTGCTGGAAACCAGGAGTGTAAAGTCGCTCGGAGACTGATCTGACTCTTATCTCCAAACCGAATAATCAAGGGGAGCTTCTTGAGAGGAAAAACGGTATCGGGGAAGACTTTTTTACGAAAGAGTTTGAAGATGGCTTCAAAGCGGTGAGTCGCGAGGCCGAAAGAGGTTGCCGTGATAGGATCTTCGATGCCTCTGAAGATTTTTATGAGGAGCTCTGAAGGCAGGTCTCGGTATGGTTGGAGGTATGAGGCGGCGGGTACTATATCCAATGTTAGACTGTGCTAGAGGATGAGGTATCCCAATACAGAACGCGTACCATGTTTACGAACTGCTGTCTTTGCCTTCTTCGACTTTCCCTTGCCGGCTTTGCCAGCTGCCTTGCGCTTCGCTGGCATACTTGCTGACGACGGAGCTCGGAGGATGAGAGGTGTTGAACGCGCAGTTGATAGTCTTCTACCGCCTGCTCTGGTGCCAGAAATGATGGCGCTCTTCGCAGCTCGTAATTGCGCTTTCCAGGAAGTCGCAATAGAAGCGGCAACTTCAGTGGTTATTGCGCTAAACGCGAAAGCTTCGAAGACCGTTTGATAGCTAGCTGGGGCTTGCGATACTGATGGCCTCGTCGTGCTCTTCGATTTCTGTGGTTGTGTGCTTTTTGGGGTGGGGAAGGTGGAGGTGTTTGGGGTGTAAGGAAGATAGAGGAGTTGGGGTTTGAATACATGGTCGTCAAAAAGGATTGACGTAGTTGGTAAATTTTTCATTTCGCAACCGAAGCAAATTCACCCTGTGTTCTCCCTTCGAGCTAGTATAATAGTGAATCACCTCTTTGAAATTTAATCGCTGACGTATGTATTCGTAATTTCAGGTTGAAGTGGTATTCACCTTTCGCGGGGCGCGGGAAGGAGTGGCTATCTCTCTTCTACAACACTTCTCAGCTTTGTTCTCCTCCTAGCACCTATATGGCATATGAATTCACTTTGTAATGCTGTCAAGCAGGTAGTTTCTTTCTTTCAGTTGAATTTCAAAGCGAGTAAGGTGACCGCTAGGAATTGTTTTGTTTCCAAAGCTATTCAATCGAGACTTTTGCCCTGGCTGCAAGTGTTTCTCTTCCGAAGCGAAGTTAACAGCACTGTACCTTTCTACAACTTTGATTCATATTTTAAAATTTCTTAAGGAAGTGCTCAAGTTGATTTCCCACGCAATCCCACCAAGCAAACTTTCGCAACTTCCTCGCAATTTGGCCACCTGCAGAACCCCACTCGCTCCTCCACTCTCGAACATGGCTAAGAAACGCAAGAGGGCCGCGACCAAGGCCTCGCGAAACATGAAGACAAAGACAGGGAACGCGCCTGGGGGTGAGCTCTTGCTGTTCTCCAAGAGGTTAAATATTTCTGACTGATACCAAAACCAGGTCCGCCACCTCCTAAAAAGCCAGAACCTTTCCCCGACAAAGCCTTGGTCAAGGTATTTTGCAACCTCGATATCATCACAGCCACCTCATTCCGTCTGGCATGCCACAAATTCGAAGCCATCTACCACAAGCATCACGCTGAGGTGTTCAAAGACTGCAAACTCCCGCACCCACTCAGCCTCGAGCTACGAATTCAACACTCTGATGGTACGAGCTATAGTCTGAAGGATTGCTTGAAGTCATGGATGCCAGCACACCTTGTCTACGATGACTACGCCAAGAAGTTTGTCACGGTCGACAAGCTGGGTAACGCGTTTCTCAAGGACATTGGCGCGTTGAAGGAGAATATCGATGCGAGATTGAAGTGGGTGAAGACACAAAATGAGATGAAGCAACGTCTTTTGGAAGACAAGCGCAAGTTCATGGAAGATATTGGTCTCAGCACGGAGAATATGGATTATAGCTGGGAAATGCAGGCTATGGGAGTAGAAAGTATGGAGCTGGAGCCTGAGGGTGACAACGATGAGGAAGCAAAGCGGCCTGCGCCGCCTACGGATCAGAACTTAGTGGGGAGCAGCATGTGATCATTCATTTGGATCATGTGCGCTGTGCTGCATAAAGAAAACCGAAAGTTTGCGATACTCTTATCTTGTATGCTTCGAGTCACGATGTCAAATGTGCATAAAGGAGTTTATGGCATTGTTTGCTATTAGAAAAATAACAAAGAAACATCATACCCTGCTTCTCTTGGCTATTCCGTGAGAGGCCGCAACTGGTCAGCTTTGTTCGAATATGAGTCTCACTTCCAAAGTTATCTTAGTGTCTGGGAGAGCTTCGATTAGACTTTTGGAATGACTTCTAAAGCCCAAGGGTGTTGACTTGCCACTAATGAATATTATACCTCCTAGAAGAAGTTTAGACAGGAGTACGTCAGTTTCTCATCTATTTCTGAAAACTCTGCCACTGCATTACATTACCAATCAGCGTTATATTTCAATCATGCGTCAAGTAAACGCCTTCAACCACATTCGGAGGCTCCTCATGATCGGGTACCGCGATCCTCCCAACTTCCACGAACCCCATTGAGACGTATAGCCCAACAGCTCGCGTATTGGCTCCCACTCCCGTCTTAAGCCCTTCTTCCTTCGCAAGTGCCAAGCCCCAATTCAACAAAGCTTTCCCATGACCGCGACGCCAGTACGCCGGATGTACCGAAACCAGGCTGATCAGAATTCTACCCTTGAAGTATCTGTTGATTCGAAATTTAGTTAATACTTATAAGTGCAGAACGGCAGATATTCACCTCTCTTTTGCATCAGTATCTGCCTTGAGTAACGGTTCAAGCGACACGTCTCTATCCCTATTCAAGCCGCCATCAAACACTGGCTTCTTATCTGACGCTAGATCCTCATCATCCATGAACTTTCCGATAGATTTTGCGCCTGGTGGTAGATGCCAGAAAGTAAAGCCGACAACCACCTTCTCGCCAGGCTGAGGATTTGTCTCTGGATTCGAGACGATCGTAGCACCGGTCTTGTCGTTCTCATCCGGCTCGTATGAGTCTTCAGCGACAAGCAATATACTTTCTGGATCCCTGATAGCGATTGCGAGCCACTTCTCGTAAGACTTGACTGCATCTTCAGGATACTTGGCGTGATGCTTTCGCTCCCATGCGAAGGCGGGCGAGTAGAAGAGACCTGCTGTCGCGACCTGGCCGAGTCGTGGTACATCACGGATTGTGGCTAGGCGTAGATTGCCAGTAGGTAAAGTTGTTGCGCTCATGATTGGAGTGTTGCAAGAGTTAAAGCATTCGAGAATCAAAAATGGGGAACGTTTGAAGCTATTTTATGTCTGGAATAGGCGGTGAAGTGTGATGATAGTCAATAGGTTATTCCCGCCGCTCGGATTTAACCTAATTCCTGCTAGTGTAAGGCACAGTCTTAATAGACAGATTTCTAGGTCTCAAGCCTGTCAGGCTGGCCTATCATACATGACACAGGCCGCATGCTGAAATTCTGATAATGGCGGAGTCCCCCGAAAAATTGCCTTTGCCGCCAACGTCGGCGTCTAACAGTATCTAATGGTGTAGGCTATCTATCGGCGAACAGGTGTTCGCCCACGAAGTAGTCGGCTATGATTTGTCTTGACACCCGATAATTGTAATGGGTGCTGATGGATGCTTCATAGCTCAACTCCCGTCAAGGTGGTGACGTCGTCCAGTGCTTTCATTGAGGTCGGCGTTGCCAATGTGCACCTTGTTATGACCCATCTGACCGTAAACCTTTGATTTTCGACGAACCCTCTATTTTCCTGCGCCCTTGAGTCATCAAGAGGGCTGCATAGAGAGAGAGAGAGAGAGATCTTCTCAGAGGGATGCTTCCAGAGAACTCCCTAGCAAATGATCCTGTTTCAGAGCGTTTTCAATCTTTGATTTCAAAAAATATGCTGCAAAGGCATTTGCAAAATTTGTTTCCGTTCTGAAGCTCATATTTATTGCCGTATTGAGTAGCTATGAAGGCTATAAGATTGCTGCTATTTGTTTCACTGCAACTCCAACGTAGAACCTTGCCATTTCCGGAGACTACCCGTAATGAACATGACAATTACTATGCTAGGGTTAGAGAACTTCAGTTTACTGTGGACCCCGGACTTGGCCTGGAAATTCTGCTAAAATGTCATTAGATCGCGATTCAGTGGCATTTCGCCGCACGTGACGGTCATTCCTTTGGTAGTCAAAATTTAGACCGTTATAATTTTGAAGCATTTCTAGTGAAATCTCAAAGACCAAAACCAGGGGAGGCCCGGGAGGGCATCCGGGGGGGTTTCATGGGATGGCTGCAGGAGCTACGTTAAGGAGGGGAGATTGAAGTTTCACATTGGATATGCCAGCGTTGATAATTCTTTTTGCATACACAATTCTTTGTTTAGAAAGGTGGCCCCTAGTGAGGTCTCATGTTGCTTGAAAGCTGAACCGACTGCGATGAAGATGCAAGATACTCCTACATTTGATTTCGAGACCTGCTCAACCCTGCAGATATGGCCCTCCCTTACTAGTGTTATTACGTGACTGTAATCATGACTGCGAAGTATTTAATATCTTAAGACAAGCGAAATTCAATGGTTTAACCTATATTTCCGGTTTAAGTCAAGTGGTTCTATGAGTAACACCATAGAAATAGCTACCGACTTGCATACTTTCCTCTCAACCTGTCAAATCGTTTCGCCTTTGCGAATTCGAGGTCTGTGGGTAGCCGAAAGACTCCAGCAGTCTCCAGAACGACAAGCGACATCAATATAACACTCAGGGGCTGTGCCCGAAGCGAGTCGCTTCACCCAATACGGTTGTCTCGAGGTATTGGAAGCACGCTATCTAGCATCTAGATTGACGGATCCATCTGAGATCTGAAGAATCCTATTGATAATTCGAACATTGCATTCTATCTATCTATGAAAATTGTAAATTATGAACTATAATTGCCTGCATAGTGACTCACGCCGAGGCTTGGTGGGTGGAGAATTCGAGGTGGCTCTTTGCCCCGTCTTACATCTGTATTATTTCTCGTGTTTCTACTAACTATAAAGTGCCGCTCCATCTACCATTTCTTTTTATATTTACAAGCTTTTCATACTCTACTTCTCCTAGAAATGTAAACTCGGTTCTGGCGCGACCTCCCCCTTTTCAACCCCTTTTCGAATATCACGTGTCGATGCGGACCGTGCGCTCTTCGCTTGCTTCACCTCACCTCCCGTTTTCCACATCTGTCAACGACACCCCTTCCCACACTCTGCAGCATCCGTCATGGAGAGCCTCATCGTCACTCAGTTCCGAACCTCGAACGATTGTGGATGTCCGATGACCCTAATTGGCTAACGAAGCCCCATCACGATTCCTTATCAGCGCGGTGGGCCGATGCGAAGCACGAATATGCAGGGTGCAATGACAACATAACTCGAACTTCCCCAAATTCGCCGCTTCGGACTACATTCAGGCCAAGCCCCGAACGCCGTGTGTTTTCTTCTATCTCAAGTCTTTCTTATCAATGGCCTGCGCTCCGAGAATTACTCCAGCTTCTTGCACTTTGCAAAGTGAGGTGCAATTTAGACTTATGGTGCAATTGGCGTAGATCTTGGCCTCGTCAATTGCTTACGTTTTCTTCTCTTCTCCATTGCCTCCACGCCTTTGGGAGAACCCCGGCGTCCACTCGGATGCTCATTGTAAGCATGCCGAGGCCCATCCCGATGCAACGAAGTGGGCTGTAGCATTTTTCGTGGTGGATCTTGCTGCTTGAGAGCACTTCTCATTCGATCGTTATGGCGAATCTTGTGTGGGGAGTGAGAAGTTCCAATGTCACTCTCACTCCTACGCATGTCTTCTTAAGAACAATCTGCCTTCCTCTTTCGTGTAGTTCACATATCGCCCCGAAGACCTCATGTAGCCGCAATGTCTCGTTGTGTCCACACTGCAATGTTCTGAGCTTTTATGATCTTGCATACCCCAATTGGTAAGAGAATGCTTGTTCTTAGTTCCATCTGCATGGCAGCGGATGATCTCCTAGTGGCAGGGTGCACTTATATTCTTCACCAGTATCGGGGTTAAGATCCCGGTTCTCGGATCTCATCCCTACATTTTCTGCAATGATGCCTTCAAAAAGAAAGAAAAAAGCCACAGAAGCTCGGATGGAATCATTTTTTCTGGAAAAGTGAGGATAGCCCTGCATACTCACGTCACATTGATAGAAGACGTCCTGGAGACACGCCCAAATGGGTCCATAACGTGGCAACATGCATACATTGCAGGGGTTATTATCAATACCCGGCAACCCCCATGCATTCCAGTCCCCACAATCGGTCTCAAAGCGAGGTAGCCTCGGCGGATACCAAACCTGGTACTTTTCTCTCAGTATATAACAAGATGATTTCTCCTGTTGAAAATTCCCCTTCAGCATCGACTCCAGTTGCCCACGATGTCGAATCCTGCGGAGATCAAGACCAGTGAACCAGCCGATCACCAACAGACAACAAAGTCTGACGAGAAGATCTTGTACGAGGAAACAACAACATTCAGTGATCCTCTCCCAAAAGCCGATACCTTTGGTTCAACATCGGAATCAGATGAAGATGGCGAGGCATTTCGCAAGAACCCATTCTTGGACCCGGATGTCGCAGAGCACTGGTCGACCGTCTACGAGAAATCTCAATATGAGTGCCGTGCTGAATTTGACCCCACTTTCACTTGGACCGAAGAGGAAGAGAAGAAGCTGGTTAGGCGATTGGATTGGCGCGTGTGTCTCTGGGCTGTAGGTGATTCTTCTACTATCACACTGGTTTGCTTCTGACTTCTGAATAGTGCATCATGTTCTTCGGTCTCCAGGTGGATCGTGGTAACCTAGTTCAAGCTGTCTCCGATAATTTCCTGGCCGACTTGAAGCTGAACACCAATGGCAAGACAAACGACTTTCTGGCATACTGTTCCAATGCTAATCAGCTGCAGACTATAACTTCGGAAACACTATCTTCCTCTTCTCTTTCCTCCTAGCCGAGCTTCCTTCCCAACTGGTCTCTAAGAAAATTGGCCCGGATCGGTGGATTCCCACGCAGATCACATTGTGGTCAGTGGTTGCAATGTCTCAATGTGCCATCAAAGGAAAGACGGGATTTTATGCAACTCGATCTATGCTAGGATTGCTCGAGGTAAATAATAATAACCACAGCAAACACAATAATCGACAGCTAATAAAGAAGTAGGGAGGTTTCATCCCCGACATCGTACTTTGGCTTTCTTATTTCTACACCTCCCGCGAGCTCCCGATCAGACTCAGGTATGTTCATTGTTCTTGCTATCTACTTATTTTTACTGACTATTACCAAAGCTACTTCTGGACCACTCTATCCGCGACTACCATCGTGACCTCTCTTCTCGCATTCGCTCTTCTGCACTTGCGAGGTGTGGCCGGTTGGGCAGGTTGGCGCTGGCTTTTCCTGATCGAAGGCCTGATCACCCTAACAGTGGGGCTCTCTTCCTTCTTCATGATGCCCGCCTCAGCGGTGCAAACCAAGGCGTGGTTCCGACCCCACGGATGGTTCACCGAGCGCGAGATCAAAATCGTCGTCAACCGGGTCCTGCGAGACGACCCCTCAAAAGGAGACATGCACAACCGCCAAGCCGTGACCCCTCGCCGTCTCTGGAATGCAGCGAAAGACTATGATCTCTGGCCTCTCTACGCCATCGGTCTCGTGGCTTATATCCCGCAATCGCCAGTCACGACTTACATCACGTTGACACTCAAGTCTGTGGGATTCAGCACCTTCAACACGAATCTCCTGACGATCCCTTCTTCAGCTGCGCATATCCTCACACTGATCATCATCACCCGACTCAGCGAATGGTTCAATGAACGCACGCTTGTCTCCATGCTTCAGCCCCTCTGGACATTACCCTGCCTGATCGCGCTCCGCTGGTGGCCCGGCTCCCTGCATCAAGCGTGGGGAACATACGCGCTCGTCACAGTCCTTCTCTCGTACCCCTACTGCCACGCTATCCTCGTTGCCGTACGTCCCTCTCCCCTTTCCCTTCCCCTATCTTCCTTAACACAAAATTAACAATCCTCAGTGGACATCCAAAAACTCCAACAACGTCGGCGTACGCTCCGTGTCCGCCGCACTCTACAACATGTTTGTGCAACTGGGCAACATCTGCGCAAACTTTATCTACCGCACGGACGACAAACCTTACTACCACCGCGGCAACCGCAACCTGATTATCATCAATATTCTAAGTATCTTCATTTTCTTGTTCACAAAGGTCTATTATATTTGGCGAAATAAGCAGAAAGCACGCGTTTGGAATGCCCTGAGCCCGGAGGAGCAGAGGGAGTATAAGATTAATACTAAGCTAGAGGGCAGCCGGAGGTTGGATTTCCAGTTTGCGCATTAGAGGTTGTGGAATTGGTTGTAGTCGTTGTCAGCTTTGGGGGTGTAGAACGAGAGTGTTTGGGTGAGGCTGTCTTCTAGATATTGGTTTTAGAAAGGATTTTTGAGAAATTTGAAACGCTCGAACTTAGCGATCTGATGGTACTCAAGTGACATAGGTACTTGCGGAATCGACAAGCCACTGATGACAAGAGATCGAGATCAGCTGAGCGAATGGTGGGCTTCGTCTGCCGGTGACATCCAATCTACACTTCTCCCGACCGAGTACGGTTGTTGGTACCAGGAAACAACCTGGGATTAGATTCCGCATATCGTCCCAACTCGAGCCGCTAAGAAGTAAGTGAAGATATACTTGTCGAGCAATCAGTGAACCTTGTGAAGCCACGGCCACTCCCCCAATTTCGGCCGACTTGTCTACCAGCCTCGGGGCCCGAATTGCAGCCACCAGGTTGTACACTCCCAATTCAATGCCAATCCAAAATATCGTCAGTGATCCCGAAGCGACTTTACACTCATTCTATGCCCAGGCAGTGGAAAAGCCACAAGTTCAACTTCCCTCCAATTCATCACAGCCCAATGTGACAGTTTCCTCGGCGAGTTTCGAATCACTCGAAAGGGCGCTCCGAGACGTAGCAACCGAGCTCCGAAAACTCAACCTCCCAGCCACGAAGCACCACAAGGATAGCGAGACGACCGCCGATGGCGACGTCTTCTACAAGAACATCGGCACGGTCGCCGCGCTGGGCGCATCCATCACCTTCGCACTGATCGTGAGCAACATCGCGGATCCGCG